>WNGF01004347.1_pt1 | contig 18613 bp, 20 predicted proteins | sample 5400641 | NCBI WGS metagenome assembly WNGF01 (sample SAMN13153371, study PRJNA577476) | soil metagenome | isolation source: 80 cm soil or saprolite under grassland replicate 2 | place: USA:California | collected 2016-06-15
TGGGCCGGCTCCGTCTCCGTGCTCCTCAACGGGGGCGACGGCAGCTTTCGGGCCCAGAGCGACTACGAGACCGGCTCCCGTACCGAGTCGGTCGCGATCGCCGACCTGAACGGCGACGGCGCGCCGGACATCGCGGCCGCCGTCGCCGACGCGAAGGTCGTCGCCGTACTGCTCAACAAAGGCGACGGCACCTTCAGTCCACCCGTCACCTACCCAGCCGGCGCTGCGCCCCTCGACGTCGCGATCGGAGATCTCGACGGAAACGGCACGCCGGACCTGGTGACGGCGAACGAGCGCTCCACAGTGTCTGTTCTCCTCAACGACGGCAAAGGTCACTTCGCGCCCAGACACGACTTCGCGGCGGGTGATGAACCAGTCTCGGTAGCGATCGGCGATCTGAACGGCGACGGGCGGGCCGACCTCGCGGTCTCGCACTTCGGGTCGGTTGGCCGCGCGAACCACGTCTCGATCCTCACGAACGACGGCGGCGGGAGCTTCGGTACTCGAAGGAACTATCCGGTCGCAGACGGCCTTGGGGAGATCGCGATCGGCGACCTGAACGGCGACCGCAAGCTTGACGTCGTGACCACCAACGATGACTCGGACCGGCTCTCCGTCCTCATCAACCGGGGCGACGGGAGCTTGTATCCGCGCGTCGCCTACCCGACCGGACCGGGGCCTCAAGCGGTCGCGATCGGCGACCTGAACCGCGACGGCCGGCCCGACCTCGTCACCGTCGATTCCGTCTCGGACCAGAGCAACGACGTCGCCGTGCTGCTCGACACGCCCGGCCGCTGCAACGTGCAGTACGTCCTGAAGCTGACGCCTGCGGAAGCGAAGGCGAAGCTCGGGCGTGCACACTGCGCGGTCGGAGAGATCGGCTGGACGCACTCGAAGAACGTGAAGAAGGGGCGAGTTCTGTCGCAGCGGCCCGTCTTCGGCGCTGTGCTGCGGCAGGGAGGCAAAGTGAACCTCGTCGTCAGCAAGGGGCGCAAGCACTAACCACGACCGCCCGATGCAAGCGCGCGCCCCAGTCGGTCTCGAACGCTCCCCGCCACCTCGCCCAGCCGCCTCCACGTCAAGCGGCCGGGCGAGGAAACGCGGTCGACAAGCCGTCCCTCAAGTGAACGAGGGGGCGCGCCCGCAGTGCGGGCAGGTCGCGTCGTCTGTACCGAGCTCGAGGTAGAGCGGCGTCACTGCGAGCGTCGCCGCGAGCTTCCGCAGGGCCTTGATGGACGGCGTCCGCTGCCCCGCCTCGACGCGCGAGATGTAGGCGTAGGAGACGCCCGGTTCGGCGAGCTCGCGCTGCGTGAGGCCGCGCTCCTCGCGCAGGCGCCGGAGGCGCTTGCCGACGGTTTCGGTTCGTCGGGCGGGCACGTCCCTCCTATTCGACCACGACGGCCACGTAGGCGCCACGGTTGAAGCGGGCTACGCCGTCGGGTCGAGCGGCCGGTAGCCGTGCTCGTAGACGTAGGAGAGCTCGGCCGGCGCGGCGAGGTCGATCCCGCCCCAGACGGCTCGCCGATCTCCTCCGCCTTCTCGCGGTCGATCCGCACGAGGTCGGTCGCGGCGTCCGGGTTGACCCAGAGCCAGAGCAGGCTGGGGTCGAACACCCACACGGGGCGGTCGGAGCCGTAGGGCTCGCCGGAATAGGCGCGCTCAAGCCTCATTCCACCGTCCGAGACGCGGATCAAGGCGCGGAGGTTCTCCGGCTCGCGGTAGTCGGCGGTCGAGTAGAAGCCGTCCGCGCGACCGCTCGCGGCTCGCGGCTCCGGCGCCTCGGGCTTTGACACGTTGCGAATCGCGGAGATCGGCGCCGAGAACCGCTCGATCCCCGGCCGGCGGCTGAGCTCGGCGATCGTGGGCCTCGGTCCCTTTCGCGGGATCTTCTTCACGTCGCTACCGATCGGGAGACGGCGGCACCTTGGGCCCGTCCGGGTGGCGCTTCCCGAGGGTCTTCTCCTCCTCCTCGGTGTAGAGCGGCCGGGTCGAGCCGTCCGGCTCGAGGTAGCGGAGCCGCGGCTTGTCGAGGAAGTCGTCGGTCGTGTCCACGTCGACGACGTACCCGCGAGGGGCCGGGCGCGCGGCGACGATCTCCGCTACGCGGCAAACCAGGTTGGGCACAAGGACGTGCGCTTCCTACTCAATGTGTACGCGCGGGCGACGACCCCGCCCGCGCGGATGGCGAAGCCGCAGCGGGAAGCCTACGAGCGCGCGCTCAGCTGGTTCGAAGAGGCCCCGGTAGTGGCACAAAGTGGCACAAATGAGCTCGCCGCGACGCTCGCGGCCTCAGCGCCGGCCGGTCGCGGGCACTAAAAAACCCCGCCGGAGCGGGGCTTTCCTTGAGAGCGGATGATGGGATTCGAACCCACGACCTTCTGCATGGCAAGCAGACGCTCTAGCCAACTGAGCTACATCCGCGTGGCGCGGCCAGTATAGCCGCCCCTAGATCGAGTCCAGGGCTTCGTTGACGAGCCGGTCGGCGAGCTCGGCCGCTTCGCCCTGGAGGACACGCAGGGTTTCGTTCTTGACCTTGTACTCGCCGCGCATCTGCTTCACGAGCAGCTCCGAGTCCGAGACGACCTCGAGCTCCGTCACGCCGAGCTCCAGAGCCTTTTCGAGGCCCGCCAGGAGCGCGCGGTACTCGGCGACGTTGTTGGTGGCGACGCCGATTGTCTCGCCGCGCGCGTCGAGCACGTGCCCGTCCTCGCTCTCCAGCACGTAGCCGTACGCGGCCGGCCCGGGGTTGCCGCGCGCGCCGCCGTCGGTCGAGAGCCGAGCCTTCACGCGAGCGGGTAGACGTCGAAGGCGGGCAACTCGTACGGATGGGCGCGGCGCAGCGCTTCCAGCACCTCGGCCTGGCGCTCCTCCGGGAAGACCGTCTCCAGGCGCAGCTCTGGCACGCGCTCCTCGCGGCCTTTCTCGCCGATGGATGGATCCGTGCTCTCGCCTCCGAGGAACGTGCCCGTGCCTTCGGTGTACCAGGAGCAGCGCTCGTAGTCGCCAATCCGCCCCGCCCCAGCGGCGAAGACGGCGCCCCGCACGGCATCCAGCGCCTCCGGAGGGACGAACACCACGAGCTTGCGGTTCACGGCTCCGGACCTTACTTTCGCCGGGTGGGCGCGTCGTTCTCGCAGGCTAGAGAGTTCGTTTACGGCTCCGGGCGCGTGCTCGAGCGCCGCTTGTTCGAGCGACTGTTCGACGGGGCCGGCGCCGAAGGCGTGGTCGCCGCCGTCCTCGCCTACCGCAACGACGACGGCGGCTTCGGAAACGGTCTCGAGCCCGACAAGCTGGCGCCGCAGAGCCAGCCGCTCGACGTGGGGTTCGCGCTGAAGACCCTCTCGGAGGCCGGAGCGCGTGAGCCGGAAATCGGCGAGCGGGCGTGCGGCTTCCTCCAGGGCCTGGCCGACGACCGCGGGTTCGTCCCGATCGTCCTGCCCTCCGTCGCCGAGTACCCGCGCGCAGCCCACTGGGGCGACGGGAACTTCCCGCCGACGGTGAGCCCCGCGATCGGAATCGCCGGCTACCTCCACGAGCTCGGCGTCGACCACCCGTGGCTCCAGCGCGTCACCGACTCGTGCTTCGAGGCGGTCGAGAACGAGCCGTTGAAAGACGCGCACGCGATTCACGACGCGGTCGTCTTCGCCCAGCGTGCTCCCGGCGGGGAGCGCCTGCTCGCGCGCCTGGCTGAAGCGTTGCAGCAGGCGGATTGGTTCCGCAGCGATCCGGCTGACGAGAGCTACGGCCTGCCGCCGACCAAGTTCCCGCGTGAGTGGTTCGACGACTCGGTGTACGAGGCGCATCTCGAGCGGCTCGGGTCGGAGCAGCAGGAGGACGGCGGCTGGCCGATCGCCTGGGAGCCTCCCGGCCCCGCCTCCGTCGCCGCGTGGCGCGCGATCGTCACGATCGAGGCTCTGCAGACGCTAGAGCCGTAATTCCAGATGCAGCTCGTCCCGGATCGGCAGCCCGGCCGAGTCGACCGCCGGAATCGACGGCTTGAGCTTCCGCAGCTCCTCGACCCCGCCCGGGATCAGCGCCACGAGCCGGAAGCCCCGCTTCTGGTAGAAGAGCAGCGCCCGCAGGTTGTTGTTCGTGGTGACCAGCCGCACGCGGGTGCATCCCTCGCTCCGTGCCGCCTCCTTCACGGCTTCGAGCAGCGCCGTCCCGACACCCTCGCCTTCGACGAGCGAATCGATGGTCACGAGCTCGCAGGCGTCACCCTCGATCTCGTACGTCGCAAGTCCCACGCGCTGCTCGTCCTCGTACGCGGCGAAGCCGGGCAGCTCGGCCGGGCTCCAGGATCTCCCGCGTCCAACGACGACCGTCGCACCCCAGCGTTCCACGACGAACTGTTCGACCCAGTCGCGATCGCCCGCCGAAAGCGCCCGGATGTCCATCAGTCGCCGAAACCGACCAGCACGGTCTCTCTCGGATCGCGACCCTCGAGCTGCGCGTACAGCGACGCCAGCGTCCGCAAGCCCCGGGCCTCGCGGTCGAGGCCATGGCGTTCGAGCCAGGCGTCGACTTCACCTTCGTCGAGCGGCCCGAACTCGACGTTCGCCGCGCAGCGCCCCGGCCGGGCGACGGCGGGGTGCAGGCGTCGGATCTCCTCGTTCGTCGTCACGAGGACGAGCACGCGCAGGCCCTGACCGATCAGCCCGTCGACGACGTTCAGGAACCGCGACAGGCCCTGTCCGGCGCGCTCACGCGCGTCGGCGGAGAGCAGCTCGCCGGTGTCCTCGAGGACGAGGAGCCGCCAGGGCTTCTCGGCCTCAGGGACCTCGTCCGGCTCGTCGAAGTCCGCGAAGTTCGCGAACGCGTGCTGCATGCCGAAGCCGGCCTGGCCCACCATCATCGGCACCACCGGCTGCAGCAGCACCGAGATCAGGTAGTCGGCATGCTCGCCGAAGAACGAGTCCGGGTCGACGATGTAGTGGAACTGGCACCACTCGCGCCACTCCCAGGCGAGGGCGCGGAGCGCGAAGGTCTTGCCGGTGCCGGCTTCGCCGTGCCAGAGGACGAGCTGCCCGCCCCGCGAGGGCTGGAAGTCCTCCATCATCGAGCGCAGCTGCTCGCGTGACGTCGCGGGGTAGTTCTCGTCGATCTCCGCCCACTCCGGGACGCCGATGCTCCGGAACGAGGGCTGCGCCCCGTTCGGCGTATACGTCCAGAAGGTGATCGGGACCTCGTGCGAGGCGCTCGGGTCCGGCAGCGGGAACAGCTCCTTCAGCCGCTCGATCGCCCGCTCGGTCGTCTCGCGCTCGGTTGCCGCGACGGAGACGCCCAGGTGCGAGCTCCAGAGCCCGACCTGCAGCAGGACGCCATCGCGTTCGTACAGCGCGCTCTCGCCGCCTTCCGAAGAGGTCCGCAGGAGCGGCTCGCCGAGCGCGTCGAGCGTCTCCGCGCTCGTCGCCCAGCCGTCGCGGCGCACCTCCTTGAGGCCGCCATCCAGCGCGCGGTCGAGGAAGGCGGACGAGACGACGTCGTGCTCGTCGATGCCATGGGTGAGCTGGACCTTCGGTCGCCAGGCTTCAGTCACAACCGCTGATGGTACGGGCTACGAGGCGGTGTCGATCTGCGCCTTCTGGAGCTTCCCGGAGTAGTCGACGTAGATCGACTTCCACTCCGTGAAGACATCCAGGGCGGCCTGGCCTGCCTCGCGGTGGCCGTTGCCCGTGCCCTTGACCCCGCCGAAGGGCAGATGTACCTCGGCGCCGATCGTGCCCGCGTTGATGTACGTGATCCCGGCCTCGAGGTCGCGCATGGCCCGGAAGGCAGTGTTCACGTCGTGTGTGAAGATGGACGACGAGAGGCCGAACTCGATCCCGTTCGAGACCTGGATTGCCTCGTCGACGTCGCGCACGCGGATCAGCGCGGTGGTCGGGCCGAAGATCTCCTCCTGCGCGACCCGCATCCCCGGCTGGACGTCGCCGAAGATCGTCGGTCGGTAGAAGAAGCCGTCGCCGAGGCCGTCGCCGCTCGCGATCTCCCCGCCGGTCAGCAGCTTCGCGCCTTCGTCCTTGCCGATCCCCGTGTAGGAGTGGATCTTCTCGAGCGCGCCCTGATTGATCACCGGGCCGACGTCGACGCCTTCCTCCCAGCCCGGGCCGAGGCGTAGCTTCTCGGCGGCGGCGACGAGGCGGCTCTGCAGTTCCTCGTAGACGCCGTCCTGGACGATCACGCGGGAGGCGGCCGTGCAGCGCTGGCCGGAGGTGCCGAACGCCGACCAGACGATGCCCTCGACGGCGAGGTCGAGGTCGGCGTCGTCGAGGACGATGATCGCGTTCTTGCCGCCGAGCTCGAGGTGGATGTGCTTGAGGTTGTCCGCGGCGTTGCGCATCACCGCGACCCCCGTCTCGCGTGAGCCGGTGAGCGTGATGACCGGCACATCCGGGTGGCGCACGAGCCGGTCGCCCACCTCTCCCCCGCCCCCGTGGACGATGTTCACGACGCCGGCCGGAACGCCCGCCTCGGCGAGCAGCTCGACGAAGCGCTCGCCCAGGAGTGGCGTGTCGGTGGCGGGCTTGAAGACGATCGTGTTGCCGCAGACGAGCGCCGGGGCAATCTTCCACGAGGGGATCGCGATCGGGAAGTTCCAGGGCGTGATCACCCCGACGACGCCGATTGGTTGGCGGACGCTCATGTTGAACTTGTCGCGGAGCTCCGACGGCGTCGTCTGGCCGAACAGGCGCCGGCCCTCGCCGCCCATGTAGTAGCTCATGTCGATCGCTTCCTGGACGTCGCCGGCCGCCTCGGGGAGCACCTTGCCCATCTCGCGGGCCATCAGGTGCGCGATCTCGTCCTTCTGCTCGGTCATGAGCTGCCCGAACCGGAACAGGATCTCACCCCGCCGCGGGGCCGGGACGAGCCGCCATTCCTCGTAGGCCGCCTTCGCCGCCTCGACCGCGCGGTCGACGTCCTCTGCGCCCGAGCGCGGGAAGACGCCGAGCGTCTCGCCGGTCGCGGGGCTCTTCGTCTCGAAGGTCTCGCCGGAGGCGGCGTCGACCCACTCGCCGCCGATGTAATTCTGGAAGCTCTTGGCCGCCGTCGTCGCCACGGCGGGGATCTTAGTCGGCGCGCGGCACCTGCTCGAAGTGCTCTTTGCGCCAGGTCGTGGCGAAGCCGGAGTCGGCCGGAGCGCCGATCGCAAGCACGAGCGTCCCGTCCTCGACTGCCACGGCGCCGCGGCGCACGGCTGGATCGGGGAGCGCGACGAGACTGACCGCAGAAGCGTCGGCGGGCGCGCCGTCGAGCGTGAAGCGCGCCGTTCCCTGGATCACGACGTACAGCTCCTCCTGCTCGCTCTCACGCTCGTCGTGCTCCGCGACGAGCATCGTCCCGGCGTCGCCGCCGAACGCGTTCACGCCGAAGGCGCCGAGCCGGAGATGGTGCTGGATCGGGTACCAGTCGAAGTCGTCGGGATCGTCCGTCGGAACGAGCGGCACCTCATCCAGCCGCTTGACCCAGTACGACACGCGCTTGCTACGCGTCTTCGGGCGGATCCGTGCTCGGGAAAGTGCCCGTCGCGCGGGCGCGGCGGCGGTCGCGGATCTCGCGCTTTCCACCGTACTCCCGGCCCTGCCGGCGGTCCTCCCCCTCGCGGCGGTCGACGATCACGGTGACGTGCGGGTTGTCCTGGTAGTACTCGACCATCTTGTCGTAAAGCTCGTCGGCCAGGTCACGCGGGATCACGCAGTAGATCATCGTGCCTCGGATTGTAGGGAGCGCCCTCCGCGGCGCCAGCCGAGGGGTCCGCGGGCCTCTTGACGCAAACGCAACGAGGTGGGAGCATCGCCGCATCGGCGGCGCAAGAGGGGTCCGTTGCGGCGGGTCGCCGCTCGATAGGCAGCGACAAGAAGGAGGCGTCATGAAAGGTCTCGTTGCGCTCTTCAGCGCACTCGTGCTCGGCGCCCTGGTGGCAGTACCGACCGCAGGCTCCACTAGGCCCGATCGCTTCTTCCTCCCCAACGCGGACACCCTCATCAGCGACGTCTGCTCGTTCGACGTCGATCTCCACGTCATTCAGAACAACGAGTACGTCACCGTCTTCAGCGACGGCCACTACATCGTCACCGGGGCGCTGATGGTGCGGTTGACGAATCTCAGCGACCCGACGAACTCGATGGTCCTGAACATCCCGGGTCCCGGCGTCTTCACGCCGACGGCCGACGGCGGTCTCGTCGTGAGAGCGGAAGGGCCGTGGCTCTTCTGGTTCACGGCGGACCAGCTCTACCCCGGCAGCCCCGCGATCTTCTTGTTCTCGAGGGGACAGTCGACCTTGACGTTCAACCCGGACGGCACCGGAGCCTTCGTGCCGGCACGGAACTCGATCGACGTCTGCGCCGCGCTGAGCTAGAACTCGTTCGTCTACAACGGAGGAGCCGGCCACGCGGCCGGCTCTTTCGTTCGCTAGACCGGCGAGATGTCCGGGACGATGCGGCCGTCCGGGGTGAGGCGCGCGTTCCAGCTCGTGAACTTCCCCTCCAGCTCGCGCGGGTCGTGGCCTCGCTCTTCCAGCCGCACCGGCTGCCCCGACTCCGGAGCGACCCGGTACTGGTACCACGAGATGTCCCAGGCGACGGTGAGCACGACCTCCGTGTTCACGCCGGGCAGCGGGACGATGCTCGCCCGAGGCCGGCCGAGGCTCTTGGCAATCCCGGCGACCGTGCGCCGGAAAGCGCTCTCGTTGAAGAGCTCGGCTGCCTCGACCATCGCCCGCTCGGGCCTCGAGAGGCGGCGGAGAATCGGCTCCTCGACGACCGGCTCCGGAGTCTGCTTTCGAGGCTCGAAGAGCGCACCGAGCGGCCCCAGCCGCCGCCGGCGCGTGTCCGGGACGACGGGCGACGTCGGGCTGCCCTCCTTCAGCCAGCCGTGCTCGAGCGCCACCTCCTGGCAGAGCGGACAGACGTCGAGAAAGCTCTCGCCCTCGTCAGGCGAGTAGCGGAGCGCCCGCTCGCCGACGAGGAGCGTGCGCTCGCAGATCGCGCAGGTGCGCGCGGCGAGGACGGCCTGCCGCGAGATTCGCATCGCGCGGGGACCTTAGCCCAGAGGACTAGACCTTCGCCTCCTCGGGCTCCTTCTTGGCCTCGGCGATCAGCTTTTGCGCGATGTGTGACGGCACTTCTTCGTAGCGAAGGAAGTGCATGTGGTAGTCGCCGCGGCCGCCTGTCAAAGAGGTCAGCGCCTGCGAGTAGGTCAGGATCTCGGCCATCGGCACCTCGGCCTTGATCGTGGTCATCCCACCGCGAGGCTCCATGCCCTGCAGCCGCCCGCGGCGTGAGTTGAGGTCGCCGTTGATCGCCCCCACGGTGTCGTCCGGGACGCTCACCTCGACTTCCATGATCGGCTCGAGGAGCACCGGGTCGGCCTTCTGATACGCGTCCTTGAAGGCCATCGAGCCGGCGATCTTGAACGCCATCTCCGAGGAGTCGACCTGGTGCTGCTGGCCGTCGACGAGCCGCACGCGGACACCCTGCACCGGCGCGCCCGCGAGCTCGCCGTGCTCCATTGCCTCCTGGATCCCCTTGTTCACGGCGGGCCGGAAGCCCTGCGGGATCACGCCCCCGACGATCTCGTCGACGAACTCGTACCCCTCTCGCTCGGGCAGCGGCTCGATCACGATCTCGGCGTCTCCGAACTGGCCCCGCCCCCCGGTTTGCTTCTTGTAGCGGTGCCGGGCACGCGCCTCCTTGCGGATCGTCTCCAGGTACGGGACGCGCGGCTGGTGCAGGTCGACGTCGACGCCGAAGCGGCGCTTCAGCCGGTCGACCGCGACCTCGACGTGGATCTGGCTCATCCCGGAGAGGAGCTGCTCGCCCGTCTGCTGGTCGCGGCGGAGGACGAGGGTCGGGTCTTCCTCGGAGAGGCGGCGCAGCGCCGTGCCGACCTTCTCCTCGTCGCCCTTGGCCTTCGGCGTGACGGCGAAGCTCATCACGGGCTCGGGGAAGTCGAGCTTCGGCGGCTCGATGTCGCGCTCGGCGTCGAGCAGGATGTCGCCCGTCGTCGTTTCCTTGAGCTTCGCGACCGCGCCGATGTCGCCGGGACCGAACTCCGTGGCCTGCTCGTGGTCCTTGCCCTGCAGCGTGAGCAGCTGGCCGACGCGCTCTTTGTTTCGGGAGCGCGCGTTCACGACGGTCGAGTCGGAGGCAAGCGTGCCGGCGAGGACGCGGAAGAGGTTGATCCGGCCAGCGAACGGGTCGGCGACGGTCTTGAAGACGAAGGCGGCCGTGGACGCGCCGTCGACCTCGACCGCGGGCGGGCGCTTGGCGGGAGATGGGACGCCCTCGACGAGCAGGTCGAGGAGCGCGGTCGTGCCGAGGTTCTTCGTCGCGACGCCACACGCGACCGGGAACAGCTCGCCGCGGGTGACCGCGTCCTTGAGCGCGTGCGCGACCTCCTCGGCGCCGAGCTCCTCCCCTTCGAGGTAGCGCTCCATCAGGCCCTCGTCCGTCTCGACGACCGAGTCGAGCAGCTTCTCGCGGTACTCGGCGACGGTGTCCGCCAGCTCGGCCGGGATCTCGCCCGGAGCGCTCTCGCGCTCACCCTCGGAGCTCATGTAAGCCTTCATGTGGAGGACGTCGACGATCCCCGTCAGCTCGTGCTCGCTCCCGATCGGGATGTGGACGGCGACGCAGCGATCCGAGAGCAGCGAGCGGAACTGCTCGAGCGCGCGGAAGAAGTCGGCCCGCTCGCGGTCGAGCATGTTCACGAAGACGAGGCGCGGCAATTCGAGCTCATTCGCGCGCTCCCACACCCGGTTCGTCTGCACCTCGACGCCCATCACGGCACTCGCGGCCACGAGCGCGCCCTCGACGACCCGGAGCGCCGCCACCGTATCGCCGCCGAAGCCGGGGTCGCCCGGGGTGTCGATCAGGTTGATCTTCCGGCCCTGCCACTCGAGGTGGCAGAGCGAGGAGGCGAGCGACATCTGCCGGCGCTGCTCGTCCTCGTCCCAGTCGGAGGTGGTCGTACCCTGCTCCACCGTCCCGAGCCGGTTGATGGCGCCGGCCTGGAAGAGCATCGCCTCGACGAGCGAGGTCTTTCCCGTGCCGCGGTGACCGGTGACGGCGACGTTGCGGATCTTCGCTGCTTCTGTGGGCATTTGGCGGGCTCCTCCTGGAACGGGTTTCCGGCGATCTTAGGCTAGCGTCACGCCCGCGATGTGGTGGCAGGACGCGGTCGTGTACCAGATCTACCCGCGGTCATTCCAGGACTCCGACGGCGACGGGGTCGGCGACCTGCGCGGGGTCGAGCAGCGGCTCGACCACCTGGGCTACCTCGGCGCCGACGCGCTCTGGCTCTCGCCGATCTACCCCTCGCCGCTCGCCGACTTCGGCTACGACGTCTCCGACTACACCGCCGTCGATCCCGTCTTCGGGACGCTGGACGACTTCGACCGGCTGGTCGGGGCGGCGCACGAACGCGGCCTGAAGGTGCTGCTCGACCTCGTCCCTTCGCACACCTCGATCGAGCACCCGTGGTTCCGCGAGCATCCGGACTGGTACATCTGGTCGCCGGTCGACGGGCCGCCGAACAACTGGGCCGCAGCGTTCGGCGGATCGGCTTGGAGCCGCGACCCGCACGGCCGCGGCTGGTACCTGCACACGTTCTACCCCGAGCAGCCCGACCTCAACTGGCGTGTTCCCGAGGTCGTCGGGGCGATGCAGGAGGTCGTGCGCTTCTGGCTCGCCCGCGGCGTAGACGGCTTCCGGGTGGACGCGGTCAACGTCCTGGTAAAGGACGCGGACCTGCGCGACGACCCGCCCGCGTCGGGAACCTTCCCGCTCCCGCTGGTCGGTGAGAGCGCAGAGCTCGACCACGTCTACTCGGCGAACCGCCCGGAGGTGACGAAGGCGCTGGCGGCGCTCCGCGAGGCCGCCGGCGACGCGCTGCTCGTCGGAGAGGTCTACCTCGCCACGAGCGAGTACCCGCGCTACCTGGAGCACCTCGACCTCGTCTTCGCGTTCGAGCTGCTCCATTCTCCGTGGCAGCCGGAGCGGCTCCAGGCTGCGATCGAGCCGGCGCTCGCACTCGAGCGGGTCGCGTGGGTGTTGTCCAACCACGACTTTCCGCGGCTCGCCAGCCGCGTGGGCGAGTCGCACCTCCGCGAGGCGGCCGAGCTGCTGCTGTCGCTTCCGGGCGCGGCGTTCGTCTACCAGGGCGACGAGATCGGGCTCGCAGACGGCCCCGGCGCGGATCCTCCTTTCGACCGGGCGGGACGCGACCGCCACCGCCACCCGATGCAGTGGGACGCGGCGCCGAACGGCGGTTTCACGACCGGAAACCCCTGGCTCCCGGTCGTCGATCCGGAGCGCCGCAACGTCGAGCTGCAGCGCGGCGATCCCAACTCCCTGCTCGAGCACTACCGGAGCCTGATCTCGCGACGGAGGAAGTTGCGGGACTGAATTCGTCCCAGAGTGGTAGAACACCCTCTGCCGTGGCCGAAATCGTCCTCAGAGACGTCACCAAGCGTTACAAGGACGGGACCGAGGCGGTGAAGCAGATGAACCTCGAGATCGCCGACGGGGAGTTCGTGATCCTGGTCGGGCCGTCCGGCTGCGGCAAGTCGACGGCGCTGCGCATGATCGCCGGGCTCGAGGACATCACCGAGGGCGAGCTCCTGATCGGCGGCGACATTGTCAACGACCTTCCGCCTCGCGACCGCGACATCGCGATGGTCTTCCAGAGCTACGCCCTCTACCCGCATATGACCGTGCGGGACAACATGGGCTTCGCCCTCAAGCTCGCTAAGGTGCCCAAGGAGGAGATCCGCAAGCGCGTCGAGGAGGCGGGGAAGATCCTCGACCTGACGGAGCAGCTTGACCGCAAGCCCGCGAATCTCTCCGGCGGCCAGCGGCAGCGGGTGGCGATGGGCCGCGCGATCGTCCGGCAGCCCGCCGCCTACCTGATGGACGAGCCGCTCTCGAACCTGGACGCGAAGCTGCGCGTGCAGATGCGGACGGAGGTCTCGCGCATTCAGCAGAGGCTGGGCACGACGACCGTCTACGTCACGCACGACCAGGTCGAGGCGATGACGCTCGGAGACCGCGTCGCGGTCATGCGCGCTGGCGTCGTCCAGCAGGTCGGCCCGCCGAGGGTGCTCTACGACCAGCCGGTCAACCTGTTCGTCGCGGGCTTCATCGGCTCGCCGTCGATGAACTTCGTCCCGGCCCGGATCGACGGCAACACCGTCGTCCTGCCGATCGGCGAAGCGTCGCTTCCGGAGCACCTACGCGCCCGCCTCGAGGGGCAGCGCGAGCTCATTGCAGGCATCCGTCCGGAGCACTTCGAGGACACCCAACTGGCGCGCGACGGCCGCGACGGCGGCCTCGTCTTCAAGACGAAGATCGACGTGCTCGAGTGGATGGGATCCGAGCTGTTCGCGCACTTCTCGATCGAGCGCCAGCAAATCGAGTCGGAGGAGCTCGCCGAGCTGGCAGAGGATGCGGGCGCCGCGGACCTGCCGGCGGCCGAGGAGCAGGACAGCGTGATCGCCAGGCTCGACGCCGCCAGCAAGGTCCGCGAGGGACACGAGGCCGAGCTCTTGCTCGACGTCTCCAAGCTCCACTTCTTCGACCCCGACTCGGGCCGCAGCGTGACCTCGCGCGAGCAGGAACCGGCGCTCGCCGAGCGCTAGCCCTTGACGGCGCCGGCGGTGAGGCCGGCGATGATGCGCCGCTGGAACAGCAGCACGAGCACGATCAGCGGCACCGTGACGACGACCGAGGCCGCGCTGATCGTCCCGAGCGGAATCTCGAACTGCGAGCTGCCGGTGAAGAAGGCGATCGCAGCGGGCACGGGCCGGCGGTCGGGCGACGACGTGAGCGTGATCGCGAACAGGAACTCGTTCCAGACGAAGATGAAGGCGAGGAGCCCGGCCGTGACCAGCCCGGGTGCCGCGAGCGGGATCACCACCCGGTAGTACGACTGGAAGCGCGTCGCGCCGTCGACGAGCGCGGCCTCCTCGAGCTCGCGCGGGATCTCGCGGAAGAACGAGGTCAGGATGTAGATCGTCAGCGGCAGCGTGAAGGTGAGGTCGGGCAGGATCAGCCCCAGGTAGCTGTTGTAGAGCCCAATGTCCGTCCAGAGCTTGAAGACGGGCGCCGCGATCGCGATCGGCGGGAAGGTCGAGATCGACAGAATGACCGCGAGCAGCAGGAACTTCATCGGGAAACGCAGGCGCGCGAGCGCATAGGCGGCAAAGGAGCCGATCACGAGCGCTATCGCGGTCGTGACGAAACTGATGATCGCGCTGTTCCGGAGCGCCTTGAGGAAGTCGTCGTTATGGAAGATCGAGGAGTAGTTCTTCAAGGTCGGATGCGGGGGCGCGAGGGCCGCGCTCGAGAGGTCCGACCCCGTCTTCAGGGACGTGTTGATCAGCCAGTAGAACGGAAACAGGCAGAAAACCATGATCAAAGCGACTCCGACCCAGCGCAGCCATCCCCAGCCGAAGCGCGGCCGACCGGCGCGAAGTGGGATCGCGCCCACGCGCCCACGAACTGCGTCGACGCTCACCTAACTAGTCCTCCGCCAGGGCACGGATGTTGCCCCCCACGAAGCGGATGTACAGGAACGAGACGAGCATCACCGTGGCGAACGTGAGCACCGATAAGGCGGAGCCGAGCCCGATGATCCCGTTGTTGACGAGGGTCTGCTGCGCGTCCAGCGAGAGCGTCTCCGTCCCGTTCGTGCCCTTGGTGAGCACGTAGGGCAGGTCGAAGACGCGCAGCGCGTCGAGCGTGCGGAAGATCAGCGCCACGAGGATCGCCGGGGTCAGCAGGGGCAAGGTGATCCGGCGGAAGCGCTGCCACGCCGTTGCGCCGTCGACCTTCGCGGCGTCGTAGACGTCCTCCGGGATCACCTGCAGACCGGCTAACAGGAGGAGCGCCATGAACGGGGTCGTCTTCCAGACGTCGGCGAAGATCACCACGGCGAGCGCGTAGCCGCTCTGCCCGAGCCACACGATGTGCCCGCCAGGCAGGTGCAGGGTCCGGAGGAGACTGTTTGCGAACCCGAGGTCGGGGTCGAAGATCGTCTTCCACGTCATCGCGGTGACGACGGTCAGGATCGCCCACGGCACGAGCACGGTCGCCCGCAGGACCGCCCGGCCGCGGAAAGCCTGGTGCATCGCGAGGGCCATCCCGAGGCCGAGGACGAGCTCGAGACCCACCGAGATGCCCGTGAAGAGAAACGTCGTCTTGAAGGCGTTCCAGAACTCGGTGTGGTGGTCGCCCCAGAGCGCGTCGCTGTAGTTGGCAAAACCGGACCAGCGCGAGAGGCCCTTGGTGATCAGGCTGTACTCGTGGAGCGAGAGCCAGATTGCGTAGCCGATCGGGTAGGCGGCGACGAGCGCGATCACGAGCAGCGACGGGGAGACCATCAATGCCGCGAGGCGGCGCTCCGAGAGGCCGGAGCGCCGCCTGCGCGGACGAGCGACTGGTTCTGCCGCCGTCGCCAACGCCTCAGAACGTCTTCAGCGCTGCGGCGATCTGGCTGTTTGCCTTCTTCAGTGCGGAGTCGACGCTCTTGCCGCCCCAGAGCGCGCTGTAGACGTTGTTGTAGATCGCCTCGCTGATCTGCGGGTAGACCGGCGAGATCGGCCGGGGCGAGGCCTGCGCAACCGCCTTCCGCAGCTCACTTGCGAACGGCAGCGCCTTCTTGACCGACGGCGCGTCGTACGCCTCGCTGAGCGTCGGCGGCAGTGACGTCTTCGCGGCCATGAACTCCTGCTGCTTCGGCTGCGTCACGAATTCCGCGAACGCCAGCGCTGTGCCGGGGTTCTTCGAGTACGCGTTGACCGCGAGGTTGTAGCCGCCGATCACGCCGCCGCCGGGGTTGTCCTTCCAGCCCGGGAGCGTTGTGATCTTGAACTTGCCCTTGATCGGCGACTGCAGACCGAGCGAGTAGGCGTACGGCCACTGGCGCTCGAGGCTGGCCTTGCCGCCTTCGAAGGCGCGGCGCGACTCCTCCTCCATGTACGTGCTCACGGAGCGCTTGACCGCCCCCTGCTTGACCCCGTTCGCCATGAACTGGAGCACGTCACGGGCCTCGGGCGAGTCAATGGTGGCTTTCTTGCCGTCATCCGAGATTGCACTGCCGCCGGCGCTGTAGAGCAGCTCGAGAAAGTTCACGGTCAAGCCCTCGTAGCGGGCACCCTGGTACACGAGGCCGTCGTGCGACTTCGCGTCGGCGTACACGTCCTGCCACGTCTTCGGCGCGGAGCTGATCTGATCGCTCCGGTAGTAGAGGAAGCCGGCGTTCGTGTTGAACGGGATCGCCCAGTACTTCCCCTGATACTTCGCGCTGTCCACCGTCGAGCCGATGAAATCGCTCTTCCGGTCGTTGAGCGCGTCGGTCAGGTCGTAGATCCAGCCCTGTGACACGTACTCGGCCATCCAAATCGGGTCGATGCCGAGAACGTCGCACTCGGACGACTTCGCGCGGAGCCGCTGCACCTGCTGGGCCCGCTGGTCGTCCGCCGACGTCGGCAGTTCGATCAGCTTTAGCTTCGCGTTCGGGTTCTGGTTGTTGAACAGCTTCACCATCGACGCGAACGCGCCGGTCGTGTCTTTGCCGATGCACCAGCTGATGTTCCCCTTCGGGTTCTTCGCGTCATCGGCCGAGAGCGTCTTGCCCCCGCCTCCCCCACCACCACCGCCGCCTCCGCCGCCACCACCGCAGGCGGCCAGGACGACGACGATCAGGAGGAGCAACAATGCATACGGAATGCGTTTCATCTAACGGTCCTCCTTCGCCTCAGAGGCGAGCGGCAAGGGGCCGTTCGTCTCACCTATCTGCTGTTACCCGCCGGGAGCATGACAAACCCCACCCGGAGGCGGCTGAGCTAGCGGCCGAGCGGCTCCCGGGCCGCCGAGCCTGCGAGACGCGCTTTCAGGCGCAGGATCGCCTTCGTGTGCAACTGCGAGACGCGGGACTCGGTCACGCCGAGGACCTCGCCGATCTCGCGGAGGGTCAGCTCCTCGTAGTAGTAGAGCGTGACGACCAGCTTCTCGCGCTCCGGCAGGCGGGCGATCGCCTCGCCCAGCGCCTCCTTGAGCTCGGTCTGGGCGAGCTCGGACTGCGGCTCCGGACCGGCCGTATCCTCGATCGTGTCGATCAGGGCGACCTGGTCGCCGCCACCGCCGCCGGAGGAGATCGTCCAGAGCTCGTCGAGGGCGGCGATCGAGGAGCGGCCGATGTCGGAGAGGCTCTCGTTCAGGTCATCGGTCGTGACGCCAAGCTTCTCGGCGATCTCCTCGTCGGTGGGCGCGCGCATCAGCTTGCGCTCGAGCTCCCCGATCGCGCGCTCGATGTCGCGGGCGCGGGAACGGATGGAGCGCGGGACCCAGTCCATCGCGCGGAGCTCGTCGATGATCGAGCCCTTGATCCGCGCGATCGCGTACGTCTCGAACTTGATGTCCCGGTTGGGGTCGAACCGCTCGATCGCGCCGATCAGGCCGAGCAGGCCGTAGGAAACGAGGTCGTTCTCGTCGACGTGGGCCGGCAGGCCGCTGCCGAGGCGACCCGCGACGTACTTGACCAGCGGCGCGTAGGTGAGGATCAGGCGGTCGCGGGTCGCCTGGTCTCTGTTCTTCGTGTACTCGCGCCAGAGGGGCTGGGTCTCGTCCTGCGGCACGGACAGAGGATACGACTTAGGGTGGCTTTCTCCTTAGATTGCGCAGGGCGAGCGTCAGGAGCCAGAGCGCGATCGCGCCGGCCGCGACGACGAGGACGACGAGCCCCTTGTTCGTGTCGACGGCTTCCGCCGCGGCCGCCGCGATGCCGAGAAACGCGATTGCGAGCACGAGAAAGAGCGCACCGAGCGCAGGCCGCGGCGGGGGCGGAGCCACCCAAGAGACTCTAGTGGCCTCTGTAGGGTCGCTCTGTGAGCTCGAAGGCGCGCGAGGGCACGGTTCCGTTCGACGTCGGCGAAGGGGACGGCCAGACGTGGTATCGCGTCACCGGGGACCTTCGTCCGGACGACGCCGACGCCCCGGCGCCGCTCGTGGTGCTCCACGGAGGCCCGGGCGCGAGCCATGACTACTTGCTCTCGCTCGCAGACCTGGCGGACGGGCGAGCCGTCGTCCACTACGACCAGCTTGGCAACGGACGCAGCACGCACTTCCCCGAACGGGGCGCCGACTTTTGGACGGTGGAGCTCTTCGTGCGCGAGCTGCACAACCTCACCGACGCGCTCGGGATCCGCGAGCGCCACCACGTCCTCGGCAACTCTTGGGGCGGCTTTCTCGGCCAGGAGTACGCGCTCACACGACCGCCGGGCCTGCGGTCGCTCGTGCTCGCGGACACCGCTGCCTCCTTCCCGGACTTCGTCGCCGAGGCGAACCGCCTCCGGGCCGACCTGCCGCCCGAGGTTGAAGCGACGTTGCGGCGCCACGAGGAAGCCGAGACGACGGACGACCCGGAGTACGCCGAGGCCTGCCAGGTCTTCTATTCGCGCCATGTCTGCCGGCTCGATCCCTGGCCCGCCGAGGTCGTAGAAGCTTTCGCGTGGATCGAGCGCGACCCGACCGTCTACCACACGATGAACGGGCCGAGCGAGTTCCACGTCATCGGTTCGATCAAGGACTGGCAGTCGAAGGACCGGCTGGGCTCG
>WNGF01006705.1_pt1 | contig 18609 bp, 20 predicted proteins | sample 5400641 | NCBI WGS metagenome assembly WNGF01 (sample SAMN13153371, study PRJNA577476) | soil metagenome | isolation source: 80 cm soil or saprolite under grassland replicate 2 | place: USA:California | collected 2016-06-15
GGCGCTTCGGCGATCTGCGCTCGGGGGCCGCAGGCGCGGGAAGCTCCCGCATGATCGCCGCGAGGGCGGTGGTGGTCTTGGCCGCGTATGCCTCCTCGACCCGCCCCGAAAATTCCTCCGGCGCCAACCTGCCCTCGACGCAATGCTCCCGGAGCACCGCAACGGCGCGATCGCGATCGGCGTCGGAGACCCGGACGGCGGGAGGCTCGGCCATCAGCGAAGCGCGAGCTTGTAGTTTGCCTCGACGTCCTCGGTCAGCGATTCGATCGACAGGGACGCGACCTTCATGGCCTGGGCGAACGGCGAGCCGCCCTCGCCCAGGGCCTGCTCGACCCGTCGCGTGGCCGACCCGAGATCGTCGAGACGGCCCGGCGAGGCGACCCGGGGCGGCGCCCCGATCGTCCGCTGCAAGTCGAGCACCGCCTCCTCCGCCTGCTCGATTCCGGGAGCGCCCTGCGTCAGCCGCAGGGAAACCAACCGCGCCCGCAGCTCGTCGAGATCGCCGCCTGCCGCCGTCTCCTCGGCGAGCTCGCACAGGGCCAGGATGGAAACCGCATCGCGGAGGGCTGAGCGCGACTCCACGGGGCGCCCGTCAGCGTCGAACGCGAGCCAGCGTCGGCACTCCTCGTCCCCGTCGAAGGCACACAGATAGACGCGCTCACCCGTTCGAGGCTCCGCGGGGAGAAGGCCACTCAGCTGCTCACCGGGGTCGGCGAACCCTTCCGCCGCCGCAGCGATCCTGTGCAAATCCTCGCTCAGGGACACCGGGCAAGCTTAGACTCGTGCGATGGCCGAGGCGGTCTCCCCGAAGACACGGCAGGCCCGAGCTCTCTTCGCTCCCCTGGGACCGACCTATGACCGTTACGCCAGGCTGCTCTCTCTCGGACAGGATCCCCGCTGGAGGCGGTTCCTCGTCAGCCGGGTCGACGCCGGGCCCGACGACGTCGTGCTCGACGTCGCCACCGGCACCGCCGCCGTGGCGATCGAGCTCGTTCACGCCAAGGGATGCTCGGTGGTTGGAGTCGACCAGAGCCCCGACATGCTGGAGGAGGCCCGCCGGCGCCTCGTCCGCGCAGGGTCCACCGATCGCGTCCGCCTCGTCCAAGCGCGAGCGGAGGAGCTGCCCTTCGAAGACCAGTCGTTCTCGGCGCTGACCTTCACCTATCTGCTCCGCTACGTCGACGATCCGGGGGCGACTCTCCGCGAGCTTGCACGAGTCGTCCGCCCGGAAGGGACGATTGCGTCGCTCGAATTCGGGATCCCGCCGGGGCCGCTGCCGCGCGCTCTGTGGGAGCTGTACGTGGGGGCAGGCCTGCCGCTGCTGGGAAGGGCGATCGCGCCCGGCTGGCGCGACGTCGGCCGCTTCCTGCGGGGAAGCATTCGCACGTTCTGTGAGCGCTACCCGCTCGAGCGCCAGCTCGAGCTCTGGCGCGAGGCCGGGATCGTCGACGTTCGTGCCCGCCGCCTCAGCCTCGGCGGCGGAGTCGTGGTCTGGGGTCGGCGGGAATGAACGAAGCCCGTCCCGCTTTCTACGCCCTCGCGCCCGGGAGCTGGCGTGATTACGTCACGCTCCTCCATCCCCCCTACACCCTGTGGCACCTGAGCTACGTCGCCATCGGCGCCGGCCTTGCTCCCGTCATGGCCTGGGGCCGCCTCGGCGCGACGATCGGCGCCTTCTTCCTCGCCGTCGGCCTCGGCGCGCACGCTCTCGACGAGCTCAACGGACGACCTCTTGCGACCCGCATCCCGCCGGCCGTTCTGATCGGGATCGCCGCCGTCTCCATCCTAGGTGCGGTCGGGATCGGGATCGCCGGCGCCGTCACCTTCGATCTCTGGCTCCTTGTCTTCGTCGCCTTCGGCGTATTCATCGTGGTCGCCTACAACCTGGAGCTCTTCGGAGGCTTCTTTCACAACGCTGCGGTCTTTGCGCTCGCCTGGGGCGCCTTTCCCCTCCTGACCGGCTACACTACTTCGCCGTCGCCGGGCGAATCCGGTGGGAGGCGGTGCTCGCCGCCCTCTTCGCCGCGCTTCTCAGCCACGCCCAGAAGGTGCTGTCGACGCCGGTGAGGGACGTGCGCCGCCGGGTCGCGTCGGTGTCCGGCACGGTCGTCTTCAAGGATGGACACACCGAGCCCGTAGAGGCCGGAACGCTGAGCGGCGCGGCGGAAACCGCTCTGCAGACACTGGCGGCCGCGACCGTCGCGCTCGCGGCCGCCCTGCTGGCCCTGCATCTCTGACCTCTCTAGGATGCGGTCGTGAGCATCGACTTCGCCTTCCAGATCGTCTTCGCTGCGGGTGCCGTTGCGGTGACGGCCTCGCTCGCCGCGGTCATCCTGGGCCGAATTCCGCGCATCGTGCTCCTCGCGCTGGCGGCGATTCTCGCGGTTGTCTCCGCCGAGGCGTGGGTCACCTTCGCGCTGCAACCGGGCGCCGACCTCGCCGCGGCGGCAACCGGCTTGACGGTCTGCACGGTGGCGGAGCTCAGCGCAATCGTGCTCGCCGAAGCGCTGCAGCGGCGAAGAGCCATCGACGAAGAGCTTTCGCACGCGGAGGAGCGGCTGTCCGCCTCGATCGCCGACGAGGCCGAGCGCCGCACGGCCGAACTCGCGCGAACGCTTGCCCGCGCCCGCGCGGATCTCAAGTCCACCATCGCCGACGAGGAGCGGAGCCTCACCGCCGAGCGCCGCAGTCTCCTCGCGGAGCGGCAACGACAGGCGCTCGACGAGCTGACGGAGACGCTAGCGGCGGTACAGCAGCGTGTCGAACAGCGACTGGCCACCTGGTCGGCCGACCTCGAAGAGGCGCAGGAATCGCTTGCGGCAGAGTTCTCCCGGCTGGCCGAACGGCAGCACCAGCTCCTCCTCGATTCCGAGACGCGAATCGAGGAGAACGCCAAGGCGCTCGAGGGCCTGGACGAGCAGCAGCGCGCAGAAGTGGTGCGGGTCAGGCAGGAGCTGACCCAGGCTGCCGAGGAGGCCGTCGCCTCCACCAACGCCGAGCTCGAGAAGCATGCAGCGCAGCGGCGGCGGGCCCTGCACGAGGTCTCGGAACGGCTTCGCCGCCGGGAGCGAGAGTTGCTGGAGCGGGTCGAGCGGGAAGAGGCCGAGGCATCCGCACGCATCGCGGCAGGGTTCGCCGATATCGAGCGCAGGCAGCTCGAGAAGCTCGAGCGAGTGGTCGAGCGGGCGGCCGATCGCTACTCGGAGGAGGCCGAGCGCCAGTTCTCGAGCGCTATCAAGGCGGCCAGGGAAGACGCCTCCCAGCGCCTCGCCCGCGAGCTTGACCGCGCTGCAGCGACTGTCACGCGCGAAGCGCAGACGGTGCTGGCCGAACGTCTCGCGCATGTCGGCGATGTCGGAGAGCGGCGCCTCGAGAAGCGCTTCGGCCGCGTCGCGGAAGAGCTCGAGCGAAGGCGCGACGAGCTGGTTACGGCGCTCGAGGGGCGGCTGTCCGACATCGAAGCGGAAGTCCATCGCCGCCTGGAAACTCTTTCGGCCGACTCCGAGGCCCAGGCTGCGATCCTGGAGGCGCGTGCGCAGGAAGTGAGCCGTCGCGTCGAGGAGACGCTTGCGGCCGCAGAGGAGCGGCTCGAGGGCGTTTTCCGCCGCGCCTGACGGTTCATACCAACTTCTCGGGGGAGGGTTCGTCTACGCAATCACGAACGAGACCTGCCATGACCGAGATCGCGGAGACATTCGACGTGCAGATCGAGAGCGAGCGCTCCAAGGTGGAGAGCTGGCGCCTGCACGTACTCCTCCAGGCCGGATATCCGCTGCCGGTGGCGGAGAGGGTGGCAGGGAGCGAGGCCGATTTGCACCGGGCGGTCGAGCTCGTCTCACAGGGCTGCGCACCTGAAGTCGCCGCCGCGATCCTGCTCTAGCTTTCTGCTCGCTTAGAGATTCACGCTGTCCTTGCATTTCCGCGCGTGTTCCGTGCGCCGTTCAGTTGTAGGCTGATCGAGGAAGCGAGGGCGGGCCAAGAAGCCCCCAGAGGGTGGGTGGGGTGTGATTTTTTGGCCGGCGCCTCCGACGCCCCGAGAGCGCGTGGCATGCTGCAACCGTGAAGGTCGAACCGCTCGAATACGGCGATCGCCGGGTCTACACCGTCTCGGCATTCAACCGCGGCATCGCCTCCTGGCTGGGACGCCTCCCCACCGTGTGGGTGGAGGGCGAGGTGACCGAGCTGCGCCGGCAGGAGCGCTGGCAAAGCGTCTTCTTCACGCTCAAGGACGCAGACGGATCGTGTCTCGACGTGACGATGTCGCGCGGCAAGTTCGACGGGCTCCGGCTCGATCTCGTCGACGGCGAGCGCGTGCACGTCTTCGGACGCCCCGAGCTCTACGAGGCGCGCGGCCAGCTCTCGCTCCGCGCTCTCACGATCGAGCGCTTCGGGCTCGGCGCCCACCTCGCGGCGCTGGAGCGGCTCAAGAAGAAGCTCGCCGCCGAGGGGCTCTTCGCCGTCGAGCGCAAGCGCGCCCTGCCACTCCTCCCCGACCGGATCGGGCTCGTCACCGGGAACGACGCCGCCGCGAAGCGCGACGTCCTCGCCGGGATCACGGCCCGCTTCCCGCCCGCGAGGATCCTCGTCGCCGAGACCTACGTGCAAGGCCCTCGCGCGGCGCCGGCGATCGTCGAGGCCTCGACGCCCACGGCGGCGGCCAGGCTCGTTGTGCCCGATCTGGGCGAGCTCCTGGCGCGGCTCGACCGTGAGCGCGAGGCCGTCGCGCGCGGAGCCCGTCGAGCACTCGAGCGGTCCGCTCAGCGCCTCGAGCTCGATCGCGGGCGCCTCACCCGGGCTCCGAGCCTGCTCCTCGAGCGCCGACGTGCCCGACTCGAGCACACCGCTGGACGCCTGCGCGCGCTGTCGCCGCCCGCGACGGTTGCCCGCGGGTACGCGATCGTCCGCGCCCGCGACGAGATCGTCCGCTCCTCGTCCGCTCTCTCTGCAGACGACCAGGTGGCCGTGGAGCTCGCCGAGGGGAGCTTCTCGGCGCGTGTGGAAGAGACGAAGCCGTGACGAGCGAGGAGCTCACCTTCGAGCAGGCCCAGCGCGAGCTGGAGAGGATCGTCGAGCAGCTCGAGCGAGGAGAGGCCGGCCTCGACGAGGCCATCGCGCTGTGGAAGCGCGGCGAGGAGCTGTACGCGTTCTGCCGGAAGAGGCTCGACGCCGCCGAGGGCGAGATCGAGGAGCTCGGGAAGCGCGCCGAGGCGTCGGCGCCGCCACATGCCTAGAACGCCCTCGGCCGCAACCACTTAGAATCCCGTCCGTGCCGGCGACGGTCGAACAACTGCAGCGCGTCCCCCTCTTCGCGGATCTCGACCGCAAGGAGCTCCAGTCGCTCGCGTCCTCGTTCAAGGAGCGGACGTTCGAGGCCGGCGAGACGGTCGCCAGCGAGGGAGCCGGCGGCGTCGGGTTCTTCGTCATCGACGGCGGCACGGCCAAGGTGACCCTGAAAGGCGAAGAGCGCGTAACCCTCGGCCCCGGCGACTACTTCGGCGAGATCGCCCTGATCGACGAAGGCGCGCGGACGGCCACCATCACCGCCGAGACCAACATGCGCTGCTACGGCCTGACCTCATGGGAGTTCCGCCCGCTTGTGGAGGGCAACTCCCAGATCGCCTGGAAGATGATCCAGGCGCTCGCCAAGCAGCTGCGCGAAGCGCGCGAGTAGAGGGCTACCGCACACTCCGTCCGAGCTCCGCTCCGAGCGCGACCAGGTCCTCGCGCGCCTTCCCCGGATCGCCGCTCAGCTCGTGCATCTCCGCGCCAGGAAGGGGCGCTTCCACGCTGCCTCCGAACACGGCGCAGCGGATTCCTTCCTCGCGGGCGATCCGCACCGCGACTCCGGGAGCCTTCCCCTCCGCTGTCGAGCGGTCGACGCTGCCTTCGCCGGTGACGACGAGTTCCGCCGAGCGCGCCGCCTCCCGGAAGCCGATCAACTCCAGGACGAGCTCCGCGCCCGAGCCCAGTTCCGCTCCGAGCGCGGCGAGCGCGGCGCCGAGACCGCCCGCGGCTCCGGCGCCCGGCAAGTCCGCCACCGCCACCAGGCTCCGGCGCCGCGCCAGGCGAAACTCGAGCTCCTCGACCTCTTCCGGCGAAGCGCCCTTCTGCGGCCCGAAGGCCCGAGCCGCGCCGCGCGGCCCGAGGAGCGGGTTGCGGACGTCGGCGGCCGCGACCACCGGAACCGGGAATCCCCCGTGGACCTCCATCAAGCCGGCGCCCCCGTCCGACGTCGCGCTGTCTCCGAGACAGACGAGCACCCGGTCGGGGCCTTCCTCGAGCGCCGCGTGAATCAGCTCCCCGAGCCCGCGGCTCGAGGCGCGCAGCGGGTCTCGCTCCTCGGGCCTGACCCGCGACAGGCCGATCGCCTCGGCCGAGTCCACCACCGCCGTCCGGTCGGGGAGCATCAGCCAGCCGGCTGCGACCGGACGGCCGAGAGGGTCGGCGACCGTCGCCTCGTGCCACTCCCCGCCGAGAGCGGCGGCCAGCACCTCCGCCGTGCCCTCTCCGCCGTCGGCGATGGGAAGCTCGGCCGCATCGACGCCGGATCCTCTGAACCCCTCGGCCAGAGCGGCGGCCGCCTCGGTCGCGCGCAAAACTCCCTTCAGGCTAGCCGGGGATGCGAGCGCGGTCACGGGACCTCTCAGCGCTCGGCCGCCCGTCGGCAGCGCCGCGGGCGGGAACCTCTGCCTCGGTCACGTCTGGCATGCGCCGCAGCATCGCGAACGAGATTCCCTCGCGCGCGAGGAACATCACGCCCACGCCGATGCCCACCGAGGCCTCGATCGCCTGCAACCCGATCCCGAACGCGAAGCCGTCTGCATACGCCACCCCGTACTGGACGAGAGGCAGCGCAATCGCCGCCTGGACGAGCCCCACGTTCCCGGGCCAGAGCGGGAAGATCGTGGCCACGTTCATGAGGACGAGGACGAGGCCGGCCGCGGGCAGCGGCTCGTGGATGTTGAAGGCCAGCATGGCCGTGTAGACGGCGAAGAGCTGGCAGACCCATCCGCAGCACTGGAAGAAGATGGCCAGCGCGGCGGGGACGGGCTCGTGCATCACTCCGAGCCCGTAGCGGGCCATCGTCACCACCCGTTTGAGCGTTCCCGCCTCCTCGAGCACGGAGCGGTGATGGCGCCGCGCGCTGGCGAACGCGAGGACGAAGAGCACCAACCCGACGCTGACGACGGCGATGAGGCTGGTGAGAGCCCAGTGGGGGATCTCTGCGGTCACGAGGACCCAGACGATGAGGAGACCGGCCGGGACGAGGTCGAAGACCCGGTGTGCAAAGACGGTGCCCATGAGCGTCGCCCAGGTGCCGTTTCGGTTCTGCCCGGGCATCTTGCGCGTGAGGACGGCCACGCGGGCGAACTCGCCGATCCGCCCGGGCAACACGGCGTTGCCGAACAGTCCCACGCAGAAGGCCGAGAAGACGAGCGGAAAGCGCGGGCGCGGCGGGGGCATCGCCTGCGAGATGACTGTCTGCCAGGCGAGCGCGCGCAGCAGGATCGAGGCCAGGTTCAGCCCGATGGCCGCGACCACCCACTGCCACTGGACGAAGTCGAATGCGTGCAGGACCGCGTCCCAGTCCGGGCCTCGCCACCATAGGAGCGCGCCGGCGGCGGCGGCGGAAGCGAGGACGAACCCGAGGCGAAGCCAGCGACTTCCGGGAAGCGGCGTCTTCATGAGGCGGCCGCCGCGGCCCGCCTGCGGCCGGCGACGAGCTCGTAGATCTCGGCCAGGCGCCCGGCGATCCGGTCCCAGGAGTAGCGCTCTTCCGCGATCCGGCGCGCCCTTTCGGCGATGGCGCGGCGGCCCGGCTCGTCCGCGAGCAGCTCCTCGAGCGCACATGCGAGCGCGTCGGGATCGCCCGGAGGAACGAGCACGCCGGCGTCCTGCTCCATCACTTCACGGTACCCCGAGATGTCGGACGCGACAACGGGCGTCGCGCAGGCAAAGGCGCGGGTCAGCACCATCCCGAAGCTCTCCCCGCCGAGCGAGGGAGCCGCGAGAGCCTTGGCCGACGTGAGCTCGGCCGTGAGCTCGTCCTGGGTCAGGAACCCGGTGATGTGGATCCCGTCGTCGGGGGCCCGAAGCCGCCGCAGAAGGAGCCGCACCGCGAGCGGATCGGCGCCGATGACGCGCAGCTCCACCCCGGTCCGCTCCCGGATCTGCGGCCAGGCGCGCAGCATCACCTGCAGCCCCTTGCGCGGCTCGTGCCTGCCGACGAAGAGGATGCGGTGCTCGCGTTCGCCGGGGTCCGCCTGCTCCGGGATGAGCGTTCCATTGGGAACGATCTCCCACTCTCCCGGAATCCACTCGGCGACCGACCGGCGTGCAGGCTCCGAGACGGCGATTCGGTAGTCGATGCGATCCATGAGGAAGCCCCACAGCAGCCGCCCCGCCTTCATCCAGCCGAGAGGGCCGGAGGCGTGCCAGGTCGCGACGACGGGAACACGCGCAAAGGCAAGCGTCGCGACGCAGATGGCCGGCGTCATCGGCTCGTGCAGATGGAGAACGTCGAAGCGCTCGCGCTCGAGAACGCGGCGGACGCGTGGGATGGACGCGGGGCTCAACACGATGTTCGGCAGCGAGTCGTTTGCGGGGACGATCACGGAGCGGCCCACGGGGATCACGTCCGCAGGGGGCGCTCCGTGACGGCCGAGCCTCGGGTGAAGCACCCGCGTGAAGCTGCCGGGCGGATCGTTGCCCATGATCGTCCGCGTCTCGATCCCGAGGCGCTGGAGCGCCTGAGCCTGCAGCTCCACGTGCTCCACGACGGCGCCCCAGAAGGACCAGGAGTACGGCACGACGATTCCGACCTTCACGCGTCCGGGAGAATACGCGTATGAAGGTCGACGAGGGCCTCGCCGAGCTGCACACCCACCTGGGCGGCGCGGTCGCCTCCGAGATCCTGTGGACGCTCGCGCACGAACAGGGAATCGCCCTCCCCGTCAAGGGCTTCTGGGAGTTCGACCGGCTCGTGACCGTGGCCGACCCGCACGGCGTGGAGGGCCTCGACGGCCTCAACGAGATCTACCACTGGACGGAGCTGATCCAGTCGAGCCCGCTCGCCGTCGAGCGGTCGGTCCACGGCGCGATCGGCGGCGCGTATCGTTCGCAGGGGATCACGACGCTCGAGCTGCGCTTCAACCCCATGAAGCGCAACCGCGGCGGCGAGCGCGATCTCGACCACATCATCCTGGCCGCCGTCCATGCCCTCGACCGTGCGAGGCTGGAGTACCCGCAGGTCCGGTCGGGCCTGATCCTGATGATGGACCGGACCTTCTCGCGCGAGCAGAACGAGGTCATCGTCGAGAAGGCGATCCGGTCCGCCTCGCGCGGGATCGTCGGGATCGACATCGCCGGGCCCCGTCCGAACGAGGGGCGCTACCCCTACCGAGAGCTGGCGCCGCTGATAGAGGAGGCGCGGGCAGGCGGCCTCGGCGTGACGATCCACGTCGGCGAGGAGGGCGGCGAGCACGGCGTGGCCGAGATCGGGGAGGTGGTCGAGTCGCTGAGCCCGGAGCGGATCGGGCACGGCATCCTGGCGGCGCGCGACGCCGGGCTGATGGCCGCGCTGCGGGAGGCCGGGATCGTGCTCGAGATCTGCCCGACCTCGAACCTCCTCACGAGGGCTCTCGCGGACGAGGCCGCGGTGCGGGAGACCTTCCGCACCTTCGTCGAGAACGGCGTCCCCTTCACGATCGCGACCGACGGGCCGGAGATGATGCGGACCCATCTGCGCGACGAGTTCGATCTTCTCCAGCGGATCGGCGCCCTCGACGAGGCCGAGCTGCGCGAGGCGAACCGCCGTGGGCACGAGGCGAGCTTCGTCCGAAGCGAGCTCGTCGCCGCCTAGGGTCTAGAACCGCACGTAGCGGTGGAAGCGCGGGTGGAGCTCCTCCGGCTCGGGCTCCTCCACCACGCCGTCCACGCCTTCGCGCTGCGTCGAGTGGAGTATGCGTCCCTCGCCGAGCCAAAAAGCAATGTGCCCGTCGTAACAGACGAGGTCGCCGGGGCGGAGATCGGCCTCCGCCACGTCTTCTCCGGCCTCTTCCTGCTGGTCGGCGTCGCGGGGGACGAGCCGCCCGAGCCGCCGGTAGGCCATGTGGACGAGCCCCGAGCAGTCGATCCCGCGCTGGGTCATCCCGCCCCATTCGTACGGCGTGCCGAGGTACGCGCGGGCTTCCTCCACGGGATCGCCGTCACGCTCGGCCGGGAGCCAGGAGTCGTCCGCCGCCGGGCCAAGGGCCTTTTCGCGGATCCACCCGGGATAGTCGTACGCCGTCTTGATCCGCACCCAGCCGTCGAGCCGTTCCTCCACGGACAGCGTCTCGCCTTGCAGCGCCTGTGTCACCTGCTCGGCGTCGTCCCGCGGATCGGCGCGCACGGGCGCGACCTCGGCCGAGCAGCTAGCCCGTTCCACCGGCAACGGGCTCCGCGGCCGCCTCGGCCGGCCTGGTCTCCTGCGGCTTGATCTTTCCGTCCCTGATCTGCTCAGCGTAGTGGCAGGCGACGACGTGTCCGGAGGCAAGCTCGCGCAGCGGCGGCTCCTCGTCGCGGCACCGGGTCGGCTGGACGTATGGGCAGCGCGTGTGGAAGCGGCACGCGGGCGGAGGCTTGACCGGGCTCGGCAGGTCGCCTGCCAGGAGGATGCTCTCCCGCTTGTGCGCAACATCCGGGTCGGGAATCGGAACCGCTGAGAGCAGCGAGATCGTGTACGGATGGAGCGGGTTGTCGTACAGCTCGGCGGCGGGCGAGATCTCCATGATCAGCCCGAGGTACATGACAGCGATCCGGTCGGAGATGTGCCGGACGACGGCGAGGTCGTGCGCGATGACGATGTAGGTGAGGTTGAACTGGTCCTGCAGCGACATCAGCAGGTTGATCATCTGCGCCTGAATGGACACGTCGAGCGCCGAGACGGGCTCGTCGGCGACGAGCAGCGTCGGGTTGACGGCGAGCGCCCGCGCCAGGCCGATCCGCTGCCGCTGACCTCCTGAGAACTCGTGTGGAAAGCGGTTGTAGTGCTCGGGCGAGAGGCCGACCGTCTCGAGCAGCTCCTGCACGCGCTGGCGCCGCTTCGACTTCTCGACGCCGTGGATCTTGAGCGGGGTGCCGATGATCGAGCCCACGCGCTTGCGCGGGTTGAGGCTCGCGTACGGGTCCTGGAAGACGATCTGCATCTCGCGGCGGAGCGGGCGCAGCGCGCGCGAGCGCAGGTGCGCGATGGACTTGCCCCGAAAGAGGATGTCCCCCGAGGTCGGCTCGAGCAGCCGCACGATGCAACGGCCGAGCGTGGACTTCCCGCACCCGGACTCGCCGACCAGCCCGAGCGTCTCGCCTTCTGAGACCGTGAGCGTCACTCCGTCGACCGCGTGGACACGCGCCACCTCGTGCTGGAGCACTCCCTTCTTGATCGGGAAGTACTTGCGGAGGTCGATGACCTCGAGCAGGTGGCCGTCGGCGTTCGCAACCGTCACGCCGCCACCTCGCCTCGAATAGTCGCCTCGCGCAGCTCGCGCTTCTGCTCCACGCTCAGCCAGCAGCGGTCGAGATGCCCGCGCTCCTCGACGCGGTTGTCGAGCCCGGGCTCCTCGACGCACTTGTCGAAGGCGTGCGGGCAGCGCGGCCGGAACTTGCACCCCTCCGGCGGGTTGATGAGCGAAGGCGGCGCTCCCTCGATCGAGAAGAGGTGCTCCGCCTTCGGGCGGTCGAGCCGCGGAATCGAGCCCAGCAGGCCCCAGGTGTAGGGGTGCTGCGGGTCGTAGAAAACGCTGCGTGTGTCGGAGCGCTCGATGATCCGACCCGCGTACATGACCGCGATCTCGTCGGCGACGTCGGCCACGATGCCGAGGTCATGGGTGATGAGGATGACCGCCGAGTCGAAGTCGTCCTTGAGCTTGTCGATCAGCTTGAGGATCTGGGCCTGGATGGTGACGTCGAGCGCCGTCGTCGGCTCGTCGGCGATCAGGATGTCGGGATTGCACGACAACGCCATGGCGATCATCGCGCGCTGCCGCATGCCGCCAGAGAACTGATGCGGATAGTCGTGGACGCGCTCCTCGGCGTTCGGGATACCCACCTGACGCAGGAGATCGATCGTCTGTCTGCGCGCCTGGCGCGCTGGCATGTCGAAGTGGGTCTGGATGGCCTCGACGATCTGGTCTCCGACCTTGTAGACGGGATTGAGCGAGGTCATCGGATCCTGGAAGATCATCGAGATCTCCCGCCCCCGCACCGAGCGGAGCTCGGCCTCGGAGAGCTTGAGCAGGTCGCGACCCTTGTACAGGACCTCGCCCTCGAAGCGCGTGTTCTTGTCCCGGGTCAGGCCCAGGATGCTGAGCGCGGTCACGCTCTTGCCCGACCCAGACTCCCCCACGATTCCGAGCACCCGGCCGCGGTCGAGCTCGAAGTCGACGCCGTCCACCGCGCGGACGAGGCCGTCCTCGGTCGCGAACTGGACCTTGAGGCCCTTCACCTCGAGGAGCCGCTCGGCCATCAGGGGTGGCCCGCCCGGCCCCATTGCCGGATCTTTGGCGCGCGAAAAGCGCGCCAGGCTAGGACGCAAGGAGCACCCATATCGTCATCAGATATGGGTGCGACCGAGGACGATGCATGGCGCCGCTTTGCAGCCGCCCAGAGACCGGTGGATGGGGTTGGGCGGGCCACTTAACTAGGGCGGATCCTCGGGTCGAGGTATGCGTACAGCAGATCGACGATCGCGTTGAAGAAGACGATAAAGAAGGCGGCGAAGAGAGTCACGCCCATGATCGGCGGCAGGTCGAGTTGGCCGATCGAGGTCGCTGCGTACTGGCCGACGCCGTGCAGGTCGAAGACGGTCTCGGTCAGGATCGCGCCGCCGCCGATCACTGCCGCGAAGTCGAGGCCGAAGAGCGTCACGATCGGGATCAGCGAGTTCCGTAATACGTGCTTCGCCATCACGCGCCGCCGGGACAGCCCCTTGGCCCGGGCCGTCCGCACGTAGTCGTCGTTGATGGTGTCGAGGATGTTGGAGCGCAGCACGCGCCCGTAGAAGCCGATGAAGAGGACCGCGAGGACGAACCAGGGCAGGAGGAGGTGGTAGAACCACTGGACCGGGTCGGTGGTGAGCCCCACATATTCGCCGTCGGGGAACCACTGGTTCTTCTCCGCGAGCACGTATCGCGCCATCAGCCCAAGCCAGAACACGGGCATGGAGATCCCAATCAAGGCCAGCAGCGTGATCACCCGGTCCGACCACCTGCCCGCCGTGACGGCGGATATCACTCCCACGAGGATCCCGAAGAAGAGCCAGATGATCGCCGCGCCGATGCAGAGCGAGAACGTGGCCGGGATTCCGTCCCTGATCTGGTCGACGACCTTCGTCTGGTTCGAGTAGGAGATCAGATCGTTCGAGAACAGCTTCTTCATCATGTTCCAGTACTGAACGTAGAACGGCCGGTCGAAGCCCCAGGTCTCGCGGATGTTCTCGATGTTTTGCTGGGTCGCCGTCCTGCCGGCGATCCGCTGGGCCGGGTCGCCGCCCGGGATCACGATGAAGATGACGAACGTCAGGAAGCTGACGATGGCGAGCACGACCACCATCCCGACCAGGCGGCGGACGATGAAGGCGGACATCAGTGCTCGATCCTGACCTTGGAACGCGGGTCGAGAGCATCCCTCAGCCCGTCGCCGAAGATGTTGAGCGACAACACGGTCAGCAGGATCGCGATCCCGGGAACGATCGCTAGCCAGGGCGCAGTCTCGATGTGGCCTTGGCCGTCCGCGACCAGCGTCCCCCAGGACGGGTTCGGGGGCTGGACGCCGGCGCCGAGGAACGACAGGCCGGCCTCGAACAGGATGTTGCTGGCGATCGTGAGCGTGAAGAACACGAGCACCGTCGAGGCGATGTTCGGAAGGAGCTCGAGGAACATCACGCGAAACGGGCTCGCGCCCTGCGCGATGGCGGCCTCGACGAACTCCTTCTCACGCAGGGAGAGGATCTGGCCCCGCAGCGGCCGGGCGATGTAAGGCACGACCACGATCGCGATGATGAAGGTCGGGATCCAGAGACTGTTGGACGAGATCGTGATCCCGAAGTGGTGGAAGCCCGAGATCGACAGGGCCGTGCCGATCGCGATCGCGAGCAGGAAGACCGGAAAGGCCCACAGGATGTCGAAGATGCGCGAGAGAATCATGTCGGGCCAGCCGCCGTAGTACCCCGCGAGCAGCGCGAGGATGACCGCGATCAGCACGCACACGATCGCCGAGACGATCCCGATCCGGAGCGAGTTGAGCCCGCCGTACAGGAGCCTCACGGCGATGTCGCGGCCGTTCGAGTCCGCGCCGAGCACGAACTTCCCGCCCGCGTGCCAGAGCTGCGGGCCGATCGGAACGCCGGAGATCGTTCCCAGAAGCTCACCGTTGGGACCGATCTTGATCTCGCCCTTGGAGACGACCGGCACCTCCTTCCCGTTGACGACGATCGACTCCTCGACGTGGTTCGCGTTCGGGCCGGTCCCGGCCACGGCGTGGGCATACACCGGCGCGAGCGCACAGCAGGCGACGATGACGATGAAGAGCCCGAGGAAGAAGAAGGCGACGTAGTTGCGCCGTAGCCGCCGCCAGGCGAGGGCCCACGGGCTCCGCGCGACGATCGCGGTCCTCGGCTCCCGGGCGGCGAGATCCTCGACCGTATCGAGCGAGAAGTCGGTGGAAGCGTCACTCACTGTTCGCTCCGGGTAGGAAGGGCGCCTCGCCGGCGCCCCTCCTCATCCCTCTTTGTTCCTCCCTCCTACTTCAAGCAGATCTTCGTCCAGTCGAAGAAGAAGAGCACATGGTTGAAGTAGCAGTTCATGTCGACGTTGGATCCGAAGAAGTCGGTCTGGACCGCGTTCAGGTACGCCGCCGATGACGCGTACTTGACGACCAGGTCCTTGTCGATCTGAGCCCACTCGTTGTTTACCTGCGGCGTGAGGCTCGTGACCTTCTTCAGCTCCTCGATCTTCTTGTTGACGTCGGGGAAGTCCGCGTTGCCGACGTTGTTGTTGTGCGTCTGCGTGATGCGGTTCCCGTTGAATAGGACGTCGAACCAGTCGAGCGGGTGCGGGTAGTCCTGGTACCAGTCCGTGTACATGATCTGCGCCTTCGTCGCCTGGTTCCCGATCGTCGTGAAGTAGACGTCGTGCGCCAGCAGCTTCTGCGACGTCTTGAAGCCGATCTTGTTCAGGACGTCGGCCAGGTACGCCACCGCCTTGGACGACGGGCTCTCGTTCAGGCCCCACACCGTCACCTTCATCCCCGCGTCGCCGGAGGCCTTGACGAGCTGCTTCGCCTTCGCGAGATCGTGTGTGTAGGTGGTGATCTTCTTGTACTGCGGATACGTCGGCGGCAGGATGTTCTGCGTCGGCTTCCCCAGGCCGCCGAAGAGCTGGACCAGCGCGTTCCGGTCGATCGCGTAGTTGACCGCCTGCCGCACCTGCAGCTTGTCGAACGGCGGGGTGCGCGTGTTCATCGCGAAGTAATACGTGTTCGCCGGGACGTAGAGACGAAGCTGATTCGAGTACTTCGACTTCACGGTCTGCAAGCGGTCGGTCGGGATTGTCCGAAAGTCGTAGTCGGACTTGCCGCTGAGCACGCTCTGGAGCGCTGCCGCGTCCTCGGCGATGATCGTCCCTTCGAGCTTGTCCGGATTGCCCTTGTACACGCTCGGGACGAGGCTCGGATCGAACTCCGTGTTCCGGACGAGCACGAAGCTGCGGGTGGGCTTGTAGCTCTGGATCATGTACGGGCCGGTCGCCGGAGGAGGCGTGGTCGACTGGTCCTTGTCGGGCGTGCCCGCGGGAAGGATGGCCGAGAAGGGGATGCCGAGGATGTTGAGGAAGTCCCCGCGCGGCGAGGTGAGCTTGATCTCGACGGTCCGCTTTGCGTCATCCGTGACGATGCCGCTGATTCCGCCCTTCTTCGTCTTCGCGAACTGCTCGGCTCCGGCGATCCCGGTGAAGAAGCCGACCCCGGGGGAGTCGATCTTGAAGAGGCGCTCGATCGAGGCCTTGAAGTCGCTGGCCTTGACGTCGCTGCCGTCCGAGTACTTCAGGCCCTCGCGGAGGGTGAACTTGTAGTTCTTGGCGCCGTTCGTGATCTGCGGCAGAGCCTCGGCGAGCGTTGGGACGACGGTGGCTCCGGCGGGCCCGCCCACCTGCTTGTAGCCGTAGGCGCCGAGGTAGACGTGCTGGATGATCTGCCAGCCGGTAACGGTGTACGAGAGACCGGGATCGAAGTAGTCCGGCGCGTCCCACGTCACTCGGAAGACCGGAAACGCCTTGTTTCCGCCCCCGGACGAGGTCGTAGTCGTTCCACCGGCGGACTTGTTCCCGCCCCCTCCGCACGCGGCGACCAAGAGGGCCAGCGCCGCGACCGCAGCGACCAGGGCGACAGTCTTCCAACGAGGCTTACGAGTCATCATCCAACCTCCGATCCTCGGCTCCGACGGGCGCCGATTGCCCGCCCCTGCCCCTTGCAGGATTGTTGCAGAGCCTGTGTTAATGCTGCGTAAATTCCCCGCGGCCCGAAGACTCAAACGGGGGGTCGTGTCAGCGCAGCGGGCCGCGGGTGACCGCGGCTGCCCGTACAGGCCGGGCCGCCGTTCTTTCGCGGGGAACCGCCTGGTTCCCCCTCGAGCACCCGGAGACCGGCGCCGCCCGCCATGTCGGTCGGCGCCTCCCCCCGAAGGGGAAACGGGGTTTCCCCCTCGGGGCTCCCCCTTCGTGACCGCGGTGGCCCGTCCGTGCCGAGCCACCGCTTTTTCGAGCGGGAACCGCGGTTCCCTCTCGAGCTCCCCCTCGCTTCGCTAGACGGGAGGGAGCTCCTCGACGTCGGGGAGAGGCGGTTGCTCCCCCGGGTCGAACACCGGCGCGACCTCATGCGGCTTGAGCGCCCCCGCCTTGATCTGCTCGGCCCAGTGGCAGGCGACCTGGTGGCCGGAGGCGAGCGTCCGCAGCTCGGGCACCTCCTCCCGGCATCGCGTCGGCTGCACATACGGACAGCGCGTGTGGAAGCGGCAGGCCTTGGGCGGGTTCGCCGGGCTCGGAAGGTCGCCCGCGAGCAGCAGCGGCTTGCGCTTCAGCTCCACCTCCGGATCCGGGATCGGGACGGCGGACAGCAGCGAGATCGTGTACGGATGGAGCGGGTTCTCGTACAGATCGGCGGCGGGAGAGATCTCGACAATCGTGCCGAGATACATGACCGCGATCCGGTCCGAGATGTGCCGGACGACCGCGAGGTCGTGGGCGATGAAGAGGTACGTGAGGTTGAACTCGTCCTGGAGCTGCTCCAGCAGGTTGATGATCTGAGCCTGGATGGAGACGTCGAGCGCGGAGACCGGCTCGTCCGCCACGATGAAGTCCGGGTTGACCGACAGTGCCCGGGCGAGCCCGATTCGCTGGCGCTGTCCGCCCGAGAACTCGTGCGGGTACCGGGTGGCCGCATCCGCCGGCAGCCCGACGATCTGCAGCAGCTCGCGCACCCGCACCGCCGCCTCGCGCTTGGAGGCGAGCTTGTGCGCGCGCATCGGCTCTCCGATGATGCGACCGACGCTGTGCCGCGGATTGAGCGAGGCGAACGGGTCCTGGAAGATCATCTGCATCCGCCGGCGAAGCGGTCGCATCCCGCCCTCCCCGAGCTTCGTGATGTCGTCGCCGTCGAAGCGGATCCGGCCGCCGGTCGGCTTGTACAGCCGCAGGATCGCCCGGCCGACGGTCGACTTCCCGCACCCGGACTCTCCGACCAGCCCGAGCGTCTCGCCGCGCCGGATCTCCAGGGTGACGCCGTCGACCGCCCTGATGTCGCCGATGTGCCGGTCGAGCAGGACGCCGCTCTTGATCGGGAACCAGACCTTGAGGTCCTCGAGCTCGACGATCGATCCGTTCTTGATCGAGGAGACGTCCACCTGCTGGCTCACCCAGTGGCCGCCTTTCGCGTCTGCTGCCGGCGCGGAGCGCCTGTCCGCGAAGCGGACCAGTGGAGGGGGTCTGGGGGGACCGGGAGGTTCCCCCAGCTAAGAACGTCGCAGCCGTTCATGCGGTCGCCGCCTCTCGGGTCTGCTGCCAGACCTCCGCGGGGACCGGGTTGAAGCAGGCGACCGAGTGCCCCGGCTCGATCTCGAGCAGCTCCGGCACCTCCTCGCGCGACGCGGCGACCTCGTAGCGGCAGCGGGGCTGGAAGGGGCAGGCCGCGGGCGGGCTCAGCATGTCGCGCGGCTGGCCCTCGATGGGTTGGAGCTTGGCGCCCCTGGACGCATCGAGGCGGGGGACGCTCTGGAGCAAGCCAAGCGTGTATGGGTGGCGGGGCCGGGCGAAAAGCTGCTCGGCCCTCGCGGTCTCCATGAACAGGCCCGAGTACATGACGTTCACGCGCTCGCACATCCCGGCGACGACCCCGAGGTCGTGCGTGATCAGGATGAGCGCGGCGTGCTCCTCCGCGACGAGCTCGCGCAGGAGATCGAGGATCTGCGCCTGGATGGTGACGTCGAGCGCGGTCGTCGGCTCGTCGGCGATGAGCAGCTTCGGCTTGCAGGCGAGCGCCATCGCGATCATGGCCCGCTGGCGCATTCCGCCGGAGAACTGA
>WNGF01005521.1_pt1 | contig 18603 bp, 19 predicted proteins | sample 5400641 | NCBI WGS metagenome assembly WNGF01 (sample SAMN13153371, study PRJNA577476) | soil metagenome | isolation source: 80 cm soil or saprolite under grassland replicate 2 | place: USA:California | collected 2016-06-15
CGACACCGGCAGCTCCGAATGCACGTATCCGACCGCGCGACGACGGAGCGCCTCTTCCTCTTCGGCCACGGTCGGCCGATCGGAGAAGGCGAGCGTCCGCACGCCGCGGCCGACGAGCTCTTCGATCTTCGTCCACGCGGCCGACGAGCCGAGCACGACGTCGACCAGGCCGGGATCATCGCCGTCGCGCGAGAGCTCGCGCCAGCTCGCCGGACGAAGCCGGACGTCGGCCGGGAGGATGTCCTGCAGCCGGCGAATGGCGCGGCCGGAGGGATCGACGACCGTGATCGTCGCGCCCGGGGCGGGACGGGCAGTACGGGGCTGGGCCGGCATCGGGATCGGTGTAACGATCGTTGACGCTCGGTTGGCCCCCAGCTCGGGGGGTATGCGCACCCGCGACCAGGACCGAACGACGAGGGTCATCCACATTGCCTAGGGCTTCCTATGCCGGAGGACTACCAACCTCAGAACACCCGCCGGGTAATGCAACGAACGTCGGCACCCGGCGTGCGTCGGGCGCGCCGTGCCGCCGCCGCTCCGGAACGCGCAGCTCGCCGAGCTCCTCGTCACCGCGGCCGGCGCCGCGCGTGATGGCGCGCGAGGTCGCCGGATCGATAGCGCTAACATCGCTTCCCGATATCGAGATCCGCTGAGTCGACCTCGACCCCGCCGGTGAGCGCACCGAGCTCGCCCCGGACGACCGTGCTCGTCGTCGGGACGGGCACCATGGGCTCGGGGATCGCCCAGGTCGCGGCCGCGGCCGGCCACCGCACCCTGGTGCACGACACGTCCGTCGAGCAGGTCGAGCGCGCGCTCCGCCGCATCGGCGACGATCTCGAGAAGGGCATCGCGCTCGGGAAGGTCGCGCCCGCCGACCGCGACGCGGCGGTCGCGTGCCTCGAGCGCGCGCCGGACCTGGAAAGGGCCGCCGCGCAGGCGGGCTTCGTCATCGAGGCGGTGGTCGAGGATATGGCCACGAAGCAGGCGCTCTTCCGGACCCTCGCGCGGTGCGCACCCGCCGACGCGGTGCTGGCCACGAACACCTCGGCCCTCAGCGTCACGGAGATCGCCGCCTCCACCGGCGCGGCCGGGCGCGTGATCGGCATGCACTTCTTCAATCCGGTCCCGCGGATGGCGCTCGTCGAGGTGATCCGCGGGCTCGAGACCGACCAGGCGACGGTCGACCGCACGCTCGAGCTCGCGCGCGGGATGTCGAAGGAGCCCGTCGAGGTGAACGAGTTCCCGGGCTTCGCCGTCAGCCGGATCAACGCGATGATCGGCAACGAGGCCTTCTACATGCTGATGGAGGGCGTCGCCTCGGCCGCCGACATCGACAAGGCGCTGAAGCTCGGCCTCAACCATCCGATGGGCCCGTTCGAGCTCGGCGACCTCGTCGGCTGGGATGTCCGGCTCAAGGTCCTCGAGCACCTCCACGCGACGCTCGGGGAGAAGTTCCGGCCCTGCCCGCTCCTCGTGAAGTACGTGAAGGCCGGCCGCCTTGGGCGGAAGACCGGACGCGGGGTGTACCAGTACTGATCGCCGCCCGGCGTGCGGGTTCTGCGCGCCCTCGGCTCGCGGCCGTGGTCGCTCAGTACCCGAAGCGCATCGCCACCATGAGCGTGAACATCACGGGGAAGCCGGCGACGTAGAGCCTGCTGTAGATCGGCCGCCCGCTCGGCCAGCCGATCGTGATGTAGCTCAGCATCACGAGCCCGATCGCGAGCGCGGCCAGGTACGTGAGGCCGTACGGCGAGGCCAGGTCCGACCAGACGCCGCTCAAGGTGCCGCGCAGGATGCCGAGCGCGACCGTGCCCGTCGATGCGACGACCGTCAGCCTTCGGGCGCTATCTCCGACGAGCGCGGCGCGGACCGGGCCGTCGTGCTCGGGGATGCGGCGAAGGGCGGGGAACAGCACGAGCCGGGTGAACAGGATCGTGCCGAACCAGTAGATCGCGAACATGACGTGCAGCCAGTGCACGGCCGCCGTCGCGACGGTCAGCACCGCTCCGCGTCCTCCGGGCGCTCCGGCCGTGTTATCGGCCCACGATACCGGGACTCGACATCGCGGGCCCGAGCTGGTAAGATCTCGTGCGGCACAAGGTCAGATTTCGTAACGAGCTATACCGCCAGGGAGGACCGCCATGGCGACCGACCCGAACGCGCAACCGTTCAGCGTCACCGACTTCCTCTACCGGACGACCGACGGCAGCAAGTGGGAGATCCCCGACGCCGAGACCTTCGACTTCGCGGGGTTCTTCGACTGGATGGCCGACTGCCGGCAGCTCCTGCTGCGCCGGGACGAGCTGACGTGGATGGAGAAGCAGAAGGCTCCGGATCGGTCCGTCGACGTGTTCGTGAACATGAGCTGCGGGACGCAGCTCGCGCCGCACGTCACGCTCGACATCGTCGGCGTGCTGCGGGCGCTCGACGTCGACTTCGTCGCCGGCGCGGGCCGCCAATTCTGCTGCGGCAAGATCTACCGCACGCGCACGCGTGTGCCCGCGGGCGAGAAGATGTCGCAGAGCTCCATCGATCGCTTCACCGGATGGGGCGCGCGCACCGCCGTCCATGGCTGCCACTCGTGCCAGATCGTGTACAGCGACTACGTCGACCGCGTCGAGTCGGCCGCCGGGCCCGGCTTCCGGAACGCGCACCTGTCGACCTTCCTCGAGGAGCGCCTGCGGGAGCTCGGCGACCGCGTCCCGTGGAAGCACGAGGTCCGGCGCCGCGTCCTCGTCGAGGGGCACGGCCCGGAGGTCAGCCCGGTGCACGATGCGGCGACGAAGGCGTCCGCCCGCATCCTCGCGATGGTGCCCGGGGTCGAGGTCGTCGGCGTGGTCGAGCCGCCGTCGGTCGGGGCGCCGTGCAAGACCCGCGTGCCAGGGGGCCCGAGCGTCCTCTCGACGCTCGATGGGGCTGAGCGCCACCAGGTGCTCGACCAGATCGAGGACCAGGCCCGCCGGCGCGGAGCGGACACCATCTCGTCGAACGCGCATTACTGCCACCGCGAGTGGTCGAAGTGGGCGACGACCGGCGTGGACGTCACCTATTACGTCTCGATCCTCGCGGAAGCGCTCGGGTGCGCGAACGAGGATCGCTACCAGCGGTACTGGAAGCTCGGGGATCCGGCGAAGGTGGTCGAGGAGACGCGCCCCTACTGGACGTCGTGGGGTCTCGACGAGGCGAAGGCGCTCGAGGTCGCGCGCAAGAACTTCGAGCCGCACTTCGCCGGCTACGTCAACCCGCAGTGCGCCTGCGGCGGGGACCCGACGAAGTGCAACACCGGGAAGTACACGCTCGCGAAGGACATCCCCACGCTCGCCGCCGAGCGGGCCGGCGTCGCGCACGAGTTCTGAGCTCGATGACGACCACCGTGCAGCAGCGCGCCGGCATCCTCGAGGAGCGGCTCACCGCTTCGGAGGACCGGCTCGCGCCGGCCGAACGGCGCGTCGCGCGATTCTTCACCGAGCATCGCGAGGAGGTCGCGTTCCTCTCCGCGGCGGATGTGGCGGAGACGCTCGGGACGAGCGGCGCGACCGTCGTGCGCGCGGCGCAGGCGCTCGGCTACGCGGGCTTCCCGGAGCTCAAGGATGAGCTGCGAGAGGCGCTGCGCAGCCGGAGCTCTCCCGTCGCGCGTCTCGGGCGCAGCCTCGATGAGATCGGTGGCGATCCCGGCGCGGTCCTCGATCACGTCCTTGCGCGCACCGCGGAGCTGCTCGCGGAGGCTCGACGGTCGATCCGGACGGAGGACTTCGGTCGCGCCCTCGACGTCCTGCGCGCGGCGCGCCGCATCGTCGTCATCGGCGTTGGACCGAACCGGGGCATCGCCGACCACGTCGCGCAATCGTTGCGCCGATTCGGCCGGCACACGTTCCATGTCACGAGTCGAGCGCACGGGATGGCCGAGGAGCTCATGGAGCTGGCCGCCGGCGATGCCCTCCTGGTCATCGCGCACGAGCGCGTGACGCCCGAGACGAGCGTGCCCCTGGACCTGGCGCGCGAGCGCGGCATCCCGTCGGTGCTCGTCACCGATCACCTGGCCCTCGCGCTCGAGGGCCGCTACACCGTCGCCCTCAGCGCGCGGCGCGGCGAGGCGGACAGCTACCCGATCAGCGGAGTCACGCTCATCGTGCTGGAGGCGCTCCTCGTGGGGCTCGCCGCGCGCGACCGCGCGCGGACCCTCGCGTCGCTCGAAGAGCTCAAGGCGGTACGAGAGCGCCTCGGGCTCTGATGCGCGGCCGGCCGTTCCTCGGGCCGCTCTCGCTCGCCGCGTTCGCGGTCATCTACTCGGGCGCCGTCCTCGCGCCGCTGGTCGCGCAGATCGCCGCGGACTTCGCGATCTCCCCGGGATCCGTCGGGATCGCGGCGGCCGCGTACGGCCTGCCGGGCATCGTCGTCGGCGCGGTCGCCGGCCCCCACGCGGACCGCCATGGGCGGAAGCGCTTCCTCCTCGTGGGCTGCCTGGTTACCGGCGGTTTCACCCTCGCGGCGTCGGCGGCGCCGACGTACGCCGCGCTCGTGGCCTTGCGCGCGCTCGCCGGTCTGGGCGCGGCGCTGATCCTGCCGAACATGATGGCCGCGGTCGCCGACCGGTACGCCTATCGCGAGCGCGGCCGCCCGGTGGCCATCGTGTTCGCGGCGAACACGCTCGGGGTCATCGCCGGCACCACCGTCGCGGGCATCGTCGCCGAGCGCATCGGCTGGCGAGGGTCGCTCGCCTTCGCAGGCGGGATCTCGCTGGCCTCCGCGGTCGCGCTCATCCCGGTCGCCCTGCCGACGGCTACCCGCGCCGCGTCCGCCGGCGTGCTCGGCTTCTACCGCGCGGTGCTGGGCGACCGGTCCGCGCTCGCGATCCTCGGGTCGAACCTGCTCGGCGTCGCGGCCTGGATCACGTGGGGCACGTACATCGTCGCCTTCTTCCAGGTCACGTACGGCGTCGCGCTCGGAGCCGCATCCGCATACGCGGTCGTCCAGGGCCTCGGGATGCTCGTCGGAAGCCAGATCGGCGGGCGGGTCGGGGATCGCCTTGGCCAGAAGCTCGTCCTGGCGGGCGCGCTCACGTGCTACGGCGCGTTCGTGGCCGTCGTGACCGCGGCGCGCCTGCCGATCGAGGCGGCCGTCGCGCTGAGCTTCGCGGGCGCGGTCTTCTTCGGCATGCGGGCCACGTCGAACGCCGCGCTCATGACCGAGCAGGTGGTGAGCGCGCGGGCCACCGTGCTCGCGCTGTCGGCGGCGACGGTGAGCGCGGGGACCGTGCTCGGCACGTCGGTCGGGGGCGCGCTGCTCGACGGGCGGGGCTTCGCGGCGCTCGGTCTGTTCTGCTTCGGCGCGGCGGGCGCGTCGGCCGCGATCGTGGCCGCGCTCGTGCGCGAGGGGGAGCAGCCGCCGGTCGGCGTCGCCGCGGCGACGAGCGGGCGGAACGACCTTCGATTCCGGTCAGCCGCCGCTCAGGAGTCCGCACCGCCTCGCTGAAGGTGCTCCCCGAAGAAGCGCACGAGCATCGGCCCGAACGACCAGTACGCGACGTGGGGATACGCGTGTCCCGGCTCCGGATCCCACGTGTGGTAGCCGCCTTCGATCGCCACGAGCTCCACCTCGTTGCCCTGTCGGCGCATGTCGTCGACGAAGCGCGTGGTCGCCGCGAAGTCCGCGATCTCGTCGCGCGTGCCCTGCGCGATCAGGTACGGCGGCGCGCCCGCCCGCACGTGGCTGACGGCGCTCGCGAGCGTCATCAGCCGCTCGCGTTCGCCCGCGCTTCCGCTGAACATCCGCTCGATCGCCCCGGTGCCGCGCCGTCCGGTCGTCAGCGCGTCGTCGCCGATCGCCGGTGCCGGATCCCGCCGGTAGATCGCCTCGGCGTCCGGCGCGGCGAGTCGAGCGGGCACCGAGCGGAAGTCCAGCGGCGCGCTGCCGACGGCGACCGCCTGGACGCGGCTCGAGTGCCCCGCCCAGCCGCCGTCACCTTCGAGCTCCGCGGTGTCCGCGGTGAGGCCGGCCAGCGCGCCGAGGACCGCTCCGGCCGAGAAGCCCGCGACGCCGATCGCCCGTCCATCGACGCCGTAGTCCGCGGCATTCGCGCGCAGCCATCTGATCGTCGTCTTCACGTCATTGAGCTGGGCCGGGAACCGAGCATCCGGTCCGCTGCGGTAGTCCGCGCCGATCGCCACGAAGCCGTTCGCGGCGAGGAAGGGACACCAGTACTGGAGGCCGCCCTTGTGGCCACCGTCGCGGAGGCTGCCGCGGAAGCCGCCGCCATGGAGCCAGATCACCGCCGGCGCCGGAGCGGACCGGTCGCTCGGCCGTACGACCTCGACCAGCAGCGGATCCTCGCCCGCCCTCCCCACGACGACGTCGGGGATCAGCGTCAGCGGACGCGAGGGCAGCCGCGGGATCGGCATCCGATCAAGTCTGCATCCCCAGGGCGACGAGCCCGATCACCACGATCAGCACGCCGAAGTACTGCGTGCGGGCGAGCTGCTCGCGCAGGACCGCGATGCCGAGCACCGCGGGGATGAGCGGGTAGGCGCCGGTGCCGGTCACGACGAACGAGGCGTAGCCCGACTCGACCCCGAGCGCGAGGAGGATGCTCGCGCCGGTGTCGAGGAGCCCGACGAGCGCGACGAGCCCGAGCGTCCGAACGTCCCGGAGCGGGCCGAGACCGATGCGTCGCGCGGCGGCCCAACCGGCGATGGCGAGCGTGCTCATGACGCGGATCGCCGCGACCAGGGCGATCGCCTCCGTCGCCCGCACTCCGATGGCGAACACGGCGGCGAGGATCGATGCCCCGGCCATGGCGAGCATCCCGAGCCGCACTCCGGGGCCGCGCAGGCCGCTCGCGGCCGCGGATCGACGCGGGTCGGTGGACGCGACGACGACACCGACGAACGTGCACGCCATCGCCGCGACCTGGCCCGGCGTCAGCCGTTCGCCGAGCACGGCGACGATGATGAGGACGGCGAAGGCGGCGTGGCTCGCGACGATCGGGCTCACCACGGCGATGGGGCCGAAGGCGAGCGCACGATAGAGGGCGGCGAGCGTGAGCACGCCGAGGATCCCGAGCACGAGGCCGTAGACGACGAGGGGCGCCGTGATCGGCCGGCCGCCGCGCACCGCCACGACGGCGAGCGCGCAGAGGAGACCGGTGGCCTGCATGCCGAGCGACGTGCGCACCACGCCGACGCGCCGCGTCGCCATCGCCGCCGCGTAGTCGGCGAAGCCGAAGCCGATCGCGGCCCCGATCCCGAACAGGATGCCCGTCACGGACGTTAGTATCGGATGCCGATATCACGAACGTGGACGGAGGACACCATGGGCGAGCTCGAGGAGCTGCGTGCCGAGGTGCGGTCCCTGCGCGACCGCGCCGACATCCAGGACCTCTTCAGCCAGTTCGCGGCCGGCATGGACGCGCAGGATTGGGACCTTCTCGAGCGGGTCTTCTCCGACGACATCGTCGTCGACCACACGGCCGAGGTCTGGGGCAAAGGGCAGGTCGAGGACCACTGGGTCGGCATCGATCGGGTCATGGACGGCATGAGGACCGGCGTCTCCCGGCACTTCGTCTCACATCACATGATCACGAACCACCGTGTCGCGATCGACGGCGACCGCGCTCGCGTCGTCACGTATCTGCATTCGGTGCACCTCGACGACCCCCAGAGGCCGGATCGGCACGCGGACCACGGCGCGTGGTACCTCTGTGACCTCCGGCGGACGTCCTCGGGCTGGCGGGTCTCGCGCATGAAGCACATCTCCCTGTGGCGGGCCGGCGACATGAAGCCGACCGGACCCGTGACGAGCGCCGAGGTCAGCGAGATGCGCGACCATCTCCGGACCGCGATCGCGGCGGAGCGGCGTCGGTGAGCGCGTCGGCGGCGGACGAAATGCGCGCGGTCTGGCTACGGGAGCATGGTGGGCCCGAGGTCCTGCGGCTGGAGGCATCGGCCGTGCCGCGACCGGGTCGAGGCGAGGCGCTCGTGCGGCTCGCCGCCGCCGGCGTGAACTTCCACGACGTCGGACAGCGTGCCGGCCGGTCCAAGGTGACGCTGCCGGTCATCGTCGGGAACGAGGGCTCGGGCGTGGTGGAGGCGATCGGCGACGACGCCGAGGGGGTGCGGGTCGGTGACCGCGTGGTCTGGGTGCTCCATCAGGGCACGTACACGACGCATGCGGTCGTCCCGGCGGCGAAGCTCGTTCCGATCCCGGCGGGCATCGACACCGCGCTGGCCGCGGCGGTGCCGATGCAGGGCCTCATGGCGCACGGCCTCACCTCGTTCGCCTACGGCGTGAAGCCCGGTGACAGCGTGCTCGTGCAGGCGGCGGCCAGCGGCATCGGCGGGCTGCTCTGCCAGGTCGCGAAGATCCGCGGCGCTCGCGTGCTCGGGACCGTGTCGACGCGATCGAAGGCCGCCCACGCGCGCGACAGCGGTGCTGATGAGGTGATCGTGCGCGGCGAGGAGGACGTCGCGGCGGCGGCCAAGCGGCTGACCGACGGGAGCGGCGTCGACGTCGCGTACGACGGCGTCGGCAAGGACACGTTCCAGAGCAGCCTCGACGCGCTGCGGCCGCGCGGCACGCTCGCGATCTACGGCGCCGCGAGCGGGGCGCCGCCGCTCGTGGACAGCACCTGGCTGTCGGCGCGCGGCGGGCTCTACCTCACGCGTTCGGTCCTCGGGCACTTCATCCCTGACCGCACCGAGCTGCTCGCGCGGATGAACGAGCTGTTCGGCTGGATCGGCGCGGGGAAGCTCAGGCCGCACGTGAGCAAGCGCTATCCGCTCGCGGACGCGGCGCGCGCCCACGCGGACGTCGAGAGCGGCGCGCTGACGGGGAAGATCCTGCTCGACGTTTAGCGGCGCAGGCTCGTGGGCGGCGGAACGTCCAGCTCGCCGGCGAGAGCGCGCAAGCCGTCGGCGGTCTCGTCGTCGAGGGGGACGCCGCTCGCTCGCCGCTCCCGTGCGGTGAGCCGCTCGCGTTCGCCGGGCAGGAGCGCGGGCCCCGCGCCCTCGGCGCGCGCGGAGCCTTTGATCCACGCGACGAGGAACCCGAGCCGCTCCCGCCATTCGTCGCCCGGGATGAAGTGGCGCACATCGAGCGCGAGGAGGAAGTGACCGGTGCGCTGCGGGCGGTCGTAGTCGACGAAGAGCGAGCCCACCTCGGGCCCGATGCCGGATCCCGCGAGCACGCCGGCGAGCACCTCGATCGCGACCGCCAGGCCGAAGCCCTTGTGCGCTCCGGCCGGGAGGAGGAAGCCCTCGAGCGCCTTCGCCGGATCGCTCGTCGGCGTGCCATCGGCGGCGGCGGCCACGCCCGCCGGCAGCTGCGCGCCACGCTGCAACGCGTTGCGGACGAAGCCCAGGGTGACCTGGCTGAGCCCCATGTCCAGCATGAACGCCGGCTCGCCGTCCTCGCCCGGCACCGCGATGGCGATCGGGTTCGTTCCGATCACGCTCTGCATGCCGTCGGGCGCCGGCATCGCGGGCGTCGTGTTGGCGAGCGCGATCCCGATCATCCCGCTCCGGGCCGCGCGCTCCGCGTGGATGCCGCCCATGCCGAAGTGCGTGCTGTTGCTGACCGCGACCGCGCCGACGCCGGTGGCCGCCGCCTTCTCGATCGCGAGGTCCATCGCCCGCGCCGCGACGAGGATCCCGGCGCCCTGCATCGCGTCGATCCGCGCGATCGAGGGAGAATCCGCGAGCGTCCGCGACGCGGCGCCCGCGCGAACGAGCCCGAGGCGCGTGCGCTTCACGAGGTTCGGCAGGTGCATGACCCCGTGCGACGGCAGCCCGCGGAGGTCGGCCTCGACGAGACCCCGAGCAAGCTCGGCCGCCTCGGCTCGCGAGAATCCCACCCGTTCGAGGACCTGCCCGGCGAAGGAGCGCAGCTCCGCGTCGGCGACGATGAGGTCGCCGGTCCGAACGCTCATGCCGACACCGTGAAGTACGGCAGCGTCACGTCGTCGGTGACCTTCTCGAACGCCACGCTGGCCGGGAGCCCGATCCGTACCGCATCGGGCGCCGCGCCCTGGAGGCGCGTCATGAGGCGGACGCCCTCGGCGAGGTCGATGAGCGCGACGACGTAGGGCACCAGATCCGCGAACGCCTCGTGCGCCGCGCGATGCACGACCGTGAACGCGTACACCGTTCCGCGACCCGACGCGGCCACCCAGCTGACCGCGCCGCCGCACCGGACGCAGCGCCTCCGAGGCGGGAACTGGTGCGCGCCGCACTCGTCGCAGCGCTGGACGAGCAGCCTGCCCTCGCGGGCGGCCTCCCAGTAGGGCTTCGTGTCGGCATCGATCGCCGGCAGCGGCCGGTCGGTCACGCGGCCTCGGTCGAGAAGATCGCGGTCGCCGCCGTGCTGAGCTGTCCGCCGGTCCCGTGGCAGAGGGCGGTGCGCGCATTCGGGACCTGCCGCTCCCCGGCCTCGCCGCGGAGCTGCCGCACCGCTTCGATCAGGAGGAAGATCCCGAACATCCCCGGGTGCGTGTACGAGAGCCCGCCGCCGGTCGTGTTCAGCGGGAACGGGCCACCCGGGGCGATCCGGCCGCCGGAGACGAACGCGCCGCCCTCGCCCTTCGCGCAGAAGCCGAGATCCTCGAGCGTCAGGACGACCGTGATCGTGAAGGAGTCGTACACCTCGACGACATCGATGTCGTCCGTCCGCACTCCGGCGCGGGCGAACGCGAGCGCGCCGCTCCGCCGCGCGGCCGTCTCGGTGAGCTCGGGCATGTTCGTGATCGCCTCGTGCGTCATCGCCGTGCCGCTGCCGAGCAGGTACACCGGCCGCTTCGCGAGCGTCTCGGCGCGCTCGGCGCTCGTGAGGACGACGGCCCCGCCGCCGTCCGTGACGAGGCAGCAGTCGAGGCCGTGCAGCGGGCTCGAGATGAGCGGTGAGGCGAGGACCTCGCTCACCGTGAGCGGCGTCCGCCGGAGCGCGACCGGGTTGCGCATCGCCCATCGCCGCGCGGCGACCGCGACCTCCGCCAGCTGCTCCGAGGTCGTGCCGTAGAGGTGCATGTGGCGGTTCGCCGCGAGCGCGTAGCCGGACAGCGGGAGCGCCGGCCCGTACGGCACCTCGAACTGATAGCTCCACTCGGGCGGACGTCCGCTGAGCGCGCGGGTGCGGCTCGAGTACTGCGTCGAGCCGTAGGTGATCAGGACGGTCTGGCAGAGGCCCGCGCGGATCGCCGCACCGGCGCGCTCGACCGCGGCGACGAAGCCCGATCCGCCGAGGTTCGTCGAGTCGAGATAGGTGGGGGACAGGCCGAGGTGCTCCGCGACGAGAACGGCCGGGCGCTCCGCGTACTGGTAGCCCGACGTCATGAGGCCGTCGACCTCGGACGCCGCGATGCCGGCGTCCTGCAACGCCGCCGCGGCGGCCTCGAGCTGGAGCGAGAGGACCGTGCGATGCGGCGTCTTGCCGAGCTCGCTCTCGGCCGCGCCGACCAGCGCGACGCGGCCGCGCAGCTCGTACCGGTCGCTCACATGGCGGGAACCGCGGCGCGCTGCTCGGCCGGCGGCTCGGCCGCCGCGAAGTGACGCAGCTCGACGACCTCGAACGCGGCGATGCCGTCAGCGATCTCGAGGATGCCGACCGTGCCGAGCTGCCGCTGACCGGCCGTGTAGCCCGGGCCCTTCGGATAGGTCGGGCTGCCCGGATTCACGAACAGCACGCCGTCCGCGACGATCGCCGCGGCACGGTGCGTGCTCGCGTAAGCGACGACATCGACCGGACCGCCGAACTTCTCGCGCACGACCTCCCGCACGCGGACGCCCGAAAGCTCGGGGAGACCGCCTGGCGGCGCGACGATCTCCGGCCCCGGCGGGATGGAGAGGTTGTGGACCGCGCCGATGCCAAGACCGCCTGCCTCGATGATCCGGGTCAGTCCCTTCACGCGCTCGCCTTCGGCCGGCGTGATGAGCTTCGTCCCGTCCTTGGCCGTCGACTGATCGCGCACCGCGAGCACCGGCGCCGCGGTCGCCAGGCGGTCGAGCACGCCACGCGCGAACATGTCGCGCACGCCCATGTGGCCGAGATGGACGATGAGGTCGACGCCCTCGAACGCGGCGAGGACCTCCGCCGGGAGATCGCTTCCGTCCTGTTGCGTGTTGTGGTCGTCACTGAGGAAGCCGATCCGGCGGGCGTCCACGCGGCTGACGCCGGCGATGGCCTCGGCGGGGGAGAGGACGGACTGCTGAGCCACTGTGCACCTCCGTCGCGTACAGTCGGTCGCTCGGCTCTGGAGCCGATAATGGTATCCGATAACGGTTCCTGATCTCAGTGAGGGAGACGAACGGAATGCCCGTGGCCGCCGTGGACGTCGCGAAGCCGGAGACCGCGCGCAGCGAAGCGCCGCGCGGCTCCGCGCTGGAGGTGCTCGGCGTCGCGCTGCGGCTGGGCCTGACGTCGTTCGGCGGGCCGATCGCGCATCTCGGCTACTTCCGCGCGGAGTACGTCGCTCGCCGGAACTGGGTCGACGAGGCGACGTTCGCGGACCTCGTCGCGCTCGCCCAGTTCCTCCCCGGCGCGGCGAGCAGCAAGCTCGGCATCTCGCTCGGTGTGCTGCGGGCCGGCGTCCTCGGCGGCCTCGCGGCGTGGATCGGCTTCACGCTGCCCTCCGCGATCCTCATGGCGATCTTCGCGCTCAGCCTCCAGAACATCGGCGCCCAGGCCGCCGGCTGGCTGCACGGGCTCAAGGTGGTCGCCGTCGCGGCGGTCGCGGTCGCGGTGTGGAGCATGGCGCGCAACCTCGCGTGGGATCGCGCCCGCGGCACGATCGCGATCCTCACGGCCGTCACGGTCCTCACGTTGAACCACCCTGCGGCGCTCGTGCTCGCGATCGTCGTCGCCGGCATCGTGGGGTGGCGGCTCCTGCCCGGCACCGGGGTCGAGGACCGCCCGCACGTCCGGGTGCCGATCGGTCATGCCTTCTGGATCGCGTCCGCGGCGCTGTACCTCGCGCTGCTTGTGGCGCTTCCGATCGTCCGGCAGCTCACACCGAGCCAGCCGCTCGCGCTGTTCGACAGCTTCTACCGCGCGGGCGCGCTCGTCTTCGGCGGCGGGAACGTCGTCCTACCGCTGCTCCAGCCGGAGGTCGTGCCGAACGGGTGGGTGAGCAACGATGTGTTCCTCGCCGGCTACGCGGCGGCGCAGGCGATGCCGGGGCCGCTGTTCACGTTCTCCGCGTTCCTCGGGGCGGCGATGGGCCCGGAGCCGAACGGCTGGCTCGGCGCGGCGATCGCGCTGGTCGCCATCTTCGTCCCCTCGTTCCTGCTGTCGTTCGTCGCGCTCGGGACGTGGGGCGTGCTCCGCTCGCGTCCCGCGGTCCAGGCGACGCTGCGCGGCATCAACGCGGGCGTGGTCGGGATCCTCCTCGCGGCGCTCTACAACCCGGTCTTCACCACGGCGATCCTCAAGCCGGTCGACCTCGCGCTCGCGCTCGCTTCGTTCGGCGCGCTCGGGGTGTGGAAGGTGCCACCCTGGATCGTCGTGGTCTTCACCGCGGCGGGAGGCGCGCTGATCGCCGCCGCCGGCTGAGCTACGCGTCCAGGCCGCTCATCACCTTCGCGAGCGGCGAGAGCTCTTCGATCTCGTCCTCGCCCGCGCGGTAGTAGCTGAGCCCATAGCGCTCGCGCCGCTCGAGCAGCTGGCGGCGCAGAGAGGCGAGCGGCCCGTACAGATAGAGCGGGCTGGCGGCGACGTCGGCGGCTGGGACACCCGCCTTGGCGGCGGCGGCCTCGTACGCCGCGTCGGGGTCGTCGGTGATCTTGATCTCCACCCCCGCGTTCACGCCGATCGTCGCGGCACGCTCGCCCGCCGCCCGGTGCACGATGTCGAGCTTCGCCTCGAAGGCGGCCGCGCCGCGCAGCGCATGCCATGACGGATCGGCCTCCGGACGGCCAAGGGCACCGGTGATCGAGACGACGTCCGCGTGCCGTCCGGCGAGGCGGAGCATCGCCGGCCCGCTCGCGCCGATGACGAGGGGCGGGTGCGGACGCTGGACCGGACGGGGGAGCACCACCGCGCCTCTCACCGCGTAGTGGCGCCCGTCGTGGTCCACCCGCTCCTCGGTCCAGAGGCGCTTCATGAGCGTGATCGCCTCGGCCAGCCGGCTCACGCGATCGGCGGCCGGGTCGACGGCGATCCCGAGCATCTCGTAGTCCTTCGCCAGCCAGCCCGTGCCGAGCCCGACGTCGCATCGCCCCTCGGACAGCACGTCGAGCGTCGCGATCTCCTTCGCGAACATGACGGGATTGCGGTAGTCGTTCGCGAAGACGAGGGCGCTCACGCGCAGGCGGGTCGTCGCGTTCGCGGCGGCCATCAGGGCGGGGATCGGGGCGAATTGCGGCGTGATGTGATCGGGCGTGACGAGGGTGTCGTAGCCGAGCGCCTCGATGCGCCGTGCCTTCGCGCGCCATTCCTCGGCGCTCGGCGCGTTCCGGACGGTGACCGCGAAGCGGAAGGCTCGCACGGCACCCGATAGTAGGTCGACCCCCGGTAACTTCTCGTCCGCGGCCGGATCAGCTGACGCAACCGGAGTTACGTCCGCGACACACGCGGCTGCCGGCCGCGTTCGCGAGCGGCTACGCTGACCGGCCGATGGCCGCCCGCCGCGAGCACACCCTGGAGGAACGCATCACGGCCGCGGCAGAGGACCTCGCGCCCGCCGAACGGCGGGTCGCGCGCCACTTCGCCGACCATCGCGAGGAGATCGCGTTCCTCGCCGTCGGCGAGATCGCGAAGGCGCTGAAGGTCAGCACCGCGACCGTCGTGCGCACCGCGCAGTCGCTCGGCTACGACGGCATCCCGGCGCTCAAGCAGGAGCTGCAGCAGGACCTCAGACGACGGGGACGCCCGAGCATGGCGGTCAGGGTCGCGCGGAGCCTGGACGAGCTCGCGGCGGATCCGGAAGCCGGTGTCGACGAGCTCGTCGCCTTCCACGTCCATCTCCTCGACGAGGCGCGGAGCTCGCTCCGGCCCAAGGAGCTCCGACGGGCGGTCGACGTCCTCGCCAAGGCAGAGCGCATCGTCGTCTTCAGCTATCCGGCATACCGCGGTCTGGCCGACTACTTCGCGCTCGCCGCGAAGCGTTTCGGCCGCCGCGCCATCTCGATCGGCGGCGCGGCGGAGGAGCTCCTCGAGCTCGGCGCGGGCGATGCGCTCGTGATGATCACGTACACCCAGAACACGACGGTCCGGGCGACGCTGGATCGCGCGCGTACCCTCCGGATCCCGGTCGTCCTGGTGACCGACACGCTCGCCCTCGCGCTCAAGGGCAGCTACACCGCGGCGCTCATCGCCCGGCGCGGTGATCCCGCGCGCTACGCCACGGGCGTCATGGCGCTCGTCACGCTCGAAGCCCTCGTCCTCTGGCTCGCCGGCCGGGACCGGGGCCGGAGCCTCCGCGCGCTCGAGCGGCTCGAGCAGATCCACAAAGCGCTGCCGCCGCAGTAGGTGGTCACACCGCCGCTTCGCGGCTGCGTGACCGTCCTGCTTCTTCGCCTGGCGGCTCCGTAGTAGGTGGTCACACCGCCGCTTCGCGGCTGCGTGACCGTCCTGCTTCTTCGCCTGGCGGCTCCGTAGTAGGTGCTTGCCAGCGGCGGCGACGATCAGCGCGCAGTTCGCGCTTGACTCCCGGGTCCCGGGCTCCTTACACCGGCAGGGCCAATGACCGTCGGGACCGCGAGCGCCACGCTGTCCAGGCGGCTGGCGGATCGCTTCCATGCCCTTCGCTTCGCGGACTTTCCGCGGAGCGTCGTCGAGAAGGCGACCGATCACGTCGCGTATCAGCTGATCCTCGCGCTGAAGGGGAGCCGCACCGAGGACGGCGCGCAGGCCCTGCGCCTCGCGCGGACGCTCAGCGATCGTGGCGGTCCAGCGACGATCGTCGGCTCGAGTGCGCGCGCCCAGCCGATCGACGCCGCCTTCGCGAACGCGTCGATGATGCGCGCGCTCGAATGCGACGACGTCATCTTCCCGGTCGGCGTCCACGCCGGCCTCGTCGTGCAGCCGCCCGCCCTCGCGATCGCCGAGCGCGACGCGCGCTCGGGCGCGGATCTCCTCACCGCGGTGATCGCCGGCTACGCCGCGATCGGCACGCTCGGGGCGGTGGCGTGCGGGCTGCTGTTGCGGCTCGATCCCGAGCAGCTGTCGCACGCGATCGGCTACGCCGCGCAGTCCGCGATGGGCCTGGCGGTCGGCGCGGTTTGGACCCACTACTACAGCCTCGTCGCACGGAACGGCATGCTGAGCGCGCTGCTCGCCCAGGCCGGGGGACGCGTCAGCGAGGATGTCCTCGAGGGCCGGTACGGCTTCTTCGAGACGTTCTTCGGATCGGTGCCGCCCGGCATGGAGAGCTGGGAGCCCGACGGCGCGTTGGGCGCCGAGATCCTCGGCACGACGACGAAGCGCTACCCCGGGACCGGCATCAACATCGTGCCCATCGAGCTGATGCGCGAGCTCGTCCGGACGGAGCACCTCGCACCGGACCAGGTGGCACGGATCGACATCACGCTGCCGAAGGAGCGCGAGAACTTCGCGATGGGCCACTCGCTCGGCCCGTACGAGCGTTGGCGCGCGTGCTCGTCGCTCCCGTTCCAGCTGGCGATGCTCATCGTGGACGGCGGGGACACGGACTTCGCGCGCTACGACCAGCCCGACAATGCGGAGCTCCTCGGTCTGGTGAGCAGGATGCGCGTCGGCTTCGTGGACGGTCGCGTGGAGCGGTACGCGAAGCTCGAGCTGACGACGACCGATGGTCGCCGGCATGTCCGTGAGGGCGAGGACTTCGCCTTCCCGCGCCTGGACGCACGAGCGGAGCTCGTGGCCGCCGGACGGGACCTGGTGCCCGAGCCGAAGCTCCTGCGCGCGGCCGAGCTGCTCGAGCGACTCCCATCGCTGGGCGAGGTGGGCGAGCTCATGGAGTGCTTCATCCCATGAGCGACGCCCGTAAACTCGCCCGATCGGCAAGCTCACGTTCGATCTCTCCGTCTCCCTCGATGGCTTCGTCGCGGGGCCGAACCCATCCGTCGAGCACCCGCTCGGCGAGGGAGGGGAGCGACTCCACGAATGGGCCTTCGCTGCGGCGAGCTTCCGCGAGCGCCACGGCCTCGCCGTCAGCGAGGATGAGCGGGCCAATCCGGACAACGAGATCGCGGACGAGATCCTCCGCGACACCGGGGCGACCGTCATGGGCCGGCGGATGTTCAGCGGCGGGAAGGGTCCCTGGGAGACCGATCAGATGGCCGACGGGTGGTGGGGAGACGACCCGCCGTTCCACCATCCGGTGTTCGTCCTGACCCATCACGCCAGAGAGCCGCTGGTGAAGGCGGGCGGCACCACGTTCACCTTCGTCACGGACGGCATCGGGGCCGCGCTCGAGTACGCCCGGCATGCCGCGGGCGACAGGAACGTGGCAGTGGGTGGTGGCGCGAACGTCGTCCAGCAGTACCTGAAGGCCGGACTGGTCGACGACTTCCGTCTCCACATCGTGCCGATCTTGTTGGGCGATGGCGCCCGCCTCTTCGAGGACCACCACGCGGCCCGGCCGGAGGACGTGGAGCTCGTGCGTGTCGTCCAGTCGCCGACCGGCGTCGTCCATCTCGGTTATCGCGCGAAGAGGGGGGCGACGACGTGATCCGAGTGGGCATGGTCGGAGCGACCGGCAAGATGGGCAGGGTGATCTGCGCCGCGATCCTCGACGACCCGGATCTTCAGCTCGTCGCCGCGATCGCGAAGTCGAACGTGGGCATGACGATCCGCGACCTCCTTGGCCGTGGCCCTGACGACGTGCGGGTCTCGGACCGTTTCGAGGCGCTCGTCGAGGCTCGAGCCGACGTCGCGGTGGACTTCACGCATCCGAGCGCGGTCATGGCGAACGCCCGCTGGTACCTCGAGCACCGCGTCCATTCGGTCATCGGGACGACGGGCATCCCGCCCGCGGGTCTCGTCGAGCTCAGGGAGCGGGCCGACGCCGGGCCGGCGAACATGTTCGTCGCGGACGCGTTCTCGGTCACCGACGCGGTGACACGGCACATCGCGAAGATCGCGGCGCGGTACATCCCCAATGTGGAGCTGATCGAGACGCACCCGCCGACCAAGGCCGACGCGCCGAGCGGAACCACGGTCCAGACGGCGCGGGAGCTCGCGAAGGTCGGCGCCTCGTCGCCGAAGGCCGTGTCCAAGGAGAGCGTGCCCGGTGCGCGCGGCGGCGAGATCGACGGTATTCGCGTGCACTCGCTCCGGCTGTGGGGCGGCCCGGGTTACGAGGAGATCCGCTTCTCGCTCCCAGGCGAGACGCTGTCGATCATCCAGACCCCGTTCACGCGTGAGCCGTACGCGAACGGCGCGCTGCGGGCGGCGAAAGCCGTCGTATCGCGCCGGGGGTTCACGTACGGCCTCGGGCCGCTGCTCGGCATGCCTGACGACGGGCGCTGACCTCCACGGAGGAAGACGAGGGGGCGGAGACGCTCGTCGCGCATGTGTCGATGACGTTCGATGCGCCCCGCGCGAAGGTGTGGGACGCCCTCGTGCGACCTGACCTCATCAAGCGGTACATGTACGTGACGGACGTCGTCGCCGACTGGCGAGAGGGCGGGCCGATCA
>WNGF01004351.1_pt1 | contig 18601 bp, 22 predicted proteins | sample 5400641 | NCBI WGS metagenome assembly WNGF01 (sample SAMN13153371, study PRJNA577476) | soil metagenome | isolation source: 80 cm soil or saprolite under grassland replicate 2 | place: USA:California | collected 2016-06-15
CCTCCGGCGTGGACGGGGCGTTGATCCGGACGGATAGCTCCCGACGGCCCCACTCCACCGACCCGACGGCGGTGGCGAGACCCTCCCGGGCGGCCGCCTTCTCCTCCGAGGGAACCGCGTCCTCGAGGTCGAAGACGATCGAATCGGCCTCGAGGCCCGCGGCGTTCGCAATCATCCGCGGATTGTTCGCGGGCACGTACAGCTGGCTCCGTCGGCGCGTCGTCATGGAACCGACTCTCAGTACGACCTCGGGAGGCCGAGGACCTGATGCGCGAGGTGCGCGAGGACGAGATTGTTCGAGACGGGGGCCACCTGGTACAACCTCGTCTCCCGCATCTTCCGCTCGATGTGCATGTCCCGGGCCATCCCGTACCCGCCGTGGACGTCCATGGCCACGTTCGCCGCTTGCCAGGAGCACTCCGACGCGAGGTATTTCGCGATGTTCGCATGCTCGCCGACCTCCTTCGGATCCGCATCCGCCTCGTACAATCGGGTCGCGTGCCATCGCACGAGGTCGGCCGCGACGAGGCGCGCGTGCGCGTCCGCGAGGGGGAACTGGATTCCTTGGTTGCTCCCGATCGGCCGGCCGAACACGACGCGCTGCTTCGCGTACTCCGCGGACCGCTCGATGAACCAGCGGGCGTCCCCGATGCACTCCGAGGCGATCAAGATCCGCTCCGGGTTGAGCACGTGGAGGAGCGGCTCGAAGCCGCGGCCCTCCTCGCCGATGCGGTTCTCGACGGGGACCTCGACGTCGTTCAGGAACAACTCGTACGTCTGGCTGTTGAACATCGTGCGGATTCGGGTGCGTTCGATCCCTTTGGCCTCCCGAAGGTCGACGAGGAAGAGGCTCAGGCCTTCCGTCCGCTTGGCGCCCTCCTCGAGCGGGGAGGTGCGCGCCACGAGGACCATGAGGTCGCTCTGCTCCACCCGGGAGATGAAGACCTTGTGGCCTTGGATCCGATAGCGGTCGCCGTGACGTTCCGCGACGGTCGCGATCCGCGCGAGGTCGGATCCCGCGTCCGGCTCGGTGAGGGCGAAGCTCTGCATCCGCAGCTTGCCCTGGGCCAGGTCCGGAAGGAACTTCCGCCGGATCGCGTCGGAGGCGAACCGCGAGACGAGGAACGACAGGTAGAATTGCCCGTGGAACGGCTGGGCGTTGCCGCCGCGAGCGTGGATCTCCTCGAGGACGAGGGCCGCATCGGACAAGGAGCCGCCGGCACCGCCGTATTCCGAGGGAATCAGGAGCCCTCCGAAGCCTTGGGCTTCCAGCTCCGCGACGAACGCCTCCGGGTAGGATTCGCGGTCCTCGAGGCCCTTCCAGTAGTCCGGCGGAAAGCGGTCCATCAGCCGCGCGACCGTGGACAGCATGACCCGTTGCGTCTCACTCGGCGCGAGCGCCATGCCAGGCCTCCCCCTTCTTCCGCACCATGAATACACGGTCGAACTCGACGACGGGCTCGCCTCGCTCGTTGAGCCCGCGCGTCCGCAAGCGCACGAGGCCGAACCCCGGTCGACTCCGGGATTCCCGGACCTCCGTGACTTCCGCCTCCGAGTAGAGCGTGTCCCCGTGGAAGACCGGCCGGGAGAACCGGACGTTGTCCAAACCGACCTGGAACCCGTTGCGACTCGTCACGTCGACGAGGAGGCCCGCCGCGATCGCGATGGTCAGGAAGCCGTTCACGACCCGCCGCCCGCGGAATGGCTCTCCGGGAAAGGTGCGCCGTGTGTAATCCTCGTTGAAGTGGATCTGATTCGTGTTCCCGGTCAGGAGCGTGAACCAGACGTTGTCCGTCTCCGTGACGGTCCGCCCGGCCTTGCTCCGGACCTGCGCCCCGACCCGGAAGTCCTCGAAGAAAGGCCCGTCCTCGTCCATGGGAATCCCGCCGAAGGAGCCGTACGAAGCGTAATGAACGTTGCGGGCGGAGGGCGTCGCCCGCAGAAGGTCGCCGGCGGCCACTGACGCGGCACGGAGGCGTTCGCCGAACGCAAGATCGTATCAAGGAAGGCAACTCAGTACTGCGATAACTTCATGTCCTCCGACGCCATGTCGTCCGGTGGCGTCCTCCATGAAAGTGGGTTGCGGTTTCGTCGAGAAGGAGATCCGTGGGAATCGGTACCTGTACTTCTGGTGCTTCCAAGGCCGCGCTGCCAGCGTGAGGAAGATCGAGCGGTACATGGGGCCTGCCTCCGATCCGGAGGCCCGCCGCCGGACGCTCCGAGAGATCGAGACGTACGCGGCCCGCGCCAGCGCGGAACTCGTGGAGCGCATGGCAGCGTGGCGACGCGAGCTCGCGAGGCCGTGAACGTCCTCTATTCCGGGAAGCGGTTGCATCGCAGTACTGCGATAACACCGTTCGCCGCACTCCCGCGCGACGCATCCCAGAAACGTTTATGGTGGCCCACCCTCTACGCCGCCGTCTCCGATGTTCGATCGCCCGCGTGGGACCAACGACTGGGGTCCCCAGGACATGCCGAAGCGCCGCTTCGTCGAGTCGCGGTTCGTCCAGCTCGCCGAATCGTTCGGATTCCGCGAGGTCTCCACGCCGACGTTCGAGAACCTCGAACTCTTCACCGCGAAGTCCGGGCCCGGGATTGTCCGGGAGCTGTACGCGTTCAAGGATCAAGGAGGCCGCGACCTCGCCTTGCGTCCGGAGTTCACCGCCTCGGTCCTGCGGTTCTACGTGTCCGAGCTCCGAAGCCGGCCGAAGCCGCTGAAGCTCTACAGCACCGGGAACGTCTTCCGGTACGAGGAACCGCAGAAAGGGCGTTACCGGGAGTTCTTCCAGCTGAACGCGGAGATCATCGGCGGCGCCGCGTTGCCGTCCGACGCAGAGGTCCTCGCCCTCGCCATCGGGACGATGCGGGCGATCGGCCTCAAGCAGGTCAAGGCGCGGATCGGGAACATCGGGATCCTGCGGGGGTTCCTGCCCTTCGAGCCGGACGACCAGTCCGTCATCTTGCATTCCCTCGACAAGAGGAACTTCGAGATGCTCGACGCGGAACTCGTCCGGCTCGGTCGGCCGGATCTCGGCGCGCCGCTGCGGAAGCTCGTCGGCCTGTCCGGCGGCGTCTCCGTCCTCGACGAAGCCGCGAAGGTCCTGACCGGCGCGAAGAACGAAGGCTTCGAGTACCTCCGGAAGCTTGCCGGCCTCCTCACCGCATACGGGGTCGCGCCGTCGGACTACGCGTTCGACATGGGGGTCGTGCGGGGCCTCGACTACTACACCGGCATGGTGTTCGAAATCGATTCGCCGAACCTCGGAGCGGAGAAACAGGTCGGGGGCGGCGGCGCATACTCCCTCGCCGAGGTGTTCGGTGGAGAACGCGTCTCGCAGACGGGATTCGCGCTTGGGCTCGACCGTCTCGTGATGGCTGCGGACGCGGAGGGCGCGATCGAGGCGCCCCGGGCCTTGGACGCCTACGTCATCCCGATCGGCGAAGGCGCGCAAGCGAAGGCGGTCGAGATTCTGACGACGCTGCGAGCGGCGGGCCTTGGAGCGGACATCGATCTGGTCGGCCGGGGTCCGTCGAAGAACCTCGACTATGCGAACGCGGTCGGGGCGCGATACGCGGTCTTGCTCGGCGAACGGGAGCTGAAGGCAAAGCGCGCGACGGTCCGCGACATGGCGAGCGGGGCGCAACGAGAGGTCGCGCTCGCGGATCTCGCGGACGCCGTGGGCGGCCGCTGAATCAGCCGAGCTTCTGGATGCGGGCGGCCCAGGCGGCGAGCCGCGGGAACTCGTCCGGGATCCTCTCGCCGGCCGTCAGGAGCGGCGAGATCGACCCGTAGATCCCGAAGTCCGCGAGGCTCGGCTCCCCGAGGATCCAGTCGCGGCCCTGGAGAATCGCCTCGACCATGGCGAGGTGTTTGTTCATGTCTAGCCGGAACTCCTCCCGGCGCATCTCGAGCACATGCCACGGCCCGCGCGCCCGCGTCTGCATTTCCTCGAACACCCATCGCTCGAAGTCGTCCTTCAGCACGGGCGGGATCTTCGTCACGACGTACCGCCACACCCGTTCCTCGAGGACCTGGTGGCCCCAGTTCTCGAGCGCGGCCGCGAGGCCCTTCTGGCCCGACGGATGGAATGTCGGTTTGGGTCGCTGCGCCTCGAGGAAGTCCGGGATGTCGTACCACACGACAGTCTTGCCGTCCCAGATCAGCGTGGGCACGTAGTCTTGGCCCGTCGCCTTGATCAGCTCGCGCTTGTCGTGGTACGGGACGTAGCGCGTGTCGAATTCGACGCCCTTGAACGCGAGCATGCGGTCCGCGGCGACGCAGTAGTGGCTGATGTCCATGGAGTACAGGAGCGGACGGGAGGCCATGACGGCCGCAACGCGCGGGCGGACTTGAGCCTGTCGCGCCGGCGTTGGTCAATTTCACTTGACTCAATCGCCCTTGACCAAACCGTATTGACCCTCCGCCGGCTTTCGGCGATTCGAGGGGTTCGCGACGACCGAATTTCTAATCCTGCTCGTCCCGGCGATGATTGCGATGTTGGCCTTCCCGATCGGCCTTCGGTGGCGGGGGACGGACCACGCGGTCCACGCCGTGTACCTGTTCCACCGGAGCGGCGACCCGCTCGCGACGGTCGCCTCGGACTTCGCGCCGCCGATCGCGGCGGACGAACTCGGCCCCGTCCTGGGCGCCGTCCGGACCTTCGTCGAGACGCCGACAGCAGCCCGCGAATTCCACCTGACGAGCCAGCGATTCGGGGACGAGAGCCTGGTCGCCGTCCACGGTCAGTTCGTCAGCGCGTGCGCGGTTTACCGCGGCTCCGGCGACGGAGCGCTCGGCCGCGATCTCGTGCGGTTCGTCCGAGAATTCGAGACGGCCAACGAGGCGCACCTGGGGAGCTGGGAGGACGCGACCTCCGTCACGCTCGTCGCCTCCAACGCGATCAGCGGACTCATCGGGAGCCGGGACGCGTTCGTCCCTGCGATCGAAGGAATCCACGCCGGGCCACCCGAGGCCGCGGTCCCGTCGGGCATCCGCGCGAACGGCTCGCAGACGCCGGCCTAGGTCGGCACGGCCCCATTCTCGGTCGTCGCTCTCGGCTTCACTTGCCTTGCGCTCGGAACGCCATGATTGCCAGGCCGTTGAGCACGATGCCGAACGCCGCGATGGCGAGGACCGCATTGCCGATCGCCGCCCAATCGTACCCCGTGAGGATGAGCGCCCGAGCGGCATCGGCCATGTAGCTGACCGGGTTGACCGTCGAGAAGCTCTGGACCCACGAGGGCAAGAGCGCCTTGGGGAGCATCGCGGTGCTCAGGAACAGCAGCGGGAAGGTGAGCGAGAAACTCACCATCATCGTCGACTCGGTGTTCTTCGTCCGGAGCGCGACGGTGTTCGAAAGACCCGAGAAGGCGACGCCGAAAGCCGCCGCGAGGAACATGATGATCACGGCCCCGAAGACCCCCGTGGCGAATGGGATCCGCCACCCGGCGAGCGTCAGCAGGGACGCGATGCCGAGGATGATCCCGGCCTGGGCCGCCATCCGCAGTCCGTCGGCGAGGAGCTTGCCCGCCAAGACGCTGCTCCGGCGAATCGGCGCGACGAAGAACTTGTCCATGAATCCGGACTCGAGATCGGACACCATCGCGAAGCCCGACTGAGAGGCGCTCTGGATGGCCGTCATCACCGTGATGCCGGGCAGGAGGACGGCGACGTAGTCGTACGGGAGCGGGGTCGGGGCCGGGCCCCCTGGGAGGCCGCCGCTAGTGGCCGAAGAGAACACGGTCCCAAAGGTCTGGCTGAACATGACGAGCCAGATGAGCGGCATGAAGAGGCTGAAGAACAGGAGGACCGGCGTCCTCGTCAGCTTTACCAGGCTGCGCCACGTGACGAGGCCGATCTCCGTCAGGACCCCGCCGCTCGTTTCCGCGTCTCGCGTCCGCGTGATGACCCGCTGCACGTGTCCAACGTCTGTGACCATGCTACTGCCTCCGGCGGCCGAATCCCCGCGACATCGGCTTCACTTCCTCGACGCGCATCTGCCGCCCCGTGTGCTGCAGGAAGACTTCGTCGAGCGTGGGGTGCGCGAGCGCGACCTGATGGACGGGGACGTTGTCCGCATCCAATCGCCGCAGGACTTCCAGGAGCGTCCCGCCGCCGTCGGCCGTGTATGCGGCCACGCCTTCGTCGAAGATCGTGGCGCGGCTCACACCGGGGACCTGCCTCGCGATCGCGAGCGCCCGATCCCGGCTCTGCTCGAACGCCTCATCTCTCGTGATGCGGACCGTAATGATGTCCGCACCGATCGCGGCCTTCAGCTCCGTGGGACTGCCCTCGGCGACGATCTTACCTTGATCGATGATCGCGATGCGCTGGCACAGCTGATCCGCTTCTTCCATGTACTGGGTCGTGAGGAAGATCGTCATGTTCTCCTCCCGGTGGAGCCGGCGCAGATACTCCCACACCGCGGCGCGCGTCTGCGGGTCGAGGCCGGTCGTGGGTTCGTCCAGGAACAGGATTCGAGGGTGATGCACGAGCCCCGCGCCCAAGTCCAGCCGCCGCCGCATCCCGCCCGAGTACGTGTAGGCACGGCGGTCCGCGGCATCTTTCAACTGCAAGACCTCGAGAAGCTCCTCGACGCGCTGCTCGACGAGCGAGTTGGGCATGTGGTAGAGCCGGCCGATGAGCCAGAGGTTCTCGCGCCCGGTCAGATCGCCATCGACGCCGATCGATTGGCCCGTGTAGCCGATCAGGCGTCGGATGTCTGCTCCATCCCGCTCGACATCGAGGCCCGCCACACGAACGGAGCCGCTCGTCTTCGCGAGGAGCGTCGTGATGATCCGGATGACCGTCGTCTTTCCGGCCCCGTTGGGCCCGAGGAAACCGAAGAACTCGCCCTCGCCGACGGAGAAGCTGACGTCGTTGACGGCCTTGATCTCCTCCTGGCCACGGCCCCCGTACACCTTGACGAGGTGACGGACGTCGATGAGGGAGTCCTTCGATCCACGCGATGTCGCGGCTTTCCTCTTGCCGTCAGGCCGGGACGTGGCGGCTTCCGACATGGCGTTTCCCCAAGTGGCTGTCGGCTAAATAGCTTGGCGTCGGGACACGCGTCAGGAGGCCTCACGGCCAAAGGGATCACCCAAACAATTCGTCACAGCCAATGTCGGTCATAGCGCTCGGACTGACGCACCGCCAGCACGCTTAAGCACGTTCATAGACCGTTTCGGGCGAGGATCCTCATGAAATACTTCTACACGGGAATCCGGGTGCGAGACCTCGAACGTTCCCTTCAGTTCTACCGCAAGCTGATGGGCATGAGAGTCACCCGGCGGGGGAAGATGAGCCACGGCGGCGTGTGGGTTGAATTGCGAAACCCGGGTTCGCCTCAGCGATTGGAGCTGAACTGGTATCCCACGAACAGCAAGTTCTTCGCTCCGTATCGAAAAGGCGAGGAACTCGACCACTTGGCCTTCCACGTCACCGATGTCCACAGCGAGTTCCGAGAGCTCGTCGCAAACGGTGCGCGTCCCGAGGTCGCTCCGTTCCGAGAAGAGCGATACGCGTTCGCATTTGTAAGTGATCCGGATGGCATCTGGATCGAGCTCATCGGCCGCACCAAATCCGAGGCGGAGACGAAGCCGCCACAAAGTTCCAGGGGAGGGCGGACTCAGTAGCGCAAGATGATCGTCCGACAGTTCGTGCACCGGTATCCGTACACAACGACGCCACCGGGGCCTCCAGAGGCCACCACATCTCCGCCACTGAGCCCGGGCGGGAGGCCCACCATGAGCGGGTCCGTGCGGGGATCGAACCAGCGGGCGGTCCCGAGGGCTTGGTAGGTGGGGACGCCGAGGTAGCCGGGCTGGATCGGAGATTTGCAGTACGGGCACTCCGGTGGTGAGGAAGGAGGGGATTGCATGTCGACGCCTCTTCGGGAGGACCGCCCGGAACGCGTTAAGGGTTCCTCGGAACGCGGAGACGGAATCACGTGAAATCGGCCGCGAAGGACAAGCGCGATCCCGGGTCCGGTTCTCCCTGCGAAGGAGGGCTTCAACTCGCACCTGCACACGTCAGAGTTAAGGCGGTACACGTCGATGGGTCTAACCTGACGCGTGGTGCGAAGGCATTGTCGGCCCCGGATTGGTTCCCTCAGTCCCAGATTTCGAAGCCTTGGATAGTCGGCATCGGCCTCGCTGTAATTGCGGAAGTACTAGCTCTTGCCATCATTTTCAGTTCCCTGCCCCAGCCGGCGGGGAGGTCCTTACCTCCTGTATCGGGGCCGCCCATCGAGTTCGTCGTCCCAACAATCTCCGGCAATGAAAGCACGGGTTGGACATTTTCCATGGGCGTGATTGTCATCCCGGCGTGGGAACGCCCCGGGCCAATTGCTTGGGGGGACCTGAGTTTCGAGCTGATGAACAGCACGTCCGCGGGCCTCACGGCATACGCCGTCCCCGCGGGTACGACGCTCCGATCGTTCTCGGCCTCGCCATCCCCCGTTGCGGAATACAATCTGTCTCTCTCCGGATGGGCGAGCGGCCCGTTCGCGCTCATCGAGGATGGGCAGACGCTCGTGTTGCACGGCGTGATTCCGCCTGGGGCGAACATTTCGAATCGGACGACGAACACGGTCTTCGGACCTACCTTGGTCATTCGATATGTGAACACGGGTCAGCCAATCACGTATCTGATGACGTTTGCTGACAAGTGGGTCTATGTATAGCCTCGAACCACGCCTTTGAAACCTTCTCTCTAGCCCAAACTTCTCCCATGGTTGGTCGCACAACTCGGTCAAGCGAATTCTTAGAATGGCGCCCCGATTCCGTTCAAAAAAAAACAGTAAGGATTCAAATCATCTTCCCAGATGGGTTAGGCGAAACCCATGACGTACAAGGCATACATCGACAACATCAGAGCCAAGACCGGCAAGGACCCGGAATACTTCCAAGCAATGGCGAAAGAGAAGGGCCTTGCAAAACACGCCGAGCTTCTTGCGTGGCTCAAGGCGGACTGCGGGCTTGGACATGGTCACGCCAACGCGATCATCTTGTACATTCAGAACCCGGACCTCGCAAAACAGAAGATCCGTGAAGATGCGAGAAAGGGAAAGCCAAGAAGTAACGGGTAAGACGCCCCGGTCGGGGGGCGTTATCATGTGGGGAGGTGGTCACACAGGCTCCTTTGCCTCAGTTCGCCTTCACCGGGTTGAGGAATGCCTCCCTCAGCGCGAGAGGTGGGACGGCTCGGAAGAAAGTCTCGTACACTTCACGACGAATATGAGCGCGTCGGCGCGTCTCGAAGTGCGCTGAGTCCGAGTCGGCATAGTATGAGCCCAATAATCATCGCGACCGCGCTTGCAGCCAGGATCGCGGCCCATGCGGCTGCGCTGTAAGCGATTGAGCCACAGCCGGACGATGGCACACTGCCCGTACATTGGGTGGCGTAGGCTGAGGTCAGGAAACTCCAGTTGATATATGCGAGGAGACCGTAGATCGCCCCGGAAACAAACAGCGGGAAACCGAGGCGAAAGAGAGGACTACGCAGGCTTGTTTCCCGCACAAAGCCCTTCCAACGACGCACGCTCCTGGACATCAGCTCTCGGACAATCCAAGGGCCCTTCCGTACGATTAATCTGCCGGTCTCAGGACACACGGGCCTTCCTCGCGACATGAGAAGGACTTCGTCTTCGGAGACGTAAGGAAACGCGACCTCCATCGGAAGCTCCGGCGAGTCAATCCCACCATCGCACCTGAGTAAAACGCCCCGGTCGGGATTCGAACCCGAGCACCCGGCTCGACAGGCCGGGATCATAGACCGCTAGACCACCGGGGCAGCGGCCGTCGCCACCGTCCGAGGCCTAATTATCCTTTCCCCTTGTAGACGTGTAGCTAACTGTCAGACTTCCTAACTGTCAGACTTCCCAGCGTCCCGACTTCCGGTTTCCTAGCATCACGCCGTCCTCTGCCGCGAACTCGGGAGAATCGCGAGCATCGCGATCACGCCCACGAGCGCACCGGCCAGGAGGATCGCGGTCGGAATTGTCGTCAGCGTCACGACTCCGGCCACCGCGAGGTTCGCCGCGATCACCGGCACGACGACCGCAAGGACGGCCGCGACGCCGAGCCGGAATACGGCGCGCCCGAGGGCGCGGCGAATGCGGCCCCGCTCCGTCCGCGTGAGGGCGACGTCATAGAGTCGCGCGAACCGTTCCGCCAGGATTCGGAGCTCTTCGTGGCCGATGAGGAGGACCACGAACACGAGGCCCGGGAGCACCTGGACTCCAAGGGACATCGCGTGGGCGATCACGTAGACGGCGACGAGAGTCGCGAGCCCGATTGGGCGGAGCCACATCCGAGGCAGCCTCGTCGCAAGGACCAGGAAGATCAGGCCCACGATGAGGAGTCCGAACAGCAATCTCGCGCTCCGAACGTCCGCCACGGAGTAGAGGTCCGAGCCGATCCAGAACACGAGCACACCGAGGGCCGCGATCGGCGCGGCTCGCAGCGCACTTGGGATCAGGCGGGCCGCGGGCGTTGGCCCATCCTCCGCATGGCGAGGGCGAGCGGCGTCGTCGGGTCCCAATCGACGACCTGAGCGATACGCGAAAGTTGCGCGATCAGGTTCGCTCGCTCCATCCGCAGGATCCGGTAGGCCACCGCATGCTCGGGCCCTTTCTCCGCGAGCCGCCATTCGATTGCGAGAGGCGAGGGGGAGACAATCGCGAAGTCCGTGCCCCGCGAGGCGAGCGCGATGATCCCCGCCAGGGTGGCGGGGTCCTGCAAGGGCGAGATGAGGACGACGAGGCAGTCGCGAGGGAAGAACCGGGAGAGGACCCATGCGACGTGCGCGAAGGGCCATTCGCCGCCCGGCCGCACGCGCGTCAGGTGATCCAGGATCCGGTAGAGCTGTTTCCGCCCGAACGCCGGCGGAACCCAGTCGAGGACCTCGCGCTGCACGATCAGACCGACGCGGTTCTTCGATGCGAGGACATGCTCCGCGATCGCGAGGGCCGCCCGTACGCCGTGCTCGATCGGGTTGTCCTCCTCCGTCCCGATGAACGATTCGGTCCGGGCGTCCACGACGATCACGACGTCGCCCGAGCGCTCTCCCTCATACTCATTCGAGTACAGACGGTCGAACCGGGCGGACGCTTTCCAGTTGATCCGGCGCACGTCGTCCCCGGGCACGTATTCCCGGATCCCCCAGAAGTCCGTCCCGACGCCGATTCGGCGGGAGGGCACCTGGCCGAACCACGGCCGCGTGCGGCGGGGCTGGAGGAGGACGCGCCGGAGGTCCTCCATGGCGGGTGCGACGACGAGCCGCGAGTCGACGCGCACGACCGCATCTTCCGCGCCCAGGGCGAGCGGGTCGAGCGACCGCGCGCGGACCGGCCCGAGGTGGAAGTCGCCCTTGACCGCGGACCGCACGGTGTACGACAAAGGGACCTCGCCGCCCTTCTCGAACGACACGACCGCGTGGTTCGTTCCGCGGACCACCGCGAGCTCCCGAGGGAGGACGTCCACGATTTCTACGAGGTCCAGGGCCGGACCGTCGTTGCGGACGACGAGTTCGATCTGGACATCCCATCCCGCCTGCACGCGGTCCCGGGACAGGGACCGGACCGCGAGGACGTGCGGCGTGAGCGGCGGGAACAGCGATCCGAGCGCGAGGAAAATCACCGGCGGCAGGGAAAGGAGGACGGTCTGCCAACTTCGCAACGCGAGGCCGAGGACGAGGAACGCGAGGGACGTCGCCGCGAGACCGCTTGACAGCGAGGTACGCATCTCACGGCACCTTGGGGACGGGGACTTGGCCGAGGACGTCCGAGATCACGCTCGACGTGCGGACGCCGCGAATCCACGGATCCGGTTTGAGGATGAGGCGGTGGGCGAGGGCCGGGAGCGCGACGGCCTTCACGTCGTCCGGCGTCACGAAGTCCCGTCCGGCGAGGGCCGCTCGGGCCCGCGAGACCTTCAGGAGCGCGAGGGAACCGCGCGGGCTCGCGCCGATCTCGACCTGGTTGTGTTGCCGCGTCCTCGTGACGACGTCGACGATGTATCCCTCGACCGCCGCGTCCACGTGGACGTCCTCGAGGGCCGCTTGGAGCGAGAGCACCTCGTCCGGCGTCGTGACGGGTTCAATCGTGGCATCGTCGGATCGCCGCGTGCGTCGACGCTGCAAGATCTCGATCTCCTGCTCCCGCGTCGGATAGCCGACGTCAATTTTGAGGAGGAACCGGTCCACCTGCGCCTCCGGGAGGGGGTACGTGCCTTCGTGCTCGATCGGGTTCTGCGTCGCCATGACGAAGAACGGGCGGTCGAGGCGGAACGTCTCGCCCTCCAGGGTCGCCTGCCGCTCCTGCATCGCCTCGAGGAGCGCGGATTGCGTCTTCGGCGGTGCGCGGTTGATCTCGTCCGCAAGGAGGACGTTCGTGAACAGGGGCCCGCGGCGCAGGACGAACTCCCCCGTCTTGCGCTCGAAGACGTACGTGCCCGTGATGTCCGCGGGCAGGAGGTCCGGTGTGAATTGCACGCGACGGAACGAGAGCCCGAGGCCCGCCGCGAAGGACTTCGCGATGAGCGTCTTCGCGAGCCCCGGCACGTCCTCGATGAGCAGGTGTCCGTCGCCGAGGAGCGCCCAGAGGACCCGCTCGAGCACCCCGCGCTTCCCGACGATGACCGTCTCGACCGCATCGAGGAGCGAGGATCCGATCTCCGCGACGGAGGCGACCTTCACTTCCACGCCTCCATGCGCTTCAGGACGTCCTCGAATTTCCGCGCGAAGCCGCCGCGCTCCCGCGCCTCGACGACCCAGCGGTCCGGCGCCTCCGGGTCGCCGACGTCCAGGTGCACGAAGTCCTCGATCACGCCGTCGCGGAACATCCGCCGCAACGCCGCCGGATCTCGTTGCACCGCCCGCATCGACTCCGGCGACAAGCCCGTCGCGAGCCTTGCCTTTTCGAGGAACGCGTTCCGTGCGCGGGACGCGACGAGGACCTGGCTGTATGCGAGGCCGCGGCTGGCACGGCGGGTCGCCGCCGCCAGGATCGCGAGGTCGCCGTCCCGGTACGCTCCCTCGGTCGCCGGCCCAACGAGCGGAGCGGGGTCGGCGCTCCGTCGGAGGATGAGAGCCCACGCGAGGGCCGCGAACGCGGTGAGGAACCCGACGCCCAGGAACCACTGGACCGAGCCGCTGAACTGCGCGAGGTAGAAGAGGATCCCAAGGAGGAGCGCCAACGCGACGAGGACGGTCGTCACGGACCAGAGCGCGTTCCGGGCCTGCCCCATCGGCGCGAGCCGAGGGTGGTCCGTCGTCACGGGGAACGGCCGCCGGAACACGTCACGCCCCCAACGCCGCCCGGATCCCTGCGAGGCTGTCGATCGCCCGCACTCGGTCCGCCTCGCCGAGCGCGTGCTCGCTGTAGCGCGCCTCCTCGAACAGGGACGTCAGTGTGTCGGAGGCGTCTGGCGACACCCGGAGTCGGACGATCGCGAGCCGCTCGAGTTCCCGCGGTGTGAGGGCGACCTGCTCCGTGATGCCCCGCGCCCCCAGGAGACGACAGAATCGCTCGAAGCACGCGAGGATGACCTGACGCACGTCCCCGCCGAGCTCGAGTTCCTGGATCGCGGTTTGCACGGCGGCGGTCGCTTTCCGTCGGACGTCCGGTCCTCCCGGTTCGTCGTCTCGGTCTCCTTCGTACGCGCTCCCCGGACGCCGCAGGAGGTACGTGAGCGCCAGGATCGTGACGAGGACGCTGACCGCAAGGAAGAGTCCGAGCGGCGCGCCGACGGAGGCGGGCCACGCGGTCACGCTGCCGGAGTCCGTCGTCGTGGTCGTCGTGTCCGCCGTGTTGTTCGTCGTCTGGAGGGTGTGGACGAGCCGGGGCCATGCGAACAAGAGCACGAGGACCATCACGACGGCGAGGATCGATGAGAGAACGTCCCACCAGGACCGCTTCTTGACGAGATCCTTGCGGCGAACCCGGTTCGTGAGAATCATGTAGATCGCGGTCACGATGAAGGCGCTGACGAACGCGACGAGGAGGATGTCGACGACCAACGGATCGAACGGGAAAACGGACCCGGGCGCCGTGCCTCCCGCGGTCGGCGCCGACTCCTCCCCCGTTTCCAAATTCGCGAGGTTGAACGCGAGCGCGGCGACGATCAGGACGGCGAGGAACAGGAGTACGGGGACCGCCCATGCGGGCCTCCCCCGCCGGAGCCAAGGCACGTCGCTGCGAAGGCGGTCACCGCTCATAACGGTTTCCCGGAGTCCGGTCGATTCGGCCTCGACCCCGAGGCGGCTAGGTGATGCCGAGCCGCTCGAAGAACCGCTCCCTCCGACGCCCGCCGTAGACGCGGAGGCCGAGCGCGAGCAGGCCGCAGAACGCCGAGAGGACGAACGGCAGGATCACAAGGCCGACGCCCCCGAGGGCCGTCTGAGAGGCCGCCGGAGTGGCGGTCTCATTGCGCAACAGGCCGTAGGACCCGAAGACCGACGCGGAGAACACGACGTACAGCGCGCCGATCGTGGCGAGCACGACCGCGGCGGACAAAGCCAGGGTGATCGCGACGCGCTCCGGATGCAAGATCTTACGGCCCTTGTCCGACAGCTCGTAGTAGATCCACTTGCGGCCCTCATCGATGCGCTTCACGAGGCCCGCGGTCTGCAACTTCTCGAGGTGCTCGAGGAGTGTCGGCTTGCTCAGTTCGAGGAGGTTGCTCAGGTCCGTGACGGTCTCGCGCCGCACGTCAAGGCGTTTGAGGATGCCGACGCGCACGTCCGAGGCGAGCGCCTTGAAGCTCTCCTGGTCGAGGGTGATCTTCGGCGCGCCCGGGTCCATCCGGCCCGTGCCATCGGCCCCGGACCTCTTCAAGGAATGCCCCCGGTTCGGGAGGACCCTAACCGTCCGCGCGACGCCATCCGAGGAGGGTCAGCGCGTTCGGTGGATGTCGACGACGTAGCGGACGTACCCGATCAGGCCGCCCGTGCTCGCGAAGTTTCCCGGGTTTCGGAAGAATGGACATCCGAGGGCCGTCGCGACGGCCGCGAGCGCCAGGAATCCGACCACGCCGAGCGTCCGGAGGCTCGGGAGCTTCACGGTGACCCGATGGCCGATACCATAATGAGGCTTGCGCAAAGCGGAACGCCGTCTATTTCGGGACCTTTTGCCAGTCGTCCAGAAACCGCTTCAGCCCGACGTCGGTGAGGGCGTGCTGCGTCATCTTCTTGAGGACGTCGAAGGGCAACGTGACGATGTCCGCGCCGAGCTTCGCGGCCTCGATGACGTGGAGCGGATGGCGGATCGAGGCGACGAGGACCTCGCACTCCCATTCGTAGTTCCGGAAGATCGGGACGATCTCGCGGATGACCTGCATCCCGTCCTGGCCCATGTCGTCGAGCCGGCCGATGAACGGGCTGACGTACTTCGCGCCCGCCTTCGCGGCGAGGATCGCCTGGTTCGCGCTGAAGATCAGGGTCGTGTTGATCTTCACGCCTTCCGACGACAGGGTCTTGATCGCCTTCAGGCCTTCCGTCGTCATCTGGATCTTCACGACGACGTTCTCGTGGAGCTTCGCGAGCTGACGACCCTGCTTGATCATCTCGTCCGCCTGGGTCGTCGTGACCTCGAGGCTGATCGGGCCGTCGACGAGGGCGAGGATGTCCTGGATCACCTCGGACCATTTGCGGCCCGTCTTCGCGACGAGCGTGGGGTTCGTCGTGACGCCGTCGAGGACGCCCCACGAGGCCGCTTCGCGGATCTCGTCGATGTTCGCGGTGTCGAGGAAAATCTTCACCATGCGCTCTGTTCACGGATAGCGACTTCGGGTTATGAATGTTGACGACATGCGATCGGACCTACTTCGCGCGCCGAAGAATCGTTGAATCGAACGCGAGCGGCTTTGCGCGGCGCTCTCGGCACCACCCGAGGACGAGCGCGTCGGGGTAGCTGAGCCGCCCACGTGCCGCCCGGAATATGCCCCAGCTCCGATCGAGAAGAGACCCGGACGCGGCCAGGATCTGGATCCGTTTCTGGGACCGCATCCAGGCGCCCGCGTCCCGTGCCGCGACGAAACCTCTCCGATACTGAATCAGCGAGACCGTCTCCGAAAAAATCTCGCTCGGAATGAGGAGCGAGTCGGCCGATGTGGCCGCTTTGCGGGCCCTCTCGTGAAACACGTCGGACTTCGAGAAGAGGGCATAAAGGAAGCTGGTATCCGCGACTTGCACGCCGTCACCCATAGAGGTATCGGTCGTGTCGTTGGCTCGCCCGCGGATCTTCGTCCTCGAAGGTCGGAAGGCTCCCCAAGTCAATGCCGCGGCCAGGCGGTCGCGTTACTTCGATCTGCACCGTGTCTCCTTCCGCGATTCCTGCCGACTCGAGATCGTTCTTGTGGACTCGCAGCGCCAGGCCATTGCCCCAGCGTCGTACCTTGGCGAGCATGTGTCTACGGTATGTAGACACTACCGGCACTTAACCCTATCGGCAGGAGCGGCAAACGCGGGGGAAGGGCCGTCCATACACATGCCGGGCGAAGCTACTTATCCGCGCGGCCCATGCCGCCGGCTCAGATGGCCCCAGCGCCTACCCTCTGGCACCACCCCGACTTTCTCAGGCTATGGATCGGGCAGAGTGTCTCCCAATTCGGGAACCAGTTCACCGGCCTCGCGCTACAACTCCTCGCGGTGATCTCGCTCACCGCCACGCCTGGCCAGATGGGGGTGCTCGCCGCGTTGGGCACGCTGCCCTTCCTTCTGATTGGCCTCTTCGTAGGCGTATGGGTCGATCGTCATCGACGGCGGCCGATCCTGATTGCCGGAGATCTTGGCCGGGGTCTGATTGTCGCTGGAATCGCCGGTCTCGTAATCCTCGGCTTCGTCCGCATGGAGTACCTGTATGTCCTTGGGTTCGCAACTGGGGTCCTCACGGTGTTCTTCGACGTCTCCTACCAAGCCTACCTCCCTGCGCTCGTTCCCCGTGACCAAATCGTAGAAGGGAACAGCAAGCTCGAGGCGAGCAACACGACGGCACAGGTTGCCGGACCGGTCCTCGCAGGCTTCATGGTTCGCGGATTGGGTTACGCCGCTGCGATGGCCCTCGACGGGGTATCTTTTTTCTTCTCTGCCGGCCTCATGGCTCGCATTCGAAAACCCGAGGCCGTCCCCGCTCTCTCGGAACGACGGTCCGTGAGGGCGGAAATCCGCGAAGGCCTTCGCGTCATCTTCCGCGACCGTCGGCTCTGGTCCATCGCCGGTTGCACGGGGACCGCTAACCTGTTCTCGGGTGCACTATTCGCCCTCTACGTTCTGTATGCGGTCCGAAACCTCGGGTTGGACGCGGTGGGCATCGGAATCATCGGCGGCCTCGGCAGCATCGGTGGCATCCTAGGCGCTGTCACCGCGAATCGACTCGCTCAGCGGATTGGGATCGGTCAGGCAATCCTCGCGGGAATCTCGGTGGGAGCCGCGAGCGCATTCGGCATCGTCTTCGCCACGCCCGAACTGGGATTCGCCCTCCTTACGGCGATGGCATTTGGGGGGTCCATCGGTACCCTTTGGTACAATATCAACCAGGTGAGCCTCCGCCAAGCCCTCGTCCCCGTTCGCCTTCAAGGCCGGCTCAACGCCTCGATGCGTTTTCTTGTCTGGGGGACACTTCCCGTCGGGAGCCTCCTTGGCGGCGCGCTGGGGGAAGTCGTAGGCTTGTACCCGGCCATCGTCCTCGCGGCGGTCGGCGGGTTATCAGCCATCCCGTGGGTCTTCTTCTCACCGGTTCGAGCCCTCGTGGAGATTCCGTCACCGGCCGAGTGACGCACCGGCATCGCTCGTCACTTCGTAGGTTCTCCGAGAGGGGGACGCGAACGGTCGGCTACAAACCCCGGTTCCGGTCTCACGGCGACACGATTGCTCCGAACGCCACGATCCCTCCGAGGGCCAAGAGAAGGACGCCGATGATCCGCGAGAACAAGAGCGTGCGGACGCCCAACTTCTCCGCGAAGATCACGACGGAGATACCGCCCATCCACAGGAGGCTCATCGACCCGGAGACGAAGAGCACGAGCATGAACAGCCAGCAACATCCGATGCAGTACATCGAGTGACGGAAGCCCATGCGGATCGCGCCAAGCCGGCCGGACCGCCAATGGTGCATCACGAACGACATCGGGGACGTGCAGTGCGTGAGGCAGACCTCTTTCGTCCGCGTGACCTGCCAGAGGCCCGCTGCGACCAGCGTTGCGGAGGAAGCGATGGCCAGGACGTTCGTCATCGATCCCATGACGCCGAGGGCAATCACCGCGAGCAACGCGGCGACGCCGAACGCGCCCCATGTGAGGAAGTAGGGAAGGACAAAGAGGGCGGTCGCTGCATTGTCCGCGGGCTTCGTCGGCCGACCCTCCTCGAGCCGCGTCATCCCGTGGAACGCCAGGATCATCGGCATGGCCGAGGGCGACATCATCGCGACCATCATGACGAGCAGGAGGGCGAAGAACAGGACGAGGTCAGTCGAAGCAATCCTCGAGGGGGCCGTCAGGGCCATCAAGAAGTCCGCAGATGTCCATGTCACGTACCACGCCGCGGCGACGACGAGGGCCACCGCAACCGCAATCGGAGCCGTCATGCGCCGCAATAGCGCCGGCG
>WNGF01004354.1_pt1 | contig 18595 bp, 19 predicted proteins | sample 5400641 | NCBI WGS metagenome assembly WNGF01 (sample SAMN13153371, study PRJNA577476) | soil metagenome | isolation source: 80 cm soil or saprolite under grassland replicate 2 | place: USA:California | collected 2016-06-15
AGATGAGGCTCCAGGTGCCGGGCCGCTTCCTCCTCGTGGACCACAGCATCGTGCGGGCCATGGACAAGGGCGCGCTGGGGATGCTCCACGTCGAGGGTGCCGAACAGCCAGACATCTTCCGGGTGATCACGCGGGGTATGCCGGGCAGCGGCGGGCACTAGCATGACCGCAGGGGCGGGCGGGGCGATCCCGCGCCGCTCGTCCCTGCGAGCGGTCACCTGCTTTCGAGGCGATGTCGGCGCGACGGGCCGAGTGGACCCGCCAAGCTAACCGTGCCCCGCGGAGCCGTCTTCACGTGCCGCCATCCGTGCGAGCTGACGAATGAGCGCGATGGCCAGTTCCGGATTCGCGCGGACGATACGCTCCAAACGGTCGGCAGGAATCACCAAGAGATTGACTAGTTCGAGGGCCACCGCAGTGCCTGAATGAGCGCCCTCACGGAATAAGGCAACCTCACCCAACAGGTCGCCATGCCGGAGGATCCGGAGGAATCGCTCTTCCCCATCGATTCGGCTCTTCACCTCGACCGTGCCCTGGTGCACCAGATATACCTCTCGGCGGGCGGGTTCACCCTGGCGGAAGATCACCTCTCCAGGTCTGAACGTCCGGACTGGTACATCCCCGGCCTGGCGATCCATGCGTGTTTTCTACGGCGGATGATACCTCGGAGCGGCACGTCGACCTAAGAGCAGCGTCGGGTGTCGAGAGCCCTCTCAGAATATGTGGCGCTGGGTCGCGTAGGCGACGGCCTCGAGGCGGCTGTGGACGCCCAGCTTGGCGAAGATGTTCTGGGCGTGATTCCGGATCGTGGCACGGCTGACATGGAGGCGCTCGGCCAGTACCTTGGTATTGGCTCCCGACGCCATCAACTGAAGGATCTCGAGCTCCCGCTTGGTCAGGAGCGGCGCCCTGTTGCCGTTGGAAGCCGCGAGGGGGGCCAGCCGCTCCGCCACGAGATCCAATAGCTCCCTGGTTGCCGTGACGTCGCGGAAGAGATGAACAATCGTCGCGCGTGCGCGATTGGTCGACGGCGCCTCGAGGATGCTGATGTCGAGCCAGAGGGACTTGCCTGCCTTGTTCCGCGTGCGCATCTCGAAGTGCTGCACCCCCTCGCCCTGCTCGACGAGGCTCATCACGTGACAGCCCTGATAGCAGAGACGGTTGCCGTTGACGTCGGAGCCGGCCAGCACATCGCAGCACGGGCGCCCGAGCACTTCCTTGGCGCTCCACCCCAGGATGCGCTCCGCGGCCCGATTCCAGAGCGCGACGCGGCCGTCCGGCCCTATCGCAAAGGCACCGTCGCCGGCGCGGGCCAGTGCCTCGCTCAGGACCTGGTCTGCCACCACCCCCGGCTTCATTGGCGGCTCCTTCCTTGAAGCCGACTCCCGCCAGCCACGCTCGACCGCCGTCGGTCCATCGGTGCACCTCCCTCGCTGGGATCGCCCGACTACCCTGACTTAGGCAAGTCGCGTGCCTGGGCTTTGCTAGTCAGACCGAGCGTATTTTCAGGCGGTTACGACTTTCAAGGAGACAGGGAGTGCAAGGAGGCGCGAGGCGCGCACGCCCCAGTGGGGCGTGAGTCTCTCACTCAGTGGACCGCTGCGGCCGGCCGGGCTCCCCGGGCTGATCGAGATCTCTTCGACCCCGGTGAAGGAACTCTACTCGAACTTGTACTTGAGGGTGACGCCGACGATCTGGGCCCAGTAGTTCAACGTGTTGTTGCCGAGGAAGATCGGGGACCCGGTCACGCCCGGCCCCAGGAACGGCTGGCTGGTGTCAGTCTGCCAGTCCGACTTGGTGAACGACTCGTAGACGTAGAAGAGCTTGCCAGTCAGGGACTTCGTGAAATGGTACTGAAGCGCGGCCTCGAGGCGGGCATAGGCATCCTCGAAGGCCGGCCAGCGGAAGGCGATGTTGTTCGTTGCGCTGTTGTAGACGGCGCTGCCCGTCGCGTTGGGGCTGTACTGCTCGACCCGGCTCAGCGAGATGGAGTATGCGCCGTTGAAGAGGAAATCGAGCTTCTGGGGGACGATCGCCGCCTTGGCGGACGCGAAGAAGGTATCGTTCGTGTCCGTGCTGTTCGAGATCCAGTCCAGGGCCGTATTGTTCGGGTTCCGGACGGAGCTGCGAATCTTCTGGAAATTGGACTCGTGCACGTAGCCCGTCGAGAAGGCGAGCCGGTCCGTTGGACTCCAGTTGACGTCCATCCCTGCCGACCAGCCCACCACCTGCTGGAGGCCCGTCAGTACCTGGTTGGGGGTGTTCCCGTTCTGGAACAGCCCGGAGGAGATGTAATCGGCGAGCTTGTAGTTCCCCATGGGAGTAAAGGAGAGTCGGTCCATCGGCGTGATGATGGTCGACAGGCTCACCAGCTGTTGGTTCCGGTCGCCCTCGTTGAACTTGCGCGTGGTGTAAAGGTTGGTCGTCTGGAAGCCCGGCGGGTCGTCGGCGTTGTTCTTGAGAAACGCGTTCGTATTGTACGCGTTGCCCCGACGGAAGGAAGGCACGTAGGACGCGCGGACCATCACCCAGTCGTTCGGCGCATAGTCGACAGCGGCCTTGGCATTGGCCTCGTTGCTGGCCGTCACTTCCCAGTTCTGGTTTCGGTTCCAGGCCTCCAGGCCGACGCCAAGGGTCAAGGCCGTGGACGGCACGATCTGCCAGCGGCCGTCCAGGCTCGCGTTCTGGCGCTGGAAGTCGTAGCGCCCGGCCCTCTCGGGGCCTTGCGAGATGGCGTTCTGGTCGTTGATGATGAAGGCGGAGAAGACGGGCGTGTCGCTGAAGTCCATCTGGTTGTACAGCCGGTACTTGAGCGAGAAGGTGACCGGCATGGGCAGCGGCCGGCTCGTCACGTCGAGATTGAACAGGAAGCTCTGAACGTTGCCGTGGAGGCTCGACTGAGGCAGCCTGAGGCTCGGGTTCGCGGCCACCAGCCCGTTCGAGTAGGTCTGCTCCTGGAAGTCCTGGTTCTGGAGCCTCAGCTGGTAGGTGAAGCCGGCATTGATGCGCGTGCGCATCGGCAGGTTGATGCCGCCGGCGATGTTGATGGAGTGGGCCTGATTGTTCGGCGGCAGCGACAAGGTGCCGAACTGGCCCGTGTTGCCCACCGCGGGGCACCCCGCGGCGACGGGATTACAGGGGTTGTCGGCCCGCACCCAGTTGAAGCCGTTCACGAACACCGACGACGTGGTCCCCCACTCCAGCTGAACCATCGGGCTCGACCAGGTCCCGCGAATCCTGAACTCGTGGATGGTCTGGTCTATGGGCTGGACCAGCTCAGCGAAGGTCCCGCCCGGGCTACCGAAGGCCATCCCGATGGGGCGCTGCCCGTCCTTGTAGATGCGCGTGTACTGGGCCGAGAGGTCGAGGTTGGGCGTCGGCGAGAGCTTGAAGAACACCCGCCCCGTATACCACTGCTGGGCGATCTGGCCATCGCAGCCCTGTGCGGTTCCGGCCGAGGCCTCGGTGCAGCTCCACCCCTTCGCCGAGTTCCATTGCGCGAGCGGTGGGCGCGGGTTGGGCAGGATGAAGATATTATTGTCGAATACCTTGTAGAGCGACTGGGAGTTGGTCGAATAGATATGGCGCATCTGGTCCCAGTCGAACCCGACCTGCCACTGACCGAGCCGCTCGCCGAGCAGGAAGAATTCCTGGGTGTGAAGCCCCCAGTCCTTTCCGCTGATCTGGAACGAGTAGGCCTCGTCAGGCCGGAAGATTCGCAGCCGCAGGCCCTCCAGGTAGAGCCCCGTGTTGATGTCACGGTACTCCTCGAGCTTGGCGTCCCTCAGCCCCGGGGTGCGATCCCCGTTGGGATTCTCGCCGAAGAAGCGCAGCCCCGGCTCTATGAAGCCTTCGAGGTTCCACCCTCCGAGCTGGGTCTCGGTCTTGGTCTGGGCGGAAGCCACGCCTGGGGCAACCAGGATCGCGAGAACCGCGAAGAGAAATCGAGCCGTTCGGGCCTGTCGCATTGGCAGTCCCCCCTACCGTGTAAACACGCGGCCGGCCGGGTGATTGGAGCCGTGGATGACCGAGTGGCAGTCGTTGCACGACCTCCCCACCAGGAATTTCTCGGAGCCGCCGTCCCGGCCATAGGGTCTCGACGGGTGTTGGGGCGCCGTGTGGCACTGCTGGCAGAGCCGCGGCCTCGCCAGCTTCAGCATCGCCTCGTAGTTCGAGCCGTGAGGATCGTGGCAGTTCGCGCAGCTCTCGGCCACCGGCTGATGGGTCCAGAGGAAGGGCCCTCGCTTCTCCGCATGGCAGGTGAAGCACGTGTCGGGGACGGAAGGCTCCTTGAGCAGAGCGGGCGTGACGGTGCCGTGCGGGTTGTGGCACGAAGTGCAGGTCATCTTGCCCTCGCGCACCGGCATATGGGAGCTCCGCATCGTCTGGGCGCGCTTCTGGAGATGGCAGGTGCCGCAGGTTTCGATCTCGTTGGGCTTGGCGAGCTGGTGCTTCGGAGAAAAGTCCTCCATCACCTTGTGGCAGTTGGTGCAGGCCACGTCGCGCGACTCGTGGCTGCTACCCTTCCAGAAGATCCGGGCGCCCTTGGTATGGCAGTCGAGGCAGACCGCGTTCCGCTTCTCCACCGGCGTCTTATCGTTCTTCGCGAAGGTGATGAGCCCGCCCTGGCCCTTGCCACCGCCGGCGTCCACATGCGCCTTGCCTGGGCCGTGGCAGTTTTCGCAGGCGTTCTTCTCGCCGGGCGTACGCGCCTGGAAGAGGAAGAGGCGCCCCATGCGGGTCTTGGCGAACTTGTTGTAAGCCTCCTCGTGACAGCCCTTACAGGTCTCCGCGCCGACGTAGTTGCTGTCGGCGGGGGGAGGAGCGCTTGCGGTCGGCGGGGGTGGCTGCTGGGCTCGCAGCGAGAAGGGCAGGCCGAGAACAACACCGAGAGAGAAGACCGTTCCTGCGAGGCCGATTCCCAGGAACCATTGCCAGCGCCTGCCGGTCATGGCATCCAGTCTCCTCTCCATCGAGAGCACGAAGGCACGCGGGCCCGGCGGGCACCTCGGCCTGGATCGCGAGACACAATAAGCGGCGGAAGCCAGCGCGCACAATAGTGCGTTTGCATCATCTTGTCAATACGTCACCGCGCCGGCATACGTCACCGCGCCGGGGTGGTCAGCTACAGGATCTGCCGGGCCTTGAGGTCGGCCAGGACGGCTCCAATCAAGAGGAGGAAGGCCACCAGGAACAGGGGCTGACCGAGGAACATGAAAAGCGTGAAGGCGATGGGCGTTGTACGCACCATCACGAGCAGGGCGAGGATGTTGAAGAGGGCAACCAGGACGATAGCGACCCGGAGCATCCGGATGGGCACCCTTCGCTGGATCATCGGCTGGCCGCCTTCTTTTGCTCCGGGTGCACGGGACCGTGGCAGGTCAGGCAAGACACCGTCCCGTCCATCAGAGGACGCATGTCCTCCTTCGGGTGCCCCGCGGCATTCAGGAATTTCTGGGATTCTCCGTGGCATCCGAGGCAGCGGACGTTCGAGTAGGGCTGGGCGATCTTGATCGGCAGCTCATACAGCCCGGTCGTATAGCGCCAGACGTGGCCCAGACCGGCGAACTTGGCCTTGAGGGTGCCCCCGAAGCCGTAGTCCGAGTGACACGTGTAGCACTGGTCTTCGCGAATATACCGGTTCTTGAAGTGCGTAGCGGCCAGCGTATCGCTCTTGACGTTGTGGAGATCCTGGACGAACGGCGTCATGACGTGGCAGGAGCCACAGGCCGCCACGGTGGCCGTGTTTTCCAGGCCGTGGGCGAAGGACAGAAAAGCGACCATCAGGGGAACGAGGCCAATGGCCACGAAGAGCCAACCGAGGGCCGTGGGCGCCACGGTGGCGGGACGCAGGCTCCTCCAGGCGAAGACGAGGAGCGCCAGATTGAGGAGCGTGAAGGCTATCCCAAGGCCTCGCAACCAGTCGCTTGTCGTCCCGATCCAGCCGCGCGGCAGCGGCACCGACTCCGCCGCAGCGGCCGCCACGGGAACCAGGAGGACGAAGAGCGCCGCTGCCCGCGCCGCCGCTTTCACGGACCTACTTGCCTCCGGGGTAGTTCTTGAGCCACTCGGCCTTGACGTCCTTCGCCTTCTGCTTGTCCTTCTCGCCGAGCAGCCACCTGCCGCGCTCGTTGAGGTCGTCCGGCTTGAACCCTTCCTTCTTCGGCATCGCAGCCACGTGGCAGTACTGGCAGTTCTGCGCTGGCATGCCCGCGCTCTTCGCCTGCGTCAGGAGTTGGGGCGTGGCGCTCGCCGGGAGCGCGAACGCTACGGACATGAGAACCATCGATGCCAGGGTAAGGAGCCTCGCAGCGATCATGGGTGACGCCTCCTTGTAGATCACTACTTGTGACATTTCGTGCAGTTGGCTGTGTCGGACACGGGGAATGGCGTCTTGCCTTCCACCACGGTCTTGCCATTGTGGCAGGCCCCGCACTGCTCGCCCGCCTTCATCTTCTCCATCGTGAGAGGACCCGTCTGCCCCTTCTTCATCTTGAAAATCTTGACGTGACAGGACGTGCATTTGTTGCCCGCCGCGAGATGCTTCTCATGACTGAACGTGACCGTACCGGGGCTGTCCTTGCCCTTCTCGAAGCTCATGTCGACCGGCGGCTTGACCTGGGCAAGCCCCGGCGACACTGCCAGGAGGCCGAAGGCGATTGCCATCGTGAGCGCGAGCGTTCCCAACCGAGCGTAAGGCATGGTGTATCCCTCCTCGATGAGGCTGGTCATGGCACTCGGCAATTCCTCTCCTCTCAGCTCGAGCATCCGGCCCAAGCATCACTTCGTGGCGCTGGCCGTGTAGCCCAGATATGTGAACAGGAGCATATAGACGATGATGGCAATGCCGATCCACGTGAAGAGGGGGCTCGGCTCGCCGCGGGCCGTCCGCCGGTCGAGGAATGGGATCAACAGCAGGAACAATCCCCCCAGCCCGAAAGCCACGATGCCCACGATCTCGCCCTCGATGCCCAGGATGTGCGCGGGCAGGTACTTGAGGCTCTGGAACATGAACATGAAGTACCACTCCGGCTTGATGCCGGTCGGCGCGGGCAGGAAGGGGTCGGCCTTCCTTCCGAGCTCCGCGGGGAAATAGGCGGCCAGCGCGGCGAGGACGGCGAGGGCGGCAAGCCAGCCGACGATATCGCGGAGGAGGAAGTTCGGCACGAAGGGCATCCGGCGCTGGCCGCCTCCCTGTCGCTCGACGTCGAGGGGAACGCTCATCCCGTGCTTCTGGACGAGGTAGAGATGGAGGCCGAGGAGCGCGGTGGCCGTCGCGGGAAGAATGGCCACGTGGATTCCGTAGAAGCGCGTGAGCGTGGCCCCCGTCACGTCGTCGCCGCCTCTCAACAAGCGGCCGAGGAAGGGGCCCATCACCGGCACCGCGCCGGTGATCTCCGTGCCCACCTTGGTGGCGAAGTACGCGAGCTCGTTCCACGGCAGGAGATAGCCGGTGAAGCCGAAGCCCATGGCCAAGCCCATGAGGGCCACGCCGGAGAACCACGTCACCTCGCGGGGCGGCCGATAGGCCTTGAGGAGTAGCACGCTGAAGAGATGGACGAAGAGGGTGAAGATCATCAGGTTGGCCGCCCACGCGTGAATCGAGCGGATCAGCCATCCGAACTGCACCTCACCCATGAGAAATTGGACAGACTCGAATGCCTCCTCCGCGCTCGGCCGGTAGTACAGCAACAGCAGGATGCCCGTGGACACCTGCACCATGAACAGGAAGAGCGTCATGCCGCCGAGGTAATACCAGATGGTGTGCCGGTGGACGGGGATCTCTTTTTTCTGCGCGAGCTTCTCCAGATCCTTGAGCCCGATGCGCCCGTCGAGCCATTCCCGGATTCTGCCGAAGCGTTGCACGCCGTCCACCATGGTCAAGCGCTCTTGCTGACCACGATCTGGTTGCCGCGCACGTTGACCACGTAGGCGTCCAGGGGGCGGGGTGGCGGTCCTTCGACATTCTTGCCGTTGAGATCGTAGTGCCCGTTGTGGCAGGCACACCAGATCTGCGTGAGATCGGTCCGGTACTGCACGGTGCAGTTGAGGTGGGTGCAGATGGCCGAGAAGGCGCGGAGATCGCCGGCGGGGGTGCGGACGAGGATGGCCGGCCGGCTGCCGAACTTGAAGATCTGCCCTGAATTGGCCTTCACGTCATCCGGTTTGATGGGAAGGGTGACCGTGCCGGCCGTGGACTCGGCCACCCGCGGCGGAACCAGGTATCGGCTCAGGGGATACACCGTCGACAGGAAGAAAGCCACGCCGCTCAGGCCGAGGAACCAGTTGACGAATCCCCGGCGCGACGAATCAGGCTCCAGCACGTGCTCGGCCATCGAGTACCTCCTCAATGCTTGGGTGGCGACCCGGAGGTCGGCCGGCGGTCCACCTGGCGGATCTTCATCACCAGGCCTGCGGCGAGGGCGAGGACGACCACGAGGAATATGGTCAGCCAGACCCGGCGAAAGCGCAGGTCTTGCATCGCCCGAACGCCGCGCGCGTAGGCCTTGCTGCTGATCGCGAGCCCAACCTCGACCTCCTGCTTCACGGGTGCCACCATGTAGCTGTGCACGGCCGTCCGCGCCTTGACGAGGGCGTCCTTGGCGCCATTGAGATCGAACTGCGCCTGACTGACCTCCATGCCGGCATGATCGGCCTGAAGGAGAATAGCGCTGGCCTTCTGCGTCTCGCCGCTGAGCGAGTCGATGAGCGCCCGCATCTCCGTCGCGGTCTGGCCGCCCTTGTCCCCGGCGCTGTGGCACGTCGAGCACACGGCCTTGTCGCCCAGGCCGAGCATGAAGTCACCCGGTGGCTGAATGCCGTGGTTCTCGTGACAGGTCGCGCAGCCGGGATTGCCCATCTCGGCGAACGCCTTGGCATGGACGCTCTTCTTGAAGAGATCGGCGGTCAGCGAGTGACACTGCCCGCAGACATTGCCCACCCAGTTGATTCCGGGCGGGACGGCGCCGTGGTTGCCGTGGCAGTCGTTGCAGGTGGGCGCGGAGAGATCGCCTTTGTCCGTCATGGCCTTCCAGTGGACGGAGGTTTTGTACTTCGCCACCTGGTCCGTGGGGATCTTGTAGCTGGCCATATACTTCGCGTCGCTGTGGCAGCGGCCGCAGGTCTCCGCCACGTGGAGCGGGTACACGCTGGACTTGGGATCGGAGGGCGGCCGGATATTGTGGGCAGGGTGACAGCTGGCGCAGGTTGCGACATTGGGATCCGCAAGCTGGCGGAGAAGGCGCCCGTGGACCGACGACTCGTATTCGGCGACCTGATCGACCCGCAGCGACGGATTGTACCGCTTCATGAAGCCCGCATCGGCGTGGCAGCGCCCGCACACTTGCGGGATCTGCGGGCGCTTGGGCACGCCGATGAACCCCTTGGCGCGATCCATGGCCTCCATCCCCGCGGCATTGGCGTCACCGCCATGGCACGCCACGCATCCGAAGCCCTTCGCTTTGTGGATGTCGCCGTCGAAAGCCTTGACCGGCACCATCAGACGTTCGTCTCCCGTCTCCAGGTGACATGCCACACAACCGTCCTTGGGCGCCTGCGCTCCCGCCACCCCGGGCCACGCCGCGAAAGCGAGCAGGAAGGCGGCGGCCAGTCCGGCGACGGTCACCCCAAGACTAGGGGCTCTTTCGCGGCTGACTCAGTGATTCGAGGAGCGTGACGAGGTCCGCCATCTCCCCGGCGTTGAGGATCGGCCAGTCACGTTTCTTCCCGGCGACGATCGAGGTGACGAGCGTATGGTTCCACAGGGCGGCCAAAACCGCCGCCGACGAATTAAGTCCCTTCGCGTTGGTCAGGTCGCTCGCGGGCTTGCCGCGCTCGCCAGACACGCCGTGGCAATTGAGACAACCCTTGTTCGTCGCCACTGCCCAGCCCTTGGGGACACTGCCGCCCGACGCGAAGTAGCGAACCGAGTAAAGGTAGGCGACGAGGTCGGCCATCTCTTCGGGCCGAAGCTGCGGCACCGCGATCCCGTGGGAGGACATCGCGGCCATCATGGCGGGGGCCTTGTTCCAGATGGCCGCGGCGAACTCCATCGGGCTCCGTCGGACGCTGAGGGCGACCAGGTCCGGCCCGATCTTTCCGCCCGCACCGGCCACGGTATGACACTGGATGCACTTTTTCTCCACGAAGAGATCGCGCCCCAGCTCGGGCCGCCCGGGGAGCACATAGAGCGGACCCTCGGGCGATCCCGCCGTGGCCGGCGCGAGGAAGGCGATGAGATCACGCAGCTCCTGCGCCGTGAACGTGGGCCGCTCGACGCCCTTGGCCTTCATGGCCTCTGCCATCGCGGGGCCGTGGTTCCACATGGCGGAGGCGACGTAGATCGGAGACGCGAATTGCTTGAGCGAGTCGAGGTTCGGGCCCACCACGCCGCCCGTACCACCGGCCTGGTGACAGACGATGCACTTCTTCTCCGTGAAGAGCCGTTTGCCCACGGCCGCGTTGCCCGGCGCGTCGAAGTAGTTGAGCGTGTAGAGGAAGCCGACCAGATCTCCGGCCTCCTGCGCGGTGAGCTCAGGGCGCGCGATCCCGAGCTGCTTCATGCGGTCCGCCATGCGCGGGAGATGATTCCACATCGCGGTGGCGACATCATAGAACGAGTGAGGTTTGATGTTCCGAGCGAGGTCGGGGCCGACCTTGCCGCCAACGCCGTTGATCGAGTGGCACTTGACACAGCCTTTAGCCCCGAAGACGCGCGAGCCCGCCAGCGGGTCCTGGCTCGCGCTGAACACGGGCTGGGCCGATGCTCCGTCGAAAGCGACCAGCAAGAATGCGACGGCGACGGCCCCCATCACGGCTAGGATCATTGGCGACCCTTTCTGTCGGGGCCTCGGCGACCGGCGGGAGAATTTTCGCCCGACGGTCGCCGATGCTACTCGAATCATCCCGGAATCACAACAATTACTCGAACTTCAGCTTCAGTACGCCGGGCGAGTAGGCGTGACGGACCTGGGCATTGTCGAAGACGGCCACCCCGAAGGCATACTCCTTCTTGGGATCGGTGAACTGGACGTCGTACTCGCTGCCGGTGGCGAGCTTCCGCCAGAACACGCTCGTCCGCACGCCGTCCTTGTAGACGATCTTGGCCGAGATATCGCCGCGGTCTCCCGTGAAGGGGGCGACGATGATGCTGGGCACTTCGTCGCCGGCCTTGTACTTGGAGTCGTCGAAAGGCTCCTTCTCGCCGTCGACGATCCAGTAGGGCGGCGCCGGCTTATTGCCCTTCAGCGCGAACTTCGGACCGTTCTTGGCATCGTTCACGTTGTTGCTGTAGCCGCCTCCGGTGCTGGGATCGCTCTTCCGGCCGGCTTCGGGTGCCTTGTCCTTGTCATAGCGGGTGGCGTCGAGGTACTGGTCGTCGATCTGGCCGATGCTCCCCGTGCGCACGCCCTTCATGTGCCAGATGTCGGCCCGCTCGCCGGGGTTGGGCAGGTACTTGTTGCCGTAGGGCTTGCCCTCGCCGGTATGGCAGGCCGTGAAGCACCCCTTCTGCTCAAACGACGGCGAGTTGATGTTCCAGATCATGGCCCACTTGTCTTCGTAGTAGAGGTTGTTGTCCCCGCCCTTGTCGTTCGGGTCCACCAGCTTCTTCCAGGAGCCGTCGGCCTGCTTCTGCCAGGGCTCGCGCTTCACGCTGTCCGTCTCGTCCTTGTACTGCATGAGGAAGTACACCGTGTCCGCGGTGTAGACGGCGCGGACGGACACCTCCGTCGAGCCGTTCTGGAGGCCACGGCCGCCCACCACCTTGACGGTCAGCGGCTCGGCAGCCTTCCACGCGGCGTCCATGGTCCCGTCCAGTGCCGGTGCCGCGGCCGCCTTCTTGGCCACCATCAGGTTCTTCTGCTGCGCATCACCCTGACCGACGGCCAGCGCCAAGCCTATGCCGAGGCCCAGCGCCACTATCGGAAGCGTCCATTTCCAGGAACGTCTCATCGCTACCCCCTTTCGTCTCGACTCCGTGAACTACGCATGTGCACGTACACGCCCGTGAGCCGGCTACCGCAACGTGCGTGCCACCGCGGCCAGGACGCAACCATCCGGAAAGTCAGGCGCCCATTTCGCCCTCCGCGGGCGGGTCGGGGCACGGGCTCCCCGCGTGAGGTGCCCGCGCCCCATTCACACGAAGGGCCGATAGACGGGCTCCCACTGCGCCTCGGTGACGGCATGCGGAATGGCATCGTCGGCAAGGGCCCTGCCGACACCCGAATCGCGCGCCTCGCGAACTACCGCCTCGGCGATGCGCGAGGACACGCGCCTGAGATCACGCACGCGCGGGTAGAGCGCGCCCGCGGCCAGATCGTCATCGGGCACCTGCTCGGCGAGGCATTCGGCGGCGCAGCGGAACATGCGATCGGTCACTTCGCGCGCCTCTGCCACGAGCGCGCCCAGTCCCATGCCCGGAAAGATGAAGGCGTTGTTGCATTGTCCGATCCGGATCTCACGATCGCCGTGGCTGACCGGCTCGAATGGACTTCCTGCCGCAACCAGGGCCTGCCCCCGGCTCCAGGCCATCACGTCGGCCGGCACGGCCTCGCTCTGGCTGGTCGGATTCGAGAGCGGAAGAATCACCGGGCGCTCGACGTGCCCGGCCATGGCCTCGACAACTTCCTTGCCGAAGGCTCCGCCCTGGCCGCAGGCGCCGATGAGCACGGTGGGCTTTACCGCTCGCACCACGGCCTCGAGCCCGTGGGGCTCCGCGAGTCCGCAGGCCCTAGCCAGCTCCGCGGGCCAGGCGAAGGGCAGCTGGAAATCGTCGAGCGGCTGGCCGTCGCGCGCCAGCACGCCACCCACGTCCACGAGGGCCAGCGAGCGCGTGAGTTGCTCTCCCGCGAGTCCGGCGCGCTCCAAGGCATCGCGGATCTGCCGGGCAATGCCGATGCCGGCCGCGCCGGCGCCCAAGATGACGACGCGCTGGCCCTGGAGGGGCACGCCGGTGATGCGGGCCGCGGCGAGGATGCCCGCGAGCACGACGGCGCCCGTGCCCTGGATGTCGTCGTTAAAGGAGGGCAGCACCTTGCGGTAGCGGTCCAGCAGGTTGAAGGCGTTCTGCTTCTTGAAGTCCTCCCACTGGAGCAGCGCGCGGGGAAAGCGCCGGCGCACCGCGGTGACGAACTCGTCCACGACCGCGTCGTACTCGGGCCCGCGCAGGCGCCGGTGGGGCCACCCGAGGTAGAGATCGTCGTCGAGCAGCGCTTGATTGTCCGTGCCCACGTCGAGGCTGATGGGCAGCGTGTGGCGCGGATCGATGCCGGCCGCGGCGGTGTAGACGGCGACCTTGCCGATGGGAATGCCCATGCCCCCCGCGCCCTGGTCGCCCAGGCCCAGGATGCGCTCATTGTCCGTGACGACGATGAGCCGCACGTCTTCGCCCGGCCAGTTGCCCAGCACCTGGTCGATGCGGCCACGATGCTCCGGCGTGATCCAGAGCCCCCGCGCCCGCCGGAAGATGTGGCTGAACTGCTGGCAGGCGCGGCCCACCGTCGGCGTGTAGACGATGGGGAGAAACTCTTCCAGGTGCTCGCCCAGCACGTGATGAAACAGATGCTCGTTGCGGTCCTCGAGCGAAGCGAGCCCGATGTAGCGCTCGAGGGGATCGGTCTTGCGCGCAAGGTTCTCGTAGACGCGCCGCGCCTGCTGCTCGAGCGTGTTGACGGCCGAGGGCAGGAGGCCTTCGAGGCCGAAGGCCTCGCGCTCCGCCCGCGTGAAGGCCGAGCCCTTGTTGTAGAGAGGGTGGCCCAGGATCTGGGGACCGTAGAACGGGATTTTCGCTGGAGTGTCAGTCATGGTCAAAGCCCCAGGTAGGCCTTCTTGACGTGAGGGTTCGTCCTGAGCTCGTGCGTCGGCCCCGCGAGCACCACGCTGCCGTTCTCGAGCACATAGCCGGTGGTCGCCAGGTCGAAGGCCGTGGCCACGTCCTGCTCGACGACGAACACCGTGGTGCCCTCGGCGTGGACGCGTCGGAGACCGTCCACGAGGGCGTCGAGCATGATGGGCGCCAGCCCCAGCGACAGCTCGTCCAGGATCAGGATCCGTGGCCGTGCCATCAGGCCGCGCGCGATGGCGCACATTTGCTGCTCGCCGCCGCTCATGCTGCCCGCGCGCTGCCGCTGGCGCTCCTCGAGGATGGGGAAGAGCTCGTACATCGCGTCGATGTCACGCTGGATCCCCTGCCCGTCGCGCCGGCGATAGGCGCCGATCAGGAGGTTCTCGCGCACCGTCATCTGTGGAAAGAGCCGCCGCCCCTCGGGCACCTGGGTGATCCCTTGGGCCACGATGGCCTCCGACGGCCAGCCGGTGATGTCGGTGCCGTCGAGCCTCACCCAGCCCGCCGTCGGGCGCACGATACCGCACACCGTGTTGAGCAGAGTCGACTTGCCCGCCCCATTGCTCCCCACGAGGGTCACCATCTCCCCCGCTTCCACCGTGAGGCTCACGTCGCGGAGGATCTGCACCTCTCCATACCCCGCGCGGAGCCGCTCGATCTCAAGCACGGGACTGCTCTGCGTAGCGCCGCCCGAGGTAGGCGGACACCACCTCGGGGTTGTTGAGCACTTCACCCGGGGGCCCCTCGGTCAGCTTCTCACCGTGGAAGAGCACGAGGATGCGGTCCGACAGATCGCGGATCGCCTTCATCACGTGCTCGATGACGACCAGCGTCGTGCCGCGGTCGCGTATCCGCTTGATCAGGGCCACCGCCGCGTCGATCTCCGACGGATTGAGCCCGGCCATCACCTCGTCCAGGAAGAGCACCGTCGGCCGCATGGCGAGCGCCCGGGCCAGCTCCATGCGCTTGCGCTCGGGCACGTTGAGCCCGTCCGCGGGCGCTCCCGCACGATGCGCGAGAGACACGAAGTCCAGCACTTCTTCCGCGCTCCGCCGCGCCGCCCCCAGCGCGCGCGCCCCGCCGCGGGCGCCGAAGAGGGCGCCGACCATGACGTTCTCGACCACGGTGAGGTTCCGGAAGGGCTTGACGATCTGGAACGTGCGGCTCACCCCCAGCCGCCCGATCGCGTACGAGGGACGGCCGCGCAGCGAGTCGCCTCGGAGGCGTACGTCTCCGCCCGAGTACGGCAGGGCTCCCGTGATCACGTTCACCAGCGTGGTCTTGCCCGATCCATTGGGACCGATGAGGCCGAGGATCTCGCCGTCCTGGAGGTCGAAGGTCACTTCGGAGACGGCGGCCAGACCGCCGAAGCGCTTGGTCACCCCGCGTGCCTCGATGAGGGCCATGGCGCTACACGCGGTACTCGCGGAGGTTCCGGGCGAGCTTCTTCAGCGAGAACTCGCGCTTGCGGATCACCTCCGCGAGGCCTTTGGGCATGAAGAGCACGACGAGAATGACGATGAGGCCGTTGAACAGCTCGGCCAGGCTCACGAGCTGGGTGGAGAGCAGCTCGGAGACCGAGGCGAGCGCGAGGGCGCCGAGCAGCGGGCCCACCACCGTGCCCATGCCGCCGAACACCGCCATGATGATCATCTGGATGGTCACGATGACCCTGAACACGCCCTCGGGATCGATGAAGGTGATCCAGTAGGCGAAGACGCCGCCCACGAGGCCGGCAAAGGCGCCCGACAAGGCGAAGGCGGCGGTCTTGTAGAGCGCGGTATTGATGCCCATGGCCATGGCCGCGTCCTCGTCCTCGCGGATGGCGATCAGCCCGTAGCCGAAGCGGGACGCCGAGAGCCACCAGTTCACGAGGGTTGCGGCGAGGAGAATGGCCAGCATGAGGTAGAAGAACGGGAGCGGGCTCCTGGTGATGGGCATGGTCAGGCCGGTGCCGCCGCCGGTGATCTTGAGGTTGTACACGATCTCGCGCATCGTCTCGGCGACACCGAGCGTCGCGATGGCGAAGTAGTGCCCCTTGAGTCTTAGGATCGGCATCCCGATGAGCCCGGCGAACGCCATGGCCAGCAACCCGCCCGCCGGCAGCGCCAGGGCGAAGGGCCACTCCGCGACGGTGAGGAGCACGCCTGTCGTGTAGGCGCCGATGCCGAAGAACGCCACGTTGCCGAAGGAGGCATAGCCGGTGAACCCGCCGATGATGTTCCAGCTCTCCGCGAGCGCAGCCAGCATGAAGAGATTGATCAGGAACTGGACGAGGAAGGGCGAGAGCCCGGCCGGCGCCAGCGCCAGGGCCGCCACGATCAGCGCTCCGAACACGAGGGGGATCCGGCGAGCGGCCAATCGCATCAGGCCCTCCTGCCCACGATCCCGGTGGGGCGAAGGATCAGGATCAGCACGAGGAGGCCGAAGCTGATCGCATTGGGATAGGTGGGACCGAGGTAGGTCGCTGTGAAGGATTCGGCGAGCCCGAGCACGAGGCCGCCGACGATCGCTCCCATCATCGTGCCGAGCCCGCCGAGGACGGCCACGACGAAGGATTTGAGGGTGAGCCCGCCGCCCATGATGGGCGTGATCGGGAAGAGCATGCCCCAGAGCCCGCCCGCCGCGCCGGCCAGAGCCGCGCCGAGGCCGAAGGTCACCGCGTAGATGTGGGCGACCGGGATGCCCGTGAGACGCGCCGCGCGCAGCTCTTCGGAGGTCGCGCGGATCGCGCGGCCCAGCCGTGTCTTCTCGAGGAGGAGGAGGAAGAGGACGGAGAGAACCGCGGTGGTGACGAACACCCAGAGGCGGACATAGGGGATGGTGATGCCCCCCACGGCGAAGTTGGCACCGGCATAGGTCGGGGTGACCTGCCGGAGATCCGACGACCAGAAGATGCGCACGAGGTTGACCATCACGACCTCGACGCCGAAGGTGATGAGGAGGGTCAGGAAGAGCTGCGCCCGCACGATCAGGTTGAGCAGGAAGCGCTGCAGGCAGTAACCGTAGACGAAGAGGAGGGCGATTGTCGCCGGCAGCGAGACGAACGGATCCCACCCCCAGAGCGTGAACAGCCAGAAAGTGACGTAGGCCCCCAGCATGATGAGGGCGCCGTGGGCGATGTTCACGATGTTCATGACGCCCCAGATCAGCGACATGCCGAGCGCCATGAGGCCGTAGAGACCGCCCAGCAGAATCCCGTTGATGAGCACCTGGAGGGCGAGCATGGCGGCGCTACTTGCGCATGCTCCACTTGGGCGCCGGGTACGCGGGTTTGGCGAGCATCTTGCCGGAGGCGTAGACGGGCACCAGCTTGCCCTCCTGGATCTGGACGAGCACCTGGCCCATGGCGATCTGGCCGGTGGGCTCGAACTTCACGCGGCCATAGAGCGTCTCGACGTCCACCGCGGCGAGCGCCTCGCGGACTTTCTTCGCGTCGAGCGACTGCACCTTCTCGATGGCGGCCTTGTAGACGAGCACGTCGGCCGCGCCCGAGGCCACGTGGTAGTCCGCCTCGTAGCCGAAGCGCTCCTGGAACTGCTTCGAGAAGTCGCGGGCGCTCTTGAAGATCTCGCCGCCCACGTCCATGTCCGGCAGCCACGGCGTGATCCCGAAGACGTATTCCGCCGCCTTGCCGAGCGTCTTCCGGAAGTCGGCGGTCGGCGGCCCGACCGTGAAGACCATCATCTTCGGGGCCATGTCGGCGGCCTGGGCCTGGCGGATGAAGTTCAGGGCGTTCTCTTCGTGGCCGGCCACCAGCACGAGATCGGGGCTCTTGCTCTTGAGGACGGCCAGCACCGAGGTGAAGTCCTGGGTGGACGGCTGATACTCCTCGTCGTAGATCTTGTCGATCTTCTGTTCCTTGATCCACTGCCGGGCGCCGTCGGCCACGCTGCGGTCGAAGGCCTCGTTGGAGTACAGGAGGGCGGCGGTCTGCACTCGCGGCGTGAACTTCGCCGCCGCTTCGATGGCCGCCTGGAAGTAGAACTCGGCTTTGGGCAGGGTGCCGAAGATGTACTTGTAGCCCCGGTCAAAGATCTTGCCGGAGGCTCCCCCGCCCTGGACCATGGGGATCTCGTACTTCTCGGAGACCGCGCTCGCCGGGATGGTGATCCCGCTCGAATAGGGGCCCAGCAGGAAGCTGACCTTGTCGGAGGTCACGAGTCGGGTGAAGAGCCGGACGCTCAGGTTGGGATCGCTCTGGTCGTCGTAGAGCTTGAGCGCCAACTTGTAGGCCTTGCCGCCGACTTTTACGCCGCCCGCCTTGTTGACGGCGTCCACCGTGAGCGTGTAGGCGTCCACGTAGAACTTGCCCTCGCGGGCGTATTTTCCGGTCTGGGAAATCGCCGAGCCCAGCACGATCTCGTCGGCCGCGAAGGCGGGTGCCGCCATGATGCCGAGACCGGCCAACGCGGCGAGCAGGCTCCATTGCCACATCACACGGCGTCGCATAGTCACTCCTCCTCGGGCGGGCCGGTCGTCATCGCCGGCCGCGTCCTATTCATGAATCGCGGACTGCTCGATCATTGAGCAACCCCCGTGCCACGCACTCGCTCGAACTAAGACGTCGGAATCGCTACGCTCCGATCGGCGACGCGTCCCCGCGAGGGACTCCGCGGTCCCTCCGTGGGGCGGCTCCGCCCCAGGGGAATCGGTTACAGCCGTTCGTAAATCGCCGCGATCCCCTGGCCTCCACCAATGCACATGGTCACGAGCGCATATCGCCCGCCGACACGCTGGAGCTCGTGGAGC
>WNGF01005081.1_pt1 | contig 18579 bp, 14 predicted proteins | sample 5400641 | NCBI WGS metagenome assembly WNGF01 (sample SAMN13153371, study PRJNA577476) | soil metagenome | isolation source: 80 cm soil or saprolite under grassland replicate 2 | place: USA:California | collected 2016-06-15
GCACATCAACAAGAAGGTCTCCGACGAGATGCTTCGGGAAAAGGTCCGCATGGTCTTCGCTCACGGCTTCACGCGCTTGAAGCTCTACCTTCAGGTCGGCCTGCCCACCGAGACCGACGAGGACGTGCGTGACATCGTCCGGCTCGTAAAGGATCTGCGCGAGATCGCGCTCGCGGAGGGAAGGCACACCGGGCAGGTTCCGCAGCTCGTCCCGTCGGTCAACGCGTTCATCCCCAAACCCCACACGCCTTACGAGGACGAGTCCCTCGCCGACGAGGACGCGCTCAAGGAAAAACTCTCATACCTCCAGCGGGAGTTCGAGCCGATGGGCAACGTCCTTCTGCGCGGCATGTCCCTGACCGAAGCCGTGTGGGAGGCCTACCTGGCCAAGATGGATGAGTCGGGGGCCGACATCCTGGAGGAAGCCGCCTCGGGGGTTCCCGTGCGCCGGCTCGTCAAGACCCACCGCGACCGCATCGCCGCCGTCGTGCGCCCCGCCGCCGTGAGACCGGCACACACGTCGACGGCGACGCCCTGGTCCTTCATCGCGAAGCGATGAAGAGGTCTCAGCTGTCAGCTTTCGGCTCTCAAAGGTCCGTAAGTTCAGGATTCTCTATTCAAAATCGCTGCTCTTTGCTTTTCTTCTGGTCGGCGCCATGAAGCACCACCGATCCAGAGCGGCCTGAGACATCTTGCCGACCAGGACCGAGATCTGGGCCAAATACGCGAAGGATCGCTTCGAGTCCACCTCTAAGCGCGTTGACGAGTTCCGCAACTGGGCACGACAGCTCGGCGCCGCGATCGCCGTCGTCATCGGATTCGAACTGACACTGCTGGGACGAGCTCTGGACCTGAAGTCACCCACCAACAGATGGCTGCGCGACGCATGCCTGCTTCTCTTCCTCGTTGCGGCCGCCTTCCAAGCACGACTTCTCTTCCGCATGCTGCGCACGGGATACGTCGGCCGCAAGGCCATGGCGCCTGAAAGTCCGGTGACTCTCTGGTACCACCTCGAAAAGGAGAACAAAAGTCCCGACGAGACCGACTGGATCATCGGCGCCTACTACGCCAACGCCCACGATCGGTACCACGCCCTCAGCGAGGAACTCGGCAACGACGTCGGTCGCGCGACCCGTTCATTCGCTCGCTCTATTGCCTTATTCCTGATCGGTGTCGCGCTTTTCGTGCTTGCCGCCGTATAATTGTCTCCGTGGCCGAACCAGCGAGAGAACCCGCGAGAACCCCAACGACGCCCAGCAGCCCGCAACCCCCGGCTCCCGCGCCAGAACGTGGTCCCTTGCCCACACCCACGCCAGGGCTGCCTACGACTGCCGACTACCATCCCCCTTTGCCTACGCCCACTCGCGGCATGGATGTCACAAAGAGCCTCTTCCCGTTGAACAAAACCGCGGCGAAGTAGAAGCTCCCGACTCAGTCGCCGGGCCAGAAACACGAGACCCACCGCTAAGACCTTCAACCTTAGACTTTGGACTCTTCCTTCGGGACCAGGATCGACACCGTCTCCGAGGCGGCCCGGCAGGTGATCGGCGTTTCGAGAACACAGTCCCCATCCACGTGGACTTCGACGGGATAGGTCTCGAGAGAGCGGATGGTCACGGCGCGCCCCCGAACGGTCCTGGCGAGGCCCCGGGCCAGATGCCCGGCCTTGCCGAGCCGGATCTGGCGGAAGAGGGAGAAGAACTTCCAGCGGTTGCGGCCCGTGAAGAGCAGGACATCCATTTCGTCGGAGTCCAGCGCGGCCTCCGGCGCGATGATCCAGTCTCCGGCGTAGCGCCGGGCGTGGCAGACCACCGCAAACGTGGCTTCGTGACGATTCCCGTCCACCGTCACTTCGAGGCGCGGGAACTCATAGCGGAAGAATTCTCTGGCGACGGTGAAAAAGATCCCGGTGCGCCCGAGCCAGCGTTTCAAGAAGGGGAGCGTGCGGGCCATGATGCGCGCGTCCAGGCCCACTCCCGCCCAGAGCAGAAAGGGCCGGTCGTTGGCGAGGAGCAGTCGCGCCGGGCGCTGCACGCCCTCGAAGAGCAGCGAGGTGGCCTTCTCGAGATCCAGCGGAATCGAAAGCTCGCGCCCGAGGACGTTGGACGTACCCCCCGGAAGGATGGCCAGAGGCACGTCGGAGCCCGCGAGCCCGCAGGCGGCCTCCGAGATCGTCCCGTCGCCGCCGCAGACCACCACGACATCGAGCCCGGTCGGAAGGAAGGAGCGTACGATCTCGGTGGCGTGCCCCGGCGCGTCGGTCGGGGCGTTGATCAGCTCGAGCCCCCGCTCTTTCACGCGCTCCGAAACCTTCTTCATCTCGGCGCGACGGTCGCGCTGCCCCGCCGTCGGGTTGTAGATCAGCAGGCCTCTCTTCATCGGAATCGAGACGTGAGTTCTGACTGGAGAGTTGTGGGTTGGAAGCGTTGGGATCGACTCACAACTCATAGCTCACAACTAGAAGAGCGACCCGTCTCTTCGTGGGGGAACAATGCCTAAATGGCGATAGGCGAGCGCCGAGGCGACGCGTCCGCGCGGTGTTCGCTGCAGGAAACCCGCCTGAATCAGATAGGGCTCGTACAGGTCTTCGGGAGTTCCGCGATCCTCTCCGATCGAGGCGGCGATGGAAGCGATTCCGACCGGTCCTCCGCTGAACTTCTCGATGATCGTCGAGAGAATCCGGCGGTCGAGCTCGTCGAAGCCGTGCTCGTCCACCTCCAGGCGCCGGAGCGCTTCCCGGGCCGTGGCCAGATCGAGGGAAGACTTCCCGGCGACTTCGGCGAAATCGCGCAGCCGCCGCAGCAGCCGGTTGGCGATGCGAGGGGTCCCTCGGCTGCGGGAGGCGATTTCCCTGGCTGCGTCCGCCGCAATCGGAATTCCGAGGATCTGGGCCGAGCGTTCGACGATGAGCGTCAGCGCCGCGGCGTCGTAGAAATCCAGCCGCAAGGAGATCCCGAAACGCGCGTGGAGCGGTTGAGACAGAAGACCCGGACGCGTCGTGGCTCCGATCAGAGTGAAGGGCGGGAGGTCATGCTTGAAGACGCGCGCCATCGGTCCCTCTCCGATGACGATGTCGAGGCGGTAGTCCTCCATGGCCGGGTAGAGCGTTTCTTCGACGGACGCGTTCAGGCGGTGGATCTCGTCGATGAAAAGGACGTCACGCGGCTGGAAGTTCGTCAGGATCCCCGCGAGGTCTCCCTTGCGCTCGAGCATCGGGCCGGAGGTCGTCCGCAGCCCGGCTCCCATTTCCCGCGCGACGATGTAGGCGAGCGTCGTTTTTCCGAGCCCCGGCGGGCCGGTCAGGAGGACGTGATCCAGTGGCTCCCGCCGTCCTCGCGCGGCGGCGAGGAAAACGGACAGGTTCTCACGCACCTTCGTCTGGCCGATGTACTCCGAGAGCGTCTGCGGCCGAAGCTTCGGCTCGACGGCCTGATCCTCTTCGAGAGCGATCGCGGCCATGATCTCTTTTTCGTTGGTCATGATGTGAATTCCAAGTTCCAGATTCCAGATTCCAGGGTGCCTGAACTCTAACCCTAACCTGGAACCTGGAATGTGGAATCTGGAACCGGTTCAATCATCCGCCGGTCAGCTTCTTCAACGCGAGCTTTAGGTATTCACCGAAGTCTTTCGGCGCCCCGGCGCGCGCGATTGTCTCGACAGCCTTGTCCGCTTCGCTCCTGCGGTATCCGAGATTGACCAGAGCCGACACGACGTCTTCCGCCGCGACGGCAGCGGGAGCCGCGGGAGCGGGCTCCGCGGCGAAGGTCGCGGCTTTCTCGGCCAGCTCCAGGACCATTCGCTCGGCCGTCTTCTTTCCGACTCCCGGGATCGCGACGAGACGGCGCACGTCCTGGTTGCGCAGAGCCGAGGCAAGCTCCGTAGGCGGAATCCCGGAGAGGACCGTCAAGGCGACCTTCGGGCCGATCCCGGCTACTCCGAGGAGGAGAAGAAAGAGCGAACGCTCCCGCTCGGTCAAGAACCCATAGAGGGCCAGCGTGTCCTCGCGGACGTGGGTGTGGATCCAGAGCGAAGCCGGGTTCTCGACTTCGGGCAGCTCGTAGAACGTCGAGAGAGGAATGTGGACGACGTATCCCACGCCGGACACGTCCACGAGAACCTGATCCGGGGCTTTCGCCGCGAGACGCCCGGTGAGACGGCCGATCATCGAATGGGATTGTAGCCGTGCCTTGTCATCCTGAGGTCGCCGACGCGCCAAAGCCGCTATGGCGACGGCGCGGGCGAAGCGACGAAGGATCTGCTCCCGTCGTCAAGCGAGCAGATCCTTCGCGGAGCCTGTCCTGAGCGTAGCGAAGGGCTCAGAGCCTGCCCCGAGCTGGAGGACAAGGATTGAAGCAAACGGGGGCAGATCCTTCGCTGCGCTCAGGATGACAGGAAAAGGGCGAGGGGATGACACGAAAAAAGCGAGGGGATGGCAAAAAGACAGGATTCAGGGCGCCAGCGCGCCAGCGATGTCCTCCTTGAGGTCTTCGAAGGCTTCGGCGCCGACGGAGAGGCGGATCGTGCCTTCCTGGATTCCGAGGGCGCGCTTCTTCTCGGGCAGGACGTGACGGTGCGAGGTCAGCCAGGGCATGTCGGCCGTCGTTTCGACCGAGCCGAGCGACGTCGCGAGGCAGATGAGCGTCAGCCGCGAGAGAAACCTCCTCGCCGACTCCAGGCCGCCGCGCAGGTCGAAGGCCAGCATCGCGCCGAAGGCCTTCATCTGCCGGCGGGCGGTCTCGTGCCCGGCGTGCGACGAGAGTCCCGGGTAGTGCACTCTTTCGATCGCCGGGTGGGCGCGCAGATCCTCGGCCAGCCGCAAGGCGTTCTCCGATTGTCTCTCCATGCGCAGCGGGAGCGTCTTCATCCCGCGGGTCAGGAGAAACGCGGCGAAGGGATCGAGGATCGCTCCGGTGCGAATTCGCCGCTCGCGGATCGGCTCGAGGAGCTCTCTGGAACCAGCCGCGAACCCCGCGGTCACGTCCGCATGGCCGTTCAAGTACTTGGTGGCCGAATGGAGAACGAGGTGGAAGCCGAGCTCGACGGGACGCTGCAGGATGGGAGAGGCGAAGGTCCCGTCCATCGCCGCGACGAGGCCGCGGCTTCTGGCCAGATCCGCGACGAACGCCAGATCCACGATCTTGACCAGCGGATTGGTCGGGGATTCGACGTAGAGCCAGCGCGTCTCCCGCCGGATCGCCTCCTGGAATTGCGGCTGCGTCTCGGTCTTCACGAGCGTCGTCATCACACCCGTCGGCTCGAGCACGTCGCGGAAGAAACGCAGCGTGCCGCCGTAAAGGTCCTCGGTCGCAACGACGTGGTCGCCTGTCTTGACGTGCGCGAGAAAGGCCGTTGAGATGGCCCCCATTCCCGAGGAGAAGAGCGCCGCATCCTCCGAGCCTTCGAGGGCCGCGAGCTTCTTCTCCGCCGAGGTGACGGTCGGGTTCCCTTCGCGAGTGTAGAAGGCATCGGGAGGGCGGCCCTGCGCCGCCCCGGCGAGCGCGTCCGTGTCGGGAAAGGAGAAGGGCGCCGTCTGGAAGATCGGATCTACGAGCGCTCCGGAAGGATCGAAGCGCTTCCCGGCGTGAACGGCGAGGCTCTCGGGGCGAAGACCTCGTTTCTCGCTCATCCCCGGCGGGGAGCGGTTTGCTCCGGCAGGAAGGACTTCAAGAGCTCCTCGTTGACCTGGATCTTTCGGTCCGCGCGCCTCCGTTGCATCTCCGCCCGCAGGAGCCGGTCCGCCTCGCGGGCCCGGAGAGTGTCCAGGATCTCCGGCTTCTGCGTCTCAAAGATCTTCGGGTCCGTACCCGTGCGGTTGACGACGCGGAAGAGCACGAATCCTCCGGGGACAGGGACGGGCGGCCCTGCCTGGCCTTTGGCCGTCTGGAAGACTGCGGCCGAGAGCTCGGGCGCGTTCCCAATATCCGGGATCGGTCCGCCGGGCCCGAAGTCGGGAGTCGTCTTGACTTCCGTCTCGTACCGCGGGGCGATGGCGGCCAGGGTTGTGCCGGAGGAAAGCTCCTGCGCCACCGGCTGAAGTTTCGCGATCGCCTCCCGGTCGCGGCGGTCGGCCTGGAAGTCCGTCGTGAGCCTGGCCTTGATCTCCTCGAACGGCGGCACGCCGGCGGGCCGCTCTTCGGTCGATTTGACGAACGCCGGCCCGCGGGGAGTCGAAATTGGCGTCGTGGAGATCTGCCCGAGCTTCAGGGTCCAGGCTTCGTCCGAGAAACGGGCGTTGGAGCCGATGCCAGGGATCGGATCTCCCTTGGCCGCCCACGGCGTCTCGTTGTAGTTCACGACGTCGTTTTGCAACTTGCGCAATTCGTCGTCGGAGGGATTCTTCAAACGTTTGATCTTCTCCGCAAGCTCTCGCGCCAGCCGGTCGGCCTCCGCCTGGGCGCGCGTTTCCGAGAGCTCCGAAGAGATCTGCTCGCGCACCTCTTCGAAGGGCCGGGTATGCGAGGGAAGCTTCGAGAGAACCTGGATGATGTGATAGCCGAACTGGGTCTTGATCGGTCCCCGGATCTCGCCCGGCTTCATGTCGAAGGCCGCCTGCTCGAACTCCGGGACCATCTGCCCGCGGCCGAAGGGGGAGAGTTGTCCCCCTTTGCCTTTTCCGGAGGGGTCATCCGTGTTTTCGTTGGCGAGCTTGGCGAAGTCCTCTCCCTTCTGGACGCGGGCAAAGAGCGCCTCGGCCTTCTTCTTCGCCTCGGCGTCGGCCGCGGGGCCTTTCTCGGGATCCACCTTGATCAGGATGTGCGAGGCGGCAACCTGCTCGGGCATCTGGAAGCTTCCGCGCCGCCTCTCGTAATCGGCCTTCAAGTCCGAGTCGGGAATCTTGATCTGCGCGCGGACCCTGGTACGGTCCACGACCAGGTACTTGGTTCGCCGCTGCGGCCCTGTCTGGTAGCGGTCCTTGTGCTTCTCCAGGTAGGTCTTCAGGTCGGCGTCGGTGGCGGGCGTGGCGCTTTCGAGCTTGCCCGCCGGGATCTTGATGTACTCGATGGAAGCCTTGTCGTTGCGGTTGGAGAATTCGCGCTGGAGCTCTTTGTCCGGGACGAAAACGGAAGACTTGACGAGTGTCGAGTATTTCTGGAGCAGCAGGCCCTCCCGTACGTTCTCTTCGAAGCGCTCCGGTGTGTAGCCGTTGGCCCGGAGGAACCGTTCGTACTTCTCGTTGCCGATGAAGTGGCCGTTCTCCTGCAGTTCCGGGAAGCCGACCACGGCCGCCGCGACCTCCTCGTCACTGACCTTGAGTCTCAACCTCCTGGCGGCCTCCAGTCGCAGGGCGCGCTCGATCATGGAGTCCAGAACCTGACGGGGCATGTCGAGAGCGCGGATCAACTCGGGGGAAAGCCTGCCCTGGTACTGCTGCTGCTGCCGGTCAAGCTCGGCCCGATAGCGGCGGTCGAATTCCGCCGCGCTGATCGAGTCGCCGCCGATCTTGGCGACCACCTGGCCCGAGGCGTCGCTCGAGCCCGTGTTCGTGCCGGAAAAGTAGACGAAGCCGAGAATGAAAACGATGATGACGGCGAACAGTGTCCACTTTAAGTGGTGGAAGCTGTCGCGCATGGTTTTGAGCATCTGGAGGGACCTCCCCGGTTACTTTTCGAGAACCGGCGACTATAGCCGAGACGAGGTGTTAGGTGATAGGTGACATCACAGGGTTAGAATTGTCCGGGCCTATCAACTGATACCTGACTATGACCCATCACCCCGGCTGTGCTATAAGCAAGCTGGATAAGTCTCGCAAATCCGGATGTTTAAGCGTAAGAGGAAACCCGGCCAGCCGGTTGGCACGGACTTGGATTGGTTCGTCATTCCCATCCGAACGATCCGGATGTGGGGAATCCTCCTGGTCCTTCTGGCCTCGGCGGCTTTTCTCGGTTACACGATCCAGTCGCGAACGCGCCGTTCGCCGCTCGAAAAGGCGAGGAGCGAGATCGCGGCGGCGAGGGATCTCATCCAGGGCGCCTCTCCACCGGGCGCCAAAGTGCGGCGGGGTTCCCTCCTGGCACAGGCGCGCGACTTTCTGCAGGGGGCGGAGGACTCGTTTACTCAAAAGAACTACGACGCGGCTTACCGCCTGGCCGTCGAGTCGCAGTCCTATTCGCGCCGGGCCTCGAGCGGTACGGCGACGGAAGAGGCGGGAGACGCATCGCTCATCTCCGCGGAAGGAGACGTTTCCATCCAGACCGCGGGCCGCGCGGCATTCGGACCCGCGCAGCCGCGCCAGAGCCTCTTCGACGGGGATTTCATCAAGACGGGACGAACGGGCTCGGCCGAGATCATGTTCTCCGATGGGACGCTCTACACGATTCGCCCCGGGTCGCTCTTTGAAGTGCGCCGTCCCGCCTCGCCGGAGGCGGGAGGCAGCCAGATCAAGATGGTCTCGGGCGCGATCAATGTCTATACGGCGGCGTCGAGCTCGACCGTCTCGACCGATGCGGCCACGGCATCGATCGACCGCGAATCCCGCGTCGGCGTGGATGTCGAAAAAGGGGAGAAGACCGAGGTCACGACCTATCGGGGCAAGGCGACCGTCTCGACTGGAAAGGAAACGGTAGTCCTGGCAGACCGCGAGAAGATCTCGGCCGGTGTGCGGACGCACCAGATCTCCGCCAAGGTCACCATTCCGGAGTCGCCGGCTCTCGTGCTTCCGCCGGACAACCGGATGTATGACTTGAAGTCTACCGACGAGATTGACCTGAGCTGGAGTCCGGTAACTCGGGCGGCTCGCTACCGGATCCAGATCTCGCGTTCCCGCCTGTTCGTTCCCGACGCCACGGACGTGGACCTGGACAACCGGACCGGGACCGCGACGCGCGTCAAGGTCTCGCGGGAAGGGTCCTACTTCTGGCGCGTGGCGGCGATCGACTCCTCCGGGCGCCCCTCGGACTGGAGCGCCATCCGGCGGTTCAAGATGGCCGTGGGCCTCCCGGCAGCCGGAGACAACCGTGGTTCGCCGCCCCGGCTCACGGTCTCGCCTCCGCAGCAGATGGGAAACCTCTTCCTGGTCTTCGGCAAGACGGACCCGGGCGCGGTCGTCACGGTCAACGCCGAGCCTGCCGACGTCGAGGCCGATGGGTCCTTCAAGAAGACGGTGACGGTCAACCGGGAGGGGTCGGCCGTGCTTATCGTCAAGGCCGTAGACGCGGCGGGCAATGAGACCGTGAAACAGGTTAAGGTGTTCGTGGAATCCCTATGAATGAATCGGCCTAGGGGGGTATTTGGCGTTCAAATCTTTTTTTTCGATCTTCTCCAACGATCTCGCCATCGATCTGGGCACGGCGAACACGCTCGTCTTCGCCCGTGGCAAGGGGATCATCGTGCGCGAGCCGTCGATCGTGGCCGTCAACACAAAGACCAACCGCGTGGAAGCCGTCGGCTCCGAAGCCAAGGATATGGTCGGGCGCACTCCCGGAAACATCGTCGCGATCCGGCCGATGAAGGACGGCGTGATCGCGGACTTCGAGGTGACCGAGAAGATGCTCGATCACTTCATCAAGAAGGCGCACGGGCGCTCCCTTTTCGTTCGCCCGCGCATCGTCATCTCCGTCCCCTCGGGAATCACACAGGTGGAGAAACGCGCCGTTCAGGACTCGGCGCTGCGGGCCGGCGCGTCGGAAGTCTTCATCATCGAGCAGGCGATGGCGGCGGCGATCGGCGCCGGACTGCCCATCACTGAGCCCGCCGGCAACATGATCGTGGACATCGGCGGTGGGACGACCGACGTCGCCGTCATTTCTTTGGCCGGCATCGTCTACAGCCGGTCGGTACGCATCGCCTCCAACGAGATGGATGAGGCGATCATCCAGTACGTCAAACGCAAATACAACCTCTTGATCGGGGAGAGGACGGCGGAACAGGTCAAGATCGAGATCGGCTCGGGGCATCCCTTAGACGAGCCCCTGACAATGGAGGTCAAGGGACGGGACCTGGTCGAGGGCGTGCCCAAGACCCTGACGCTGACCGACGAGGAAGTGCGCGAAGCGCTGGCGGAGGTCGTTGCCGCCATCGTCGAGGGCGTTCGCGTGGCCCTGGAGCGCACGCCACCGGAGCTTTCCGCCGACATCATGGACAAGGGGATCATCATCACGGGAGGCGGCTCCCTGCTCCGTAACCTGGACCGCCGCCTGCGCGAGGAAACCGGGCTGCCGATTTCCTACGCCGAGGACCCCCTTGCCTCCGTCGTGCTCGGGACCGGCGCGATGCTCACCGACATGAATCTGCTCCGCAAAATCAGTCTCACCTAACGGGTCGGGAAACGGGAAACGTGAAACGGGAAACGAAGAATCGCCGCCGCATGGTTGCCCTGTCGTTTTCCGTTTTCCGTTTTCCGTTTCCCGTCTTATGAGCACTTCTTCGGTCGAAATCGCGGCCGGGCGTTCCCGCAGGAGCGGGCTTCTGCTCGCCTGCGTACTCGTTTTCTGCGTCCTGCTCCTGTCCGCACAGATCCCGGGCGCCAAACGCCACGGCTCGCTTCTGCAGTCGTGGATCCTCTCCGTTGTCGCGCCTCTGGGGAGCCTCACATCCTCGATTTCACGGGCGGTCTCCGGAGTGGCCGACTCGGTGGCGGAGTCCTTCTCGGCGCGCGAGGAGAACAGCCGCCTGAAGAAGCAACTCTCGCAAAGAGATCAGGAGCTCTTTCGTCTGCGGGCGCAGGTTTCGCAGGCGGCGCGCGAGAGACTTCTTCTTTCGAGCGGAGCCGCCCTTCCCAATGTGCTGACGAGCGCCCCCGTCCTGCTGATGGACAGCCGCGCGGGCGCGCAGAGCGCCTTGATCGGCGCGGGCTCGACATCCGGTGTCGTGCCGGGGTCTCCCATCGCCGTTCCCGAGGGTCTGGTCGGGCGGGTCGTGACCGTCGGGGCAACAGTCTCGCGGGCGCAACTGCTCTTGGACGCCTCCGCGGCGGTTGGAGCCCGCGTCGCGCGCACCCAGGAGATCGGCGTCGTTCGGGGAGACGGACGGGGCGGCATGCGCTTGAACAACGTTTCGACGACCTCGCGCGTGCAGCCGGGCGACTTGATCGAATCGGCGGGAATCGACGGCGTCTATCCGCGCGGTGTCGTCATCGGGCGCGTCGCGGCCGTCGCACGGGGCAGCGACCTGTTCCTGGAGATCCGAGTCACACCGGCCGTCTCCTTTTCTCAGTTGGCCGATGTGCTGGTGCTCGCTCCATTGCCGGCGGCAGCCCCGGCCCCGGGGAGACCGGGAAGTGCGGGACCGTGAAGTTCGGCCGGGTCGCCCTTCTTCTGGTGGCGGCGACGGCCTTCCAGTTTTTCGTCGGCGGTTCACGGCACCGCGCGGCGTGGCCGGTAGACTGTTTCCTGATCGCGACGGCCATCGTCGCGCGCGGCGGGAATTCCTCGCGCGCGGTCCTGGTGGGGGGCGTGCTCGGATTTCTCGAGGACGCCTTCGCCCACGAGCTGCTCGGAATGAATGCGTTCGCGAAGGCCCTCCTCGGATATGTCCTGGCGATCCTCTCCGTGCGGGTGGTCTTCGGCCGCTCTTGGGCGGTCGGGGGAGCGCTCGCGATCGCTTCGCTGGTCAACGATGGGATCGTCGCGTTGATCTCGCTCGCCCTACTCCGGTCGCCGCTCGTTCTCTTTTCTCGCGAGTCGCTCTGGCGGGCCGCCGCGACGGGGGTGACCGGCGGGGTGTTCGAGGCTGCCCGCAACTTTCCCTGGCGCGAGTGGTGGAAGCGACGACTGCTGCGGAGACTCCGATGAGACTCGGGCCTTGGGACTCGGAACTCGGGACTCGAACCCGGCTTTGTCCTCCGGTTCTCCGCGCGCCGCGGGCGCGCGACTATGATGGCCGAAGGCCATCATGCTGAAGATCCGGGAGGACCGTCGCGCGCTGGTGCGCCGGATCGAGACCTCGCGGATCATCGTGGGATCGGTCTTCGCGTTTCTGGCCACGGCGTACTGGTATGTCCAGATCGTGCGGGGCGAGCATTACTACGCGCTTTCGGAAAACAACCGGATCCGCTCGGTCCGGATCATGGCACCGCGCGGCTATGTGCTCGATCGGCACGGCTCGATCCTCGTGGACAACCAGCCCGGCTACACCCTTTACCTCTACCGGCGTGAGGCGAAAGACCTCGAGGCCTCCGTGGACTTCGCGGCCGGGGTGCTGAAGTTGCCTCGCGACCAGGTCCGGGCCCGCGTCGATCGCGGCTTGCGAGACCCGGAGTTCCTTCCGATCACCATCGCCGAGAACCTCGCGATCGAGGACGTCGCAGCGATCGAGGCCCGCGCTCCGGAACATCCGGAGTTCGTCATCACGGTGGCGCAGCGGCGGCTCTACACGCTCGGCACGGCGGCCGCCCACGCTCTGGGCTATCTCTCGGAAGCGAGCCCCGAGCAGATCAGGAGCGGCGAGAACGAGTATCGTCTCGGGGACTGGATGGGCCAGAAAGGCGTCGAGGGATCCTACGAGAAGCTTCTGGCGGGGGTGGACGGGCAGCGGCGCGTCGTCGTGGACTCGCACGGACGGGAGATCACCGAGGAGGAGCGCGTCGAGGCGCGGCCGGGGCAAAACGTCTTCCTAACACTTGATCTCGAACTCCAGCGGATCGCCGAGAGCTACTTCCAGGACAAGGTCGGGTCCGCCGTGGCGATGAACCCGCGCACCGGGGAGATCCTGGCTCTGGTCTCTTCACCCTCCTACGACCCGAACTGGTTCACTCGCCGCGTCAGCTCCAGCGAGTGGACCGGGTTGCTCAAAGACCCGCATACGCCGCTTCAGAATCGCGCCATCCAGAACGCCTTTTCGCCCGGATCGGTCTTCAAGATCTTTCTCGCCTACGGGGCGCTCGCCAAGGGACTCGTGGATCCGGAGCAGCAGGTCTTCTGCCCCGGCCACGCGACGTTCTACGGCCGGACCTTCCGTTGCCACAAGAAGGAGGGGCACGGATGGGTCAACCTGCGCAACGCGATCAAGGTTTCCTGCGACGTCTACTTCTACAACCTCGGGCGAAGGCTCGGCATCGATCGGATCGCAGAGATCTCCCGCGACTTCGGGTTCGGCGCTTTGACCGGCATTGACCTTCCCTTCGAGAAGACTGGCCTCGTCCCCTCGGAAGAATGGGCGCGCCAGAAAAGACATGCACGCTGGTACCCGAGCGAGACGATCTCCGTCGCGATCGGCCAGGGGCCCGTCCTCGTCACGCCGCTTCAGATCGCCCGGGCGCTGTCGTGCCTCGTGACCGGCGGCCGTCTGCCCACACCGCACCTCTTTCTCGCCTCGCAGGACCCGAGAAATGGCGCCCCTTTGCGCTATCAGGTGGAAACCCGAGCGGGCCTTCCGCTGGAGCCCGCGAAGGCGGCGATCGTCAAGGAGGGGATGTGGGCTGTCGTCAACGAGCCCGGCGGCACGGCGTTTTCTTCCCGGGTGCCCGGCCTCGACATCGGAGGCAAGACCGGAACCGCGCAGGTCATCGGCCGGGAGGCGGTCGTCCGGGCCGGCGCCGAGAAGAAGAAGCTCGAGGACCACGCCTGGTTTACCGGCTTCGCGACGGTGGAAGACCCGCGGCTGGTCGTCGTCGTGTTCGTCGAAAACGGCGGCCACGGAGGAACCGTCGCGGCGCCGCTGGCGCGTCAGATCTTCGCGAAGTTCTTCGGAAAAACTGAAGGTAAGCCGGGGCTCCAGGCCGGATCGGGAATCGGGACTGGGGATTCGGGACTCGCGGAAGGAAAGGCCATCGTTCGAGTCCCGCGTCCCGAGTCCCGCGTTCCGGTTCCCGCGGCTCCGGCGGGGACTCCATGATCGCGCGGGTCCTTCCGGTTCCCAGGCGCCTCGACCTGATCGTCCTCTCCTGCGCGATTGGCCTTGCTGCACTGGGCGTTCTGTTCATCGCGTCCACGGCTGGAGGAGGACGGTTTCAGGGGCTGGCCTCGCGTCAGGCGATCTGGATCGCGGTCGGCCTCGGAGGGATGTTCGCGGCGGTGCTGATGGATTACCGCACGCTGCTCAAGGCCTCCTTCGCCCTCTACTTAGCGAGCCTGCTGCCCCTGGTCTACTTGCTCGTCTTCGGGCAGCGCATCGCCAACGTCCGCTCCTGGATCCGGTTCGGAGGCTTCCAGTTTCAGCCGGCGGAGCTCGCCAAGATCGCGACCGCGCTCCTCGTCGCTTACCTCTTCGAGAACGAAGACGAGGTGCGACTGCGCCTTTCGGCCTTCGTCAAGCTGGGCGCGATCGTGGGAGTCCCGTTCGTACTCGTCTTCGCGCAGCCGGATCTGGGGCTCGCCCTGACGTTCCTGCCGTTGCTCGTGGTGGGCTTCTTCTACGGCCGCCTTCCGGCCAAGGGGTGGATCGCCATTCTGATCGCGGTCGCGGTGCTCGCCGGAGCCGGGTGGCTCTTTTTGAAGGGCTATCAGAAGGAGCGGATCGAGACCTTTCTCAACCCGGACCGGGACGTCCTGAAGGGGGGATACCAGGTCCGGCAATCCAAGATCGCGGTGGGATCCGGCGGGTTCTACGGAAAGGGACTCCACGCGGGCACGCAGAGCCAGCTGCGGTTTCTCCCCGTGCAGCACACCGATTTCATCCTGGCGGTCATTGCGGAGGAGTGGGGGTTTCTCGGCGTGATCTGTGTGCTGGGACTCTTCGCCGCGCTTCTGCTGCGATGTCTGACGCTGGCGCGCGTCGCGCGGGACCGCGGAGGCGTGTTCCTGATCCTGGCTCTCTGCGGAATGATGTTCTTTTCGGTCACCGTCAACGCTTCGATGATGATCGGCCTGCTCCCCACCACGGGGATTCCCCTGCCGCTCGTCTCCTACGGCGGCTCTTCGATCGCCACGACGCTCACCGCGATCGGACTGATTCTCGGCGTGGACTACCGGCGCTTCGCCAACGCGTGAGACGCGAACTGCTCGTCAACGCAACGCCGCCGGAGACCCGCGTGGCGGCGACCGAGGATGGCAAGACGGTCGAGGTCCTGCACGAGCGGCGAGGACACCAGGGCCTGGTCGGCAACGTCTACCTCGCACGCGTTCACCGCATTCTTCCCGGGATGCACGCTGCCTTCGTGTCGCTCGGTCTGGAACGAGACGCGTTCCTCTACGTCGAAGACCTTCTGCCGCGGAGCGTCGAAGCCGACGAGGAAGAGAGTGAAACGCACGCCGGCGGCACGCCGGAGGGCGGACCGTCCGGGTTCAACCGCATCGAGGATCTGCTCCGGGAGGGTCAGGACGTCGTCGTGCAGGTCACCAAGGATCCGCTCTCGGGAAAGGGTCCGCGCGTGACGGCCAACATCGCGCTGCCCGGCCGTGCGCTCGTGTGCCTGCCCGGCGCCCGCGGCATCGGCGTTTCGCGGCGCATCACGGACGAGGCCGAGCGCGAGAGGCTGCGGCGGATCCTGGAAGAATTCGGCCCGGGCGCGGGCTGGATCGCGCGCACGGCGGCGCGAGAAGGCGAAGTTTCTGAGTTCCTGGCGGACAAGAACTATCTGGAAGACCTCGCCTCACGCATCCGGTCGAGGAGCGAAAAGGCGAGCGGGCCGCTCCTGCTGCACCGCGAGCTCGACCTCGCGCTGCGCAGCGTGCGCGACCTGGTGACCCCCGACTTCGCGGCGATCCGGGTGGACGACGGCAAGACACTCGAGCGGATCTCGGAGTTTCTCGCCGCAGCCGCACCGGATCTGGCGCCGCGTGTGGAGCTCTATGAAGATCTGGAGCCCCTCTTCGAGCGGTTCGGCGTCGAAAGAGAGATCGAGAGCGCGTTGAAGGCCCGGGTGCACCTCTCCTCCGGCGGGTCAGTTGTCATCCACCAGACGGAGGCCCTCGTCGCGATCGACGTCAACACGGGGAAGTTCGTCGGCAGCGACGCGCTCGAAGAGACGGTCTTCTCGACGAACCTCGAGGCGGTCGCCGAGATCGCGCGGCAGATCCGCCTGCGCGACCTGGGCGGCATCCTCGTCGTGGACTTCATCGACATGGAAGACCCCGAGCACCGCCGCGAGGTGGTCGAACAGTTCGAAAAGGAGCTGGCAAGAGACCGCGCCCGCACACGCCTCCTCCAGATCTCGGAATTCGGCTTAGTCGAGATCACCCGACAGCGCTCCCGCGGCAACCTTGAGAAGATCCTGACCAGCCCCTGCCCCTGCTGCGGCGGCGCCGGCCGCGTCAAGACGGACCTCTCGGTCGCCCTGGACCTGCGCCGGAGACTCCTCGCCGCGGCCAGCCTCTACGCCCCGGGTGAGACTGTCTGCCTGCGCGTTCGGTCCTCCTTGGCCAGGCTGCTGGCGGAGGAGGAACCGGACCTCCTCCCCGAGATCGAGGGGAGGCTCCAGGTCAAACTCGACCTCATCGAGGACGACACTCTCCCGCCCCAGGACTACGAAATCCTATAAGCCTTTTGTCATCAGACTTTACGCAATTTGGAATGAATCCGTGAAACAGGCTGTTGCCTAAGTCAGCACGCGATACCTTCCTTCCCGGCCCCGACGACTTGTCGGGGCCGCCTTTTTTTTGGCCTCCCTGGGAGCCGTCACCCAAACCGGACGATGAGGACAAATCTTGTCCGGCGGGATCTGAAGAGACATGCTTACCCGTTGATTTGGGTTGGTGAGCCGCATGCCTGCTACCCGCGGCGCCGGTCCCGGGGCTCGAAGAAAAAGATCTTCCATCGTGCCAAAAGACGTCCCTCCAAGCCACTTCATGGGTATGAGGAGCCTAGCGCCCCTGGGGCTCGTCTGTTTTCTCCAGTTCTCGGTGACTGCGGCACCGGCGGCGACCTTCACGGTGACAAACACCAACGACTCCGGACCAGACTCCCTCCGTCAGGCAATCCTCGACGCCAACACATCGCCGGGCGCCGACACGATCGCCTTCAACATCCCGGGTGCCGGAGTCCACACGGTCAGCCCGTTCTCGCCGCTGCCGGCGCTGACCGACGACGCCGGCGTGACGATCGACGGCTACACCCAGCCCGGAGCGAGCCCGAACGCGCTCGCCGTCGGCGTTTCTGCTGGAGCGGGCGCTTTCGGCCTTACGGTTCAATCTTCCAGCAATTTCTTGCGCGGCCTTGTCATCAACCGATTTGAGCGTGGTATTTCGATCCAAGGTGGCTCCGGCAACAAAGTCAGTGGATGCTTTATCGGGACCGACCCGTCGGGTGCCATCGCCTCTCCAAATCGGATCGGCTTGGGTCTCGTTTCCCCGGATCCCGGGGTTGTCACTGTTGCGGGGACCTTGATTGGCGGAACCGATCCCGGGAGCCGCAACATCATCTCGGGAAATTCCTCCGGAATTCCCGGAGGCCGCTCGGCTGGTATTGCCCTCGGGTTTGGAGTATTGAGCACAACCGTATCCGGTAACTACATTGGAACCAATGCGGCCGGCTCGCTTGCTCTGCCTAATGACGGCGATGGTGTGGGCGTCAATGTCGCCGCCGACACCATGATTGGAGGAACGGCGAGGGGCGCCAGAAACGTCATATCAGGAAATTTCTCGACCGGCATCAACGCTACTTTCAGTCTTCGGACCACGATTCAGGGAAATCTGATTGGCACGAACGCCGCGGGAACAGCTCCCTTGCCAAACTACACAGGCGTCTTGGATGACAGAACTCTTTCGACGGTCATTGGCGGCGGCAGCGCCGGCACTCGCAACGTTATCAGCGGTAACACGGCGGATGGCGTTCTCATAGTGTTCGAAACAGAACAGACCTCGGTCAATGGCAATCTCATAGGCACCGACATCACGGGTACGATGCCGCTTGGCAACGGGCAGAACGGGATCGCCATCCGGTTGTTTTCGACCGGCAATGCCATCGGTGGAGAAGCCGGGCTTTCAAACGTGATCGCATATAACGGGAATCGCGTCTCCGGTAACTCCATTCACGACAACGGCGGTCTCGGGATCGATCTGGCGGGCGACGGCGTCACGTCAAACGATCCGGGAGACTCAGACACGGGACCGAACAACCTCCAGAACTTCCCGGTGCTGTCCTCAGCCGTCTCCAACGGCATCACGACTCGGATCCAAGGCACCTTGGACAGCGTTCCCGCTACCACGTTTGAAATTGAGTTCTTCGTTAGTCCCTCCTGCGATTCTTCCGGCAACGGCGAAGGGCAGACGTTACTCGGGGAAGCGTCCGTGACCACTGACGCGTTCGGCAAGGCGAGCTTTCTGATGTCGGTGCCTTCCGGATCGAGCAATCGGGTCGTCACGGCGACCGCGACGGACCCTGCCGGCAACACGTCGGAGTTTTCGGCGTGCGCCGGCGTGACCTTCGCCACCCTGCCTTCCTCGGTCCCGACTCTCAGCCCGGCGAATCTGACCGCGCTGGCGGTGCTCCTGGGAGTGGTCGGGGTCCTCACGCTGCGAAATTCTCTATGATCACGCGCATGGCAACGCTGCTGATCATCTGCTTGATGTCGGCAGCAGCCTCCGCTTCGGCGACGTTCACGGTCACCAACACGAACGACTCGGGAGCCGGCTCCTTGCGCCAGGCGATCCTCGACGCCAATGCCACTTCGGGCGCTGACACGATCGTCTTCAACGTCCCCGGCGCGGGCGTCCACACGATCACACCGCTGACTCCACTGCCGGCTTTGACCGATGACGCGGGAAT
>WNGF01010502.1_pt1 | contig 18574 bp, 15 predicted proteins | sample 5400641 | NCBI WGS metagenome assembly WNGF01 (sample SAMN13153371, study PRJNA577476) | soil metagenome | isolation source: 80 cm soil or saprolite under grassland replicate 2 | place: USA:California | collected 2016-06-15
GTGTTCAGGGACGCGGCGCACATGCGCCACATCGGCGCTCCTGACCTCGCGCAGCGGGTGCCGCGGTTCATCACGAGCGCCGTCGAAGCAGCGCGGTCGGCGCGCGAGCGGAGTGGGCGGCAAGACGTGTCGATCGCGGGCGTGATGTCGCCGCTGGAGCACTGCTTCCGACCCGACCTGGCGCCGTCGTTCGACGAAGCGCTGCCCGAGCACACCGAGATCGCGCAGATCCTGGCCGACGCTGGCGTCGATTTTCTCCTCCTGGAGTCGATGAATACCGTCCATGAAGCGAAGGCGGCGCTGCAGGCGGCGACGTCAACGGGATTGCCGGTGTGGGTCAGCTTCGTGGTCGGCGCCGACGGCAAGCTGCTCAGCGGCGAGTCGATACCGCGGCTCGACGCCGATGCCACCTTCGCCAACTGCGCACCGCCCGAGGACATCGCCGCGGCGCTGCAGCACGCTCCCTGGTTGAACGGCGCGTACGCGCACGTTGGAAAATTCGATCCACCGAGCTGGAAGTTCGAGTTCTTCCCGCAGTTCACGTGCACCGAGCCGTGGCCCGCCGACCGCTACGCTGCCGCGGCCAGCAGCTGGAACGTGCGGATCGTGGGCGGCTGCTGCGGCACCACGCCCGACCACATCAGGGCCATCAAGGCGCTCACCCCGTGAGCTACGACGCCGTCCGAACCAAGCTGGAGAACGGCGAGACGGTCATCCTCGATGGCGCCATCGGCACGGAGATCCTGCGCCGCCAGGTCACCTGGGCCGACCACCAGCTGCAGAAGCGACCCGACGTCGTGCGCGCCATCCACGCCGACTATCTGGCGGCAGGCGCAGAAGTCATCTCCACCAATACCTTCCAGCTCACGCGGCGTGCATTCCAACAGCACTTCAAGGACGAAGACCACATGCGCCACATCGGCGCGCCCGATCTCGATACGCGGTGGGCCGATTTGTTGACCGCGGGCGTCAGGCTCGCCGCCGAGGCGCGCTCCGCGGCCGGCCTGGAAGACAAGGCTGCGATCGCGGGCGCGATGACCACGCTGGAGTGGTGTTTTCGCCCTGATCTGGCCCCATCAGCGGCGGAGGCTGAGGCCGAGTACCAGGAGGTAGCCCAGGTCTTCAAAGACGCAGGCGCCGACCTGCTGTTGATCGAGACCGTCAACTCGGTGGCCGAAGCAGTCGCCGCCGCCAGGGGTGCCAGGGCGGTCGGCATCCCGTACTGGATCGCGTTCGTACCCGACGAGCAGGGCAAGCTGTTCAGCGACGAGACCTTCGAACAGGCTTCGCAAGCGCTCGTACTGCTCGCACCTGATGTCGTGCTGTTGAATTGCGCGCCGCCCGAGGACGTCCGAGCCGGGCTGGAACAGGCGAAGCGCTACTGGCACGGACCGCTGGGCGCGTACCCGCACATCGGTCGCTTCAACCCGCCCGAATGGCTCTTTACCGACGAGTACCCGCCCGACCGCTACCTGCGCGAGGCCGAAGGCTGGCGCGCGCTCGGAGCGATGGTCATCGGCGGCTGCTGCGGCACCACACCCGAGCACATTGGTCTCCTGGCTCAGCACCTGTGATCCCTGCGGCTGATAAAACTCAGGATGAGCGGTAGCCAGTACGACGCGATCGTCGTCGGTGCTGGGCACAACGGCCTGGTGACCGCGGCCTACCTCGCGCACGCTGGCTGGCGCGTCCTGGTCCTCGAACGCCGCGGCGTGGTCGGCGGCGCCTGCGTCACCGAGAGTGTGTTCCCGGGCTACCGCGTCTCGACCGCCGCCTATCTGGTCAGCCTGCTCCAGGAGCGCGTCGTGCGCGACCTCGACTTGCGCCGCTTTGGCTACGAGGTCTTTCCCAAGGACCCCGCCTACTTCGCGCCATTGCCCGATGGGCGGCACCTGTTCATGTACGCGGACCTGGCCAGAACCTGCCAGGAGATCAGCAAGTTTTCTCCACGCGACGCCGAGCGCTATCCGGCCTACGAGCAGTCGATCGAGCGCGTAGCGCGCTTCATCGAGCCGCTGCTGCTGCAGTCGCCGCCGAACTTGCCGCCCTGGCGACCGGCTGACTGGCTGGCGTTGAGCCGCCTCGGCATGCGCGTGATGCGCATGCGCCCGGCGCAGCTGGGCTACCTCGTGCGCATGTTCACCGGCAGCGCACGCGAGATTCTCGAAGGCTGGTTCGAGTCGGACGCGCTCAAGGTCGCGCTGGCGACGGACGGTGTTATCGGTAGCAATGCTGGTCCCGCTACCCCGGGTACCGCGTATGTGCTGTTGCACCACGTGATGGGCGGCGTGGGCGGTGTGCGCGGCCTGTGGGGTTTTCTCAGAGGTGGAATGGGCGCTCTCAGTGAGGCACTGGCGAGCTCGGCCAGAGCAGCCGGCGCCGAGATTTGCGTGAATGCCGACGTCGACCACATCGACGTCCGCGGCGGCCAGGCGCTCGGAGTGGTGATGCGCGACGGCACCGAATTTCGCGCGCGAGTGACCATCTCCAACGCCGACCCAAAGCGCACGTTCTTCGGCCTGGTCGGTCGGCCGCACCTGCCGCCCGAGTTCTCCGCGCAGGTCGATGCCTACAAGTGCGAGGGCGCCTCGTTCAAGATCAATCTGGCGCTCGGCGAGCTGCCCAACTTCACCGCCTACCCGGGCACGACGGTTGGACCCCAGCACCGCGGCACCACCCACATCTGCCCTAGCCTCGATTCACTCGAACGCGCCTGGGACGACGCCAAGTTCGGCGCGAGCTCGCGCGAGCCGTTACTGGAGATCACCATTCCCACTGCGTACGACAATTCGCTGGCGCCGGACGGAAAACATCTGATGTCGATCTTCGCGCAGTACACCCCCTACCACCTCCGAGAGGGGAGCTGGGAGACCGAGCGGCAGCGTTTCGTCGATCGGGCGATCGATCTCCTGGCCCAGTACGCGCCGAATATCCGCGGCGCGATCGAGCATGTGCACGCGCTCTCGCCGTGGGACCTGGAGCAGGAGTACGGCCTGACTGGCGGCAACATCTTCCACGGCGAGCTGAGTCTCAACCAGCTGTTCTCGTTCCGACCCGTGGCCGGGTGGGCGCGCTACGCGACGCCGATCCGCGATCTGTATCTGTGCGGCTCGGGCACCCACCCGGGCGGCGGGGTGACCGGCGCACCAGGCCATAACGCCGCGCGCGAGATCTTGCGCAGGCGCAGATATTCGAGGGCCGGCGATAGTTAGCCGGAACCGCTCGCGTAATCCCATACCACCGACTCCTGACCGCGCGACAATACCCGTAGGAGCCATGACACAGACCGTTGCCGCCCCACGTGTTGTACGTATCGAGCCAAGTCCGCGCTGGGTGCGCGGTTACGTCAACGGACAGCCCATCGTCGATTCCAAGAACGTTCAGGTGGTCTATGGCGAGCGCCGCGGACTGCTCTACTACTTCCCGCTCGCCGACGTGCGCACGGACCTCTTGCGGAAGTCGCGCCAGGAAAACGGCGTGCAGTTCTGGACGTTGCGCGTCGCCGACCACACCATCGACGACATCGCCTGGACCCACGCCGCCGATGGTGCGGAGTTCCAGCCACTGCGAGAGTGCATCACCTTCGAGTGGCAAAAGGTCGAGACGTGGTACGAGGAGGACGAAGAGCTCTTCAGTCACCCACGCGATCCCTACCACCGTGTGGACGTGCTCAACAGCTCGCGCCACGTCAAAGTCGTCATTGACGGTGAGATCGTCGCCGAGTCGAACCGCCCCAGCCTGCTGTTCGAGACCGGCGTCATCACCCGCTACTACCTGCCCAAAGTGGACGTGCGGCAGGACGTGCTCGTGCCCAGCAGCACCACGAGCAAGTGCCCGTACAAAGGCACGGCGCAGTACTACTCGGTCAAACTGGGCGACAAGCTGCACGAGGACGTGGTCTGGTACTACCCGTTCCCGATCGCGGAGTGCCCCAAGATCGCCAACCTGCTGGCCTTCTACAACGACAGGGTCGAACTGTATGTGGACGGCGAATTGCAGTCGCGACCAGCCCGGAAATAGTTGACCGCGTAGATCGCAGGGACTGCTCGGCACGCGCGAGATCATCCTGATCCACCACACCGACTGCGGCATGCTGACCTTCCACGACGATGACCTGAAGGCGCAGATCGAGGCCGACACCGGCATTCGCCCGCCCTTCGCGCTGGAAGCCTTCGCGGACCCCGTCGCCGCCTAGCCATTCCTTAGAATCCCGCGATGATCCGCGCCGAGGGCCTGGAAAAGCGCTTCGGCGCCGTCCGCGCGCTGAATGGCCTGTCGTTCGAGGTCGAGCGCGGCGAGACCTACGGACTGCTCGGCCCGAATGGCGCGGGCAAGACCACCGCGCTGCGGCTGCTGAGTGGGATGCTGCGCCCGAGCGCTGGCCGCGCCACGGTCGGCGACTGCTCCATCACCACACAGGCCGCCGCGGTGCGCCGCCAGGTCGGCCTGCTGACCGAGGTGCCGGGCCTGTATCTGCGGCTCACGCCGGCCGAGTACCTCGACTTCTTCGCCCAGGTGCACGACCTCGGACCGCGTCGAGCGGCCCGCGTGGAGGAGATGCTGCGGCTGGTCGGCCTGTGGGAGCAGCGCAGAAACGTGATGCGCGCATTCTCCAAAGGCATGCAGCAGCGTGTCGCGATCGCTCGCACCCTGCTTCAGGACGCACCGGTCTTGCTTCTGGACGAGCCAACCGCGGCGCTCGATCCCGAGGCCGCGCGGAGCGTGCGCGATTACGTTCGCGAGCTGGCGCAGCAGCGCGGTCGTACGGTGCTGCTGTGTACACACAACCTGCACGAGGTCGAGGAGTTGTGCGCGCGGCTGAGCATCGTGCAGCACGGTCGGCAGGTGGCGCAGGGCTCGCCGGCGTCGCTCCGCTCTGGCCTGACCACCACGTGTGAGCTCCGCCTCGCCGCGCCCGCGCCTCGACTGTCGGACCGCCTGGCACAGCTTGTTGAGATTACCGACTCCTCATCGGACACCGTGGCGTACCGCACGAGCGATCCGCACCGCGTGAATCCCGAGGTGGTGCGGCGCGCGGTCGCCGAGGGCGCCGACGTCCTCAGCCTCACCGAGCACGCGCCGTCTTTGGAGGACGTCTACCTCGACCTGGTCAACCGTGATGGCCATCTGCCGGATGCGGATCTCCCAACGCCGCACTTGCCGCCGCCCGCCCACACCTCCGAACCTGGCGGCGCCCGCAAAGCCTTGCTCATCGCCCGCCGCGAGCTTCGCGAAACCATCCGCGACCCCAACCTGGTCCTGCCACTGGTGGTGCTGCCGGTGATGATCGGGGCCATGGCCGGCATGACCGCCTTCTTCTCATTCAGCGGTCAGCCCGGTGCGGTCGGCACCGCGGTCACCAACGCCGCGCTCGACCAGTTGCCGGCCGCGGCAGTGCAGCGACTCGGCAACTTGCCCGCACCCAGTGGTGAGCGCACCGCCACCCTGCAAGTGCTGCTCAAGGCGTTCAGCATTCCGCTGTTCTGGATCATTCCCGTGGCGCTCACGCCGGCCGTCGCCGCGGACAGTTTTGTCGGCGAGCGCGAGCGGGCGAGCCTGGAGCCGCTGCTGGCTACGCCGGTCTCGCCGTGGCAGGTGCTGCTGGGAAAGCTGCTGGCGGCGACCGTTCCCGCCGTCATTGGCACTTGGATTGGGGTGCTCGTGTTCTGGCTGATGACGTTGCTGTCACGGTCCGCGCTGTACCCGCGGATGCTGCTCGGTGACGGTGATTGGGTCTTTTCGCTCGTCGTGTTGGCGCCGCTGATCGGGCTGTTTACGGCTGGCGTCGCGGCGCTGATTTCCACCCGCGTTTCGGGCTATCGGGTGGCGTATCAGCTGAACGGGCTGATCGTGCTGCCGGTGGTGCTGGTGCTCATCCCGGCCACGGCGTTTCTGTTTCTGGTGACCAGCGCCGCGCTGGTGTGGGTGGCCGGGTTCTTCGTGGTGCTCGACGCGGTGGTGATTGCCTGGGCGCGGGGGTTGTTCACACGCGAGCGGCTGCTAAGTCGGCGCTAGGCACCAGGCGAGCCGGTCGGCGAGTGTGCTTGCCGGCGCCGCGGCGGCAGAGATACCGTCGCGGCGCCATGGCGGTCCTGCGCAGCCGACTGGACGTGCGCGCCGATGCGTGCGTCGCCAACCGCGCTGCCATGCAGGCGCTCCTCGACCAGGTCCTCGAAAATCACCGGCAAGTGCTGCAGGGCGGCGGCGAGCAGTACGTCCAGCGGCATCGTCAACGCGGCAAGCTCCTGCCGCGGGAACGCATCGACCTTCTGCTCGACGAGGACTCACCGTTTCTGGAGCTGTCCCCACTGGCCGGCTGGGGAACCGATGACCCGCTCGGCGGCGGCCTGGTCAGCGGCATCGGCGTGGTCGAGGGCGTCGAATGCCTGGTGCTGGCCAACGACCCGACCGTCCGCGGCGGCTCCCAGGGCCCGATCGGCGTCGCCAAGGCGCTCCGCGCCCACGAGATCTGCCTGCAGAACCGCCTGCCGCTCGTCAACCTGACCGAGTCGGGCGGGGCAGATCTGCCCAAGCAGGCGCAAATCTTCGTCCCGGGCGGGGCAATCTTCCGCAACCTGACCCAGCTGTCGGCGAAGAAAATCCCGACGATCACGCTGGTCTTCGGCTCCTCGACCGCTGGCGGCGCCTACGTGCCCGGCATGAGCGATTACACCGTGCTCCAGCGCGACGCCGCGCGGGTCTACCTGGGTGGTCCACCGCTGGTCAAGATGGCCATCGACGAGGACGCCGACGAGGAGGAGCTGGGCGGCGCCGAGATGCACGCCCGCACCTCGGGCCTGGCCGACTACCTGGCCACCGACGAGCGCGACGCGCTGCGCATCGGCCGCGAGATCGTTCGCCACTTGCGCTGGCGCAAACTGGGCCCCGAGCCCGACCCAAGCCCGCGCGAGCCGCGCTACGCCACCGATGAATTGCTCGGCGTCCCGCAAGCCGATGTGCGGCAGCCCTTCGACATCCGCGAAGTGCTGGCCCGCATCCTCGACGGCTCCGAGCTCGAGGAGTTCAAGCCACTGTATGGCTCAACCCTCATAACCGGTTGGGCGTCGCTGTGCGGCTTCCCAGTGGGTGTGCTGGCCAACAACGGCATCCTCTTCTCCGAGGAGTCGAACAAAGGCGCGCAGTTCATCCAGTTGTGCAACCGCTCCGATACCCCGCTGCTGTTCCTGCAGAACATCACCGGCTTCATGGTCGGGACCCGCTACGAGCAGGGCGGCATCATCAAGGACGGCGCCAAGCTGATCAACGCCGTCTCCAACTCGACCGTGCCGCACATCACGCTGATGGTCGGCGCCAGCTACGGCGCGGGCAACTACGGCATGTCCGGGCGCGCGTTTCAGCCGCGCTTCGTGTTCAGCTATCCGAGCCACCGCATCGCGGTCATGGGCGGCAAGCAGCTGGCGGGCGTGATGTCGATCGTGCAGCGCACCGCCGCGCAGCGCGCCGGGCGCGCCTACGACGAAGCCGAGGACACCGCTGCGCGGGCAAGAATCGAGGACCAGATCGAGCGCGAGTCGACCGCGCTGTACGCGACCGGGCACCTCTGGGACGACGGCATCATCGATCCACGCGACACGCGCACGGTGCTGGGGATCGCACTCTCCGCCGCGCACAGCGCACCGGTCCGGGGCTCGACGGCGTTCGGCGTCTTCCGCATGTGACCGCATGCGCCGCCTGCTGATCGCGAATCGCGGCGAGATCGCGCGCCGCATCCGCCGCACCGCGCAGGCAATGGGCTTGCAGACCGTGGCGGTCTTCACCGAGCCCGATCGCCGCATGCCATTCGTGCGTGAGGCTGACCTGGCGGTGCCGATCGGCAGCTATCTGGACACCGGGCAGATCGTCGCCGCCGCGGAGCGCGCTGGCGCGGACGCGATCCATCCAGGCTACGGCTTCCTTAGCGAGAGCGCCGCGTTTGCGCAGGCATGCCTGGCGGGTGGCCTCACATTCGTGGGTCCGGCGCCCGAGGCGATCGCGGCAATGGCATCCAAGCTCACCGCACGCGGCATCGCGCAGCGCGCTGGCGTGCCCGTACTGCCAGTCAGCGAAGACCTCGACCGGGTTGATGGCGTCGGCTTGCCCGTGCTGGTGAAGGCGTCAGCCGGCGGGGGAGGCCGCGGAATGCGCTTGGTCGAACGCACCGTAGACCTGCCGGCGGCTGTGGCGAGCGCGCAGCGGGAGGCGGCCGCGGCGTTCGGCGACGAAACGGTGTATCTGGAGCGCTACTGGCCAGGTGCGCGGCACATCGAGGTGCAGATCGCCGCCGACCATCACGGCCAGCTGGTTCACCTGTTCGAGCGTGAGTGCTCGATCCAGCGGCGCCACCAGAAGCTGATCGAGGAGGCGCCCGCGGCCAATCTCAGCGACGCCACGCGCGAGCGTCTGTACGACGCCGCGCTGGGGTTGGTCCGCGCGATGGACCACGACTACCGGAACCTCGGCACGGTCGAGTTCCTGGTCAAAGACGACGAGATTGCGTTTCTGGAGATGAATACCCGTCTGCAGGTCGAGCATCCCGTGACCGAGGCGATCACGGGCCTGGACCTCGTGCGCCTGCAGCTCGAGATCGCGCAAGGCAAGCCGCTGCCGTTAACCCAGTCACAGATCGAGCGACGCGGCTGTGCCGTCGAGGCACGCCTGTATGCCGAGGATCCCTCGCACGACTTCCTGCCCTCGATCGGCACGGTGCACCGCTTCGAACCCGCCGACGACAGAATCCGCTGGGACAGCGGCATCGAATCCGGCAGTGCCATCTCACCTGAGTACGACGGTCTGCTCGCGAAAGCGATCGCCCATGCGGGAACACGTTGCGAAGCGATAGCCCTCCTCACACGCGCGCTGCGCGGTCTGCACATCCACGGCGTCGAAACGAATCGCGATGCGCTCGTCGCCGTTCTGGACAGCGACGCGTTTGCCCGGGCGCAGACTGCCACGGACTTCCTCGAGCAGCACGCGGAGCTGCTCGCGCCCTGCATTCCCGACGATGTCCGCACGCGGTGCGAGCTCGCCGTGTCGCTGGTGCTACGGCATCGCCGCCACGCCGACGCAAAAGTGCTCCGCTTCGTGCCACCGGGCTGGCGCAACCTTCCGACGCGGGACCGCGCTGCCTCGTACACGGTCGGCAGCATCTCGCGTGAGCACGTCGACCTGGAATGCGATGGCATCCAGCAGCGCCACGCGGTTCACTCCTACGGCGACGAGCATTACGTCAACACTTCCCTGTTTCAGGTGCGAGTACAAGTCCCCGCCCGCTTTGCCGATGCGGACGCGCGCGCGACAGCCGCTGGTCCGACGGCGCCCCTGCCAGGAACCGTGCGCGCGGTCCACGTGCGGCCCGGCGACCGCGTGCAGCCGGGACAGACATTGGTGGTGCTCGACGCCATGAAAATCGAACACCACATCACCGCGGACGCCGAAGCGGTGGTCGCCGAAGTGCGGGTCGAGGTCGGCCAGAAGGTCGACGCGCACCAGGTGCTGGTCGTGCTCCAGCCGTGAACGCGCTGCGCATCGCCAATTGCAGCGGCTTCTTCGGCGATCGGCTATCGGCGGCGCGCGAGATGGTCGACGGTGGGCCGATCGACGTGCTCACCGGCGATTGGCTGGCCGAGCTGACAATGCTCATCCTCGCCCGACAACGACAGCGCCAGCCCGGCAGTGGCTACGCGCGCACGTTCCTGCGCCAGATGGAGGACGTGCTTGGCACCTGCCTCGAGCGCGGCATCAAGGTCGTCTCGAACGCTGGCGGACTCGACCCGGCCGGTTGTGCCGCGGCGCTGCACGAGCTCGCCCAGCGGCTCGGCCTGTACCCACGTATCGCCTATATCGAAGGCGACGATCTGCTGCCGCGGCTCGACGAGCTGCGCGCCAGCGGCGAGACATTTGCCCACTTCGACACGGGCGAGTCACTGACGGCGGTGCCGGCTACCGCCAACGCGTACGTGGGCGGCTTCGGCATCGCCACCGCGCTCGAGCATGGCGCCGACGTGGTGATTACCGGCCGCGTGACCGACGCTGCGCTGGTAGTCGGGCCGGGCGTCTGGCGCCACGGCTGGTCGCGCGATGCGTGGGATCAGCTCGCTGGCGCAGTCGTGGTCGGCCACATTCTGGAATGCGGTGCTCAGGCTACGGGTGGCAACTACTCGTTCTTCGAGGAGGTGCCGGGCATCGAGCACTGCGGTTTTCCGATCGCGGAGTTGTTTCAAGACGGCTCGGCGGTGATCACCAAACATCCAGGCACGGGCGGGCTGGTCTCGGTGGGCACGGTGACCGCGCAATTGCTGTACGAGATCGACTCGCCGCGGTACTTCAACGCGGACGTCGTAGCCCGCTTCGACACGATCCAATTGCAGCAGGCAGGTCCAGACCGCGTCAGCGTGAGCGGCGTGCGCGGTGAGCCGGCGCCCGAGCGCCGGCGCCCGAGCGACTCAAAGTCGGCCTGAGCTTCGCTGGCGGCTTCCGTAACAGCATGACCTTCGTGCTGACCGGCCTCGACGCGGAAGCCAAGGCGGACGTCGCGCTGCGCACGCTGTGGGCGGCGTTTCCCGGCGGCTCGAGCTACTTCGATTCGGTCTTCTCGGAGTTGCGTGGCGATCAGCTGCGGGTCACCGTCAAGGACCGCGACGAGGCCAAGGTGGGTCGTGCCTTTTCCAGTCGGGTGGTCGAGATGGCGCTGGCCAGCTACCCAGGCTTCTTCACGACCACGCCGCCGGGCGACGCCTCGCCGTTTGGCGTGTTCTGGCCAACCACGGTGTGCGCCTCGGCAGTGTCCCAGCGGCTGTTCATCGACGGCGCGCTGGTCGCGGAGGTCCCTGGATGAACGGTGTCGAGCGCGTACCGCTCGGCCGCATCGCCGGCGCCCGCTCGGGCGACAAGGCCGGCAACGCCAACGTTGGTGTGTGGGTGCGGTCGGACGCAGCGTACGCATGGCTCGCAGAAACCCTGACCGTCGACTGCTTCAAGCAGCTCTTGCCAGAGGCTGAAGCGCTCGACGTTCGCAGATACGAGCTGTCGAATCTGCGGGCGCTGAACTTTGTCGTTTACGGCTTGCTTGGCCGTGGCGTCGGCGACAGCGCGCGCTACGATCCACAAGCCAAGTCGTTGGGCGAGCTGCTGCGCGCCCAGCTCGTCGATGTCCCGACCGCACTCCTGAGGTAAACGCCAATGCAGTTCACCGCAGAGCACGAGATGTTCCGCCAGACCGTGCGCGACGTCGTCCAGACCCAGATCGACCCATACGCGGACGAGTGGGAGGAAGCCCACGCGTTTCCTGCCCACGAGCTGTTCCCGAAGCTGGCAGCGTTCGGGCTCTTCGGCCTGGAGTACGACCCCGCCGACGGCGGCCAGGGGGTTGACCATGCGTTCACGGTCATCCTGGGCGAGGAGCTTGGCCGTGCCCGCTGCGGCGGTGTGCCGATGGCCATCGCCGTGCACACCGACATGGCCACGCCGTCGCTGGCGCGCTACGGCACACCCGAGCAGAAGGCGCGCTACCTGGCGCCTGCGTTACGCGGCGAGCAGGTCGCCGCGGTCGCCGTGACCGAGCCGGACGCCGGCTCCGACGTGGCCGCGATTTCGACACGGGCCGTGCGGGACGGCGACGAGTGGGTGATCAATGGCAGCAAGCTGTACATCACCAACGGCGCCCAGGCCGACTGGCTGTGCCTGCTGGTGCGGACCGGCGAGGAGCGTGGCTACCGCGGCATGTCGCAGGTCATCTTTCCGACCAGCACGCCTGGCTTCAGCGTCAGCCGCACGCTGCGCAAGCTCGGTAACCACTCCTCAGACACCGCCGAGCTGTCATTCGTCGATGCCCGTGTGCCGGTGTCGAACACCATCGGCGAGATCGGTCGTGGATTCCAGCAGCAAATGCAGCAGTTCCAGAACGAGCGGTTGATCGCGGCATACATGGCCGTTGGCCAGTGCGAGTCGGCGATCCGCCGCACGATCGACTACCTGCGCCAGCGACTCGCCTTTGGCAAGCCGCTGATCGAGCAGCAGTGGATCCAGTACCACCTGGCCGATCTGGCGGGAGAGGTCGATCTGCTGCGCCACTACAACTACGCCGCCGCCGAAGCCATCATCGCTGGCCAGGACGCGGTGCGCTTCGCCACGATCGCCAAGCTCACCGCTGGACGGCTGGTGCGCAAAGTCGCTGACACCTGTCTTCAGTTCCACGGCGGCATTGGCTACATGGACGAGACCTGGACCAGCCGCTTCTATCGCGACAGTCGCCTGCTGAGCATCGGCGGCGGCGCTGACGAAGTCATGCTTCACGTCCTGGCACGCATGGACGGCATCACCGCCCTCGATTAATCTTCACCGCATTAGCAGGGGGAGGACCATGATGGTCACCAACAGCACGGGGAGCAACGCCGCTCGCATCATTCGCTGCTCGACTCCGGACGTCACCATCCCAGAGGTGCCGCTGACCGAGTTCGTGCTGGCCAACGCGGCCCGACTCGGCGATAAGCCCGCGTTGATCGACGGCGCCAGCGGTCGCACGATCACCTATGCGCAGCTGGTGGGCGCGGTCAAGCGGTGCGCTGCTGGGCTTGCTGCTCGGGGTTTTGTCAAAGGTGACGTGATGGCAATCTATTCGCCCAACCTGCCCGAATACGCGATTGCCTTTCACGCGGTGGCGAGCCTGGGCGGCATCAGCACGACGGTCAATCCGCTGTACACCACCGATGAGCTGGTTCACCAGCTCGAGGACTGCAATGCCACGTACCTGCTGACCGTGGCGCCACTCCTCGAAAAGGCTGCGCCGGCCAAAGAGCGCGTGCACTCGGTGCGCGAGATCATCGTGTTTGGCGAGGCCGAGGGCGCCACGCCATTTGCCTCTCTGCTGGCGACGGGTGGTGAGCCGCCCGCGGTGTCGATCGATCCGCGCAATGACCTGGTCACGCTGCCGTACTCGAGTGGGACCACCGGACTGCCCAAGGGCGTGATGCTCACCCACCACAACCTTGTGGCCGAGCTCACGCTGGCGGGAGCGCGGGCTGACCTGGTGTTCCCGGGCGAGAACGACACGCTGCTCGCGTTTCTGCCGTTCTTCCATATCTACGGCATCGTCATGTTCCTGGACTTCGCGCTGTGGCGCGGCGCGACCGTGGTGACCATGGCGCGCTTCGACCTGGAGCAGTTCCTCGAGCTCGTGCAGCGCCACCAGGTGACGTATCTCCACATCGTGCCGCCGATCGTGCTGGCGATGGCCAAGCATCCGATCATCGACAGGTACGACCTCAGCTCGGCCAAGTGGGCACTTTCCGCCGCTGCCCCATTGGGCGAGACCGTCGCCTCGGCGTTCACCGCTCGACTCGGCACCAAGCTGTTCCAGGCGTACGGCATGACTGAGGTCTCGGGCGCCACGCACGTTGGCTCGTGCGAGCCTGGCTCGCTCAAGCCGGCGTCTGGCGGTCGCCTGCTGCCGAACACCGAATGTCTGGTGGTCGACCCCGCGTCGGGCGAGGCCGTAGACCGCAATCAGCAGGGCGAGATCTGGGTGCGCGGGCCGCTCAATATGCGCGGGTACCTTGGTCGGCCGGAGGAGACCGCCGCGACGATCGACTCCGATGGCTGGCTGCACACGGGCGATGTCGGCTACGTGGATGACGACGGCGACATTTTCATCGTCGATCGCGTCAAGGAGCTGATCAAGTACAAGGGCATGCAGGTCGCGCCGGCTGAGCTCGAGGCGATCCTGTTGGGCCACCCCGCCGTGTCTGACGCGGCCGTGATTCCCAGCCCCGACGAAGAAGCAGGCGAAGTGCCCAAGGCCTTCGTGGTGGTTCGGACGCCCACGCCGGCTGAGGAGATCATGGCGTTCGTGGCCGCCAAAGTCGCGCCGCACAAGAAGATCCGCAAGCTGCAGTTCATCGACGCCATTCCCAAGTCCGCGTCAGGCAAGATCCTGCGGCGAGTGCTGATCGACGAAGAGCGCGCGAAGGTGGCGGAGCCCGGCGCGGAGGCTACTTCGGTCGCGTCCTGATCCAGGCACAGCGCGGCGTCGTATCTCCGTCCGATGTACGACGCAATTGTTGTCGGCGCCCGCTGCGCTGGTTCCCCGACTGCCATGCTCCTGGCCCGCAAGGGCTACCACGTCTTGCTGGTCGATCAGGCCACCTTCCCCAGCGACACGATGTCCACTCACCACATCCACCGCGCCGGTGTGGCCCGCGCACGCCGCTGGGGCCTCCTGGACAAACTGCACGCAACGGGCGGCGCCAGGATCACGAAGTGGACCTTCGACCTCGGCCCGTTCGCGCTCACCGGCAACCCCGTCCCCGCGGGCGACATCGACTACGACCTGTGTCCCCGTCGCACGAAGCTGGACAAGATGCTCGTCGACGCCGCCGCCGAGGCGGGCGCCGAAGTCCGCGAGGCCTTCGCCGTTAGCGGGCTCATCGTCGAGGACGGCCGCGTGTGCGGCATTCGCAGCGGCATTACCGAGGAGCGCGCCGAGATCGTCATCGGCGCCGATGGCCGCAACTCCTTCATCGCACGCAGCGTCCAGGCACCCGAGTACCACCAGCGGCCATCGCTCACCTGTGGCTACTACAGCTACTGGAGCGGCGTGGAGATGGACGGCGTAGAGCTCTACCCCCGCGAGGGCGGCGCAATCGTCGCCGAGCAGACCAATGATGGCCTGGTGTACGTCGCGAGCGCCTGGCCCGTCGCCGAGTATCCGCGGGTCAAGCAAGACATCGACACCGCCCTCAAAGCCAACGTGGAACGCTGCGCGCCAGGCCTCGCCGAGCGGATGCGAGGCGCAACTCGCGAAGCCCCCTACCGCGGCACCAAAGACATGCGTTTCTTCTTCCGCAAGCCGTACGGCGCCGGCTGGGCGCTGGTCGGCGACGCCGGCTATCACCGCGATCCAGTCACCGGCCAGGGCATCACCGACGCCTTCCGCGACGCCGACCTGCTGGCCGACGCGATCGACGCCGGCCTCGGCGGCATTTACCCGCTGGAGCAGGCCCTGGCCGAGTACGAGCGCTGCCGCAACCAGGCGGTCATGCCCATGTACGAGTTCAGCTACGACCTGGCACGTCTGGCCCCACCGACGGAGCAGCAGCAGCAACTCTTCGGCGCGCTGCTCGGCAACCAGCCACAGATCGAGCGTTTTCTGGGCACCATCGCCGGTACGGTCGGCATCCCCGAGTTCTTCGGCGAAGCCAACGTCCGTCGGATCATGGCCGAGGCGATGCCCATCGCGGCCTGACCGCTAGAGCGGTGGCTCGATCGTCACGCTGGGATCGTTGAAGTCCCAGTACTCGGCGGTGTAGTCCAACGAGGCCGTGTCACCCTCGGGCGACGCGGCCTCGACCGTGATGGTAGAGACCACGTGGAACCGATACGCCTGGGCCCGCTGCACGCCCGTCGAAATGATGGAGCGCGGATAGGCGACATCGGTCCGCACGACCGGCGTGGCAGCTGGCGCAGGCGTCAACTGTGCCAGCACAGCGGCGGGAGCCGCGAGCTCGCCCGCGAGCACCACCATCAGGAGCCAGCCCAGCCTCGACATCGATCGCAGATAATAACTATCGGATGAAGGTTGCGCTCGCGGGCGGTGGCGCATTCGGTGAGCGCCACATGCAAGCGATCGAGAACATTCCCGACGTCGAGGTCATCTCGATCACCGGCGGTCGCCCCGAAGGCACGCGCGCCTTCGCCGAGAAGTGGAAGATCCCGCACTGGACCTCTGATCTCAGCGATAGCTTGCAGCAGCCGGGCGTCGACGCGGTCATCATCGCCAGCCCCACGCAGATCCACGCCGATCAGGCCGAGCAGGCCATGCGATCTGGCAAACACGTGCTGATCGAGATCCCAATCGCCGACTCGGTTGCCGACTCCGAGCGAATTCTCCGCGCGCAGGAACAGGCGGGCGTCATCGCGATGGCCGGTCATGTGCGGCGCTTCAACCCGAGCCATCAGTGGGTCCACAAGCGCATCGAATCCAGCGAAATAACCATCCAGCAAATGGATGTGCAGACCTACTTTTTCCGCCGCACGAACATGAACGCCGCGGGTCAGCCGCGCACCTGGACCGACCATCTGCTGTGGCACCACGCCTGCCACACCGTCGACCTGTTCATGTGGCAGACGGGCGAGCAGCCGACCGTTGCGCACGCGATTCAGGGACCCAAACACCCCGAGCTGGACATCGCCATGGACATGAGCCTCCAGCTCAAAGTGCCGTCGGGGGCGATCCTGACCCTGTCGCTGTCGTTCAACAACAACGGACCATTTGGCTCGTTTTTCCGCTACATCTGCGACAACGGCACCTACAAGGCGCTGTACGACGACCTGGTCGACGGCAAGGACCAGCCCATTGACGTCTCCAAAGTCGATGTGTCGATGAACGGCATTGAGCTCGAGGACCGCGAGTTCTTCGCCGCCATCAAGGAGCAGCGCGAGCCGAAGTCCAGCGTGAAGGACGTCCTACCCGCGATGCGCGTGCTCGGGGATCTGGAGCAGCAGCTCGAGCACTGACCGCAGGAAGCGGTCGGCCGCGAGATCGTCGAACGCGCGGCGATCGAACATCAGGGTCAGCCAGCAGCGCCAGCCGATCTTGATGCCACCGTCTTTGGTCGGCATCGGCCGTCGTTCGACAATGCCCGGGCCCAGGATGCCGATCTGCTCCAGCGGCACGATCGGCGACGCGAACAGGTTGCCGAACGAGCCGACGTTGGTCACGGTCATCAGGGCGCGACGCGTCTCGCCTGGCTGCAGCTTGCCGCTTCGTGCCCGCTCGGCAACATCCGCAAGCGCCCGCGCGGTCTCGGCCAGGCTCAAGGCATCGGCGCCGCGGATCACGGGCACGATCAGCCCAGCGTCGAGGGCCACAGCCACGCCGATATCCACAGGCCGCTGCTCAAGCGACTGCGCCTCTGCTTGCTGGTGCGACTGGCGCGATGCCTGCTCACGCGGTGCGCGCAGCGCCTGGGCGAGCGCGTGGACGAACAGCACCGTGTACGTCAGCGCGGCGCCTTCGCGCAGCTCGAACGGCCCTTTTTCGCGCTCGCGCCAGTTGGCCACGTCGGTGAGGTCGGCCTGCAGCACGGTCTGCCCCATCGGAATGGTCTTGCGGGCGCGGACCATGTGCTCGGCGATGGCCTTGCGCATGCTCGAGAGCGGCACCACGTTGTCTGGCAGCCGCTCGAAGGGTTCGCTGCCCTCCATGGGCTCGCCATGCACGCTGGGCTCGTGCCGCTCCGCCAGGTAGCGCAGCACATCCGCCTTGGTCACGCGCCCGGCCGTGCCGAGGTCGCTCGCGCGGAGGCCGTGCTCGGCCAGCAGGCGCGCCGCGAGCGGGGTGGTTTTGGGCCCTGTGACGCTTCGCGTGACGCTTGGCGCCTGGTCTGTGACGGTTCGCATGACGGTTGCTTCGTCAAGTTGGGTGTCAACTTGTGGCGGAGCGGTGGTTTCGGGGGCGGCGGAGGTGGCCGGCGTGGCAGAACTGGCGGCGGCGCCTTCAGCAGCGCCGATACGCGCGATCGGCGTCTCCACCGCGACCGTCTGGCCCTCGGGCACCAGCAACTCCAGGACGCTGCCCGCCGCCGGCGCGGTCACATCGGTGGTCACCTTGTCGGTCTCGATCGACACCAGCGGCTCGCCCACTGCGACTGACTCCCCGACCTGCTTGAGCCACTTGCCGACGGTGCCCTCGACCAGCGTGTCGGCCAGCCTGGGCATCTTGACGATGGTGTCGGTCACCGGTGCCTCGGAGCCATAGTGCGTTGATCCGCGCGAGCCATGGTCACTCGACCGGGTACTGCTCGAGGAACCGCTTCATCTCGCCGAGCAGCACGCCCGCATCCATCCCATCCAGCGCGCGATGGTCGATGCTGACGCAGACGTAAGCGGTCGGGACGATGGACATGCCGCGCTCGTGGGCGACCAGCCGCTCTTCGACGGCGCCCACACGCACCGCGACTGACTGGCCGGGCAGCACCAGCGGGACCGCGAACAACGCTGAGCCCGGTCCGTAGTCGGTCAGCGACACCGTCGCGTCAGCGAGCGCCGCGGCGTCCGCGACGCCTCGCGCGCGGATCGAAGCCGCCTCGACCGCGAGGCCGAGCACATTGCGGGTATCGGCGTCGCGCACCACTCCGTGCCGTGCCGCCGCGCCGTCGGCCGCTAGCAGGCTCAGACCCAGCTGGACCGCTGAATAGCGGCGGATGCCGTTGCTCTCGAACGCGGCATTGGCCTGGGGAGCTTTTCGGAGTGCGGCCAGCAGGGCCTCGGCGACATACGCCGTCGTTTCAGGTTCCACCTGGCGGGCAGCCCAGGCGGCGCGGTCGCGCTCGATGCGCCCCATCACCCGCGACAGATCGACTTCCACGACGCTGGAGGCCTGTGGGACCTCGGTCGCGCTGCTGTGCACCACTTCTGGCCATCTCGAAACCGTCCCCCCGGGGACGGATCCGTTGACGGCCACGGCGGTGCGCTGCCCACGGTCGATCCGCGCCAGCTCGCGCAGCGCGGCTGCGATCCGCTCGCGGTCGGGAATCAGAAAATCCTCCATCGGGCCGCTGGCGGGAATGCCCGCGACATC
>WNGF01004369.1_pt1 | contig 18557 bp, 18 predicted proteins | sample 5400641 | NCBI WGS metagenome assembly WNGF01 (sample SAMN13153371, study PRJNA577476) | soil metagenome | isolation source: 80 cm soil or saprolite under grassland replicate 2 | place: USA:California | collected 2016-06-15
GGGCCGGATCTGGAGCTGGGCGAGTGGCTGCGGGAGCAGCGCCGCGCGCGGGGCTGGGCGGTGTGGGAGATGGCGCGCCAGCTCCGCGAGGCCGGCCGGGGAAGCGGCGACTCCAACGTGCCGCGCATCGAGGCGATCGGGCGCAACATCCGACGCTGGGAAGGCGGCGTCGGCGGGGTGTCCGAACGGTACCGGCTGTACTACTGCAAGGCGCTGGGCATCGGCGCCGCCGAGTTCGGCCCGGCCAGTGCGCGGCGCCAGGTGCCGGCCGGTGTGCTGAGCGCTGCGGGCCGGCAGTGGGTCGCGGCGGTGCTCGGTGATGTCCGCGACGGGTTGCGCGACGACGCCAAGCAGTGCCAGGCCCGCGCGGAGCAGGTGGCGGCCGATCCGGTCCGCGCGGCGTTATGCCGTGGCCAGGCGCTCGGCCTGGCGCTGGCGGCCGAGCACATCGACGCCGCCGTGTCCGGAACGATCCTGGCCTAACTGGACCGCGGCGGCAGCTGTCTTAGCCGCAGGCTGCGGCGGCCACGCGCCGCGCCACACCTCTCCCTGCCGCGTCCGCGCCAGGCGCGGCGGCGTTCAGCGCGCCTGAGAAGGCGTTCGCCGACATGCGCGGCCAGTTCAGCTTCGGTGCCAGCGTCGACGACGACAGTATCGCGGTGTTCGGCGGCAACGTCTGCAAGGACCGCCGCGACGGAGTCAGCCAGGCGGCCGAGGCGAGCGCGGCGCGGGAAGTGTGGAGCAACACGGGCGCGATGGCGATGGTTCGGCTCGCCGAGCAAGACTTGTGCCCCTGCGCTGCAGGCCTCCCGGAACAACTCGGCTAGATGGTTCCCGCTGACGAGTTCGTCCAGCTTCCCGGTGACCCGCTTCTCGGCCTCGTGCTTGCGTTCCTCCCGCCGGCGCGCCGCCTCCGCCTCGGCGAGCGACGCCTCCGGGGTCAGCCGGTGCCTATCGCGGCGTGGGCGCCTGCGGAACATGGCGCGCCCCCTCAAGGGATGCGGCGACGATCTCGGCGGCCCGCACCAGCCCCGGTCTGCGCGCCGCCCGCGCCGCTGGTCGAGCCGCCCGCGGCGGTGCTGGCGAACAGTCCGAGCACCGCGAGGCCACAGTTCCCGGTGGTCGCCGCCGTCTCCGCGGAGCCGACCGCACCTACGGCCCCACTGGCTCCCGCCCCGCCCGCCGCCGCGCCACCGCGCGTAAGCCGTTCGGGATCATCCTTGGCACCAGCCGGCGGAACCGCTTTCTGTGCGGCGCCAGCCAGGCCGGTCAGGGCTTGATGGCCACGCCCTCGAACATGTACCCGAACGGCCGCGGGCCCTGCGCGTAGTAGTTGTCCATCCGGGCCAGTTCCAGCCCGGCGCCGGCCACGAGTTTGTCGATCTGCCGGTTGAGGCGGCACCCTCCGGCGAGGCGGCGCTGCAGTGGGGTCAGCCGGTCCTGCCACCGGGCCACTTTGGGATCGGGGGAGCGGCCGTGCTCGACGAAATGGAGCCCGCCGCCAGGGCGCAGCACCCGGCGGATTTCCGCCAGAGCGCGCTCGGCGTCCGGGATAGTACACAGCGTCCAGGTCGTGAGCACATGGTCCACAGAGGCGGACTCCAGCTGGACAGCCTGCCCGTCGAGGCCGACGTATTCCACCGGCACGCTGCTCGCCGCGACCCTCTTGGCCGCCAGCTTGCGCCCCGCGGTGGCCGGGTCGACCGCCAGGAGACGGGTGACGGCTTCGGGGCAGTGGGGGATGTTGAGACCCGAGCCGAACCCGATCTCCAGCACCTCACCGCCGAGCCCAACGGCGACCCGGGCACGGATTGCGGTGAACTCGCCGCGGCTCATCACCAGGTCGGTCACCCGTGGCAGAACGCGGTCCGCATAGAACCCCATCGCACCAGTGTGGCGGCCTCCGCGCCGACGCGGAAGGCACACCGGCATATGCGCAACGGCAGCCCTACTCACGCGACTTCGAGAAGGACAGCCGCTGCCGGGAAACCAGGGTCAGCAGCTCTGACCGAATTTTGAAACCCCACACCCCCCGTCGTGATCGGCTTGCCGCGTGACGCGGATGCCGTGGTGGTAGGTCAGCTTGCCGCCCAGCCAGATTGCGGCGATGAGGAACGCCACGGCGACGGCGCTCAACGCGAGCTGGCCCCACCTAGTCTTGTCCAGTTCCACGTGATCGCCGGCCCGCCATGCATAGGCGACCGCGAACAGCGCGGCCGCCGCGGCGTTGAGCGCCAGGTGGGCACGCGCGGTGGCGAACGCGGGTGTGCCTCGCGGGATCCTACGCAGGTCCAGGACTCCGAATACCGCGGCCACCAGCGCGCCGATCAAGCCCACGCCGATAAGCCAGAACGCACCGTCGACGAGATACGGCAGGCCGTCCGCCCGGGTCCGGGTGAGGATGTCGAAGATCAACGACGATACGAACGCCCCGATCGGCAACGGGACCAGCAGGGGATGGAAGGGATGGCCTTCGGGACCGGCCAGCAAGCAACGGTTCACACAGCATGGATACCCTGACAGCGGGCCGCGGCAAGCCGGGTTCGAAGCGGTGCTCGTCCCAGCCCGATCTGTCAGAGAGGACCGGCACGCCCCGGAACCGTGGCAGGCCGCGTTAGGAGGTCACCACCTGCGGGAAGGCGACCGGACTGCGATTCCCCGCGCGGTCCGCTGCGCGCAGGCCGAACTGCACATTGTCCTTGACGATATCGAGCGTAACGGTGGTGACATTGCCGACGTCCTTTACGTCGGTCCAATCCGGCGACGTGGTCTCCCGGGTCACCACCTCGTACCCGGCCAGATTCGGCTCGGTGTTGGCGTCCCAGGTGAGAGTCGTGGTATTGGTGAGCACGGGGGCGTGGATCTTCACGTTCTTGGGCGTGCCTGGCCCGGTGGCCAGAGCCCACAGGGTCGCCGCGTTCACCTTTGTCACCCGAGCGATGTAGTCGAAGTCCACGAACTGGATCAGATCGCCGAACTGCACGCCGTTGATCACCTGCGTGTTCTGGTGCTCGTGGTTGAAGTTCTCCCGCGGCTCGGTGAACCTGGCCGCTGGGTAACCCTGCGACTGGAAGGAGAGGTGGTCGCTGCCACGCAGGTACCGGTCACGCCGCCAGATCACCCGAACGTTCATATTCGTCAGCTCGAACGGCGCCACCTCGCGGGCGAACCGGCCCAGCTGGCGCGATACCCCATCATTCTCGCCGCCGACCGTCTGCATGGTCGCGATCTGCGCGGGAGTCGCGGCGGTCGGTATGCCCTCCACGAACAATCGCAGAGTGAACGGGTCGGGCTTGGTGCCATCCCAGGCCTGACTCGCCCCCACGATGTCGTTGCTGAACATGCCCTGCACGTCAGCGCCTGCCGCGGCCATCTGTGCCGCCATATGGGCAGAGCCGTACAGTCCTTCCTCTTCCCCGGCGACAGTGGCGAACACCAGCGTGCCTGGGAACTGGCGGGTGGCAAACAGCCGGGCGAGCTCGAGCACGACGGCGACGCCGGAGGCATCGTCATCGGCACCGGGGGCGTCGCTGGTGAAATCCAGTACGTCGGTAACCCGGGAGTCCAGGTGCCCGGTGACGACATAGAACCGCTCAGGGGACGCGGTCCCATGCAGCGTCGCGATGACGTTGGTGATCGTCGTCGGCACAGGTATCCGGTTCGAGATGGGCTGTACGAACGTCTGCTGCTGCACCGTCATCCGGCCCGATGAGGTGGCCGCGATGGCCTGCATCTGCTGGAAGACCCAGGCGGTGGCCGCGCCGATGCCGCGTACAGGATCGGTCTGGCTGGATGCGGTGTGCCTAGTGCCGAACTGAGTCAGCCGCAGCACTGTGGCATGAATCCGGTCGGGGTCCACTCGACGCAGCATGGCCAGCAGATCCGGGTCGAATCCCTGCCCGATGACGGCGGAACCAGTGCCAACCGGTGCGGCAGTGGCCGGCGCGGCGCGGGAGAGGACGGGCGCAGCGACCGCTGTAACAGCCGAGGCGGATAGGAACGCACGGCGGGTGGAGCCCCAACGATCATGATCATCCGCCATACCTGGAATCATTGTTGGATTTAAGGCTAAGTCGAGCCCTTGTTACTTTTGGTGAAGGTTCGGCAGCGGCGGGTAGATGACAAGCGGATGCCTTCTGGGTACGAGCGCGCAAGGGACCCAAGGAACTACGCCACTCCCTCATCTCTATCGGGCGCCGGCTTCGAGTTCGTGGACAAGATCGCCGGTGGGGGTGGTTGCCGAGGCAGTTCATCCCCTCGGTGGAGGAGGGAGTCCGGTCCCAGATGGAGCAGGGCGTCATAGCCGACTACCCGATGGTGGACCTGCGGGTCACGCAGCGACCGCCCACCCGGACAGTTCCTGGACCACCCAGCACGCGTTCGACAGCATCTTCGCCGCCGAGGGCGTGAAAACAGTTAAGACTCCGCCGCGGACGCCACGTGCGAACTGTTACGCGGAAAAATGGACACACACCGCGCGAGCCGAGCGCACCGACCAGATGCTCATCTACGGCGAACGGCGCCTCCGATCAGCCCTCAGCCAGCACGCCGGTCATTACAACCGGCACAGGCCCCACCAGTCCCGCCAGCAGCGACCACCCGGCTACGACGACGACCAGGCCGCTGCTCCGCTGAACTTGCCGGTTCGGCGGCGTGATCAACGAGTACCACCGGGCCGCGCAGCCGATCTCATGAAGCACCTGGTCAGACACCATGCGATGAGTTCTGAAGGGGTACACGGCGCCGATACCGATGATCTGCCGTATCCCGGCTTCTCGCAACAACGAAGTGTAATCTAACCATTACTAATCGTTGCGGTGTAACCAGCGAGGGATCCGCATGTCCGATGGCGCAGAGGACGAGGAGGCATGCCCGCCTGGGCGACTCAACCGGGCCAGGTCCTTGCAGCCATGCTTCGTGCATGAGCCTCACCACGACGACCTGTGCATGCTCGCCCATGACCAGGCGATCAGATGAGCCGTTGGTGGACGCCGAAGCGGGCAAGGATGGTGTGGAGTTGTGTCCTGCTGGGCATGATCGTCATGTTTGTCTCGGCCAGAAACCTCGATGTGGTCGTGAAGTTGGCCAGCGTCCTGAGCTTCTTCGTTCCCCTCATCAGCCTGCTCGTTAGTCTCACCCCACGGTCGGCGCATAGCACCGGTCCGGGCCTGCAGCGGTTGCTGAATCAGGTGGCGGAGGACCTGGCTACGGCCGTAGGGGAGCAATGGCGGGCCGAGGAGAGGCTGCGCCGACTGCAGGATCCGTTTCCGCTGCCCGTGCGTTGGACTGCCGCAGACCCTGCAGTTACCGACCACTGGGAGAACATCTGCGGGCAGTCGGCAGGAGCGCCAGTGAATCTCGACGGCCAGCTGGACCAGGTCGTTGACGTGTTCAACCGAGTTCCGTCCCGGCGGTTTGTCGTGCTCGGCAAGCCGGGGGGTGGCAAAAGCGTGCTGACTTTACGGTTTACCCTCCAGTTCCTCGAACGCCGCCAGCGGAGAGATCGCGTACCGATAATCTTCCCCCTGGTCTCTTGGCACCCTGGGCGGCAAAGCCTGCACGCGTGGATGTCGGATCGGCTCGCCACCGATTATCCGGCCCTAGGTGCCCTCGCCCCGTCCGGATCCACTTGGGCTTGGGAGCTAGTGCACGCCGCACGCGTGCTACCGGTGCTCGACGGGCTCGACGAAATCCCCAAGCCACTACGCGCCCAGGCGATGCGACAGCTCAACACCGCTTTCGACCGGGCAGCACCCGTGGTGCTCACCTCTCGCGCCGAGGAGTACCGGAATACCGTTGACGCCGCAGTCGCGTTCACCTCCGCCGCTGTGGTGGAATTGCAGGCTCTCAGCCTGGACGACATATCCAACTACCTGCCCCGCACCACTCGCCAGATCCATCGTAACGACGGTCGCCGACCGACGACGAAGTGGGAACCGGTCCTGGCGCACCTACGGGAGAACCTCAGCGAGCCTACCGCGTCGGCAGTTGTTCAGGTGCTCTCCACCCCCTTGATGACCTCGATGGCCCGCAGCGCCTACAGCGACACGGACGCAGACCCGATTGGCCTCCTCGACGGCCGGTTCGCCGATTCCTGCGCCTTGGAAGAGCATCTTCTCGATGCTTTCATTCCTGCCGCTTACTCTTATCACCCGACCGCACCAGACGTTCGGTCGACCGCGGCTGGGCGACGGTACCGGCCGGAACAAGCCCAGGACTGGCTGCGGTTCCTCGCCCGCCAGATGAGCCAACTCGGCACCCGTGACCTGGCCTGGTGGCACCAAGCCCACTACGTCTCCAGACTCACACGCGGGCTCTTGGCGGGGCTTGTCTCAGGTTTCGCGTTCTGGCTCGTGGGTGAGCTCGCGGTCGGGCCCGCGTTCGGGTTCGCGTATGGACTTGCATTTGGCGTCGCCAGCGGACTTGCCCACGGACTCGCCTCACTGCGGGAACCGTCGCACGTTGAGATACGGTTCCGGGGAACGATCAAACCCTTTTTGCGCCGGTTCACAGTCGGCCTCTCCATTGGTCTCGTACTGGGGCTCGTGTTCGTCCTGCCGGACGGAGCCGTGCTCGCGGTTGGGCTCACCTTCGGCCTTGCGGTTGGCTTGCACGTGTGGCTGGACATCCCGGCCGATGTAGCCCGCATGTCCAGTCCGGCGGTTGTCTTGAAGCAAGATCGTATTGCGACATTGACATTTGGGCTTTCTTTCGCGCTCTCTTTTGGGCTGATCTACGGGACAGCATATGTGTTCACCGATAGTCGAGTGGGCGGGCCCATCTTTGGGCCCGTATTGGGCCTCTCCTTTGCGCTCTCATTCGGCATCGCGGGCGCTGTCGCAGGCGCGGGAATGGGCTGGCTCGGGTACGGCCGGATGGGCGCGCTCACATATAGCGCCGCGGGCGCGATCGCAGGCGGTCTTGCGTCCCCGCCAGTCAACTCAGTTGTATTGGGGACAGCGGCCGGACTCACATTCGGAATCGCGGCCGGGGCTGTAGTCCTGCCTTCGAGGGCGTGGGGCGCCTACGTGCTGAGCCGAACATGGCTAGCCGCGCAGGGGCAGCAGCCATGGCGGTTGATGGCATTCCTCGCGGACGCGCACCGTCGCGGCGTGTTGCGCCAAGCCGGCGGGGTGTATCAGTTCCGCCACGCTCGGCTACAAGACCACCTCGGCGGCCCTAAGCCGCAACATCATGTCAGGGAAAATGGTGATCCTCGAAGAAGGGGCCGCCCTGGCCAAGGTCCTAGCCTGGCCAAGGACCGCGACGGTGCGCGGCGGGCATCCGCGTTGAGGTGATCCACATCGCCTCGATGCGGTTTCGAGGGCAATAGGGGCTTGCGCAGCCAGTGAAATACCGGCAGGTTCTCGTCCAGCTGCGGCGGCCCGCTGCGAGCTCGCCGCAAAGTTCACCGAGGACCTCCGCGGCGTCGACGCGGCGATCCGCGAGACCAGGAAGAAACTCGCCGCAGCGGTCCGGGCGGCCGGGACCAGCCTGACCGGGCTGTTCGAGGTCGGCCCGGTCATCGCCGCCGCCGCCATCGGCGACGTCCGCCACGTGTCCCGGTTTGCGAGCCGGGATCACTTCGCCGCCTACAACGGCGCCGCGCCGATCGAGGTGTCGTCGGGGCCGCTGCGAGCGTGATCATCCCGCTGGCCGCTCAAGGCGAAGCCTGGCCCCGGCGACCCGGTCTTGTCTCAACAATCACGAAAGCTTCGGTGTCCGGCTACACGGCTATTAGGTCAGTGGTTCGTCCCGCCAGCCGTGGACCTCTTCCAACAGTGTGATGAGGACCTGCTCATGCAAGCCTGCCTGATCTTCGTCCGCTGCGTCGAACGCCATAGCGAAGAAATCGCCTGCGGCCACTGCCTCACGTGCTGTTTCGATGTCGGCGGTGCTGAGGAATCCTTGCGGAGTGGGCACCGCGATGTGGCGCATCCCGACCCGGCTGTGATCTGGGACGACGGTGGCGGCATGCACGATCGCCCCTGCACCTATCCGCGCATGGTCGCCGACCGCCGCGCCCTGCAAAACGACGGCACCAGTGGCAACATAGCAACCGGCTCCCACCTGGCATCCGGTCAAAACGCACAGCGGTGACACCAAAGCCTGCGAGCCGACCCGCACCGGGAACGCGGGCCGACTCGCCCCTCCCACCGATCGCAGGACCGCCCCGGCGAACACGACCGCTTGATCGCCGATGTCGATCGGTGGCCCGCTGCTCTCAACCAGTGCCTGGTGGTCGACATACGCGCGGGTGCCAACCCGCACGTTGCCGACTATCGTGGCCGACGCGGCGATCTTGGCCTCTGGATGGACGCGGGGCACCTCGCCGTTCCGGGCGATGAGCATCTTCTACCTCCCTGGTTGATCAAAACCGGTATCGCCTACTCCGCGGGCTGGTCGGCTGGCATGGGCCGTGGGAGCAGGCGACGGGCGCAGCCACTGCTTTTCGTGGGGCGGTGACTCGATGCAAGCGGCACTCGACCTGGTACCGCGACATGGCCGCAGCCAACGACCCGGCCCGACGCGTGCCCCACGGCCCGCAGCGGGCTTCGCGGATCCCTCCGCCGAACCGACCACCCGCCCGCGCCACGTCGCCGCGAACCCGGCGCCGTCACGCCGCGGCGGAGCACCGCATGAAATGAGCGTGGGGATTGAGGGATATCCATATTAAACGGCAGCTATAGGATACGCCTTGAACCATTCGGCCGCAGCCTTGGAAACCTCATGGGGGCACTGGAGGTGCAGGAAGTGGCCTGCATCGAGAGACTCTGACCTGTAGGACCCAGCAAACGCACTTTCAGCGCCGCGCGACATGCGAGGCAGGAGGCATCGATCTCGGGTCCCGAGGAGCAGAAGCGTCGGAACCGAAATGTCTCCTTCGGTATTCTTTCTGAGTTCTTCAACGCGAGCGTCCGCGGGGGCATGGCCTAGAGCGGTCCGGTAATACGTAAGTGCCGCCATCAGGACGCCAGGCCTTTGCAGAGTCTCGATCACATCGTCGAGATGATCTGATGGCGGAACCCAACCGGACGACCATTCCCGCCAGAGATTCCTGATGAATACGAAGTCGTCACGGGAAACAACCTCTTCGGCGAAGTCGAGCTGAAACAGCCACTGGTAGAACGACAGGCGGAGTTGCTCGAAGTCGGCAAGCCGGTTGGCCCTGAGTGCCCTGCTGTGCGGGACCGCGAGCACGACCGTGCTGGCGACGAGCTCGGGCCGCGCCGCGCTGAGCCCGTAGACGACGTCGCCACCCCAGTCATGGCCGACCAGATGCACCTGCTCCAACTCGAGGGTTGCAAGCAGGCCGTTCGCATCGGCCACCAGTGTGCCAACGTCGTAGTGGCGCGCAAGAGCGCTCGGTGCGTAGCCACGAAGCCACGGTATAATGCAGCGATATCCTGCTTCGGCCAAGTCACGAACGACCGGCAGAAAGCCCGTCGCAATATCGGGGAAGCCGTGATAGAGGCACACAGCAGGGCCTTCGCCAAGCTCAAGGTACGCAATTTCAAGGTCTCCGACGCGTGTCTTTTTGCGGGCAACTTCGTGGGACATTGGAATCCTCCCCCTAGCGTCGCGGAACCGCCGTCGTCAGTGCTTGGTCTATGTCCTGCCAAAGATCCTCGACGTATTCGCAACCCACGCTCAGTCGAAGAAGCGATGGCGGTGTTTCCTTTTCCAGGGGCCAGCGACCGCGACGGTCGATGAGGGTTTCGACGCCCCCCAGACTGGTGCCATGAACGATCAGCTGGGTGGCGGCGCACACGGCATCGGCTTCCTCAGCCCCGCCGGCCACCTCGAAGGACAACAGTGTTCCACCCGTCTCACCGCTGACGGCGAGGTCGAGTGCCGCGCTGGATGCCGCCAGCTGTGGATACCGGACTCGATGCACACCGGGATGGCGCCCCAACCTCCGGGCGAGCTCGGCGGCACTAGCAGAAGCATGCTGGACCCGCAGGTGAAGCGTTCGGAGTCCGCGTAGCGCAAGAAACGCCTCCATCAAACCCGGCGTTCCGCCGTGGAGTGCCCGCCTCTGACGTAGGTGATCAGCAAGCTCCTGGTCACGAACGACGGCTACCCCCATCAGCAGATCCGAGTGACCCCCGAGGAGCTTGGTCACACTATGAACGGCAAGATCCGCCCCCAGCTCCAACGGGCGCTGCAGAAGGGGAGTGGCCAGCGTGTTGTCCACGGCGACCTCGACGCCCAACGCGTGAGCATCTTTCGAGAGCACACTTATGTCCGCCACTTTCATGAGCGGATTAGTGGGGGACTCAATCCACAGGAGATCCGCTCCCACGCACCGATCGAGCGTTGCCCGGACATCCGAAATGTCAACGAGCCGCGTCTCGATGCGCCTGCGCTCTGCCAAATCTGCGAGCAAGAGCCGCACTCCGTGGTAACAGTCGCTGGGCGCGACAACTACGCCGCCGACCGGCAGCATCTCGATAGCCGCAGCGACCGCGGCCATCCCGGACGCGAAGGACACGGCGGTTCCGCCCTCGAGGGCCCCGACCGCGTCTTCGAAGGCTAGCCAGGTTGGATTCTCGACCCTTCCATACTCAGCGCCGTTACCGGGCAGGAAGATCGAGTTGAGGTACACCGGAACGTTCACAGGGGAGCCAGGATTGTGTGCCGGGCGCCCGGCCGTGACCGCCAGAGTAGACGGGTGCGGCCCCGTCCCGGCGTGGCTGAGCGGGCCGCCGTGATGATGGTGTCGCGGAGTCACCGTTCGCTCCTTATGAGTTCGTCTCACCAACCGCGCACCCTTGTCCAGCGACTATCCGGGACCCAGGCGCGCGGCCTCAGGCGAGCTGTCCCGGTTGGTCTGGAGGTCATCTCATCAGGGGTCGCCGGCGCGGAGGTCGTCGCTGAGCCCCAAGGCCAGCGGCGAAGCCGGTCCGGCAAGCGAGGCAGCTGAGCCGCGAGGCAGCCACCTCCGCGGACGACGACCGCGCCAACGTGCAGCCGCCCCGCATTGGAGACCGAGAAGGTAAGCGGCAGTCTGATGAAACATCACACCACCCTGACCCGGATTGCCCGAGATGTCAACACCAGTTATGCTGTTTACTAGTGTCGCATGAGGGGAGGTACGTGATGCCGGTGCTGCCCTCGCCCGACGCCCTCCTGGTTCATGCGTTGGTGAACACGCTGGACCGGCGCACCTTCATGCGGGCCGGCCAGCCCCGCCGGACCGGGCCGGAAGAGTCACTCAGCACACCGCAGGCGCTGCACGGCTGGCTCGATCAGCACGGTCTGTTGCCGCCTCACGCCCAGCTGGACGAGACCGACCTGGGCCGCGTGCTCGATCTGCGTGCGGCCCTGCGCGCCGCGCTCGACCGGCGGCAGCCGATCGGATCAGGCCCGGGCGAGTACACAGTTCCGTTGACGCTGAGCATCGGCGGGTCCGCTGGGCCGCGCATCACGCCGATCGGGCCGGGAATCGAGCAGGCGGTCGGTGAGATCTGCGCGGCGGCGCTCCGCATCGCTCTCACGGGCGAATGGGAGCGGCTGCGCGTCTGCGCCGCGACCGACTGCCACTGGGTCTTCTACGACCGCTCCAAGCCGGGACGTGCGCGCTACTGCGCGCCAGAGACCTGCGGAAATCGGGCGAAGACCCGGGACTACCGTCGGCGCCGGGCCTCGAACCAGCTTCGCCAGCGCGGCCGGCCATTAGCCTCGATTCCCGGTCAGGTAATTGAGTTGAGGTTCCCTGAGTCCTGATGATCATCGTGGTGGGAACCGGAACTGCAGCGTGCGGCCGTCCCACCAGGGGATGGGGACTTCGAGGTCGGCGAAGCCTTCACTCGTCTCCTCCCCGGGACCGCCTGAGCACGGATTGCACCGCTCAGCCAAGCCAGGGAGGTGACCGCCACCGGGTAGCCAGCAGGAACGTCAAGATCGTTTTGGGCAGATCTGGTGGCCGTCGGCGGGCAGCTGCGGTGGGGAGCAGCCGGGCCAGCGCGGGCGTGATCGCGGTGGCCCAGGTCGGTCTCGGTGTTTTGGCGTGGCGCTGGAGTACCGCGATCTGCTGGCGCAGGATCCAGATCTCGGCGTCTCCGGGCCATGTCGGACGCGGGGGACGGGCCATGTCGGACGCGGGGGAAGAGCCAGCCAGCCGAGTTGGCGCGGCGAGGCCGGGCGGGCGACGCGAAAGGGTCACGGGCGCCGACAGCGCCCCCGAACGAGGCGACGGCGCAGCCAAACGCCGAACCACAGGCTCCCGGGCCAGAGCTGTGGGGCCAGGTCAGGCCATCTGACATGGTTCTCGGCATCCTCAGGTCACCCGGGCGTGGCTGCTCGCCGGCCCGCGCGTGGGCGTGCGTCCCGCATGGGCGGGCAACCCGCCGGGCGGGTGTCCCGTATGAATGATGAGGAGGTGCCACATGCCCGGATCACGGCGCGACGAGGAGTTCTCGGCGTTCGTCCAAGATCACCGTATTGACATGCTGCGGGGCGCCTGCCTGCTCGCGGCCGGGGACACCCACCGCGCCGAGGACCTGGTGCAGACCGCCTTGGCCCGGCTGTATGTGGCATGGCCTCGGGTGCGGCGCGCCGGCAGCGAAGCCGCCTATGCATGGCGCATCATCGTCAACGCGCACCTAGATGAGGTCCGCCGGCCTCGCTGGTGGCGGGAGCGCTATGTGCCCGAACCCCCCGACGAGCCCGGTCCCGCGGCAGACGACAGCCTCCCCGGCCAGGTCGATGGCGAAACGATCAGGGCCGCGCTCGCCACGCTGCCGACGGGAATGCGCACGGTGATCGTGCTCAGGCACTGGCTGGACCTGAGCGTCGGGCGGACCGCGGATCTCATGAACTGTTCGGAAGGCACCGTGAAGAGCCAGACCGCCAAGGCTGTCGCCAGGCTCCGTGGCCTGCTCGCCGCCAGCGAAAGGATCGGCCAATGAACGACATGAAGGAACTACTCGAACGGGCACTGGCCGATAGCCACGGCCCCGGGCCAACGCACCGGGTCAACGCCGCCGACGATCTCGCCAGGGGACGCCGCCTGCGCAGGCGCCGCCGCACGCTCGGGCTGGCCGCCGCGGCCGCCGTGGCCGCCGGTCTCGCTGCGGGCTCGCTGGCCGCGACCGCGACCGGCGCGGGTCCGCACTCAGGACCGCAGGCCGGGTTGGCGAGCACCCGGCACATGGCCATGCTGGTGGCCTATCAGGGGCGGCAGGTCCCCGGCTACCGGGTCGCCTACGCACCACGCGGCTGGGTCATCCAGGGCGGCAACGCGTTCGCGCTCACCAGCGCTCCCAAGGGCGACAACGACAAGAGCATCGCGTCGTTTACCGGCAAGCTCGTCGTCATGCTGCAATCCCGGGACCAGCGCGGCAGGCCGCCGGGCGCGCCGCTGCGTGTGAACGGAAGGCCAGGGCGCTTCAGCGCCCAGGGAAATACGCAGATCCTGTACTTCAAACTCGCCGACGGCCGCTGGGTCGTCGTCCAGGCGCCCACCGCGATCGGCTGGGACTCCAGGCAGCTAGCCAGGTTCGCCTCCGGGGTACGGGTGATCGGCAATGCCCAGCAAGGCCGGGGCTGACAGCCCGCCGATGCCAGCCGATCGCCCCGCCAGGCACCCGCACGCTCCCACCGCGCGCGGACGCCAGCGAACCGCCGCCAGGCTCACCGCCCTGGCGGCCCTCGGGGTCGCTGTCGCCTCGGCCGCCCTCTGGTCCGGTGCGCGTCCCGAGTCCGGCGCCGTAACCGCCGGGTCCCCGCAGGCAACCGCCGCCGGGCCCGCCGCGGCGGCCAGTCGGACGGCACCGGATCAGCCGGTGGCCCAGCGAGCAGCCGCCACAACAACGGCCAAGCCGATGCTGAGCCGCCGCGCCTGCCCCCGCGCGGCGTCCGCCTGCGTGGACCTGGGCGACCGCCTCACCTGGCTGCAGTCCGATGGCGCCATCAGCTACGGCCCGGTGCGCATGGAACCAGGCCCGCCTGGCACGTCACAGGCGACACCGCGCGGAATCTTTCACGTCGCGTGGAAGGCAGGGTCACATTACCTAAGCACGGAATACGGTGTCCCGATGCCGTACGCCGTGTTCTTCGCCCCCGGCGGGATCGCCTTCCACGGCGGGAGCCTCACCACGCCGTCGCATGGCTGCGTCCACCTAGGCATCGGCAGTGCTCGTTACTACCACGACCACCTGCCTGCCGGGGCCGTTGTAGCCGTCTTCTGATCCCGTTCCCCGCTAGGAGCCTCTGAAAAGGCCCGTGTGGTGACGGGATGCGGGATGGCGGACGATCTCCGCAGCGCCTGCCACGCCGTCATATGGGCCGGATTAACCACCGCACCAGGAAAGCAAGCAGTTCGGTGAGTTCTGCAAGCTCTACTCAGCTTCCCGCGCTCAGGGCCGCAGGCGCTGCAATGACTAATCTTCGGCACATCAATGAAATCCGGGTTATGTAGCAGAACCCAGCCGGTCCGAGCCGGTTGGCCGCCCCCGGTTACAGCCCGTTGCTCACCTCTGAGCAGACCCCGCGGAAGCCGCCCCAGCTCGCCGCGACGCGGATGCGGCGCCGGAACCGGGCGGCCTTCGGCGGAAGCGCAAAATATGCCAGAGCCACGCGGTGGCCGCCGGCCCCAAGGCGTGACCTCGACGTCATGGCGCGTTGTTGTCAGCGCGGCGCTGCCGGGACCGGCGCGCGGCGGTGATGATGATCAGCGTCAGCCCGGCTCCGGCGCCGAGCAGGAACACCGCCGCGGCCCGGCGATGTGCGGCACGACATTCGAGTCCGACGAGGAATTGGAGGAGTTCCTGGCGTTCACCTACGCGGAGCGTCACCGCGACCTCGACTGACCGCCCCCGTGCAGCCGACCGTCCTCGCTGAATCTCAGGGATTACGAGGATTTCAAGGAGCATCACGGGCTCCGTATCCTCGGCGCCGAATAACTCCTGCGTGATCCGCTGCATCGTGTTGCAGGCCTTACGGTGGTCTGCGTGAGTGAGGGGCTGCGACCTGCCGACGCGCTGGTGCCAGCGCAGGTGGTCAGAGAGCTGGCGGAGCTGCGGGCGGAGAATGCCCGGCTGCTGCGGCTGCTGAAGCTGACGCGGCGGGAGGCCGCCGCGCCGGGCCCAGCCCAGGCCGGGTTCTTCGAGGCGCCGCCGGGACCGGTGCACGCTGGCTCGCCTGCTGAGGCGAAGGTGGCGTTGTTCGGCGCTATGTTCGCCGCCCGCACCGATATTTATGCGGTCCGGTGGGAGAATGCCCGCGCTGGCCGGGCGGGGTGGCTTCCGGCGGTGCGCGGCGGGTGGCGCAAGGGAGTGCCGCATGCGGAGCGCGACTACCTGCCCCTGACCGCCGAGGTATTGGCCGCGCACCTGTCTGGGCAGGCGCATATCGGCTTGTACCCGCTGCTGGATGGTGACCGCTGCTGGTGGCTGGCCGCCGACTTCGACGGCCCGGCGGCTCTGCTGGACGCGCTCAACTACGTCAAAGCCGCCCGGGCGCTGAATGTGCCGGCCGGGCTGGAGATATCACGGTCGGGCACCGGAGCGCACACGTGGATCTTCTTCACTGCGCCCCTTCCGGCGGAGACGGCCCGGCGGCTGGGCACCGGGCTGTTGCGGGAGGCGATGGCGCTGCGCGGCCAGATGAACCTGGCCAGCTACGATCGGCTGTTCCCGTCCCAGGACGTGCTGCCCTCGGGTGGGGTCGGCAACTTGATCGCTGCCCCGCTTTACGGCAGGGCACGCCGGAACGGCACCACTGTATTCCTTAACCTCGCGAACCTAGAGCCACACGAGGACCAGTGGGCGTTCCTGTCCACGCTTGGGCGGTTGACCCCGCGGGAGGCCGCACGGGCCGCCGACGGGGCTGGTCAGGTCAGCGTCGGCACCGCGGTCGACCGAATCGGCATCCCCGGTTCGACCAAGACCCGTCCGCCGGCACCGGCCGTGCTTCACGCCCGGCTCAGCACCGGCATCCGGCTCGAACAGGCCGAGCTGACCCCGGCGCTGCTCACCACGTTCAAGCACGCCGCGTCGATGCCTAACCCGCTGTTCTACGAGCGGCAGCGGCGGCGGATCTCCACCTGGGGCGTGCCGCGGTTCCTGCAAAGCTTCGACGAGACCCTCGATGGCGGGCTGATCCTGCCTCGCGGCCTACGCGATACCGTGACCTCGCTCACGGAGCAGGCCGGCAGCCGTCTCGAGGTCACTGACGACCGCGGCCGGGGAACCGACCAGGACTTTACGTTCACGGCCACGCTTAGCGCCGAGCAGCAGGAAGCAGCCACCGAGCTGGTCCGCCACGACCTCGGGGTGCTGGTCGCCCCGCCCGGTTCCGGCAAGACCGTGATCGCCTGCGCAGTGATCGGCGCACACGGAACGTCCACGCTGGTGCTGGTGGACCGCAAGACGCTTGCGGACCAGTGGCGGGCCCGCATCCGCGATCACCTCGGCGTGACTCCCGGCCAGCTCGGCGGCGGCCGGGCCAAGATCCGTGGCACCATCGACATCGTCACCCTGCAGACCCTCGCCCGCCGCAGCGACATCGCCGAGCTCACCGCCGGGTATGGGTTGGTAATCGCCGATGAGTGCCACCACGTGCCCGCGGCGGCGTTCGAGCACGCGGTCAGGCAAATCCCGGCCCGGCGCTGGCTTGGGCTGACCGCCACCCCCTACCGGCGTGACAAACTCGATGACCTGATCGGTATGCAGGTCGGGCCGGTCCGGCACACCATCACACGAGAGAAACACCAGGGCCAGAACGCATCCCCCGGGGCAACGCAGCTGCTTCCGCTGGAGGCTGAGGCCCGGCTATCCGTCCCGAACCTTGATCTTGTCCTCCGCGTGCATCCGACTCGCTTCTGCTATACGGGAGACGCCGACCCGTCCGCGCCGGGCGGGATCTCGGCCGTCTACCGGGACCTGGTGGCTGACGATGCCCGCACCACGCAGGTCGCCGATGACGTCGCCGCAGCCCTGCGGCGCGAGCGGAACTGCCTGGTACTCACCAAGTGGATCGCGCACCTCGACCGGCTGGCCGGGGCGCTCCGGGAGCGTGGGCACGGCCCGGTCGTGCTGCGCGGCGGGATGGGCGCCAAAGCCCGCGCCGCCGCGCTCGCACGGCTCCAGACCGAGCCGGGTGGCGCGCCCCTGGTGGTCGTCGCCACTGGGCCGTACATCGGGGAGGGCTTCGACTGCCCAGCCCTGGACACTCTGTTCCTCGCCGCCCCCGTCGGATACAAGGGCAGCATCGTCCAGTGGGCTGGGCGCATCCTGCGCGCCCATCCCGGCAAGACCATCGCAGAGGTCCACGACTACCACGACGTGCGCACTCCCGTGCTCGCGGCGACCCTTGCCAAGCGCGCTCCCGGTTACACCAGCCTCGGCTACCCCGACCCCCGCCGGATCTCGTTGACGTCTACCTCCAACGACGGCGGCGGGAAGGAGTGAGGGATCCACCTGGCACGACTCTCGGACGATGAGGCGCGCGTCGGCCCGTGCCCGCTGCTCGACGCGCCCGGTCAGTGAGTGCGTCAGCCGCGGCAGCCGTTAGGGATCCTTGTCCATAACGGCTGCCGCTGGCGTGTCTCAGCCCTGGAAGGCGCCGTCCGCGTCATGGACCTCGGCTGGGACTTGGCCGTCATACGGTTCGCCCGCCGAACCGCCCGATTCTGGCGGTGAGCCTACCTGGTTGGTGCCGATGCAAGTCGGGCCCGATCGGGAGCGCTTGCCTGCAGGACGGCTTGGCGGAGAATTGTGGTCCACCACCCTGCTGTGATCATCCTCCCTTCCACATTCTGATTGGTGATCTTGGCTGGGTACACGAATCAAGATCCTGTCGGTGCGCACAATTCGGCCAATGCGCCAGCGGTCCTGAACACCGCTCCCGCAGCCAGCATGGTCGCGTGCATCTGGCCAGCTAGAGTCCGCGGCCAGCACCCGGATGCCGCAGCTTGTGCTCCCCAGGGCTACTGGACTCAACCGCCGCTCAACCGCGCCGACGCCAGTGAGCCCCAGCGACTCTCAGCGGCGATTGGCCCGAAGAAACGCTCGCACGCCCACGGGACGAGCACGGATCCGTCAGCGCGCTGCCAGTTCGTCGACCGACGCCTGCGCACGGCCGCGAGTCTCGTTGCGGATTGCTCTTGCCGGGGAAGAACGGGCAGGTAGGTTCTGGATATGGAGATCATCAATTTGGGTAAGGCGGATGGGCTGCCGCCGGTAGATTGGGCCGCCGTTGCCGACAAGCTCGATGCGGGGTCGACACCGCGACCGGACGCGCCGAACTCCCGCACGACGTGGCTGTCCACCGTCAACGAGGACGGCAGCCCGCACGTGACTGCGGTCGGCGCCCTCTGGGTGGACGGCACGTTCTGGTTCCAGACGGGCGCGGGTACGCGCAAGGGGCGCAACGTCAAGCGCGATCCGCGGTGTTCGGTCGCGGTGTCGATCCGCGACGCGGACGTCGTGATCGAGGGTGACGCGGCGCGGGTAACCGAGCCGGGCGTAGTGGCGCGCATTGCGAAGGCGTGGGCGGACAGCGGTTGGCCGGCGGAGCCCGATGAGAGCGGGCCGGGCATCACTGCCCCG
>WNGF01005317.1_pt1 | contig 18550 bp, 12 predicted proteins | sample 5400641 | NCBI WGS metagenome assembly WNGF01 (sample SAMN13153371, study PRJNA577476) | soil metagenome | isolation source: 80 cm soil or saprolite under grassland replicate 2 | place: USA:California | collected 2016-06-15
CCCGGACTCGACGCACCTCGTGCTTGCGTCCGCGGTGGCCACGCTGACGGGCCAGAAGGTGGCCGACGGCACCGTCGTCAGCCTCGTCTGCGGCACCGCCAACCCGACGCCGTACGCCGAGTGGCCCGACCCGGCCTCGCGCGCGGTCACGCTGCACGTCACGCCGGGGGCGCCGGCGCGCGGCGGCCTGACGCTCGCGCCGGCGGAACCGGACGTCCCGACGGAGACGCTCATCGACGACGCGTCGATCGCGGGCATCACGTCGGCGAATGCGGCCTTCTCGAGCGTGCGCCTGATCTACCAGACGCCGGCGTTGACGCAGCCGGTCCGCGTCAGCGGCACGCCGACGGTCTCGCTGAAGATCGCCTTCAGCGCGTCGAAGGCGAACCTGACCGCGGCGCTCGTGAGCTACCCGCCGACCGGCAACGGCACGATCCTGACGCGCGGTTGGATCGATCCGGCGAACCGCAACACCGACTGGGCCGACATCCCGGTCAAGCCGGGCAGCTTCTATCGGATCGACTTCGACATGCAGCCGAAGGACGTCGTCGTCCCGGCCGGAAACCGGCTCGCGCTGATGGTCCTGTCCAGCGACCGCGACTTCACGATCCGGCCGCCCGCCGGCACGCAGCTGACGCTCGACCTGGCGCGCAGCTCGCTCGCGATCTCGGTGGTCGGCGGCTCAACGGCGTTCGCCAACTCCCTCGGGTGATCAACCGAAGGGGCCGTGGTAGAAGGTCTCGGCGTCGGCGGAGACAATGCTCTTGATCAGCCTGTCCTTGTCGATGAGTAACAACTCCGCGAGGATTGCGTAGGCGCCGCGGAAGGTTGCCGTGTCGGTGTTCTGCTCGAATGCATCCCACTTGAGCAGTCCCTGCAGGTTGCGGTACCTGCTGACCACGACGGCAGGGAGCGTACTCAGCGGCTTGCAGACGTCTTTCGGCTCAGCCTGAACGTAGCCCTCGATTTCCTCGACCTTGCCCTTGCGCTTGCGGAGGTCACGGTCGACAAGACCCAGGAACGAAGCGATGACGCGCTCGTAGCGGTACCAGCACGACTGAAGGTCGGGGAAATATGTGACGATCGCCGAGCGTGCACTCGCGCGTTCGATGAGCCATGAGTTGCGCAGGACGGCGTAAATCTCGGCGGGTGACTCACCGGGCTGGCCCCCTGCTGCGCGCACCTGACCGTTCACCAGCGAAACGCCGTGTCGCACCACAGACGTCGACGAGGTTGCGATCTGGTCGACGAGACTCTGCTTGAGCGCGAGCTCCTTCTGCCTGTCTTGCCACTGGCGTGTGAACCAGGGGAAAAGCAGCGCGGCGAGCGCTCCGCTGATGAGAGCAATGACGAGGGGATGCCTGAGCACGCCCGCGACGTTCGCGCGAGTCATTGCGCCTGATCTAACCGCTTGTCTCCCGCAAATTCAACGAACTGGAACCCCGTCTACGCCGATCGATGCTCGAAGGCTTGACTCCGGTATGTGGGGTGTCATGCTGATGGAGAGGGGACGAGGCGCCGCGTGCCTCCATCCGCTGACCACGAACCGAGGGGGGATCGTCGATGAGCCCGGAGGAGCTGTTCGAAGCCTTCGCGAGCGGCGACCGAAGGCGTCAGCGCGCGGCGTTCGCGCACTTCGCAGCGCTCGACGACAAGCAGTCGTTTCTCGAGCCGGCGATCGAGGAGCTCACGCGTCCGCTTGCCGAGCGCGGGCACTCGGACCCGACCCGGGCCTGGGCTGCGACGACGCTCGCCGCCATCGGAGGCGCGAGCGCGCTCGATGCGCTGTTGGCGTTCATCAAAGGTGGCGTCTCGCCGGATCCAACTCGGCGCCCGCGTCGGTACGCGCGCTACACGCGCTTCTACTCGATCATCGGCGCGGCCAAGCTCGCCGATGACCAGGGCCGCGGCGAGGAGCTCGACCGAGTTCTCACGGAGATCGCGGCCGATGATGAGGGCGAGGATGTGCTCGTGATCGCCGCCGCTCTGCTGATCCAACACGCGCGCGGCGTCAGACCCGCCGCCGCCAAGCTCGAGGAGATGCTGCTTCATTACAGGGAGAAACGCTTCTGGAAAGCGTGGGGTGTTCTGCGCGGGTTGCGCGAGCTCGGGCCGGTCCCCCAACTGCGCGATGCGGTGATCGAGGTCTGCGAGCGAAGCGTCTACCGCGATCATCAGGCCCAGGCCATCCGCGCCCTCAGCGGCTACGCGAACGACGCACGCGTCGCCGCGACGCTTGCCAACATCGTGAGAACGGTCCTCGATGCGCTTTGTGACCCGAATGCGGAGGTCCGCGTGCGTGCGGCAGTTGCACTCGCCACCGTCGTCGGATCGCCGGAAGAGAGTGTGAAACAGATCGTCGCTCGCGCGCTCGAGCACACGACGGAGCAGGGTTCGCGCACGCACTTCCTGGACGCCGTCCGGGGCCTCGAAGGCCAGAAGATCGCCGCCGACATCCTGCGCACCGAGATGGGCAGCGAAGACCGACTGCGCGCCAAGGAGGCGGAACAACTGCTCGTCGACCTGGGCGGCTGGGCCGCGGTGCAACGCTTGCGCGAGCGGCGCGCGACGCTGCAAGACCTCGATGAGCTGCTCAAGAGCTCCGAGGAGGTCGTCAGAGCCAGCTTCGAGAAGACGATGAAGCAAGCCTCTTTCAACTACACCTTCGCAATGACCGTCAACGCGATCATCGTCGGCGTGGGAGTCGCGCTCATCGCGGTGGCGATCGTGCAGGTCGCCGGAAATCCCGACCGGCTCGCGTCGTGGATCGTTCCCGGATCGGCCGGCGTCTTCGGGATTCTCGTGAACATGTTCCTGAACGATCCACGCCGGAACGCGCGCGAAGACCTGACGTCGCTCATGAACGTCAACGTCATCTTTCTCGGCTTCATACGTCAGGTCAACCAAATCGACGCCGCGTTCAAGCATGCGTACATCGAGGACGCTGGCTTCGGCGCGGACGACTTGGAGGCCACGGTCACAAAGCTCGACTCCGCCGTGCAGCGCACGCTTGCCGCGTCCGAGGCATATCTGATCGAGAAACGGCGCAGCCGTCGTCCGCGGGTGCGCCCGGCCCAAGACGCCTCGGGTGAGCAGGAAGTCCCGGAAAGGGCCGCAGTCCTCCCGACCTAGAAGACGTCGGGCAAGGGGCGCCCGGTTCGAGCACCAGGCGCCCATCCACTGCCCTTGACAGGCGCGAACTGATTTAGTCAAATGTATAAGTCAAATGTCTAAGGTCGCGGTTCGCCCAGGATACGAGACCGAGCAGGCGCTCCTCGACGCCGCCGAACGCCTGCTCGTGGACGTCGGCGCATCCGGAGTCACGACGCGGCGGATCGCCGAGGAAGCTGGTGCGAACCACGGCCTCGTCCACTACTACTTCGGCTCGGTGGAACAGCTGCTCGTGCGCGTGCTCGAGCGCTTCACCGAGCGACGGATCGAGCGGCAGCGGCAGATGTACGCGGCGGAGACACCGTTTCTCGAGAAGTGGCGTACGGCGATGGCCTACCTCGAGGAGGATCGTCCGTACCAGAAAATCTGGTTCGAGCTGCAGGCACTCGCGTGGAACCGGCCCGAGCTCCAGGAGCGGCTCGCACGCGTGCACGCGGAGTGGCGCGCCGTCCTCAGCGAGGCCTTCGCGCCCGTCCGCGAGCAACTCGGACTCGAGGTGCCGCTCGAGGCGCTGGTCTCACTCGTGTACACGTTCAACGAGGGAATCATCCTCGACCGGCTCTCGGGAATCGAGACCGGGCACCGGGAGCTCCTCGACTGGATCGACGGCTGGCTCGAGAGGAGGATGCAATGACGATCGGCGTGGAGCGCCCGACCGCGCCCGAGCAAACGCGCGCCCGCTACCCGGACCGCGAGGGCTACGTCGAGCGCGAAGGCGTCCGCATCTTCTACGAGGTCTACGGCGAGGGCGAACCGACGGTGATGTTCGTTCCGCCGTGGGCGATCGTCCACTCGCGCTGCTGGAAGATGCAGATCCCGTACTTCGCGCGACACTGCCGCGTGATCGCCTTCGACCCGCGCGGCAACGGGAAGTCCGGTCGCCCGCAGGAACCGGAGGCGTACAACGAGCACGAGTACGCAGCCGACGCTCTCGCGGTGCTGGACGAGACCGCGACGGAGCAGGCCGTGCTCGTGACACTCTCGCTCGGAGCACAGCGGTGCCTTGTGCTCGCCGCGAACCACCCGGAACGCGTCAGCGGCATCGTCTTCATCGCTCCCTCGCTGGCGCTCGCGCCCGGCCATGAGTACCGCGACCTCTACCCCTTCGACGAGCAGCTCGACACCGACGAGAGCTGGGCGAAGTTCAACGCCCACTACTGGCTGCGCGACTACCCGAGCTTCGTCGAGTTCTTCATGTCCCAATGCGTAACGGAGCCGCACTCCACGAAACCGATCGAGGACGCGATCGGCTGGGGGCTCGAGACCGACGGCGAGACGCTCCTCGCCCTGTCGACGGGCCGTTTTCTCGCCGAGGCCGATCTCCGCGAGCTTTGTGCGCGCGTGCGCTGTCCCGTGCTCGTCATCCACGGCGACCAGGACGCGATCAGCCCGCATCGACGCGGCGAGGCGCTCGCGGAGGCGACCGGCGGAACGCTCGTCACGATGGAGGGCAGTGGCCACTTCCCCCACGCCCGCGATCCGGTCAAGGTGAACCTGCTCCTGCGCGACTTCATCAAGCCCGCGCCGCCGCCGCGCCGCTGGGTCCGCGGCAGGTCCCGCCGCAAGCGCGCCCTCTACATCTCGTCGCCGATCGGGCTCGGCCACGCGCAGCGCGACGCGGCGATCGCAGACGAGCTGCGCAAGCTCCACCCCGACCTCGAGATCGACTGGCTGGCCCAGCACCCCGTTACGGCCGTGCTCGAGGCGCGCGGGGAGCAGATCCATCGAGCGAGCGCTTTTCTCGCCAACGAATCGCGCCACATCGAGAGCGAGTCCGCCGAGCACGATCTGCACTGCTTCCAGGCGATCCGGCGTATGGACGACATCCTGCTCGCGAACTTCATGGTCTTCCACGATCTCGTCCGCGAGGAGCAGTACGACCTCTGGATCGGCGACGAGGCGTGGGAGCTCGACTACTACCTGCACGAGAATCCCGAGCAGAAGCGCACGCCCTACGCCTGGCTCACCGACTTCGTCGGCTGGCTGCCGATGCCCGACGGCGGCGACCACGAGGCGTTCGTGACCGGCGATTACAACGAGGAGATGATCGAGCACATCGCGCGCTTCCCGCGCGTGCGCGATCAAGCCGTCTTCGTCGGCAGTCCCGAAGACATCGTGCCCGAGCGGTTCGCGGCCCACCTGCCCTGGATCCGTGACTGGACCGAAGAGCACTACGGTTTCGCGGGCTACGTCACGGGCTTCGATCCCGCCGATTTCGGCGACCGGGCGGCGCTCAGATCCGAGCTCGGCTACCGCGAGGACGAGCAGGTCTGCATCGTCACCGTCGGCGGCTCGGGCGTCGGCGGCGACCTCCTGCGCCGGGTGATCGCCGCCTTCCCGGAGGCGAAGGAGCGGGTGCCGGCGCTGCGGATGATCGTCGTCGCCGGGCCGCGGATCAACCCGGAGACGCTGCCCGCGCACGAAGGCCTCGAGGTGCGCGCCTACGTCCACCAGCTCTACCGGCACCTGGCCGCCTGCGACCTCGCCGTCGTCCAGGGCGGCCTGACCACGTCGATGGAGCTGACGGCGAACCGCCGCCCGTTCCTCTACTTCCCGCTCCGCCACCACTTCGAGCAGAACTTCCACGTCCGCCACCGACTCGCCCGCTACGGCGCCGGGCGCTGTATGGACTTCGAGAGCGAGACGCCGGAGACGATCGCCGCGGCGATCGCCGAGACGATCGGACAAGACGTCGACTATCGGCCGGTCGAGTCGGACGGCGCCGCGCGGGCAGCGGCGTTGATCGCGCCGCTGCTCGAAGAGGGCAAGGGACGAACGCCGCGGGCGCCGCGCCCGCGCCGAACGACAGCCGCTACATGAAAGGAGCACGGATGCACGGACAACACGACAAGCCCGCTTCCTTCCACAGCTCGCCAAAGGAGGCGATGCAGGCGCCGCAGGAGGAGTTTCTCTACCTCGCCTGCCTACGCGAGGGCACCGGTGTCGAGGCGCCCGACTTCATCGCCGTCGTCGACGCCGAGAAAGGCGCGATCGTCCACGAGATGCCGATGCCCAACGTCGGCGACGAGCTCCACCACTTCGGCTGGAACCGCTGCTCCTCGGCCTGCCACGGCCCCGACCGCTCCCACCTGATCGTCCCCGGTTTCCGTTCCTCGCGCTTCCACATCGTCAACGTGGCCGACGACCCGCGCCGGCCGCGGATCGAAAAGGTGATCGAGCCGGCGGAAGTCGTCCGCGAGACCGGCTACACGCGCCCGCACACCGTCCACTGCATGCCCGGCGACAACATCGTCGTCGCGATGCTCGGCGACGCCGACGGCAACGGCGCCGGCGGCTTCGCCGTCCTTGACGCGAAGACGTTCGAGCTCAAGGGCCGCTGGGAGAACGGCGGCGAGACACCGTCGCTGAACTACGACTTCTGGTACCAGCCACGCAAGAGCGTCCTCGTCTCCAGCGAGTTCGGCGAGCCGAACGCCTACGAGAAGGGCTTCGATCTCGAGGACGTGGGCGCCGGACGTTACGGGCAGCGCATCCACTTCTGGGATCTCGAGGCGCGGACGCTGCAGCAGACGGTCGACCTCGGCGAGAAGGGGCTCGTTCCCCTCGAGGTGCGCTGGCTGCACGACCCCGACGCTGAGCAGGGCTTCGTCGGCGCCGCGCTGTCGAGCGTGATGTGGCACTTCGACCGCAGGAACGGCTCCTGGGCGGCGGCACCGGTGATCGAGGTGGAGAGCGTCGAGCTCGAGGGCTGGCCGTTTCCGGTTCCCGGTCTGATCACCGACCTGGTCCTCTCCATGGACGACCGCTTCCTCTACTTCGTCAACTGGCTGCACGGCGACCTTTGCCAGTACGACGTCTCCGACCCGGCCAAGCCGAGGCTGACCGGCCGGCTCTGGCTCGGCGGCGTGCTCGGCAAGCCGAGCGACGCCGGGCGGGAGCTGAGCGGCGGCCCGAACATGCTCCAGCTCTCCTACGACGGTCGCCGGCTCTACGTCACCAACTCGCTCTACTCGACCTGGGACAACCAGTTCTATCCGGAACTGCGCTCGTGGCTGTTGCGGATCGACTGCCACCCCAACGGGGGCATGGAGATCGACCGCGACTTCTTCGTCGACTTCCACGACCGCCCCGAAGGCCCCGCCCGCGCACACGAGGTGCGCCTCCAAAACGGCGACTGCACCACCGAGATCTTCCAATGACCCTCGCCCACATCGCCGGGATCCCCGTCGAGGAAAGCGTCCTGCAACTCGCCCCGGCCGGCGCGGCGATCGTGACCGCGGTCGCGATCGCCGGCCGGACGGGCCTCGGCCGGCTACGCCGCCGGCTGCGTCACCGGGCGCAGCACAAGAACGGGCCGGTGGTGACCGGGTGATCGCGGTTCCGCCGCCTGCCGCCGCTGAGGTATTCGACATCGAGTTTTTCTTCCGCCCACTACGCGAAAAGCTCGTCGAGAAGCATTGGTCGTTCATGGACGGGTACGCCGACGCGATGATCGCGCAGGGTCCGAACGCTGGCCTCGGACGGGGTCGGAGGCCGGCCACAGCCGAACAGCGAAAAGCCATAGGCGCAGCTAGGTTGGCTGGATGCTCGCGACCGCTGCGCTAACGACACCGACGTTTCTGATCGCCTGGGCGCTCGATACGACCGCGGCGATCCTCATCTTCCTGCACGCGACCAAGCGCGGCAGCCGCCACGCGACGGCATGGGGAATGAGCGTGTTTTTCGCGCTCGGCGTCGCGTTGCCGATCTACGTGGTACACGGTCGGCTGAACAAGCCGTCCGGCCGGCGCTACTAATTCACTCGACTCGCCCTCGCCTCAGCCCGCGCTCTTGACGACACGCGCCCGCAGTGGGACGATCGTCTTCAGCGCGAGGAGGTGTAATGAGCTCTCCGATCTGCGCTGCGGCCTCGTTGCCCAATTCGCGGGCAGTACGGATGGTTGCCTGGTCGGCAGCCGCGTGTGGCACGGCTCTCCTTCTGTTCGCCGGCGGCGCAGCGAGCGCCGCGCCCGATCCAAGCTGCCTAAGCGGCTTGCGGCGTCCGCTGTGCGCCGATCTCAGGCCGAGCCGGCTGAAGGCGACGGTGATCGAGGACGGCCGCCGCCTCCAGATCACCGGCGAGGTTGCCAACGAAGGCACCGCTGACGCTGAACAGTCAACGATGCAGGTCACGATCGGCAAGGTGGCACTGCCTCCGGAGCCGCTCCCGGCAGTGACCCTGAAGGATCCGGTTTCGCTCACGCTCAAGGAAGCGATCCCGGCCGACCTTCGCGGAACGGGGCAACCGGTCACGCTGACGGTCGATCCGGCGAACGACGTTCCAGAGTTGGACGAGTCGAACAACGACGCCAAGACGAAAGCGTTCTTGCCAGCCCTCGCAGACCTCGTGATCGAGAGCGCCGTGCTCCACGTTTCGAACGGCAACGCGGTCGTCGTCGACGCGGTGGTGGCCAACAAGGGAGCCGAGGACGACGCGGTGCCCACGACGCTCACGGTCGCGGCGAACGGTCTCTCGACCACGGCGACGGTGCCCGCACTTGCAGAAGGCGCGTCGTCACCCGTGAAGGCGACGCTTGCGGTTCCAGAGCGGGCGCGTGTCGGGCCGGTCACCGTGACCTTGACAGTCGACCAGGCCGATGTCCTCACCGAGGCGGACGAGACGAATAACGACCTCACGCCGGAGCCGGTGAAAATCGCGCCGGACTTGGCGATCGGCACGGTGGAGCGAAGGCGCAACGGCGAGACGCTGAGCTTGGATGTCAGCGTCCAGAACATCGGCAACACGGGCGCAGCAGCGACGCAGGTCAATGCCTCGGCTCCCGGTTGGCGGTCGGCGAGCACGCCGCTGGCTGCGCTCGAAGCCGGAACGTCGAGGCGTGTGAAGCTCTCGCTGACGGTGCCGCGCTCAGCGCAGGGAAACACTGTGGACCTCACGGTTGCAATCGTTCCGGTGCCGGGCGATTCGCCGGACAACAACACGACCCGGGTGCGCGTGCAGATCCCGCCGCCGGCGCGCACGCCAGACCTCTCCATCGCCTCGGTCGACACGGCTCGCCGCGGCCGCTCGCTGAGGTTGAACGTGAGCGTGGAGAACGTCGGCGGCGCGGACGCCGCAGCGACGCAGGTACATGCGTCGGCTCCTGGCTGGGACGCCGCCGGCGGGCGACTGGCTCCGCTCGCGGCCGGAGCCTCGGCGATCGTCCCGCTTTCCTTGACGGTGCCGCGTGCGGCAGAGGGGCAGACCGTCGAACTCACTATCGCAATCGATCAGGTCGCCGGCGATCGTCCCGAAAACAATACGACGCGGCGTCAGGTGCGGATCAAGCCGCCGCTCACGCTTCCCGACCTCGCGGTATCCGGACTCGGCCTGCGAGTCGCGGAGGACAAGCTGTTCGCCCAAGCGGTCGTCGCAAACGTCGGCAAGGCCCGAGCCGGCGCGATCCGGCTCGAGCTCCTCGCACCCGCTGGGTGGTCGAAGCGCACCGAGACGCTGGCTGGGCTCGAGGCCGGCGCGACGATGCCCGTCGAGCTCGTCGTCCGCGTACCGAAGGAGGCCCGCGGAGACACGGCGGCGTTCCGCCTGCGGGCCGAACCGGTCCCTCGCGAGCGCGTGTTCGCGAACAACGAGACGTCGGCCGAGGTGACGCTGCCGCTGCCTCCGCACCACCGGTCGTGGCTCGTTCTCCTAGCTGCGGGCGGTGGCTTCCTCCTCGCCCTCTCGGTCGGCCTGGGGTTCACGCTTCGCGGCCGGCAATTGCGCGTGCGAGCGCGCTGGCAAGACGAGGCGGACGGAGAGCGGCCCCACACCTGCGAGGTACCACAGACGCACGTGCTCCGCGGCGAATGCAAGCTGAAGCCTGCGTTCCGCAAGATCGAGAAGCTCGAGCTCGCTGCCTGCGGCGAAGACGACCAGGAACGCCGCAAGTCGCTCGACGGCGCGATCGTCGACAAGCTGAATCGTGCGTTGTGGGCGCACCGTCTTCGGCGGCGGCGGCGCGTCCGCGCACTCGTCGAGCCGCTCGGAGAGCGACTGGCAGCGGAGATCGAGCAATGGCTCGCCGCGAACGAGCGTGTGGACGTCGCGATCACCGCAGAGATCAAAGGCGGCAAGCTGGAATGCGAGTTCAAGCGCTCCGAATGTGTCCGCGACGCGGATACGTGTCGCTGGGAAGAGCGAGAGCAGTGGACGGGCGAGGTCGAGCACGCGGTCGAAGAACCGGTCGCCGAGGTTCACGTCCCATTCCACCCGCGTCCGGAACGCGTCCACCAGTTGAGCGCCGACCTCGTGGCCCTGATCGGCCGAGTCGACGTGCCGCGGCGGATACGCGCGCCGGAAGCAGCTCCGCTCCCGCGCGACTGAGCACGAAGCCAAGGGCGATTTGCAAGTCTCTCTTCATGTCGACGATGGCTGACCTCGACGAGCTCGCGCTGGAATTGCCGCAGACGACCAAGGACGTGTCCGACGACGGCCGGCCGGCGTACTTCGTACACGGCAAGCTCTTCTGCTGCCATCGCAGCCGGCGACGCGACGCTCTCGATCCGCGCACCGGCGAGCGGCTCGACGACGTGCTGATGTTCCGCGTCGCCGACCTGGGCGTGAAGGAGCTGATGCTCGCCGACACCCGAGACGTGTTCTTCACGACACCCCATTTCGACGGGTACGCCGCCGTGTTGCTGCGTATCCCGGACCTGCGCAGGCTCGATCGGGACGAACTGCAAGACTTGGTCGCCGAGGCGTGGCTCACCAGGGCGCAAAAGCGCGTCGCGAAGGCGTGGCTCGCGGAGCACGAAGTGCCAGACGAGTCGGCCTAGGGCGACAGCTCCTCTTCGCCGACGGGCTCCAACGACGTTGCGAGGAATGCGCGCCCCGCAGCGAAGTAGATGTAGATCGGCTTCTCGTTCCGAAGCACGTCGAGCACGTTCTCGAACATCGCAGACGGTAGATGCATGCGAATGATCCCGCCGCTCTCGTAGTCGTTCTCGAAGAACATGCCCGGATCGTTGAAGCGGACGAAGGCAACCGTGTTCCCGCTGCTGTCATACAACGCAATCTGAGCCCGGTTCGTCTGGTACCCGCTCGGGCTTCCGTAGAACAGGATGTGGTATTTCGCGACTTCTGCGGCCATCTAAAACCCCTCCCTGAATGACCTAACGCAACTACTTCGACCTGTGGGCGCACTGCATCGACTTCGCCGTGTCGATGCCGCGTTGTCCGTTGCCGCTTGCGCTGTCCTCGGCGTCGTCGATGCCCTTGTTCTTTACGCCGCACGGATTCAGGAACAGTGGGCTGGACGTGCCGGATCCCAGAAGCACATCCGGACCCTTGTCGCCATCGAAGTCAGCGACGAACACGGTCAGGTTCCTCCCCGTCACTGAGAGCGGGACGACGTTGCTCAGCGCCGGACCAAACTCGCCGCCGCCAAGATTCTGGGCCACCACCATCCCAAAGTCAGGCATGTACTTCTGCGCTGCAGCGTAAGTCGAGAAGACGAGGTCGGGCCTGCCGTCGCCGTTGAGATCGCTCAATGCGGTCCCGTTCCAGATCGAGCTCAAACCGTGGAGAATCAGAGTCGGGGCGCCGAAGGTGAAATCACCGGCACCCGGCATCAGCAACACCCCTTGCGTTCCGGGAACGACCGAGCCGCCGGGAGCGACCGTGCCGCTCGTGGAAAGCGCGACGTCTTGCTTGCCGTCGTCGTTGTAGTCGCCGACCAGGATGTTCGAGATGAACTGATTCGCGATCGGGACCGAGACTCGGGACGTGTCGAAGCTCCCGTCTCCGTTCCCCGGCACGACGTCGAGAGCGAATCCGCTGCCGGACGTCAGATTGGCGACGAGGAGGTCCTCCTTTCCGTCGCCGTTTTCGTCTGCGAGCCTGACGAAGTACAGCGCGTTCCCGAACGACGTGAAGCGGGCGTCGAAATGACCTGCTCCATCTCCCAGGAGCACGAAGTACCCCGAAGGCGTCGACGCACTGGGACCGCAGAACCTGTTCTGGGCATAGCCCGCGACGATGTCCGGGAAGCCGTCACCGTTCGCGTCACCGACGCTGACGTAGTTGAAGGGCCCGCAGGCGATCGGCACCGGGAACGCGACGTCGACGGGGTTCGTGTCGAGCGTTCCGTCTGCGTTGGCCCACAACACGGATAGCCCGACCTGCGTTCGCAGGATGACGTCGGCGCGGCCGTCCGCATTGAAGTCCGCCGTCGCCGCATCGATGCTGAACGACCCGTACCGCTGAGCGAGCACCTGCAGGCCGCCGCTCGGCACGGCGAGCTTGAAGAAGAACTTGCCTTTCCCGTCGTTCAGTCCGACGTAGAGATCGGCCGCTCCGCCGGCGCTGGCGTGCGGCCAATCGTACGCAAGCACATCGGGCTTGTGGTCGGCGTTGAAGTCGCCGGTGGCGATGACCTGGATGTTTCCCGCCCACTCCGCGTTGCCTGGATTCGCAGGATGGATCGGGCTTGCCCCCGAGAACGTGCCGTCGCCGCTCCCGTAGTACAACGCGATCCGGCCGTTGGTGTAGTCGAGCCAGACGAGATCCAGATTCCCGTCGTCGTCGAGATCCACCGGCTCCGGCTGCTGGTAGATCCCGTAGCCCCCCGTGTACTGGCCCAGCGGGGCCGGGTCGAAGGTTCCGTCACCGTTCCCGCGGAAGACGCCGAGCTGTCCGCTGCCGAAGGCGATCAGGTCCGGCTCGCCGTCGTTGTTCACGTCGCCGAGCGTGAGCACTGCGACCGCGGACATGTTGGAGAGCACGGCAGACGGAGTTCCGAACGAGCCGTCCGGCCGGCCCGGTGCCACGAAGACGCGATCACTGTAGGTCAAGAAGATTGCATCGGGTACGCCGTCGCCGTTCACGTCGCTCACTCGCAGGCTCGACGCCGCCTGTGATCCCGCGCGTACGCCTGCTGTCGAAGCCGCGATGGTCTGGAACGTTCCGTCGCCGTTGCCTGCCTCGAAGGCGATGACGATCGCGGAAGGGCTTCCCCCGAACAACTGAAGCACGAGATCGCGCTTCCCATCCAGGTTCATGTCGGCGACCGCGAGGTTCGATCCGACGACCAGCGAGAAGCTCCCTGACGCCGTCGTGTCGATACCAACCGGGTTCTGAAACGTCCCGTCGCCGTTGCCGAGAAAGGTCCGTTGTGAGAGCGTGGTCGAAGTTGTGCTCGGGCTGAACAGGCGTGCGACCGTCAGCACGTCCGGCTTGCCGTCGCCGTTCACGTCGGCAACGGTCAATCCACCACCTGCGAGCTTCGCGCCGCCGGCCGGTGTGACCGGAACGATCGACGCGTGCGCAAACGTGCCGTCGCCGTTGTTCAGGAAGACCAGAAAGGCGCTGTTCCTCGTGTCCATCGCGATGACGTCGGGAGCCGCATCCCCGTTCAGGTCCACGGCTTCGATGTACACCACGTTGACGTTCAGGGCGTTAGCGGAATCGTTGTGGTACGCGTTGCCCAGATTGCCGTCGCCGTCGTTGTAGAGGACGTTGAGCATGCCGTCCGCTTGCACGGTGGCGACGTCAGGCCCGTTCGCCTGATCGAAGTCGCTCGCGGCGATCGTGTTGACCGAGCTCATGTCACCGCTCGCAACGGCGCTTGCAGAAGGTGCGCCGTGAAATCCCGGGAACGCGGCGACGGGTCCCGCAGACGTCTGCGTCTGCGCGCCGGTTGCGGATGGTTGCCCGAACGGGGCGAGACACGGAACGAGAGCGAGGCATGCCAGAAGCAACGTCTTCACGGGACTCCCAAGGCGTAGACGGACGCGGATGACGCCATGGTCGTGGCGAGTTGCGGGACGCTAGCAAACGCGCACGCCTGCCAAACGCACGCTCGCGCTTCGCGTGCTATCCCTTGAGGCCCAGGACGCTAGGGAGGGAGGCTCCAGATGGTCGCGTGGTCCGATGACACACAGGCGGCATGGGAACTGCACGCAGCCGAGCTCGCGAAGCTGCCGGGCGTGGTCTCCGTTTCGACGGGGCGACGCAGACGCGGGGGAAAGGAAACCCGCGAGCAGACGGTCGTCGTGACTGTCAGGCAAAAGCTTCCGCCGAGCCAGCTCGGGCCGTCCTCGCTCGTGCCGACGGAGCTTCGACTTCCGGACGGCAAGGTCGTGCGCACGGACGTCGTCGAGGATCCCTCGGCCGTCTTCACCGCGGACCAGGACAGCGCCGCCTACCGACCGGTACCGGGCGGCTGCGAGATCGGGGCGTTCGGCTCGGCCTTTCTCGGCACCCTCGGCGGCTGGTTCTGTGCGCGCGCAGCGCGCGGTAGCGGCTGGAGCACCGTCTGGCTGACGAACGCGCACGTCGCGGACCCGGTGAACCAGTCCACGATCCCTGCCGATCCGCGGATGACGCAGCCGTGGGGCGGCGGGGTGATCGGGAACACGACGGGCATCAGCGGGTGGCCCAGCCCGCTGCCCGGCCCCGGCGTGACCGTGGGTGGCGTCACCGACGCCGCGATCGGCACGCTCGCGACGGGCGTCAACGCCGACCTCCAGGTGCTGCAGATCGCCCCTGCGCCGTTCGAGATCGGCACCGTGACCGCCGGCCTGGGCGTCCAGAAGCGAGGCCGGACAACGCGACTCCGGAACGGTACCGTCCAGACCCAGCCGGGAGGCGGCCCGTTCCTTGCCGCCAACGTCACCAGCCCGGCCGGCGGTCTCGTCACCTTCGGCTTGCCCGGTCAGCCGCGCCTGTTCAGGATCGATTCACCGGGCACCGGCCTGGCGGTCGCGTTCGGCCTGCCCGGCGACTCCGGCTCGCTCGTGTTCGGCACGACGGCCGGACGGATCCAGAGCACGTTCCCCTGCGTCGGCCTCTACTTCGCCGGCAACGGTCGCTGGGTCTCGCAGCAAACGAACCCGAACAACTTCACCGTCACCGGGCTGGCGTTCGACATCGGCAACGTCATGGCGCAACTGAACCTGGACACTGTCTGCTCCTGCATCATCCGCAGCATCCTGGACGCAATCTTCACGAGCAGCGCCGAGGGAGCCGCGGCTCCGGGATTCGCGGCAGGGCAGGTGATGCGGGCGGACCGGATGATGCGGAGCTTCCGCGACGGCGTGCTCGCACAGTCGACCGTCGGAAAGGTCATTGCCGAGGCGATCGCAGAGACGGCGCCCGACGTGTCGCGCGTGCTCGCGCTCGACCCGATCGCGTTCGGCCTCGCCGTCGACCTACTCGAGCCTTGGGCGAAGGCCTCGACGAGCCTCGCGGTGCTCAACCGAAAGCTGGACGAGAAGACGGTCGCCGCCGCCACGGAGCTCGTCGAACGGGTCGTCCGCCTTGCCCCGGAGACGAAGAAACGGATCGAGCCGCTGCTCGAGGAGCTGCGCAAGAGCCAGGGCCAGCCGGTCCGGAAGCTGATTGGTACGTACCGGGCCCCGCGCATCCCGAAGGTCGAGCGACCCTCGCGCCGCAAGTCCTGAGCAAAGCCCACGAGGGCGGGCCCAGGGCCCGCCCTCGTGTCTTTTCGACTCGCTCTCGAGCTAAGTGGAGCAGGTAGTCCATCGACCTGCGCATCACCGTGTTCCGCGCTTCCGGTGTCGCGATACCCTCGAGGCCGAACCCCATGTACAGGGTGTCCGGCGTCGCCACGACGGCGCCCTCGGGGAAGCCGCCGGCGGTGATCCGCGCCCAGTTGTTCGAATTCGGCGCGCTTCCCTCCGGTGGACCGGTCGCCGTCCAACCGTCGAGACCGGTCTCGAAGGACGTCGTCTCGCCGGTCGAGAGGGTGACGTCGTCCACGAACGCGCCGAGCCCCTGAACCGACCAGTCGCTTGCGTACGCGATCGAGACCTCGACCTGCTTGCCGGCATAGGCGCCGAGGTTGACCGACCACTGCTCCCAGCCGGAGGACCGGCCGGTTGCGGCGTTCCAGACTCCCGTCGTGCCCGTCGGCGAGCAGGAACCGTTCGCGTTGAGCGTCTGGTAATGGTCGAGCCACGGATGGAGCTCGCGCCACCCGGCGGGGCAGCTCGCCTCGTCGGGGTCGTTCGGCCCCGTGCTCTGGCTCGTGTGCCCGTTCGCGTCCGGCAGCGTCGTCCAGTCGTTCTGGCCCACCGTGTGGGCCTCGACGAAGACGAAGTCCCAATTGGGCTCCGTGTCGCGCGAGATCCAGAACGAGAGGTTGCCGCCGCCGGCCGGGACGCTGATCGTCCGCGTCAGGCGCTTGTAGCTGATGTCCGCGATGTTCGAGTACGTGTAATACGTCCCCGTGTGCGGGTCGAACGGCCCGCCCGGTCGCACGTACTTCGCAGCCGCCCAGCTGTCGAACTGCGGGAACTGCGCCTTCGGCAGGATCCCACTCGTCGTGATGAACGAGGCCGAGTGATCCTGGTTGTTGGCACTCGGGGCGCCGAACGACCAGCCGAACGGGCTGAACGGATTGTCCGTGCCGATGACGTCGTACAGCGTGCCCTTGGAAGTCGTTCCCGCGTCCTCGTTGTAGATGTACGCCCCGAGGTAGTACTGCAGGAAGTCGTCGGACAGATCCTGACAGCCGTCCGCAGCACTGTTGGGGTCGCACGGCGCGTTCGTCTCCACGTTGAACTCGTACCCCTGGGCGAACTCCAGCCCGGCGTACTTGCCCGTGTAGAGGAGACGGCCGCCCTCGTTGAGGTAGGCCCGCACGGCGAGCATCTCGTCGTTGGCGAGCCGTGACGCCGTGCCGGGCACCATCCCGGGCTCTCGCGTGATGACGTCGTCGCCCGTGTACCAGATGACCGCGTCGTAGTGCGACAGGACTCCGAGCGCGCTCGGAGCCTCACGGCCGTTCGCGTCGACGTCGTAGACGTCGGCGCCGTAACCGCCCGCGGCCAACGCGGCCAGGTAGTACGACAGGTAGGCCGGCCGCGGGTTCGACTTGTAGACCGGCGACAGGCCCGAGTAGTCCTCCGCGGCCATGACGAGAACGCGATTCGTCGACTCGACCTTCGCGGCGTACGTGAACGATTCGCTCGTCTGTCCGGCGCCCGTGAACCACACCTTCACGGAGTCGCCCGGCTGAGTCCCCGTCACGACTCCCTGCATCACGTGGTAGTAGAAGTCGCCGACTTCGCCGCGTTCGCCGCCGTTCCACTGGCTCGTCGGCGCCGTCTGTACGGCCTGAGCAACTCCGTTGCGCGTGATCTGGTACTTGAGCGAGACGGCGTCTGCGGTGCCGTCCCCGTTCAGGTCGCGCTTGGCGAGGACGCGCACCGGCTGCGGGTCGCCGTACGAGACGGAGAACGTGAAGTCGCTCGCCGGGTTGTTGGTCTTCTCGGGATCGGGCCCGTCCGGAAGAAACTTCCCGTCCTTGCCCATGTCGAGGTAGAACGGCTTGACCGTAGTGCCCAGATGCGACACCGGCTGCCCCGGATTCGGGGCCGACTTCGCCAGGTCGAGGGCGAACGGCAGGTTCTTCTGGTACTCGGCCTCGATGAGCGCTTCGTCGTCGGGGAATACGAATCCGCAGCCGTCGCAGCCCTCCTCGAGCTCCGGTGTCCACGACAGCGCGCCTGTCTTCGCGTACGAGTAGTCGTCGGTCGTGCCGTTCGTGATGTAGAGGTCGGCTCCGACCCCGGGGTCGAAGCCGGCGACCGCCGGATTCGCGTCGGTGCCGGTGTACGCGACGAACAGCGGATCGTCTGCCGTCGGCGTCTGGATCTGCCACCCGTATGCATAGAGGAGCAACGGGCCGTACGAGTGGTAGGTGACCAGGAACTTGAACTTGAGCCGGTCGATCAGCGCCTGGTGCGCTTGCACCTCGGGCTCCGACGCCGGCGCTGGACCGCGGTAGGTCAGGCTCGACGGCTGCGAGCTCGAACCCTCGTCGTCGTAGCCCCAATTGATGTCGTAGTTTCGGTTCAGGTCGACGCCGTCGGCGTTCGTGATCTGCCCGTCACCGTCGTTGTCGCGGAGGTTCTTCCGCCACAGCCGTTCGTGATCGAACGTGTACTGGTACCCATCGGGGTTCGCGATGACCATGAACCACAGCTCACGCGTGTTGACGAGGTTCGTGACCTCGGCGTTCTTGCCGTAGTTGTCGACGAAATAGTGGAGCAACCGGCGGTTGACCTCGTTGGCGATCCACTCCCGCGCGTGGATCGTCGACATGTAGAGCACGTCGGGCCGCGCGCCGTCGGCAATGGTCTTGGCGTCCTTCGTCACCTTCAGCGCGATGATCTCGCGACCCTGGTGTGTGTGCCCGATCACCTCGAGCTTCACGATCTGCGGATTCCGGCGCGCGATCGAATAGAGCTCGTCGCGGATGCCGTTCTTCTCGTCGTACGAGCGCCAGACGTTGTAGCCGGCCGCCGCCTGGTCCGCAGCACGCTGCGCCTGGGTCCTGCCTTGCTTGTCGCGGCGCGGCTTCACGTCGATGCCCTGCGCCGCCAGCTTCGCGACCTCGGAAGTCGTCAGCACGAG
>WNGF01013257.1_pt1 | contig 18530 bp, 23 predicted proteins | sample 5400641 | NCBI WGS metagenome assembly WNGF01 (sample SAMN13153371, study PRJNA577476) | soil metagenome | isolation source: 80 cm soil or saprolite under grassland replicate 2 | place: USA:California | collected 2016-06-15
TTCGAGCGTGTCGTCGTCCTCGGCCAAGATGAAATTGCCGAGCCGTTTCCGGATCTCGGCGACCACCGGGTCCAGTTTCGCCTCGATATCGGCGCGATCCGCCCCGCGCACCGTCAATTTCGTCTCGATCTGCGGGTAATGAGCGCGGAAGCCGAGCTTGGCGCTGCCGTCCGGCACCAGCGCCTCGACCCCTTCGAGCAGCGCATCGACATGCGACTCGCCGAGCCCATAGGAGTGGAACCGCTTCAGCTGGATCGCGGTCGGCGCCCCGCCGCGGGCGAGGAGGCGCGGGATGATCTGCTCCTCCAACATGCGGCGCAATTCACGCGGCACGCCGGGAGTGAAGAAAAACCGAGCCTTGCCGATGTCCATCGCGAAGCCGCAGGCGGTGCCGATCGGGTTGTCGAGGATCTCGGCGGTCTGCGGCAGCATCGCCTGTTTCTTATTGTTCGGCGACATGACGCGGCTGCGGCGCAGGAAGAACTGCTCCATCGTGGTCAGCCACTCTTCACTGAGCACCAACTCGACCCCGGCGGCGCGCGCGGCGATCTCCTGCGACAGATCGTCGATCGTCGGGCCGAGCCCGCCATTGACGATGACCGCATCGGCACGTTCGCCGGCGTGCAGAAAGGCCGCCAGCAAAGTGTCGCGATCGTCGCCGACCGTCGTTCCCCAGCGCACCGACAGGCCGACATCCTCCAGCTTCTGGGCGATGTAGCTGAAATTGGTGTTGACGATCTTGCCGGTCAGCACCTCGTCGCCGGTGCAGATGATCTCGATCAGCATGCCGTTTTCCATCCGCTGCCGCCTTCGCACTTATCGAGGTGTGAAAAGCAAAAGACTTCCAAAAATTAATCTTTGGTCCTCGCTGGTAGCTTTGAATCGGGCTAATGCCGTCCGTCCCCCACTGATAACGAGCCGCGCTTCGGTTCTGCTGAACCGAATTAGCGGGTCGTAATCGGCATCTTGTCGTTTACGCTGAAGTTCAACGATTGCCGCTGCAAAGCCCTTAATCCCCGACGCAAACCCTCCCTCCGGTTCCAAATGCCGAAATTTCTCCGCTAGCCTAGGCCTCTGTACTTCTTCGCACAACTTGCGCAACGTGCCGTGGTCGACGCTTCGGTAAACTAGCCCATATCTCTGAGTGTTCCGGTTACGAGCGCCCACGAGGTTGTCAGCCGCTTCGATTGAGGCGGCATGGAATAGCGCGTAGTAAGCCGCCGAAATCGCTCGTCTGATATCAACTTGACGGGGCTGACCCAATGTTGGAGCCCCTATCAGTTTTTCAGCCTGCTGAGGCAGATGTTCAGGGTTCGGGATCGTCACTTTCGGCGAGCTCTGCTTCAGTCGCAAACTCGACGAATGGGAGACGCTCTTCGCCTTCCTCCCAGAGGCGGTTGTGGATCTGAACCAGATTATCCAGCACCGCGTCCCCGCTGATTGACTCGACGATCTTGGGATCGATCACGATTGTGACTCTCCACGCGTCGTCTCCATCCAAATCGACCATTGGTTCGACCATCACGCGCAAAACGTTTTCGGCGCCAAAGTTCTTCTTGGCGACCTTCTCCGCTTCTCGAGCGATTGCGTCTGGTTGCAGCATGCGCCTACCCTGGGCGATTATTGGTAATTTAGCACATGAAATTGAGGCGAAGGCCGGGTTCCGGCCAATCCATCGCGGCGAGCTGGCCCGAGGCCGACAATGTGATGTAGGCGGTGCGCAGATCGGGGCCGCCGAAGCAGATATTGGTCGGGTAGACGTCCGGCATCTTGACCTGACGGACGACCTGACCGCCTGGCGAGATCACCGTGATGTAGCCGGTGACCAACGTCGCGACGCAGATATTGCCGGAGGCCTCGACCGCCAGGCTGTCGAAGCGCTGGAAGCCCGCCAGCCCGCAGACGCAGCGGCCGCCATAGGGTGCCGGGAACGGCTCGTGCTTCACCTTGGTGACGCTCGACCCGTCCGGCAGCGCGTAATACAGCCCGCCATTGTCACGGTGGTGCGCATAGCGCTTGCCGAGATCGGTGAAGTAGAACCCGCCCTGTTTGTCGAACACGAGATCGTTCGGCGCCGATAATTTGTGACCGTTGCACTCGCTGTAGAGGATGCGGGTCTCGCCGGTCTTTGGATCGATGCGCTGGATCGACCCGCCCTTGTAATCGGGTGCCGGGCCGGTCGACAGGAAGCTCGGAGTGGTTTGATAGACGGCGCCCCCGTTATTGCAGACATAGAGGGCGCCGTCCGGACCGGTCGCGACACCGTTCGGTCCGCCACCGGCCTTGCCGATCTCGCTCTTGCTGCCGTCGCGGGCGACGCGGGTCACCTTCCGGCCGGAAATCTCGCCCAAGATCACCGAGCCGTCGGCCATCCATACCGGGCCTTCGGGAAAGCCGAGATCGCTTGCCAGGATCTTGATGTCGGGCATTGGCATCCCTCCGCTCGGCTCAGGCGTTGACCTGGCGCATGATCGCCGCCCAGCGATCGAGCCGCGGCAATGTCGCATCGGCGCCTTCCGCCGGCAGCATCGCCACCCAACGGACGACGCCTATGTCGCGATAGCGCTTCAACAGGTCGACATCCTCGCCGCCGCCCATCAAGGTGACCGGCACATCCTCGAATTTGCGCCCGGCCTCGGCCAGCATCGCCTTGAACTGCGGCAGGTAATCGTTAATGTCGCCGTAAGGCGCGCGCCCGGCGATCGGGGCCCAGCCATTGCCGTAGCGCACCGCGCGGCGCGCCGCATGCGGGAAGGCGCCGCCGACGATCACCGGCAGCGGGTTCTGCACCGGCTTCGGCCAGGTCATCATCGGCGGAAAATCGACGATCTCACCGTGATATTCCGGCCTCGACTTTGTCCAGATCTCGCGCATCGCCTCGACCTGCTCGCGCATCTTCTTGAAGCGCGTCGCGTAGACCGTGCCGTGATCCTCCATCTCATCCTGGTTCCAGCCGCCGCCGATGCCGAACAGAAGCCGGCCGCCGGATACCTGGTCGAGCGAGGCGACCGTCTTGGCAAGCTGGATCGTGTCGCGCTGGATCACCAGGCAGACGCCGGTCGCGACTTTCAGGGTCTTGGTCACCCCGGCCGCGATGCTCAAAGAGACGAAGGGGTCCATCGCGTCGTAATAGGGCTTGGGCAACTCGCCGCCGCCCGGGAACGGCGTCTTGCGGCTCAAGGGAATGTGCGAATGTTCGGGCGCCCAGAGCGATTCAAAACCGCGCGCCTCCATCGCCTGGGCCAGCGCGGCCACCGGCATCGCGTAGTCCGTCATAAACATCAAGACGCCGAAATCCATCGCCTCGCTCCTGTATGCGGGATTGCTGATCGAGATTGCTTCCTCGCTGCTCTCCCCGCAATGACAATCGTTTGCTGTCATTGCGAGCGAAGCGAAGCAATCTCGCGCCGCTCGGGCTCAATTGGCTGATAAATCGCCCCAACTGGTGGCGCGGGCGATGCGCAGGGCGATCACCGGCAGACCGGCGAGGTTCATCGCGCGATATTGCGGGTATCGCGCGGTCAGCAGCGCCTGGGCTCGGTCGTGCTCGGGGCCGTCGTGCAGGATCTCGGCGTCGCCGCGCAGCATGACCCAGCCGAGTCGCCGCCAATCCTCGTCGTAGCGATCGACGACGAACCCGGTCTTCGGGTTTTCCAGGATGTTGCGCACCCGCTTCAGCGGGATGTCCTGCCGCTTCGGCTTCTCGTCGATGGTGATGTAAAGCGTCTGCTCGGCGACGGCATAGCAGACCGGGACCACCTGCGGCGCCCCCTCGGCATCCGCCGTGGCGAGATGGCCGACCCGGCTCGTTTCGAGAAATTGTCGCTGCTGCTCATTCAGCATGGCAGGAATACGCTGCATCACCATCATGCGTGCTTCGAGACGCGCCCCTGCGGGCGCTCCTGAGCATGAGGTGCGTTATTGGATGGCATAAAGGAAAAACCTCATCCTGAGGAGCCCGCGCAGCGGGCGTCTCGAAGGACGCGCTGCCTCGATCCAGCTTTATGCTAACGCCAGGCTGTGCCGGTTGCCTATGGCTTTGCCGGGATCGTACGATGCGGTCAACCGCCGCTGGAGATGCCGATGTCGGATACGACGGCCGTTGCCTTGAGCCCGGAAACCGTGCTGGCGCAGATGAAGCAGAACGGCGTCACCGATGTCGTCTGGCTGCCCGATAGCGAGACCAACTGGCTCTATCTGTTGATGAAGGCGGAGCCGTCCTTGCGCCTCGTCGGGGTCAGCCGCGAGGGCCATGCCTGCTCGATCGCCGCCGGGCTCGCCGCCGGCGGGCGCAAGCCGCTGATCCTGATCCAGAACACCGGGATGATGGAATCCGGCGATTCGATCCGCGGCTGGCTCTTGGGCCTCAACGTGCCGGTGGTGATGATGGTCGGCTATCGCGGCTGGACCCGCCACGGCGTCACCACCGATACGGCGGCGACCTATACAGAGCGGTTTTTGATGGCGTTCGGCCTCGCCTATTACCTGGTCGAGAGCGACGCAGACGCGGCGCGCATCACCACCGCCTTCGAGGAGGCCGAGCGCACGCGAAGGCCAGTCGTCGTCCTGGTCGGCGACGAGTATCACGGCTTCAACCGCTGACCGGAGAAAACCAAAATGATGCGCATTGCCGAAGCGCTCGAAGCCTTCCGCCCGTATCGCGAGAACGCGATCGTCGTCCCGGGACGCGGCGGCCGCTACTGGATCGACCAGACGACCCATCCCGGGCTCGACGTGCCGCTCGGCGACCCGGCGATGGGCGGCCATGCCGGGTTCGGCCTCGGCCTGGCGCTGGCCCGCCCCGAGCGCAAGGTGGTGCTGTTCGATTCCGAGGGCGACGTCCTGATGAGCCTTGGCATGCTGGCGACGATCGCCGAACAGATGCCCACCAATTTCTACCATTTCCTGCTCGACAATGAATGCTATGCGACGACCGGCGGCCAGCCGGTGCCGAACGCCAAGAACATCGCCTATGACAAGCTGGCGCTCGCCGCCGGCTATCCGCGCGCCCATGCCTTCGACGAGATCGCCGACCTCGGGCGCGAACTGCCGGCGATCCTCGGCCGGCCCGGCCCGGTCTTCGTCGCGCTGAAGGTGTATCCCGAGGTCGAGAACTCGCCGATCGGCCGGCGCCAGCGCTGGCAGACGCGCAGCCGCGACCAGGTGCTGAAGGAATTGCGCGGCGGGTTGGGGCTCGCGTCATGAAGGCCAACGGCGCGGCGCCCACGGGCGGCCAAATCGACGCCGGCAGCTTCGACTATATCGTGACCGGCGCCGGCTCGGCCGGCTGCGCCGGCGCCGCCCGGCTCAGCGAGGCCGGTCGGCTACAGCCGGCTGTTCGCCGACCCCCGCCTCAACTGGATGTTCGAGAGCGAGCCCGAGCCCGAGCTCGAAGGCCGCAGCATGTACCAGCCGCGCGGCAAGGTCTTGGGCGGAACCAGCTCGATCAACGGCATGGTCTATATGCGCGGCAACCCGGCCGACTATGATTTGTGGCGGCAGCGCGGCTGCGCCGGCTGGGATTGGGACAGCGTCCTGCCCTATTTCAAGAAGGCCGAGGACCAGGAACGCGGGCCCGACGCGACGCATGGCGTGGGCGGGCCACTCCGCGTCTCCGACCAGCCGATCCGCTGGGAACTCGCAGACAAGTTCATCGACGCGGCGGTCGAGGCCGGGCTGCCGGCCAACAACGACTTCAACGATGGCGATCAGGAGGGCGCCGGGCCGTTCCAGAGCACGACCAACCGCAAGCGGCGTTGGAGCACGGCGCGCGCCTATCTCCATCCGGCGCGGCGCCGGCCCAACCTGGCGATCCGCACCAAGTCGCACGCCACCCGTATCCTCGTCGAGGACGGCCGGGCGAGCGGCGTCGAGTTTCTCTGCGACGGCGTCCCGCATGTCGCCACCGCGCGGGGCGAGGTCATCGTCTGCGGCGGGGTGTACGGCTCGCCGCAGCTGCTGCAATTGTCGGGGCTCGGCCCGGCTGCAATGCTTCAGCAATACGCCATTCCGGTGGTACGCGACATGGCGGCGGTTGGTGCCGATCTGCAGGACCATTTCTATGTGCGGCTGGCCTTTCGCTGCACCAAGCCGGTGACCCTCAACGACCTCGCCAACCACCCCGTCAAGAAGTTGGTTGCCGGGCTGCAATATGTCCTGTTTCAGAAGGGGCCGCTGACCAGCAACGGCATCTGCGCCGGCGGTTTCGCGCGCAGCGACGCGCGGCTTGAACGACCCGACATCCAGTTGAATTTCAGCGTGTGGAGCTTTGCCGACCGCAACCGCATGGGGGCCCAGCCGCACCCGTTTCCCGGCTTTACGATCAGCGCGGTGCATCTGCGGCCCGAGGCGCGCGGCACGGTCCTGCTGAAAAGCCCCGATCCGCTGGCGGCACCGGCGATCCGCTTCAACTTCCTGAAGACGCGCTATGACATCGACGCATTGATCGCCGGCATGCGGGCTGGCGCGCGCGATCACCCGCCAGCCGGCGCTCCTGCCCTATGTCGCCGAAGAGCTGGTGCCCGGCGCGCAAATCGAGAGCGACGCCGAGTTCGAGGCGGCGATCCGCCGTCACGGCCTCTCCAACCTGCACCCGGTCGGCACCTGCCGGATGGGCGCCGACGAGGCGGCGGTGTGCGACCCGCGCCTGCGGGTCAACCACCTCCGCGGGCTGCGCGTCGTCGACGCCTCGATCATGCCCTCGGTGCCGGCCGGCAACACCAACGCCCCGACGATCATGATCGCCGAGAAAGCCGCCGACATGATCCTCGAGGATGCACGCGCCGCCTAGCGGCCCCCTAGGCGGCACCTTCCGCGCTCCAAGGCGCGCCCAGGCCAGACCGATGACGGCCTCCTTCTCCACCGGGCCCAGCGGCTAGCGAGCCGCTGCCCATCTCACAATTTTCGTCGCGATCTTCATCCTTCCCGAGTTGCTGCTGTTCGCGCTGGTGCCGATCCCTGAGAGCCGCGGGAAGCAGTTGTCGCCGGGCTCAATGCTGTTCGCCGAAGGCGCGCTACTGGCCAGCGTACTCATCAGCACCATGGTTATGGCCTTGGTTGAGCGGCGCCGCATCGGCTCCTATGGCCTGAGCGACCCGCACGCCTTTACGCGGTTTATGTCGGGAGTACTCGCGGGCGTTGTTCCCTGCTCGATCCTGATCGGCGGCACGGCCGGTCTCGGCTACCTCGCCGTCAGACCGGCGCTCTTCGGGTCGTCCTTCGATATTCTGACCTACGGCTGCGCCTGGGCTACGGCGTTCTTCCTGGTCGCGCTCAGCGAAGAAATGCTGTTTCGCGGCTATCTGCAGACCGCCCTGTCGCGGCTTATCGGGTTTTGGCCGGCTGCCGTGATCCTCTCGGCGGCTTTCGGGCTCGTCCATCTGAGCAATCGCGAAACCGTTCCGTTGAGCATCGCCGCCGCGACCGCAGTGGGTCTGATTCTGAGCCTGTGCTTGCGGTTAAGCGGCTCGCTGTGGTGGGGCATCGGTTATCATTCGGCGTGGAACTGGGCTCAGTCGTATCTCTATGGTACGGCGATTTATGGAGATTACGTTGAAGGCCGGCTGCTTCACTCTGAGCCGATCGGCGACCCGCTTTGGAGCGGCGGCGCCGTGGGCCCCGAAGCAAGCAGGCTGATCGTCCCGGTCTTGGTGCTCACCGCGCTCATCGTTTGGTCAAGCTTCCGCGGGCGAGACCGCGTCGCGGAACCGCCGTAAGCGGCTGGGACCTCCCGAACGCCTGCCCAAAGATTCTTCGCCAGCGCCTCTTGAAGTTCGCGTCATTTAGAACAAAATAGCAACACTGACCTTCAGAGGCCGGAGGTCGCGAGTGGTAGATGGGTTTTGCTTCAAATTCCGCTGCAAAGCAGCAAAACGAGCCGGCCTGGGGGCACTCCGGTCCGGTCCTGCGATGGGAACGAGGATGGCGTCCGCCTGTAATGCCCTGCAATTACAGGTTAGCCTCCGTCCGGCGCTCAACCGGGCTTCGGGTCGAGATCCCTGGCCTGCTCCTCGTATTGGCGGACGATCTGCATCAGTTTTTCGCGCAGCGCCGGGTTCTGCTCGGCCTCGGCCAAGGCACGGAATTGCGCAGCATATTTTCGGTAGTGTGCCGCCCGCTCGCGCGGCGACTGCACTTGCCCCCGGCTGTTCCGGACATCGGCTTCCCCTGACCCGCCATTGTCCTGGGTCAGTGCGCCAGCCATCGTGTACCGCCAACAGGGCAACAACCCCAGGCGAGAAATCGTTCCTGGTTCGCCGGGGAAGCGGCGCCCGATGCCGGGCGCGGTTGCTTGTGATAGCCCTCGCCGCCGCCTACGTAGCATACTCGGCGCGCGGACAAGGAGGCATCGGTGCTGCACGGCCGGCGCATTCTGCTGATCATTTCCGGCGGCATCGCCGCCTATAAGAGCCTTGAGCTGATCCGCCGGCTGCGCGATCAGGGCGCCCTGGTGCGCTGCGTAATGACCGAGGCGGCGCGCCAGTTCGTCAGCCCGCTGTCGGTCGCCGCGCTGAGCGAAGACAAGGTCTACGGCGAACTGTGGTCGCTGACCGACGAGAGCGAGATGGGCCACATCCGCCTATCACGCGAGGCCGACCTCGTCGTCGTCGCGCCAGCGACGGCCGATCTGATCGCCCGCATGGCGGCCGGCCTCGCCGACGATCTCGCCGCGACCACCCTGCTCGCCTCGGACAAGCCGGTGCTGATCGCGCCGGCGATGAACGCGATGATGTGGGCCCATCCGGCGACCCAGGCGAACATCGCGACCCTCGCGGCGCGCGGGGTCGGACGGATCGGCCCGGCGGCCGGCGATCTGGCCTGCGGCGAGGTCGGGTTCGGGCGCATGGCCGAGCCGGCCGAGATCCTCGCCGCGATCACCCGCCAGCTGACGCAGGAGCGGCGGCTCGGCGGCCGTCGCGCGCTGGTCACCAGCGGCCCGACCCGCGAGCCGATCGACCCGGTGCGCTACATCTCGAACCATTCCTCGGGCAAGCAGGGTCATGCGATCGCCGCAGCACTCGCCGCGCTCGGCGCCGAGACGGTGCTGGTGTCGGGACCGACCAATGAGCCGACGCCGGCCGGGGTGAGGCTGGTTGCGGTCGAGACCGCAGCCGAGATGCTGGCCGCCAGCGAGGCCGCCTTGCCGGTCGATGTCGCGGTCATGGCGGCGGCGGTGTCCGACTGGCGGATCGACAACGCCAGCGCCCAGAAGCTGAAAAAGGACGGCAAGGGGCCGCCGGCGCTGCGCTTCGTCGAAAACCCGGACATCCTCGCCAGCCTGTCGCGCCGCGGCAACGATCGCCCGGCGCTGGTCATCGGCTTTGCCGCCGAGACCGAGGATGTCGTCGCCAACGCGCGGGCGAAACGCCGCCGCAAGGGCTGCGACTGGATCCTCGCCAACGACGTTTCGCCCGGCACCGGCACCTTCGGCGGCGACCAGAACACGATCCACCTCGTCGATGGCGATGGGGTCGAGGATTGGCCGATCATGACCAAGCATGAGGTGGCTGGGCGTCTGGCCGAGCGCATCGCCGCGACCCTTGTTCCCGAGCCGGTGACCGCGCCGGCCTCGCCACGCGTCCGCGGCGCCGGCGCCGAACCGCACTGAGCCGTGCCGCTTCCGGTCGAGCTGAAGATTCTCGATGAGCGGCTCTCGGGCTGGGGGTTTCCGCGTTACGGGTCGACCCGATGCGCCGCTGCTCTTGCGGCCGCAGGCGCCGGCCGTGCTGATCCCCGCCGGCATCGCCTTCCGCATCGCCGATCCCGAGTGGTGCGCCCTCGTCTTGCCGCGATCGGGACTCGGCCATCGCGACGGGCTGGTGCTCGGCAATGCGGTCGGACTCGTCGACGCCGATTACGAGGGGATCTGCCAAATCTCGACCTGGAACCGCAACCCGCCGCCCCCATTATCCGGACAACCTCGCGACGGCAGCGAAGGCATCTGGATCAACCCCGGCGACCGCATCGCCCAGCTGGTGTTCACCCGGATCGCGCGGCCACAGTTCCGTATCGTCAGCGAGTTTTCCGAGGCCGGCGCACGGCAGGCGGGCGGCTTCGGCTCTAGCGGAATCGCTTCCGCTTGTCCGGACCCTGCGGCGCGGCGTAAACCGTAATCCTGGCCTCCGACGGCCACGGGACGGCGACGCGTCCATCATGATCCGGCTGACCAAGAAGCTGCTCTACGCGATCGAGGCGGTGCTCGACATCGCTTATAACGGTGGTGCCGCCCCGGTGCGCTCGGCCGAGATCACCGAGCGCGAGGGCATCCCGCGCCGCTATCTCGAGCCGGTGTTGCAAGAGCTGGTGCGCGAAGGCGTGCTCGTCGGCATCCGCGGGCCGAGCGGCGGCTATCGCCTGGCGCGCGAGCGGCGCCGGATCAGCCTCGGCGACATCGTACGGATCGTGCGGGGCCTCGAAACCGGCGAAGACCCGATCTCCGATCCGGCCGGCAGCGCGCTCGGCCATCGCGTGGTGCGGCCGCTGTGGATCGAATTGCAGGACGAGACGATGCGCCGGCTCGACGCGCTGACCCTCGACGAGCTGTGCAGCCGGGCAGACCGCGCCGGGATCGCGGGGCGCCGCGCGCCGGCCGGTGGCGGGAGCTGACCAGCGTTTGTGTTGCCGAAGGCCCGATGCGGCGCCACATCATGGCTGCATCCGCGGCCATCGCGTCGGAAAACCCATGGAACTGACCGAAGAACAATTCCAGCGCTACGCCCGCCATCTGATCCTCGACGAGGTCGGCGAGGAGGGTCAGGCAAAGCTGCTCGCCTCGCGCGTCCTGGTAGTGGGGGCCGGCGGGCTCGGCTCGCCGATGCTGCTCTATCTCGCGGCGGCCGGGGTCGGCACGATCGGCATCATCGACAACGACCGGGTCGACCTGACCAATCTGCAGCGCCAGATCGTGCACGCGACGCGCGCGGTCGGCGACCTCAAGGTTGACAGCGCCCGCGCCACGCTCGGCGCGGTCAATGACGGCATCCGCATCGAGACCCACCCGACGCGGCTCGACGCGGAAAACGCGGTCGAGATCGCCGCCGGATACGATCTCGTCGCCGACGGCAGCGACAATTTCGCGACCCGCTACCTGCTGACCGACATCTGCTTTCGACTGAAGAAGCCGCTGATCGCCGCGGCGCTGTCGCCCTTCGAGGGTCAGCTGTCGAGCTTCCGCCCCTATTTCGGCGATGGCCATCCCTGCTACCGTTGCCTGTTCCGCGAGCCGCCGCCGCCCGATCTGGTGCCGCGCTGCGAGGAGGCCGGCATCCTCGGTGCGGTCGCCGGGGTGATGGGCACCCTGCAGGCGGTCGAGGTATTGAAGGAATTGCTCGGCCTCGGCGACAGCCTCGACGGCACGCTGCTGATCTACGACGCGCTCAGAGCGCAGTTCCATCGCATCCGAATCGCCAAGGACCCGGACTGTCCGACTTGCGGGCAACGCCGGGCGTAGCCGGCCATTTGACTCAGTTCCGTCATACGGCTTGACCCGAGATTCCCGCCGGGCTTATGGGGATTCGTGAGGTAATGGGCCGGGGGGACAGATGGCCGGTGCGGCCGTCCGGGCGGTCATTGGGATCATCGGGGTTGTCGCGTTGCTGATGGCGGGCGCGCATGCCATCGCCGCGCCCGGCGACGGCGAGGCGGGGTTGCCGGTGCCGCGCTTTGTTAGCCTGCATGCCGACCGGGTCAATCTGCGCACCGGCCCCGGCGACCGCTATCCGATCGACTGGGTGTTCACGCGCAAGGAAATGCCGGTCGAGGTCACCGGGCAGCTCGAGCATTGGCGCCGCATCCGCGACTGGGAGGGAACCCAAGGCTGGGTGCATGAACGGATGCTGACCGGCAAGCGCGCGGTGATCGTCAAGGGCGGGGTGCGCCCGCTGCATCGCCAGCCCGACCCGGCCGCCGCGGTGGTCGCGCGCGCCGAGCCCGGGGTCATCGGCCATCTCCTCGAATGCCGCGGGCCGTGGTGCCGGATCGAGGCGGGCGAGGTCACCGGCTGGGTCCAGCGCGGCGACATCTGGGGCGTCTACCCGAACGAGACCGTGCCGTAGCGGGGCCTATTCCGATTGGGGCGGCGTGTCGGCGAGTTCGCCATCCGGCAGCACCACAAAGATCATCACGGCGAGGATCGTGATCAGAAAGCGGAACGCGCTGGGGACGCCGTTCCATTGCGATGACATCCACATCCCGAACCATTCGCCGCCGACCGTGACAAAACCGAATTGATAGAGCAGGAAAGCCAAGGTCAGCGCGGCGATCACGAGGTTTTTCGTATGGTTGAACGTCGTGGCATCGGCCCGCAGGCAGCGCAGCAGCCGGAATACACCGATCCAGCACAGCACCGACACGACCGCTTGGGTCGTGATGATCAACCCATAAGCGGCGTGGTGCACCATTGGGTTGGTGATCGCGCGATAGGTGATGGTGGAAGTGGCAAAGATCGTGTCCATCGCCAGCACGTGCTGCACGAAAGCGAAGTTGGTGTCGTAATCGGTCACGTTGCCGAACGTCACCAAGGTCAGAAAGGCGGCGATCGAGGCCGCGGTCGCGATTTTGGCGATGCGCAGGATCATCGGCGTCGCTGCCGCCCGCGGAAGCTCGGCCGTCTATTTTTTGTCGAGCAGCCGCATCACCTCCTCGGCCAGGACGCCACCGGTGATCGAGAGCGGCGCAAACCGCGCCGTCGCGGCGATCTCGGCGCTCGACATCATGATCTGGTCAAGCCTGGTGGCGAGCTGCGGTACCGACGCGGCAAACACCAGCCGGCCGATGCCGCACCACAGGATCGCGCCGATGCACATCGGACACGGCTCGCCGGAGGTGTAGAGCGTCGCACCCTTCAGCGCGTCGCTGCCATGCGCGGCGAGAAGGCGGCGGATCGCCACCATCTCGCCATGCGCGGTCGGATCGCCCTCCGTACGTCCCAGATTGCGGCCGCGCGCGAGGATACGACCATCCCGCACGATCACCGCGCCGAAGGGCAGATCGGCGCGGCTTGCCTCGGCGAGGGCGATGCGCATAAAGCGTTCGTCCTCGGCGGCATCGACCGCCGCCGCGTCGAGTGGGGCGGCCGCGGGCAGCGCGGCGATGCCGACCGAACCCGCGACAACCGACCGCCGGCTTACTGCGGTGCCGGGGCGATGCGATTGGTTCGTCCGCGACCTCGGCATGGCGATATGCTCCCCTTGTTCAGCTTACCGCGCCAGCCGCATTATCAGCACATCTCTTGCTCGCAGGCGGTGCCGCAGCAGCCCCTCTCCCGCACCGCGGGCGAGGGTTCCGTCAGCCGGGCAATTTCCAGCCGAGCCAGTCGCAGACGGCTTGGCCCATCACCAGTTCGAGGTCGCGGCCTTTCAGCCACGGCATCTCTTCGGTGAACATCGTCACACATTGTTTCCACGAGCACGGCATGCGGGTGATGTCGGTACCCCAGAAGCTGCGCTCCGGCCCGAATGTCTCGACGATCTGCTGGGTGTATTTGTGGATGTTGCGGTAGGGGTAGGGCTGGCTCGAATTGCCCGGCGCGCCGGTGCATTTAACAGCGACGTTCGAGTATTTGGCGAACGCCAGAAGCTGCGGCTGATTGGCGTGGGCCGCGTCGTCGGTGCCGCCGCGCACCCGCGCATAATGGTCGAGGATCAGCTTGAGGCCCGGGTGCCGCTCGGCGATCTGGCCGACCAAGGGCAGCTGGTTCGATGCCATCAAGGCGATCGGGATCCCGGCTTTCTCGGCCGCCGGCCACAGCCAGTCCATCGTGCCGTCGGTCATCCAGTTCGTCTGGTGCGGCTGGGTGAAGGCATAGCGCAACCCGAGCATGCCCGGCCGGCTCTTCCAACTGCCGATCAGCTCGCGGCTCTCCGGCTTGTCGAGCGGGAACTGGCCGAGGATCGCGAAGCGGTTCGGATATTTGACGCAGGCCGCTTCCGCCACCGCGCCGGAATTGGGGTCCCAGCCCGGCGGGTGGATCAGCGCCGCATCGACCCCAGCGGCATCCATCTCCTTCAGGCAATCCTCGGCCGACCAGGACGAGATCTGGCGGTGCATCGCGTTGGTCGGCAGGTTCTGCGACCACAGATGGATCTGCGCATCGACGATTTTCATGGCTGTCTCCTATTCCCGCTTGAGCATTACCGAAACCGCCGGCTTGCCCTGTTCGCGCACGGCGAGGCTGGCCGCATTACCGGCGCGGGTCGCGGTCGCTTCACCCTTGTCCCAGGCAAAGCTCCGGCTGCCGTCCGGCGCGGCGGCGGAGCGCACGACATCCTTGTAGTCGCCCCGCCAATTGAAGGCGATCAGGGTTTCGCCGGCGAAGACCAGCTGAACCCCGTTGCCTTTGTCCCAGCCGCCGGCCCAGGTGCCGTCCCAGCCGACCCGGCCGCTCTGGCCCAGCGCGGCGCCGGCGACGAGCAGCGCCAGCGTCAGGGCGAGACACAGCCGCCCGAGGGTTCGGCTCACCGCTCCAGGCCGGGCGCGCCGGCCGGCACGTCGTAGAAGGCGAGGGTCATCGAGACGCTGGTGTAAAAGCCCATCAGGCAGATCACGTCGGTGATGCCGACATGGCCGAGCGCCTCGACCGCGCGGTCGTAGAGGCCCTTCGCGACCCAGCGCGAATTGGCGATGCAAGTCGCCATCTCGTAGACGACCTGCTCGCGCTTGTCGTCGAACGAGGTCGGCAGGCCCGACAGGATCGCCTCGACCTTGTCGTCCGGCAGCCCGGCCGCCTTGCCGGCCCGCTCATGCGCGTTGGTCGGGTAGATCGAATGCCATTTGCTGTTGATGATGCACACGGCGATCTCGCGCTCGCGCTCGCTCAACGAATAGCCGGTGCGGAAATGCGCGCCAAGCGGCCCCATCACCTTGGCGAGCTTGGGGTTGTGCACCCAGATCTTGTTCGGCCCCGGCAGCCGGCCGCGCGTCTCGATCAGCGAGCGGTAGGCGTCCTGCTGCTCCGGGGTCATCTGGTCGTAGGGGATCTCGGCGTAGCGGCCAAAGGTCGGGGTCTCGGGCATCGGCTGGCTCCTCCTCGGTGAAGCGGTTGTTGACGGCAGCATAGCCTGCCCTGCGCCGCCGCGCGAAGGGCGGATTGCGGCAGCAACGACGGGGACTGCGACCGGCTGACGCAGGGCCTGCGCCAGAGCACGAATGATGTTGCGAACCATTCGCAACATTCCTATGTTACAGTTCGTTACCGAGCGTTGAGAGCCTGCCATGTATGTGTGCCTGTGCAATGCGCTGACCGACCGCGACTTCTCTCCGCATATGGCGGGCGGCGCTTCTTCGGTTTCGATGGTCTACCGCGCCTGCGGCTGCCAGCCGCAATGCGGCAAATGCGTGCCCTTTGTCCGCCAGATGTTGCGCCAGGCAGCCGAGGTGGAGGGCAAGAGCGCCGGCGCGGATTGATCCCCTTTTCGCGGGGTTGATCGATTTTCCCTTGGCGGCGTTAGCTTCCCAGTTGCGGCACATGCCGACATTTGCGGAGGCCGGACATGAGGGGCGATCAGACCGTCATCCAGCATTTGAATGCGGTGCTGAAAACCGAGCTCACCGCCATCAACCAGTATTTCCTGCATGCGCGCATGCTGCGCCATTGGGGCGTCGAGAAGCTGGGCGACCATGAATACAAAGAGTCGCTCGACGAGATGAAGGATGCCGACAAGCTGATCGACCGCATCCTGTTCCTCGGCGGGCTGCCCAACCTGCAGGACCTCGATAAACTGCTGATCGGCGAGAATGTCCGCGAGATCCTCGAATGCGATCTCCGGCTCGAACAGGCCGGCCTCGCACGGCTGCGCGAGGCGATCGCCTATTGCGAGGGGGTGCGCGATTTCGTGACCCGCGACCTGTTCAGCGACATGCTCGACCAGGAAGAAGGCCAGGTCGATTTCATCGAGACGCAGTTCGAGCTGATCGACCGCATCGGCCTCGAACGATATATCCAGCTGCAATCCAGCCCGGCGGAGTAAGCGGCACTCACTGTCATTGCGAGCGTAGCGAAGCAATCTCGCGCCGATCGTGCTCGCCTGAGGGGGATTGCTTCGTCGCTGCGCTCCTCGCAATGACAATGGCTGTCGGGTGACTGTCTTACTTCTGGCGGGCGGCAGCGATCAGCGCTTTCAGCGTGCCGAGATCGATGGCGCCGGGCACGATCTCATCACCGATCACAAAAGCCGGTGTGCCGCGGATATCGAGCGCCTCGGCCAGTGCGACATTGGCTTTCAGGGCGCGGTCGATCTCCGGGGCGGCCATGTCGCGCTTCAGCCGCTCGCTGTCGAGCCCCGCCGACTGGGCGACTTTCATCACCGTCGCCTCGTCGAGCTGGCCCTTAGTCCCCATCAGCGCGCGATGGAGGACGTCGTATTTGCCCTGCTTTCGGGCGGCGAGCGCAGCTCGCGACGCGGTGATCGAGTCGGCCCCAAGCACCGGAAATTCCTTGTAGACGAAGCGCAGCTGCTTGTCTTGGCTGAGCAAAGCTTCGAGCGCCGGTTCGACCTGCTTGCAGTAGGGGCAGCGATAGTCGAAGAACTCGACCAACGACACATCGCCCTTCGGGTTGCCGCCGACCGGGCTTTCCGGGTCCTCGAGCACCTCGCGGCGCCGCGCCGACAGCGCCTGCGCCGCCTTGTCTCGGCTGTCGCTCTTCAGCTTATCCTCGGCGGCCTGCAGCGCATCGAGCAGGATCTCGGGGTGGTTGGCGAGGTAGTCGCGAATGATCGCCTCGATCGCCTTCTTCTGCTCGGGCGTGAACTCGGCGGCGGGCGCGGCGCGCAGGGGCACGAGCGCGACGAGGACGCCGAGCCACAACGCGGCGGCCCACCAGCGGCCACGCGGCAGCGACGATCGGCGGACATCAAGCGGCATTCTGGGCTCCATCGGAAAAGTGGCCGCGGCCGGGTCACTCGTCGAGACGTTCCGCCTCGCGGTGGATGTCCTCGGCGCGGAAATAGGACGGGGTGTTCTTGGCCAGCGACTGCTTGGCGCGATTGGATTGCTGGATCGCGTCCTTCTTCTTGCCGTTGGCGAGCGCTTCCTCGGCCAGTGACAGCGCCGCCATGCCGAGCTGGTTGTCGCGACCATAGGCGATGGCGAGGAAATGCCAGACCTGGCTGTCGCGGCCTTCGGCGCGGCTGGCGTCGTTGAGATAGGCGATCGCCCGCTTGTTCAGCGCCGGCTCGCCGCTCTCGATATAGATCTGCGACAGCGAGACGCGCAGCAGCGCCGCCTGGGGCGCCAGCTTGACGGCGTCCTCAAAGGGGCGGATCGCCTCGCGCACCCGCCCGTTCTCGAACAGCATCTGGCCCTTCAGCTCGCGATAATAGGGATCGTTCGGAAAGTCGCGGATCAGCCCGTCGATCTCCGGCAGAGCCTTGTCGAGCTTCGGGGTCCGGTAATAAGCGATGGCCCTGGCGTAGCGCGCCAGCGGCGAGCGGTCGCTCTCGGGGTAGGCCGAGAGCGTCTTCGACGGGTCGTCGAGAAAGGCATGCAGCTTGGCCTTGATCCGCTGCAGCAACTCGGCCGAGCCGGACGGGTCGGGCGCGTTCGAGCAACGGGCCTGCGCGACATGGTCGCGCATGTATTGGACGCGCTGCTGGGTCAACGGATGAGTGCGCACCCAGGCGTCCTGGCGGTCACCCGACAACAGCTCGCTCGTCTGCAAGATCTCGAAGAATTTCAAAAGGCCGCGGGCCGATTGGCAGCTGCGGTCGAGAAAGTTCAGCGCGGCATGGTCGGCGGTTGCCTCCTGGGCCGTCGAGAACAGCATAAACGAGCGCTCGGCGACGCCCGATGCCCCGAGCATCGGGGCGCCGCTGCGCCCGACCACCGAGGCGGCGGCGGCGACGACCATGGCGATGATGCTTTCGATGCTGGCGTTGCGCATCGCTTCCTTGGTGCGCAGCACATGCCCGCCGGTGATATGGCCGGTCTCGTGCGCGATCACCCCAATCAGCTGATTGGGCGTCTCGGCCCGCAGAATGAGGCCGGTGTTGATGAAGATCGCCTGGCCGCCGGCGACAAAGGAATTTAGCTGACTGTCGCCGATCAAATAGATCCCCATATTGCTGGGCTCAAGCCCGGCCGCCCGCAGCACCGGGGCGGCGATCGCCCTGATGTCGTTTTCGATCTCGCTATCGCGCAACAGGAGTGGGGCTTTGGCGGCCATCGCGCGCGGCGGTGCGCACAGCGCGACGACGAGCGCCGCGACCAGCACCAGACGCTGCAGCCCAAACACGCTAGCCGTCTCTCTCACACGTTCCCCAACCGGCGTCGGCGCGGCCGCGCGGCCGACGCGAGCGGCATCGCCGGCTGGTAATCGGCAATTGCGGCAAAGCCGGGGCAGGCAACCGCCCTCTCGCACCGGCGCGACGCGGCGCCCATGGCGAGCGTCACGACTGGATCAGCCGTTGCCACCAGCCTCGGCGCGGATTTGCCGGCTTTTCGGCCACCGTCACGACGTCTTCGTTGGGGCTCGCCGCGGGCGGCCTGGGCGCCGGTTGGCCCATTGCCGAATCCGATGACGCTGTCGCCTCTTC
>WNGF01004546.1_pt1 | contig 18529 bp, 8 predicted proteins | sample 5400641 | NCBI WGS metagenome assembly WNGF01 (sample SAMN13153371, study PRJNA577476) | soil metagenome | isolation source: 80 cm soil or saprolite under grassland replicate 2 | place: USA:California | collected 2016-06-15
CGTGGACGCCGCGCGTGAGCGCCGTGCGCGGCACCGGCTGCCCATCCCGCTCGATCCGCGTCTTCGGCGTGAGGTCGATCTCGACGGCAGGCGGGTAGTGCCGGCGCACATTCACTGCGCGTGCTCCGGCATCTTCGGGACGGCGTAGATCTCGAAGTCGTATCCCATGTGGCCGCCGAAGGAGCGATCGGCATGGATGCGCTGGACGAATCCCAGTCGTCGCAGCATGGGATTGCCGAAGTAAGGCTCCGGGACGACGAGCCAGTCGGCCCCCGCGATCTGATCGATCGCACCTGCGGGCATCATCGTTTCAAAATCGAGGCGCCGGACTTTCAGCTTCGACTGCGTGAAATCGAGGAAGTGCAGGTCCGATGCGACCACGCTGCCGGGCGCCGCGTGGGATTCAAGCCATTGTTCGGCCAACGCATGCGTCGCCGGAGTGACCCGGCGGCTGAACGACACGATGCCGTTCCAGGCGGGCTGCGCAACTGCGGCGATGACGACGAGTGCCATCGCAGCGCGTCCAATGATCGGCGTGCGCCAGGGGCTCGTCGCGGCGGCGGTCGCGATCGTGCGCAGCACGGCCGCCAGCGCCGCCGCACTAGCGATCGCGGCGAACGGCAGGAGCGGGAACACCCAGCGCGGAAACTGCGCCGGACGCTGCGTCATGAATGACAGATAGAGGAGCGGGAAGCTGAGAAAGATCCAGAGCGGCGCCAGCCGCGTGCAGAGCGCATAGACGGCGAACGCGCCCGCGAGCACCAGGAGGATCACGCCCGGCCCGAACCGGGACAGCACCATCATGTAGAACGTTGCCGGGTTCTCCCTCGTCGCCCAGTGTCCGCTCGCGGTGAGCGCGACCTGCGCAGTCAGCTGTCGCAGAAAGTTCGGGAAGTCCCACCACACGAAATGGTTCGACACCGCAATCGCGGCGACGAACGCCAGCGCTGCGATCGTCGAGCGCTCGAGCCGTTCCCGCGCCGTCCCGCTGGCGGCGCTCGCGATCAGGACCGGAACGATGGCGAACATGCTCGAGTACTTGATGCCCGTCGCCACTCCTGCGAGGACAGCGCCGGTGAGCAGCCACGTGCGATGTTTCGTACTGTGGAACACGAGCGCGGCATACACCGCGCCCATGACGGCCAGCACCATGCCCGGATCGTTGCGCACGACGGTGGTGGTCTCGACCGACAGTGGAACGATCGCGACGACCAGCGCCGCAAGCAGTCCCGCGGACGCGGCGGAGACGCGCCGGCCAATAAGCGCCGTGAGCCAGACAATGCCGCCGGCGGCGCAGACGTTGGCAAGCCGCGCGGCCAGCACATAACTCGCCACCGCGACCTGGTCCGGCGGCAGCTCGATCCCGTTCGTCAGCCCGTGCACGTAGCGAAGAAACGAGGCCGCGGCGAACAGCCAGAAGACCGCCCCGGGGTAGTGCTCGACGGTACGGTGATCGATCGAGCCGGTGTCGAAGAAGTGCTTGACGCTGGAGGCCAGCCGGTTCTCGTCGATGTCGAGCGGCGCGTGGCCGACATCCGCGCCGATGCCCGGCAGACGCGCGACAAAGGCGAGCGCGATCGTGCCCGCAAGCGCGAGCGCGAAGCCATGGCGTCTGAAAAACGTACGCGCAGAGGCGCGCCGCAGGGGAGGGGCAGACGCAATCGCATGAGCTACCGCAACGAGGAGCACCAAGATGACCGGCGATGGCAGCCACGAACGTCCATAGCCCGCCAGGCGGAGAACCAGCGCAATCGACGGCAGCAGGGGCAGCAGCACCGGTAAACTATCACCGATTTTCATGCGCCGCGCGCGCGTGGTTGCGCTATAGTCGAGATCCCGAGAGCGCTTCTCGGCCGCGCAATCAAGGAGGGTGTATGACTCCCGCACCCATCGGTCTTGCGGTCGACCTTCTTCAGCGAATCCAGTGTGAGTTCCTCGAGATGCCGGGACTGCGTCTCACCGAACGGCAGGCGCGTCGTCTCTGGAACCTCGACTCCGTCGCGTGCGCGAGCATCCTGCGTGTGCTCGTGGACGGCGGGTTCCTGTTCCGCACGCCTGATGGGTCGTTCATGCACGTTGATCAGGCAAAACCGCTGAAGCTCGACCTCGCGAGGCCGCAGCCGCGCATGGTCCCCTCGAAGATTTCCGCCGCGTAAGGGACGGCGGGGTCCTGCGACCCCGCCTTGTCACTCTCCGTCAGAACCGCATTCGAAGCCCGACGCGCACAACGCGCCCCGCCGCGAATCCCTCTACGTTGCCCACGGTATCGGCGCCGAGCACGGCCGTACTGCCGTTGTGTGCGTCTCCCCCGAGCACGTAATCCGTGACATCAACGAACCCATCCGTGCCGAGCGACGGCACGAAGAACTGCGGATGGTTCAGCGCATTGTCGAGCAGCACGCTCAATTCCGTTGTCGTTCCTCTGGTCCGCAGAATGTCCTTATAGAACGCGAGGTTCACAATCCACGTGCCCGGTCCGGTGAGGCTGCCTTTCTTCGCGTTGCCGAGCGTTCCGGGAGCCGGCTCCTTGAACGCGGTCACGTCGAAGAACTGGTCGCGTGAGCCGCCGGTGTTCGGGTTCCCGATCACGTCAGGGCGCCACGCCTCGCCGAACTGTCCGACGCCGTCGAGCCCGCGGCCGGTGTTCGCCGGAAAGAGCGGATCGGTGCCATAGAAGAAAAATGGCGTCAGGTGCGGTCCCGACCGCGCCTGGAAGATCGTCGACATCGTCCAGCCCCCGACGATCGCGTCGGCCCACAGCGGCGCGTTCGCCGCAAAGTGGCGGCCGCGCCCGACGGGAACCTGCCACGTGCTGTTCATCACGACGCGGTGCTTCACGACGTTGGGATCGGGGCCGCGATCCTTCTCGATGTCGTACGGATCGAACTGCACGACGCCGATGGTGCTGTTGCCGCTGTCGGGTGCGTTGCTGTCTGACCCGGCCAGCGTGTAGGCCGCATTGATTGCGAGCCCCCCCTTGAAACGCCGCTGCAGCTCGAGCTGCAGCGCGTTGAACTGCCCTTCGCCGGCGTTCTCCGTAATGTCCATGAATGTGCCGTAGAGCGGGAAGGGGAGCCGCGCCCTCGCGGCGGGATCCTCATTGATGTCGCCGAGCACCGCCGGGCTTGCCTTCACCGTGTTGTAGTCGTGATGCACCAGCAGCTTCCGCATCGTCGATCCGATGTAGCTGACCCTCAGCCCGAGATCTCCCGGAAGCTCTCTCTCGGCCGTGAGGTTGTACTGGTAGATGTCGGGACTCTGGAGGTCCGGATTAATCCCCTGGTTGCCGAAGCCGAGCGAGGCGGTCTGGGTGCCGGTGGTGAACCCGTGCTGCAGCGTCGCGCCGCGGCGGTTCGTGATGCTGTAGCGGAACGGGTTGCGCGACATGATGTCGCGCGCGCCCTGCGCGGCGCCCGTCGGGTGAAAGATGCCGAATCCGCCACGCAGCACCGTCTTGTTGTTGCTGCCAAGGCGGTAGGCGAATCCCGCGCGCGGGCTGATGTTGTTGCGGTCCGTGTTAATCAGACCGCGTCCGAGGCCCACCTGATCGGCGAGCAGCGTACGATTGAGCGCGACCGCGCCGGGCGGCAACATCTGTGCGACCTGCGCGTTCGGAACCACGTGGTGTCCGCCATCGTTGGGCAGGAAGTTCGCAAAGATGTCATTGCGATCGATGAACACGCCGACAACTTCGTAGCGCAAGCCGAGGAATGCCGTCAGCTGCGGCCCCACCCTCCAGTCGTCCTGCACGAAGAGCGCCCAGTCGTTCGAGAACGTATCCATCGGCTTGTTGCCGCGCGTGTTGCGCTGTTCCACCACCGTGTCGGGCAGGCCAAGCAGGAAATCCGCAAACGAATTCCCCGTGAAAGAGCCCCTGAAATTGTATTGACCCTTGGCGTTGTTCGCGCCGGTCGAGTAGCCGTCTTTCGCGTAATTGCGGGTGTAGATTCCGCCCCCTTTCATCGAGTGCGGCCCTGCGACCCACGTCGTGCTGCTGCTCAGCGAAAATGACGACTGCCGCAGATCGCGGAACGTGTTCTGCCGCTGGTCCTGGATGGCCGATGGGCGGTTCGTCCCGGAGAACTGGAACTGCGGGAACCCGGGCGCGCCGGCAGCGAGCGGCGGCACATCGATGCCGAGCTGCGACCCGACATCCCCCGCGATGTAGCGGCTCCTGCGGTGGCGCGAGTCGAGGCTGTAGCCGCCGCGGAACTCGTTGACAACCGAGGTGGCGAAGATCTTCGTCCATCCCGTCGCCACGGTGACGGCTTTCGAGCTGCGATCGAGCGTGCCCAGGTTCGTGAGTCCGCTGCCGCCGTTGCCGCCGGTGCTTTCGAAGGTGAACGCATCCGGATCCCGGCGCTGCCAGCTGGTGCGCACGAACAGGGAGTCCTTGGCCGTCAGCTCGTGATCGACGCGGAGATCGGTGCGATCCCGGTTGCGCGAGAGTGGAAGAATCTGACGATACGTTCCGTACCCGCCGTTCGACGTGTTTGCCTGGTTGGGTAGCGGATAGAAGAAGTTGAGAATTTTCACGGCCGCGGGATCGAGCCGGCCGGCCGGAATGCGATTGCCCTCGAACGGCGCGTTCGTCAGCGGATCGCGCACGACGAACGAAGCGCCCGAGAAATCACCGCTGCGCATCGCCGCGGTCGGCACCACCGCCTGCGCGCCGCCGCCGAGCGCCTTCAGGCGGCTGCCTTCGTAGTTGCCGAAGAAGAAGGTGCGATTGGTCACGATCGGACCACCCAGGCTTGCCCCGAACCGATGATCGTGGGTGTCTGCGTTGGGATCGGTGCGTGAGACGCCGTTCAGCGTCTGCGCGTACGTCAGCGCGTTCATCTCGTTCGAGTTGAAGTCGTAGAACGAGCTGCCGTGGAATTTATTTGCGCCCCGCTTCGTGGACACGACGACCCCCGCGAGACCGCCGTACTCCGCGCTGTAGGAGTTCGAGAGCACCGTGACTTCCGAGATCGCATCCAGTCCCGGCGCCGCGTTCGAGAGCTCGCCGAAAATGCCGCCGGTCGAGGGCTGGCCGTCCTGGATATACGACGCGCCGTACGTGCGGCCGCCGAGGAACTGGATGCCGTCGAATCCGCCGACAACGTTCGGATTGAGCGTGAGGAAGTCCTGGATGTCCCGGCTGTTGCGCGGCAGATCGCGCAGCTGCTGCGCATCGAGGCCGCGCGCGATCGCCTGGCTCTCGAGCGTGATGTTGTTCTGGCCCTCCGCGCTGACGGTTACGACGCTTTCGATCCCGCCCACCTCCAGCCGGACGTCCGCGAGCGCGGTCGATGCCGCGCGGAGCACGATTCCGGTGCGCTGCACTTTCTTGAAGCCGCTGAGGGTTGCGGTCACGGAGTACGTGCCGGGCCGCAGGTTTGGAACTTCGTACAGGCCTTGCGTGTCGCTTTGCGTCTCGCGGGTGATTCCCGTCGCTTCGTCCGTCACCGTCACCGTGGTCCCGGGCACGACGTTCTGTTGCTGATCGAAAACCGTTCCCCGTATCGTGCCGAGCGTCGTCTGAGCAGCGGCAGGCAGCGCCGCCGCGGAAATCATCAGGAATGCGATGCAGAGCAGTGGCCTCACTCGAATCATGGGTCCCTCCCGGTGGGCCGGTTGTAGTAGTTTCCCTGTGTCGTGTCAATGAATAGAAACGGCTCAGTCGCGTGGGCACTTCGGTCCTCCTTCGACTCGCGCGTTCTTTGCGCTCGCTCAGGACAAGCCCGTCGAGTGTTCGCCGTTGTTGCGCTGATCGCATGCGCAATCGCGGCGATGTCCGCGACGCCCTCCACGGAGAAGGTCCGTGTGTGGGAGGACACGCTTCGGATTCCAACCTATGCGGAGGGGCCGGCGAACCCGAATGCGCCGTTCGATCTGTTTTCCTTCGGGCGCTTCAACTATCCCTATCCGATTCGCGACGCGTTGACGGACACGCGGGAGGTCGTCACGTGGCGCAGCCTGCACCTGGAGAACGAGTACCTGCGGCTGACGGTGCTGCCGGACCTTGGCGGGCACGTGTACAGCTGCCTGGACAAGCGCAGCGGCCGTGAAATGTTCTACGCGAACTCCGCGATCAAGAAAGCGCTGATTGGCTATCGCGGGGCGTGGGCGGCGTTCGGGATCGAATTCAACTTCCCCGTCTCGCACAACTGGATGTCGCTGTCGCCTGTCGATTTCGCCACCGCGGAGCATCCGGATGGCAGCGGTTCGATCTGGGTCGGCAACACCGACCAGGTCTATGGCGGTCAGTGGAGAGTGGAGCTCCGGCTCGAGCCCGGTCGCGCGGCGCTCGAACAGCGCACCGACCTGTACAACGCAAGCGACGTGCGTCACCGCTACTACTGGTGGAACAACGCCGCGGTGCAGGTCTGGGAGGACTCGCACCTGGTCTATCCAACCGAGTTGATGGCGACGCACGGGTTCACTCGGATCGAGCCGTGGCCCGTCGATCGCGCGGGACGCGATCTGAGCGTCATCAGGAATCAGACGGACGGCCCCGTCTCACTGTTCACGCACGGCACGCGTGAACCGTTCGTCGGCGTGTATCACCCGCGCACGAGCAGCGGCACGGTGCACGTGGCGGATCCCGCCGACCTTCCGACCCACAAAGTGTGGTCGTGGGGTTACGATCGCGATGCCGCAGACTGGCGGACGGCGCTGTCGGATGATGACAGCGGGTATGTCGAGCTGCAGTCTGGGCTGTTCCGCAACCAGGAGACCTACGCGTTTCTCGAGCCGCAGGAAACCGTGCACTTCTCGGAGCACTGGATCCCCATGCGTGATCTTGGCGGCATCACGCGCGCGAACAGCGACGCGGTGCTTTACATGAACCGGCCGTCGCCCGAGCGCGTACAGCTGGCGCTCGACGTCACGCGCGACATTCCGAACGCGCGGTTAAACGTTCGGCGCGGAACAGTGTTGTTGATGGACACGCGGACGTCCCTGACGCCGCGCGACGTCTGGAGACGCGAGCTCGATGCGGCGCAGGGATCACCTGTCACGTTCGAGGTGGCAGATGCCGGCGGTCGCGCGGTGCTGACGCACAAGGAGAACACATTCGATCTCCTTCCGGCGAGCGGTGCGCGCGTCGGTCCGCAGCCCCTCACGAAGGAGGCGGCAGCTGCGGACGGTGTCGACTCGATCGTCGAAGCTGGCGTACTCGACGAGCTCGAAGGACGGCGGCTGACGGCGATGTCACGGTACCAGTCGGCGCTCGCCAAGTACCCTGCGAGCTTCGCGCTCCTGAAGGCGGCGGGCCGCCTGGCGGTCGCGCTCGGCTGGGCGGACGCGGGGGCCGCCGCGCCAGCGGTGACCGGCTGGCTCGACGCGGCACACGCGCAAAACACGACCGACTTCGAAGTCGAGTATTACTTTGGGCTGGCGCTTGCCGCGAGGGGACGGCGCGAGGACGCGATCGAGCACCTGCAGGCGGCGCAGCGCTTCCGGGCGACACGGACGCCTGCCGCACTGGCACTCGCGCGGCTGTTCGCGAGCCGGGAAACGGAAGCGGCGCTGCGGCAGTTGACCACGATCGAAGCGGAGGCGCCCCGCGCATCGCGTGTTGGCGCGCTGGAGGTGGCGCTGCTGCGGCAACTCGGCCGCGTCGCGGAGGCTCGCGGGCGCGCACGTCACTGGCGCGCAGTCGATCCGCTGAGCAGCCAGCTGCGATACGAGCTCGTGCTGCTCGGCGAACAGGATCCTGGACTGTGGGTGCATCTCGCCGCGGACGCGAACCGCGTCCTCGACGTTGTCGATCAATATCTGGCGATGGGCGGCTATCGCGAGGCGCTCGGTCTGCTCGAGCGCCGGTATCCCGCAGTCGATCCACCGATGCGCGAGCCGGGCGCGGTGTCGCCGAACGATTCGCCGCTCGTGGCGTACTACAGGGGCTACGCAAGGGCGCAGACCGGTGGAAATCCTGCGGCGGACTACCGCGCCGCGCAATCGCTTTCGACGACGTACGTCTTTCCGAATCGACGTTCATCCTTTGCCGTCCTCCAGGCGGCGCTGCGCGAACATCCGGCCGATGCGGATGCGCAATTCCTGCTGGGATCGCTATACCTTGCAAAGGGTCTGGTGGCCCCGGCCATTGCGAGCTGGCAGCGCGTGCGCGGAGCGCGGCCCGGCATTCCGGCGCTGCATCGCAATCTCGGGCTCGCGCTGCTGCAGCAGCTGTCGCCTGATTACAAGGAGGCGCGTGAAGTGCTCGAGGAAGGCACGCGTGCCGACAGCCGCAACGTCGACGTCTACGCGGCGCTCGATGCGGTGCTGAGCGCCACCGGTGCATCGGCGGCCGACCGTGTCACGGCGCTGCGGCGGTATCCGGCACAGGAAACGATGCCACCGCCACTCGTGCTCAAGCTCGCGCCCGCGCTCGCCGAGTCAGGTGAGGCTGACGAAGCGGAGCGGCTGTTCCACGGTCGCTTCTTTCCGAAAGAGGAGGGAGGCACGAGCGTGAGGAGCGTGTATGCGCAGGTGCGCCTCGCGTCGGCAGCCGCCGCGGCGGACCGCAAGGCATGTGAGGCCGCGCTCGCGATTCTCGATTCGCTGCCGCGTGAACAGCCTGGCCTTGCGTTCACCTCCGGTGGGTTGGCAGACGCGCTGGGTGGCGGCCCGATCGTGATGCAGATCGCCGATATCGAATCCGCGTGCGGGCGGCGGGACTCGGCGCAGGCCCGCCGGGAGCGGCTGGCACGCGGGCTCGACACCGACAGCGGACCGCTGATGACGGGGATCGCCGACAATGCGCGCGCGCGGCTTGGCCGTCCACGCACCGAGGCACAGCGCCAACGCGTCGAGCAGGCGCTCGCGGCAGCAACCGCGACGCTCGAGTCCGCCGGCACCAGCAGCCCGGGGTTGCTCGAGTACGCACGCGCGCTGCTGCTTGCCGCTCTCGGAAGGACCGATGAATCGCGTGCGTCGCTGGCACGCGTGTTCCTGGATCCGGATCGTGGCTTGTCGCACGCGCTCGCGCGAATCACCTTGCGGCAAGCTGGAGGCACCAGGTGAGCGCCCGTCGATGCATCACATCCTTCATCGTCCTCCTCCTGGCGTGCGGGTACGCAGAAGCGGGCGTGCGACGCATCTGGGCCGTCAACGACGGCGAGAAGGTTGAACGTGACGCGACCAATCATCCGGCCGCCGCGCGCAACTCCGCATGGGACGGGCGCGCCGTTCACCTGTTCGGCGCGCGCAATGAGATCGTCGCCTTTCAGGTAGTCGTTGAGGCGGACGCGCGGGGCATCAAGGCGCTCAGCATCGGTCTTCCTGCGTTATCGGCGAAGTCGGACCGAATCACGTATCGCCCACCGGCCAGGGATCCCACTGATTACGTCGAACGTCCGATCCAGATTTTCGCGGAGCACTACATGCTCGTGACGACGCCGTCGCACGCGTCGTGGGTGTACGACTGGAGATCCCCTGCCGCGCCGGCGGATCCGATCGGATGGAAACCGGTGCAGCTCGTCCCCGAAAATGCGCGGCGTGGAAAAGGAGGGCTCCCGATCAGCATGCGGCCCAGCGAGAACCAGGCGATCTGGATCGAGGTCTACATCGGTCGGGATCGGGCGCCAGGCATCTATCGCGGCACGATTCAGGTCCGCGCCGACGGAGCGCAGCGGTCGCTGCCAATCGACCTCGAGGTGTTCGGCTTCACGCTGCCCGACGAGAACAGCATGCACGCGATGCTGTTCTACACCAGCGATCAGGCGGAGCTGTACCACGGCCGGAACATGGATCCGGCATACAACCGCTTCGCGCACCGGCACCGCGTGGAGCTCGTGCACGCGTACGACGAGGCCACGCTGGCCGCGGCCTGGGATCGCTTTTCCGGTGCGGAGTTCACGCGCGACCGCGGGTACGAAGGACCGGGCGAGGGAACCGGCAACGTGCTGGCGCCGCGGACGTTCTACGGCCCCGGGCGCGACTTCGACGATCGCGCGAGGGCGTGGGCGAAGAGCGACGCGTGGATGACGTTCCTCGGCGAGCGGCTCCCTCGCGCCATCACCTTTCTGTATATGCCGGACGAGCCGCGGCCCCCGGCGTACCCGCGCATCGTCGCGCTCGCCGAGAACATCCACTCCAATCCGGGGCCGGGGCGCGCGTTGCCGATCTTCGTCACGAGCAAGTACGTGCAGCCGCTCGACAGCGCGGTCGACATCTGGTGCTCTGGGCCGAAGGGCTTTCAGCTCGACGTCGTCTCGAAGGAGCGCGCACGCGGGCGTGAGTACTGGTTCTACAACGGCGGCCGCCCGCAGGGAGGCGCGATCACGATCGATGCGCCCGCGACGGACGCGCGGGCGACGATCTGGGCCGCGTTCAAGCACGACGTCCGCGTCTATTTCTACTGGCACTCCGTCCATTGGCGGCACAACTCGCAGAAGCAGGGTGAGCGCAACCAGAACGTGTGGGCGAACAGCATCACGTTCGACAATAGACCCTCCCGTAGCTTCCGCCTTCAGGCGGACGATCGCCTTCCGGCGGAAGACGACGATGGTGGCTACATTCACGGCGACGGCGTGCTGATGTATCCGGGGGAGGAGCGGCTGCATCCCGAGGAAGACCGCGGCGTGTCCGGGCCGATCGGCACGATTCAGCTCGCGAACTTCCGTCGCGGGCTCCAGGACCATCTATACCTGACACTCGCGCGGCGCCTTGGCCTCGACGCGATGGTGAGCGACGTACTCGCGCAGATCGTTCCCCGCGTCTTTTCGGATGCGGGGGAGCGCGTCAGCTTTGCGGAGACAGGAGATCCGTATGAGCGCATGCGTCTGCGGCTCGCCCGCGCAATTGCGGAACGGCTCCGAAAGTGAGTTTGAAGGTTCGATTGGGTGTATAAGGTAGTCATTCGGCTGCCTCGAAATCTCGGATCGGTCAGAAAGGTGCTCCATGGCAGAAATCCCCATGGATCCGTCGACCGGCGCCGCGAACCTCGCCAACGCCTCTGGACCCAGGCGGACACCCCAAGCCTGCCGCTGGGGCGATTCGACGCTCTACAGGGCATTTCCCGAATGGCTGAGTGCGTGGGATTCGCCGTGGACGTGCCGCCATCCAACGCATAGCGGCCCGCTGGAAACCATCGACACGTGCACGACCTGTCCCGATTGGAGGCCGCGAGAGCCGTCCAGATGATCGACGACGCGCGTAAACACGGCAGGCGGGAACGGACGCGCTCGCGAACGTCACGCCATCGCGCGAATGCGGTCTTCGTGTCGGCGGGGAATTCGCCGTCTTCGAGGGAATCATGATCGAGAAACCTCGCTACCCGGGGATCCGCGTCACCGCGAATGGTAACCAGCTTGTCTCGTATCACACCGAAACGCGAATCGCCGACGCCGGCGTGTTCTATCCCATCACGCCGTCGACAGAAGGCGGCGAGCTCTACCAACAGGCGTTCGCCGAGGGGCATCTCAACGTATTTGGCCGGAACACCCTTGCGGTCGAAGCGGAAGGCGAACACGCGGCGCAGGGAGGCGCGATCGCACATTCAGTGTGCGGAAAACGCGTCGTCAACTACACGTCCGGACAAGGCGTCGTCTACGGCGTCGAGCAGTACTACCACGCGCCGGGCAAGTGTTCGACGATGGTCCTGGAGGTCGCGGCCCGGGCGCTGACCAAGCATGCCCTCAACGTCCATTGCGGCCATGACGATGTGTACGGCGCTCTGGATACCGGATGGATCATTGTGTTCGGTAAGGATGCCCAGCAGGCCGCCGACCAGGCGTTGATCCTCCGGCGCGTCACCGAGCTCAGCCTCACGCCGGGCATGAATGTCATGGACGGCTTCCTGACGTCGCATCTCGAGCGGACGTTCTACAAGCACGAAGCCGAGTTGATTCGCGAGTACCTCGGCGCACCCGAAGACATCATCCCGTGCCCGACGGCGAGCCAGCGCGAGCTCTTCGGCCCGACCCGCCGACGCGTTCCGAAGATGATCGACCTCGCAAATCCTGTCCTCCTGGGACCGGTGCAGAACCAGGAGCATTACATGCAGGGGGTCGTGGCCCGGCGCAACAACTTTGCGGAGCCGATCCGTGATTTCTTCGATGAGGCGTACGACGCATTCGGCAAGCTGACGGGTCGCCATTACGGGCTGATCAGCGAGTACAGGACGGGCGATGCGGAGACCGTGTTCGTGTCGCTGGGCTCGGCGGCGGAGAACATCGAAGCTGCCGTGGACTACCTGCGCGAACGGCGGAACGCGAAAGTCGGATCGATCCATGTCAACGTGTTCCGACCGTTTCCGGAAGCGGCGGTGGTCCGGGCGCTCACCGGCAAGAAGCACGTCATCGTGCTGGAGCGCACCGACGAGCCGATGGCCGGCGACAACCCCATGGGACGCGACATTCGGACGGCGCTGCACAAGGCGCTGCAAGGCGAGGCAGGGCTGCCGACGATCACGGCCGATCAGATGCCGCGGCTGTTCGGCGGCGTGTACGGCCTCGGATCGAGGGACTTTCGGCCCGAGCACACGATCGGCGCGTACGAATTCGCCACGGGAAGCCGCGCGCGGCGAGACGGGAGGCGTGCCTCCGACGGCGCGTCGTTCATGGTGCTCGGCGTGGATCATCCCTACGAGGTGAAGGCCGACGAGATGCCGTCCCTGCTGCCCGAGGGCTCGATCGCCGTGCGATTCCACTCGGTCGGCGGCTGGGGCGCAATCACGACGGGCAAGAACCTCGGGGCAATTATCGGCGACTTGAACGATCTGCTCTACGAGCGCGACAAAATCGTCGACGACTTCGGCAATCCGAAGGAGATCATCCACGTCAGCGCGAACCCGAAGTACGGATCGGAAAAGAAAGGTGCGCCAACGGCGTACTTCATGGTCGCCGCGCCAGAGCGGATCCGGGTGAACTGCGATCTGCGGCACGTGAACGTCGTGCTGTGCTGCGACCCGAAGGCGTTCACGCACACCAACCCGCTGGATGGCATGTCGGCGGGCGGCTGTCTGCTCTGGGAATCCGAGGAGGAAGGCGAGCAGGCATGGGAACGGCTGCCCATCTGGGCCCGCCAGCAGATCATCGAGAAGAAGATCCGCGTCTTCACTCTGCCCGGCTTCCAGATCGCGCGAAATGCGACAGACCGCGGCGATCTGCAACTGCGCATGCAAGGCAATGCGTTTCTCGGCGGATTCTTCGCCGTGTCGCCGTTGCTGCACGAATTCGGCATCACCCAGGACCAGTTCCGGGCGGTCGTTCACAAACAGTATGTCAAGAAGTTCGGGCGGCTCGGCGACGCGGTCGTGCAATCCAACATGGAGGTCATGACGCAGGGCTTCGAGCGTGTGCGCGAGATTCGCGTCGGGGAGCTCGAGGCGCCGGATCGATCGACGCTGCGCGGTCACGCGCTGCTGCCGGTCGTCGCCGCCGACGGACACGACAACGGGCATGGGTGCGGATCGGGATGCCGCTCGCACGCTGTGCCCGAGGGGCAACGTGATCGCACGCCGTTCACCCGGATCAAGGAATTCGACGACCTGTTCCGGTCGGGTTTGGGATACAACCAGCCGGCCAACGCGTACTCGGCGCTCGGCGTCATGGCGGCGGGCAGCGGCGACACGGCATCGAAGTACGTCGCCCGGCGGGAAACGCCGCTCTACATTCCGGAGAACTGCACCCAGTGCATGGACTGCATCGCCGTGTGCCCGGATACCGCCCTGCCCAACTGCTCACAGGATCTGGACACGGTGCTCCGGGCGGCGGTCGCCAATTACGTGACGGACGCGGGCGAGCGGCAGAAGATGCTCCAGCTGATGCCCGAGATCGAGAAGCGCACGCGGGCGATCATGCGGGAGAACCTGGCGAAAGATCCGCCACCACTGCAACACATCATCAAGAACGTGACAGACGAGGTGAACGGGTTCTCCGCGGAAGCGAAGCGCGAATTCTTCGACATCATCGACAGAGTTCCGCTGGCCTACCAGAAGGCGAACGCGATCTTCGCAACACCCGAGAAAAGATTCCCCGGCGGCGGCGGAGTGTTCTCGATTTTCGTCTCCGATTTGTGCAAGGGCTGCGCCGCCTGCGTTACGGCGTGCGGCGAGCATCGTGCGTTGCGCATGGTGCAGGAAACCGAAGACGTCAACGCCGAACACGAAACCGGCACCGCCTTCCTCAACCTGCTGCCCGACACGCCTCAGAAGTACCTGGGTCTGTACAACGACGCGCGCCCGCAAGACTCGAAGACCGCCACGCTGCGCAACATGCTGATGGTGCGGAGAAATTACGACGCGCTGGTTTCCGGCGATGGCGCGTGCGCAGGCTGCGGCGAGAAGAGCGTGCTCCGCGCGATCGCGGCGGTCACCGAGGCGTACATGCGGCCGCTCTACCACGCCAAGGCCGACCGCTTGCGCGCGAAGGCGGCCGAGCTCGAGAAGACCGGCGTGGAGAGGCTTGCCGCGCTGAAGGCCCGGAGCGAAGAAGAATACGCGCTCTTCCGTCAGGCCGTGGCGCACATGCTGATGGGACTCGGCGGGGAGGACGAGCAGGACACCAGGATCCGGATCGCCAAGCATGGTCCCATATCCGACCAGGAGGTCGTCGATGCCATCGCGGGCGTCATGCGCCAGGAGGCATTCAACCACCGCGATCTCCAGCCGATCGACGGCCGGCTGAGCAACGGCATGTCGGTCATGGCGATGGCGGCGCATACCGGGTGCAACACCGTCTACGGGTCGACGCCGCCCAACAACCCGCATCCGTATCCCTGGATGAACTCGCTCTTCCAGGACGGGATTACAGTCGGATGGCTCCTCGGCGAGAGCTTCATCGTGGATCACGCGCGCCGCTCGGTGATCCCCGAACGGCTCGCTGACGCGCTCATGCGCCGCGACAGCGACGCGATCAGCGCGCGCGAGTACTACGAGTACGCGCACTTCAGCGACGCCCTGATGACGGATCAGGAGATCCTCGAGCTGCCGAAAGTCTGGGTGGTCGGTGGCGACGGCGGCATGGGCGATATCGGGTACCAGAACACGTCGAAGGTGATTCTCCAGAACCGTCCGAACGTGAAGGCGCTCATGCTCGACACGCAGGTGTACTCGAACACCGGCGGACAGAACTCGGATTCGACCCCCATGCTCGGCGGCAACGACATGAACGTGTTCGGCGCCGCGACGCAAGGGAAGAACACCGAGAAGAAGACAGTGGCGGAGACGTTCCTGGCCGGCCACGGCTCGCCGTTCGTCGCACAGGTGTCGATCGCCAACGCGCCAAAGCTCTACCGAGCCATCCTCGATGGGCTCGAGTACCGCGGCACGATGTTCATGCAGTGCTTCACGACCTGCCAGCCCGAGCACGGCGTGGCCGATGACATGGCGCTTGACCAGGCGCAGCGCGTGCGCGACTCGCGTGGGGCGCCCGAGTTCGTCTTCAACCCGCGCCTTGGGGAATCGTACCAGGAGGCGCTCGATCTCAAGGGCAACCCGTCGATCGACATGGACTGGTACCAGACGAAGTTCAAGGGCACCAGCGAGCCGTACCGATACACGGTCGCCCACTGGTGCGCGACCGAAGCCCGCTTCCGGAATCACTTGAAGAAGATCAAAGCCGACGATGCGGCCAAGCTGATTACCCTCGAGAACATGCTGGTCCGCATCACCCAGCAGGACGTGGTCTACCGGCGCTACCTCGTGCCCGCCCACCGCTCGTACGTGCCGGACTTCGGCGTTTGCATCAAGGTGCCGGGGACGAACGGCACGACGGAATACCGCGCGCTGTCGCGGCAGCTGGTCCTCTTCTGCGTCGAGCGCCGCAAGGCGTGGCGCATGCTGCAGAGCAAAGCGGGCGTCGAGAACCGGGAGTACAAGGCGCAGCGCGCGCTGCTCGCGGATGTCGACGCCGGTCGGATCTCGCAGGAGGACCTCTTTGCGCATGCAGAGGAGCTGTTGAAGGCGCGCATCGGCGGCGCGGTCGCGCATAACCCGGCCGAGCCCAAGGCGCCCCGTGCCGCGGCAGGGCCGGCGAACGCGCCGGTCCGGCGGGACAGCTCGGACGGGGCGAGCGCCTCGGCGCCCATGAATTCCTGAACTTCCAGTCGGTGGACGTTCGAACACAAACATGAAAGCGAACCGCACGGCGCCGTGAACGCGCGATTGACGCCATGTGGTCAGCGTTCAGCTGACAACTCCGCGGCTCAGAACAGGTCAACGATCATGACGCCGTGGTTCGCCGCAGACCCGAGAGGATGAGGATCGAAGAGGCCACTATTACTACCCCCACGGTGATGAAGCCGACGGTCACCAAACCTTCCTGCCACGGCTGACCGCTGCGGCCCGCCGCTGTAATTGGCGACATCGCTGCCGTACCGAAGATCGCCGCCAGCAAGGTCACCGCCCAATTTGCGTACGTGCCGTACAGCGCACTCCAGTACGCCGCACTCTTCAACCGAGAAGAGAGCCTCACCTCCGTCCAGACGGCGCCCAACGCAACCAGGAACGTGCCGTTCATCACGCCTTCCAGGTGTGCCGCGAGACCCATGCGCGGATTGCTGAAATTCTGTTCAACAAAGCCTGTGAGGAGACCGAGCAGGAACAAAGACATTCCGTGCCAGAGCAATCGACGTTTGGAGTCTTCTATACTCGTGCTCTCTCCCGAATTGACCATGAGGCCATCCACGGCCTTCGCTGCGACCGCCTTCATCGCGTTTCTCCTTTGAGTGGACAGGAGTGTCGCGTTAAATTTACAGGAGGCGTGTTTCGCGTGTCAATATTCAGTGGACAGTGATGGCCGACCAAAGGCGCCAATACCGGATGCTGCGGCGTGCCGAGGCGGAGCAGCGGACCCGCCTGCGCATTACCGAGAGCACCGTTGCGTTGCACGCAACGCTTGGTCCCGCGCGCACCTCGGTGAGCGCGGTGGCTCGGCGCGCGGGCGTGCGCCGTTCCACCGTCTATCGGCACTTCCCCGACGAGCACTCGCTCTTTTCCGCCTGCACCTCGTATTGGACGGTGGCCAACCCGTTTCCCGACATCAATCGCTGGAAGACGATCGACAATTCAGCCGTCCGCCTGACGAGCGCGTTGAGGGAGCTATACGCCTACTACCGGCGCATCGAGCGCATGATGAGCAACATCCTGCGCGACGAGGCCGCGATGCCCATCGTCAACCGAATGCTGGGCGGCTACCGCGATTATCTCTGCGCAGCGCGCGAGGCGCGCATGCGAGGCAGGAGCGTTCGGGAGCCCGCGCGCCAGCAGGTGCTGGCCGCGATCGGCCCCGCTCTGACTTTCGATACGTGGCGCTCGTTGGCCCGTGAGCAGGGACTCACGGACTCGCAGGCCGCTGACCTAATATGTCGTATGGTCGCCGCGGCGCCGGGCTCGTCGGCTCGAGGACGCACAACCCAGCGCAAGCCTTCGCGCGGCCAGATAGTCAGATGAAAATGTATGAGCCCTCGTTCAGGCGGCCATCGAAGTGCGTTCAGGCGCCTGAGCCATTCGGCAATCTGGTTCCAACTCGCGAATGTTTGGCTCCCCGGCCGAATCCAAAGGCTCCCCGCAAGACCATTGGACCGTTGCCGCGTCCCGCTGTCCCATCGTCGCGTGGTCGCTGTGCTGCCCAAATGTCACACTGCCAAATGTCACTGCCAAATGTCATATACCAAATGTCATATTGACATTCGATAGGAACAGGCGCAAACTCGCTCTCGTATAGAATGCCGATAGGAGGCGATGCCTAGTCCGCGCACAACCCTGTTGCAGGGCACGCTCGACCTGTTGATTCTGAAGACGCTTGTCAGCTGCGAGTTGCACGGCCTCGGTGTGTCGCGTCGAATCGAGCAGATCACGAGCGGCACGTTCGTTGTGCAACCAGGGTCACTGTTTCCAGCGCTGCATCGACTCGAAGAGGCGGGTTGGCTCACGTCGACCTGGCAGCTTTCAGAAAACAATCGACGCGCAAAGTATTATCGGCTGACTCGGGCGGGTCGGCGGCAGTTGGGGGAGGAGACTGCGCAGTGGAATCGAATTGCCCTCGCCATTGCTCGCGCTCTTGAAGCGTAATCAACTGGGCAAAGGAGTCCCACGGTGGCGCTGATTCCGCGCGTGTTCAGTGTCTGGCGCAATCTGGTGCACCGCGACCGGGTTGAACGCGACCTGGACGATGGAGGTGCGGGCAGCCTTTGATCTCCTTGTCGATGAGAAGATCCGAGCGGGCAGCGCTCGGCATTGGCGCCACCGCCGCGATATTCACGTTGTTTGACAAAGTCGTCCTTCGCAAGCTGCCGGTACCCGAGCCGGATCGCCTGGTGGTGGGGTCGTTCGGCCGCCCGGGCACCACCTTCAATTACAACCTTCCATATCCTCAATTTGAGCAGATTCGGCAGCGCAATACGACGCTCGATGGCGTGTTCGCCATGTCTCCGATGGGTCGTGTCACGGTTGCACCTCGCGGAGAGCCGGACATTGCCGAGGGGCTCCTCGCCAGCGGCGATTATTACGGGACACTGCGGCTCAAACCAGCGGTCGGACGTTTACTAGGACCGGCTGACGATCGTGCGGGGCACGCCGTCGCCGTCATCAGTTATG
>WNGF01004382.1_pt1 | contig 18522 bp, 21 predicted proteins | sample 5400641 | NCBI WGS metagenome assembly WNGF01 (sample SAMN13153371, study PRJNA577476) | soil metagenome | isolation source: 80 cm soil or saprolite under grassland replicate 2 | place: USA:California | collected 2016-06-15
GATGATGGGGTGGCTCAGACGGGAGTGAAGCTTCCGGGCATCCGTATGACCGTTGGACGGCATGGCCGCGCCTCCCAGGACAGCGGATTGAGTGATCGGTGAAGAGATGATACCCGACCCTGGAGCCATGCGCGAGAGGTGCGAGCGGGTCGATCGTCTCCCGGTGCGTCAGCGGCGCCATGCGCCCGCCTTCCGGGATCTGCGCGAACGACAAATAGGGACAGGCGTCGCGCACGGCGTCGATGCTTTAACGGCGTCTGAGTTCGTCGCGAATCGTCCGCAGACCCTGGTCGAGCCGGGCGCGTCGCTACATCGTGATCTCCGCGACGGCAGTGATGCAGCGGCAGATACGAACCAGCGCAGCCGCGGGGCCACGCCGTCGCGTCATCACGCTGGACAGCTCGAGCTCGCTTTCAAGCACTATCAGCGCGCGCTCCAGCTCAATCCACGACATCGCGGCGCGCACGAGTACGTCGGCGAGGCCTACCTGATAGTGAAGGACCTGACCAAGGCCGAGGAGCACCTCAACGCCTTGCGAGGCATTTGCTTGATCCCCTGCGAGGAGTCCACGGATCTCGAGAAGGCCATCGCCGCCTACCGTCAGCACCTTGTGCCGCGGTGACGGGGCCCAAGGACGGGGCCACCGCTGGCGGAGGCCGCCGGAACGCCAGCCGAGAGTTCGGTGGCGGTCGGACCAGGGATGAGATTGCTCGCGCCGAGCAGATCAAGAAACTGCTCGTCGCTTACCCAGTTTCGCCGCCGCACGGCCTCCTCGCGCATGAGCGCGACATGGGCGGCGGGACCACCGAAGGAAATCACACCGAGCTTGAGAAAGAGAGTGGCAACGTCCCAGAGCCGCGGCGAACCCTCGCCCGTCATTTCATCCGCTGGGCCGCCCGCAGCATTCAGAAGGATGCTCTATCGATTGGCATGCGGAGACACTAGAGTAGATAGCGGCGAAGCTGGTGGGCGGGCGTGAGATAGCGCCCCACCGCCAGGCGGACGAAGAGGAGCGAGGCGAGGGCCGTGGCCGCCGCCTGCATGAAGACCACGACCAGCTGGTACTTGATGGCCAAGAGCGGCGAGGAGCCGGCCAGGATCTGCCCCGTCATCATGCCGGGGAGCTGCACGAGCCCCACCGTCATCATGCCGTTCACCGTTGGGATCATCGCCGCGCGCAGCGCGGTGCGCGCCATGGGCTGCACTGCCTCGCGCCCGGAGAAGCCGAGGGCCAGCCGCGCCTCCACCTCGTCGGCGCGCACGCGAAGGTCGCCCTGCAGGCGGTCGCCGGCCAGGGCGGCGCTGGTCATGGCGCTGCCCAGGATCATCCCGGCGATGGGAATAATGTACTGGGGCTCGTACCACGGCCGCACGCGCACGATGGCGCCGATGACATAGGCTAGCGTGACGGCCGTCGAGACCGTGAGCGCGAGCGCCGCGATCCCCCGGGCATGGGGCATGGGCTTCGCGAGCCGCGAGGTGGCCGCTTGGGCTGCGACGGCCGTCATCACGGCAAGGATCAGCAGGACCCAGTACCACTGCGCGGCCTGGAAGACGACGGCCAGGATGAGGCCCACCAGGTAGAGCTGGACGACGGCGCGGAGCGAGCCCACCACGAGGTCGCGGCCGATGCCGAGGCCCTGGCGCGCCGAGATCGCGATGACGACGCCCACCAGCAGCAGAGCCAGCGCCAGCTGAGCGAGCGACAGGTCGAGAACCGAGCCCGCCGTGCTCATGGACGGCCTGGAGACGGTGAAGAGTGCTCGCCGGCTAGGAACGCCTGGAGTCTCGCGTCCGTCACGCCGCCGTCGGCGGGCTCGTACGCAAGGACCTCGCCCCGCACCAGGTAGAGCAGGCAGCCGCCCAGCCGGCGCACGAGCTCCGGCTGGTGCGTCACCGCCACGATCGTGAGCTGGCGCCGCTCGCGGAGGCGCGAGACAGTCTCGACAACCAGGGCGGCGTTGGGCGGGTCGAGCGCGGAGGTGGGCTCGTCGAGCAGCAGGGCCTGCGGGTCGCGCAGGAGGGCGCGCGCGATGGTCACGCGCTGCTTTTCGCCGCCGGACAGGGTGGCCGCGTCGCGCTCGAGCACTCCCGCGTCGAGGCCCACCTCCACCACGGCGGAAGCCAGGCTCGCGTCCGAGAAGTCACCCGGCGTGCCCGCGGGGCGGACTCTCAGGTTATCCCGCACCGTGCCGTCGAAGAGCACGGGCGTCTGCATGACCAGCGCCGCGCGCCGGCGCAGGTCCCGCGGATCGAGCGAGCGAACATCGCGCCCGTCGAAGCGCACGCTGCCACCGGTAGGCTCGGCCAGACGGTTGAGACACCGCAGCAGGGTGGATTTGCCCGAGCCCGAGGGACCGAGCAGGACGAGCGCGCCGCCGCGCTCCACTCCGACCGACACGTCCTTGAGAATGGAGGCGGGCGGCTGACCGCCGATTCCGTCATAGGTGAGCGAGAGCTGCTCGACCTCAAAGAGCGGGTCACGCAGAGGAGGTGGGGCGGCCATGCGATGGCAAGCGTAGCATCGGGCCCTCCGGACCGACAAGAACTCGGATCATCCTACAAGGCGCCGCAAGCGCGTCTCCGCGTCGGTGATCGGGGAGTCTCCATGCATCATGGCCCGGGCCATTTCGAGCATCGGATAACCGTTCTTGGCCTCATCCTGGAATCGCCGCGCGAATCCTCCGCTCTTGATGTCTTCCAGGATTGTCCTGAAGCTTGCCATCATCGCCTCCCGGTCCATCTCGAGCGTGCGCATCATCCCCCCGAAGACGGCTGTCGGCCCGTGATCTTCGGAAGACCGAAAGAAGCCAGCATCCCGAAACGATCGGAAGACCACCTCCATCTCGCCGGACATGTACATCTCCATCACGAGCGCTTCTGCCGGAATGCCCGCGTCACAACCGACCTCGAAGGCGGTCATGATGGCCATGCCCAGGAGAGCGCCGACGCTCTGCTCCACGAAGAGATCAAGCACCGCCTCCATTGCGGCACTCATCTCGACTGCCCCCGCGCGCAGCATGCCGAGAGCCTCCGCCAGCCCCAGCATCCGCTGCTGAGCCCGCCCGCTCCGGTCCGCCTCCACTCCGACGCAACCCCAGAACCCCTCGCCGGCCAGATAGCGTGTGCGGGCGGAGATCCCGGCCATGCGCGGCGCCACCAAGAGCACGTCGACGAATTCGGGTGGATGGATGAGATCGAAGGCCAGGCTATACCCGGAGGCGAACGCTATGGCGCCCCCGGGTCCGAGGGCGGGAGCAATCTCGCGCGAGAAGACGGCCGGGATGACCTCATCGGGGAGGAGCACGAAAACGATGTCATCCGCAGAAGCCATCGGGAAAGGGACGACCTCGAACCCCTCCGCCCGAGCCCGCTCCGCGTACTCATCCTCCTGGTTGCCGATCCTGACCTTCACGCCCGAGTCCCGGAGGTTCAGGGCGGCGGTGCGGCCCAGGTTTCCGTAGCCGAGGACGGCGACCGCTTCACCCGCGAGGGTCCGTTCGGGTGCGTCCGCCGAGCGAAACACCTTGACGTTCGTCCCTGGTTTGTCCGCCATGGTCGTCTTGGCCTCTCTCTCGCTCGGACTGATAAGTACCCTACCGTTGGCTTCGCTAGCACCGCGCCGGCATTGACCAAGGGCCCTGACCGTTAGCTGGGTAGGCGTCGACGAGATTTCGCATCAGAACGCTCGGCGGCATCGCGATGAGGGCCAGCCCGACTGACACAGCCGCCCAGAGCCTGTATTTTCAACGGAATCCTCCCTTGGCACCGGCTCCGGGGGCCTCGAGCATGAAAAAAGCCCCTACCGGTGTCAACGACCAGTAGGAGTTATCAGGCTCCCTTCGCAAACACTTTGCATCAAGAACGCGCTCGCGATCGCCATTCCGTGAACAGCACCTCTCGTGTAATGTATACGCGGCAAGGAGGCTGACGATGCGGGGGATCGAAGGCGAGCAGGTCCTGCTCCGAATCATACTGAGTGAGGACCAGACGCACGGGTGGAAATCGCTGCATCTCGCACTCCTCGAGCTTCTTCGCAGCGAAGGACTGGCCGGCACTACGGTCTTCAAGGGAGTGGCCGGTTTCGGCCACGATCGCGCTGTCCACACCACGGCGATCGAAGTCGCCGCCCAGGGGCTACCCGTAGTCCTCGAAGTCGTGGATACCCAGGAGCACATCGATCGCGTCCTGCCCAAGCTGGATGCCCTCATGGTTGGTGGCGTCATCATGATGGAGCGGGCTCACGTCATTCGTTACGCGCAAGCGCCGCCGGCGAGTCCGACAACCTAGACGTCACACCTGGTATCGAAGCACCTGCACCTTCTCCATGGTGATGAGCCCCCCGCCCATCATACGGTCCACTTCAGGAAGCACGGCGTCCAGGTGCTCCTGAGAGTCCACGACCTCGATGACCAGGGGCAGATCGGCCGAGAGCTTGAAGATGCCAGCCGTGTGCAGGATGGAGGTTGGGCCAAACCCGGCCACCCCACGAAGGACGGTGGCTCCCCCCAGACCTTTGGAGCGAAACAGCTCCAGCAGCGCGGAGTAGAGTGGACGGTGATTCCACTGGTCACTCTCGCCGATGAAGATCCGCATCAGCACCTGCTCGCCTTCGATCTTCCGCATACCTACCCCCGCAGCGTCAACACGAGCCGGCCCACTGCCATCCCGAGAAAACAGAGGCACAGGCAGACCGTGGTGGTGACGAAGATGTTGATCCACGCCTGGTGCCAGGCGTTGGTCTCCATCAGCCGTACCGTTTCGTAGCTGAACGTCGAATAGGTTGTGAGGCCTCCCATCATGCCGGTCGTGAGAAAGATGCGCACGTTATCAGGAATGAGGAGGGTCTCGCCACCAATCTGTTGAACCAGACCGATCACGAAAGCGCCACTCAGATTCACGATCATGGTGCCGTACGGAAATTCCGCTCCGAACCAGTGAGCGGCGAGGATGGAGGTTAGAAACCTCAACACCGAACCTATCGCGCCTCCAAAGCCGACGAGCAGCACGCGCTCCAGCAGGGTTCGTCCTCCTCTCGGGCGATGATCGGGTCAACGGCCGGCCACGATTCTACTCTGGTCGGGCTCCCTGATGCGGTGCGAGAGCCGGTGCTTCGGCGCGGAGTGCCTCAAGGGCCTGGCCTCCAGCCTGACCAAGACCGTAGGAGCGCCGGCTGCCTGAGCCTTATTCACACCATGAACCAACCCTTCACTTTGCCAAGAGCACTGAGCAGGGCGAGAGTCGCACAATGCTTTGGGCCGTGCTCCCAATAAGCCGGTCGAAGATGCGGCTGTGACCGTGATAGCCAGCCAGGAGAAGGTCGAATTGGCCGCCGCGAGCATAGGTGATGATCATCTCCACCTCGTGACCCTGCCGGACCACGGTTTGGAGCTCGACGCCAGCCAGAAGGGCCTGGTCGCGCGCCTCCTTGGTGAGCGTCCGGAAATACGCATCGATACGATCCTTGGCGTCCTCCACCTCGTCGATGGTGGCGGCATAGTGCGGTAAATGCTCTTCTACTGAGATGCTATGCAGTTCGGCCCCCAGACTCTTGGCCAGACCAATCCCTACCCGGAGCGCCGCCCGCGCGCCGTCCGATCCATCGTAGGCAACAAGGATTTTCGTGAACATGCGCTCGTCCTCCTTACGACGTCGAGGCTTCCGGAGCCCGGGTCTCGCCCGTTCCCTTCCCCGGGTCCAGCGCGGACGCCGAAAGCAGATGGCGGGGCATGAAGAACGTATTGGCGATGAGCGTCGGGATCACTGCGCTGCCGATCACCGCCGCTACCAGATGTGAGTACTGCGCGGGAGTGATGATCCCGCGATTCAAGCCGAAGAGGGCCGAGATGGTGCCAAAGGTGAGGCCCGTTGACATCATCAACGTGTAGTAGACGTCGGCGCCCTGCCGGTGACCGAAAAGTCTGACCGACGGAAAGACGCCGCAGACTTTGCTCACCATCTTGGCGAGGAACAGTGCGCCGAACACGCCGGGAGCGGCCACCAGCGCCGGCACCGATACGAAGGAGCCGGCCCGGATGAAATAAAAGGGCGTGAGGAGGCCGAAGGTCAGCGTGCGCAGGCGCCGGATCAGGACATGGTCCTTGCCGACGCTCCCCGCGAGCACCATCCCGATGATATAGGCCGGCAGGACTGGTTCGCTGTCCGCCCAGAGCGCGAGCCCGCCCATGCCGAAGAGCGCCAACAGGATGTACTTGGCTTCAAGCTCCGAGACGCGGCCCCCGTAACGCCGAAAAAATCCCGGCGTGATGAATGGCAGCACGATGAACACCGCGATGGAAACCAGGACAAATACGAGCGTACGCCCTGTAAATGGCGCGAAGATGAGACCCAGTCCGATGACCGTGCCGAGGTCATTGATGAAGCAGGAGGCCAGGATGACCTTGCCGTACTCCGTAACATTGAAACCGAGCTCGAGCATCACCGCATAGACCACAGCCACCGAGGTGGTCGACAGCGCTACTCCCGCCAGCCAGGACTGGCCAAGTCCCCAGCCAAGGATGTAGTAGGCGATGGCCGCGCAGCCCAAGAAGGGCGCAAAGAATCCGACCAGCCCCACCACCGTTGCTTCCTTCCACTTGAACCGAAACACACTCGGGTCGAGCTCGGCGCCGGCCAGAAACGTAAGCACGATGGCTCCGGTGCCGGCCAGGAAGGTGATCCACTGCGTCTGCCCGGCCAGCCCTGTGCCGCCAAGGACTACGCCTATCACAAGCTGAGCCACCGTTCCGACCACGATCTCCGACAGCGCTGTGGAGACGCCGAGCCAGATGGCGACGAGCGTCGCGACCAGCGCGAGCCCGACCCAGAAGGCGGCAAGGAACCAGATGTTCTCCATGCTCACCTCGCTCCGCGGCATCCGGCGGTCATCACCCAGCCCCTGCGCGCAGGATAGCAATCAGCCGGTTCGTCACATCCTCTTCGAGTCTGAGTTTGCGCAGGTCGCCGACCGTCTGCTCGATGTCATAGGCGGCCCGCTTCAAGGTTACCTGGTCATCTTCAATGACGGCATAGCTGGCTCGCGGGTCGCCGTCCCGCGGCTGGCCCACCCTGCCCGGATTCACGACAACGCGTTCCCCGACCCGCCGGATCATGGGCAGATGGGCGTGGCCCAGCAGCACATACTCGGCGTCGACGTCGTCTGTCTCCTCGGCCACGAGCTGATCGGCGGCGCCCGGCGTGAGCGTGTAGCGGTAGAAGTGGTCGTGCGGGGATGCGTGCACGGCAAAGAGGGTCCGCCCGTCGAGGCTGGTAGAAGCTGTAGGAGGCAGCTCCCCGAGGAAAGCGATCTGTTCCAGGGTGAGCTGTTCGCGATGCCGGGCCCGCGTGGCCTCTGCCAATGGCTTGCTCGAAGGGGCGCACCGGCAATCCATCCGGTGAGCGAGCGCCTCGTCGTGATTGCCGCGCACGGCGAGCGTAGCCTGCCGTCAGGCGCCGTCCACCACCTCGGGAGCGTGCGTCCGTACGAGACCAAATCTCCTACGACCAGCAACCGGTCCAAGGACTCGGCGGCGAACACCGCCTCGAGCGCCGGCCAGTTCGCATGCAAGTCCGAAATCACCAGAGCGCGCATTGACCCTCCCTCGCCACCCCTCTCGCACCGCCACTCCGCCTTAACTACTCATTGCCCGGGCACAAAAAAACTCCTACCGGCAATTGCCTCGGTAGGAGTTATCAGTCCGCGCGGGCGGACGGTTGGGGGCGAACTCCATCGCCCGACCTCTTACCTTTATCCTGGCCACCGTGGTGTGTCAAGGGGCCTCTGACTGCATGGCTCCTTCAAACCACGGGCCTCCACTTGCAGGCAAACCGCCGGGCGCAGGCACTAAGACGACCAGTCTGTCTCCCAGACTCTAGACGGCCGCAACGTGCCCGTGACTCGGCCCGTTAGAAGAGAACAAGGGTCAACGTCTACGGACCGAGTGAGGTTCGGCCGAACACGACGTAAAACGGGTTCGCATAGTATTGACTCGAGTTCTTGGGATCCTTTGTCGTGTAGTAGCCAAAGCCCGCAAACTTGTTCCTGTTCCGCTGGTGATTGCGAACCGTAACGAAGTCCCCCCATCGCTGAGGGGTGAAGTCCCCTTGGTCCACATGCCACACGGTCTGATCGCCGAGGATGCCAACAGACGTGTGCGCGTCGTTGTTGGTTCCACCCACACCGACCGCGATGGCTACTTCTCCCTGGCCGTTGACGGAGAGAGATGGGTATGCGAAGGCATAGTCCTTGTTCCAGACTTGGGACTCTGAGACGAGCTTCTGCGTCGAGACGTCCACCACGGCGACGCGCACGTGCGCGTTGGGGAACGAAAAACCACCCGACGGCCCCTTTCCGTTAGCGGCCGTCCACGCCAACCAGAGCTGGTTCCCTGTTCTCGTCGCCCCGCAGACTTCGTTTTGCGGCACGTGCCCCGCGAGCCAACTAAGCCAGTCGTTCCCGTTCGGCCCAGTGGACGAGAGCGATCCGTTTGGCCAACCCGCCACACCGGCCGTGAACGGCGTGATGGTCGTGCTGGAATCGGGCCACGAGTAGATCTTGAACGACGAGTTGTTTGGCTCGCCGACCCAGAAAGCGCCGTCCCGGGAATCCTGAACCAGGTGGCTGCCCACTGCGTCTGTCGCTTTGTTCGGATGATTGTGAAGTCCCGGAAGCGTGCCGCCCTTGGCAATATCGGAGAGAGCGAACCGCGCCACGAGCCGTCCACCTGTCGTCGTGGCATCGGTCGAGACGTGGAGAAACTGATTCGTAAAGGCCAGGTCCGGGTAGTCCATATCCTCGGAGAGACCGAAGGTCGCCGCGGTGAAATCCCAGTACGTCCACGCCGTCTGGAACTTCTTCTTGATGTCGCTCGGAGAGGCGACCGCCAGCCGGAAGGCTCCGTCCCTTTACCATCGGCGGCGTGCTGCATGAACCAGACGAAGCGGTCGATCGATGGGACATAGGTGACAACTTGGTCGCAACAGAAGGCATGCCCCTTCCACGCAGGGAAGACCGTCGTCGGATCCATAGACGTGAAGGTGGAGCCGAGGTTGACGGAATAGTTGCAGAACCAATTGCCGGAGAGCAGGACGATGCCCGCTTCGCTGTCGGCTCCACTTAAGTCGACCGCGTTCGTTGCCGCATTCTTTGGCCCGACTTTCCCTGGACGCCCGTAGGTGAAGAAACGAACGGGATCCCCGCGTGGATCCCCGGATGGCTTCCGCTCATCCATGACTTTCGTAGCGGGCGAGCGCTCCTTGAGAGGGATCGGATTGCGTGCTTTGGGAACCTTACGGAGCTTGGGCTCCTCCTCGTCGCCTTCTCGACGCTCGACTGCGGGGTAGGGACCTTTCGCTCGCTTGGCGACGACCTTGAACGCGCGCGTGCGGAGGATGCGTCTATTGGGCTTCATCTCGCCCTCCTCTCTGCCGGCAATTCTATGCGCGATTTCCGTGACTCCCTGCGTATCCACCCCTTTCGAGCAGGTCAGATCCCACGCGAGTCACTCGATGCGCTCGAGGATCTGTCCAAATAGGCGCTGCGTCAAGGAGCTCTTGACCAGCATAAATTGTCGGGCATCCAAATAAGACACCAGCAGGTCTTGACGAATCACGACTGACGATTACCAAATCAACCTCCGTCTTCATGCGTCCACTGGTGATCGGCCGCCGAGGGATCGGAAAGGCGTGGCAGCGCGCGTGTCTCAGCGCCGCATCTGCGGATCTATCGCGAGCATTCCTACAGCGGCCACCAGGGCAAGCACCCCGCCGGCCAGGAACGGCGCGGGCGGGCCGTACCAGTCCCAGAGGAGGCCCGCGAGCAGGCTGGCCGGGAATGCGACGACACCGATTGCCCCATTGAACAAGCCGTAGGCCGTCCCGCGGAGCTCGGACGGAACCAGATCGGCCACCAAGGCACTGGCCGCGCCTTGGAAGGCCCCGTAGTAGAGCCCATAGCCAAGGTAGGAGGGCCCAGATGTGCCAGGCCGAGGACGCAAAGGCGAAGCCCAGATAGATCCCCGCGTAGATCGCCCAGCCCGCGATGATGAGGCCGCGCCGTCCGAGCCGGTCCGACAGCGCGCCCGCCGGGGTGGAGCTCAGCGTGATGACCAGGTTGAACGCAGCCAAGAGCAGGAAGATCTCCAGTGGCTGAAAGCCGAGCGTCTGGGCGCGGAGCATCAGGAAGGCGTCACTCGAGTTCCCCAGGGTGAAGATCACGAGCATAACGAGGTACGCCCGAAAGCGGCCGTCGAGCCCGCGCCAGGCCAGGCGCACGCTTGACGCCTGCACGCTCGGGGAAGCAGGCCGCTCGTGCACCCAGCGCGCGAGCACGAAGACCGAAGCGATTCCCGGGATCACCGAGAGCAGGACGAGGGCCTGGCAGTTCTCGCGCGTGAGAGCTACTGACCGGTCCCGCCCAAGTAGAGGATGCCCGCCGCGAGCCCGAGGCCCGCGACGGCCCCGGCCTTGTCCATCGCCTTGTTGAATCCAAAAGCCCGACCCCGAGCCTCGGGGGTCGTCACGTCGGCGATCAAGGCATCGCGGGGTGCCGTGCGGATGCCCTTGCCGATCCGGTCGAGCACGCGGACGACCAGCACCAGCGGCCACCCGGTGGCGAAGAACAGCAGGGGCTTGGTGAAGCCCGACAGGCCGTAGCCCCAGAGCGCCAGGGCCTTCTTCTTGCCGACGCGGTCCGAGAGAACGCCCGAGACGATCTTGAGGAGCGTCGCCGTGCTCTCGGCCAGTCCCTCGATGAGCCCGATGATGCCCACCTTGACGCCGAGCACGTTCGCAAGGAAGAGCGGCAGCGTGCGCACGGCCACTTCGCTACTGAGGTCGTTGAGCAGCGTGACGACGCCCAGGGCCTTGACGGTGGGATCGAGACGCCCCGGCAACGGACGGTCAGCGAGCACCGCTCGTGGTTCAGGGGATGTGGGCTTTCCCACGGTTCGCTATGATATCCGAATCATGCGGAGTAGAGCTCCGCTCGTTGAGGGCAAGCGCATTTCGAATTCAGCCCCCAGGAGCGTTGCGAAGAACCTCGGCGCGTAGGAAGAAGCTCCCCTCTGTGACGACGGTCTCCCCGGCCTTCAAGCCACTCAGCACCGTGTAGTTGTCGCCGATCGGCGAGCCAAGCCGAACCTGCCGCTGGATAAACTTGCCGTCCTCGCCCTCGGCTGGGACGAAGACGACCTGCCGCTCACCGATGGCCTGGACGGCCGTGCGCGGTACGACGACCGCGCTGGCGCCGGGCGCGGTGAAACGTACGGTCACGTACATGCCCAGCCGGAGGCGGCCATCCGCGTTCGGGACTTCGATTCGAGCCTTCGCCGTGCGTGCCTGCGGATCCACGCGGGGGTCGATGTAGCTGACGCGACCGCGCAGCGTGAGGCCGGGATAGGCGACAGTCATGATGGCGGTCTCCGAGCCCACCGTGACCGTTTTGAAATCCTGCTCGTAGAGATCGCCGACGACCCACACCTCCGAGAGATCCGTCACCGACAGCAGTTCCTGGCCCATGGCCACCACCTGGCCGAGGTTGGCGGAACGCGACGTGATGACGCCTGCAATGGGCGCGGGTACCACGATGGTCGACACGACTTGGCTCGGGCTCGTGAGGGTTCGCACCTGCTCGGCGCTGAGCCCGAGCAACTGGAGACGCTGCCGCGCGGCCTCGATCTCCGTGGCGTGAGCCTCGTGGACGGCCGTGATCTCCTCGAGGTCTTGACGGCTCGCTGCCCCGATCTCCACGAGCTTCTGTGTGCGCTCGAGCTTCTTGTGGTCGGCCTCCAGCAGGGCCGCCATGGACATGTACTTGGTCTGTGACTCCGCCAGCTCCGCGCTGAAGAGGGTCACGAGCGGCGCGCCTCGCCGGACAACGGCCCCCAGCTCGACGTGGACCTTGGTGACGATGCCGGCAGCGATCGGGGTGACCTTGACCTCGCGGTACGCGTTGGCCATCACGCTGCCCGGGACGGTGACGGCGGTACCACCGCTGATGGCGGTCACCGGTGCCATCTTGATTCCAGCCCGGGCGAGCGCTTCGGGTGAGAGCATGACTTCGGCTTCCCCGACAGGCTCCGCGGGCGTTGGCGCCGATGCGGTAGCCATCGAAGCCGCCGGCGCGCGGGTCCTCTCCGTGTGGCGGAGCGCCAGGGTGGCGCCAGCCGCACCGAGCGCGATCAGGCCGAGCGCCACGAGGCCCAGCAAGCAGGCCCGGGCGGTCTTCCCGCGCCTGCGGGTGTGCGGGGAGATGCCGGCCTCGTGCTCCGTGTCCCTGTCCATTACCTAGCGGATACCGGCGGCGACTGCCCGCTGGATCTCGATCCCCGCGTCGTACACGAGCTTGAGCGCATCCGTGTAGCCCATCTCGATATCGATGTAGCGGCGCTGTTCGGCGATGACGTCGAGCACGGGTATGCGACCAAGCTCATAGGCCTGACGCACGACCCCGAGATTGCGGCCGGCGACATCACGCACGCCGCGGGTATAGATGTCGAGCGCCCGCTGTGCGGCGGCGAGCTGGGCGAACGCCGCGGCGACCTCCTGCCGGACGATCAGCTCAGCGCCTTCGCGCTTGCGTTCGGCGGCCTGAGCCTCCGCGGTGGCAGCCACGACATTGCCTTGGTTCCTGTTTCGCACGGGCACCGTGATCGTCACACCGCCTCCCACATAGTTGAAGGTGTCTTGAATAGGCCTTGTCCCACCGCGGTCCGTCAGCCCGTTCAGCGGGAAGCCGGATTCCTGCCGCTGATAGCCTAGGTTGAGGCGCGCGTCCCAGCGTCCCTCGGCCTCTTCTCGGCGGATCTTGGCCTGCGCCATCGCAGCCTCCTCTCGAGCGATAACCAGATCGGGCCGCCCGGCGAGCGCTTGCGCGAGCGCCTGGGCCCGGTCGAGCGTCAATGGGCGGGAGGCGAGCTCACCTTGCAGTAGTAACGGCTCGTCAGGCGGCATCCCGGCCAGCAGCCTGAGTTGCAGGCCAAGAATCTCGACCCGGCTCTTGAGCATGCTGAGGCTCGCGTCGAGGCGGTTGACCTCGACGAGCACGAGATTCTCTTCGAGCGTGGGTGCAGCCCCCTGTAGGACCCGATCGCGAACAAGTCCGAGCCCCTTTTGATTCGTGCCCAGGAGCTCTTCGGTGAAATCAAGATTCCGACGCGCGGCCAGAAGATCGCCCACCTTCAGCCGCACCTCGCCGGAGAGTCGCCGCTCCCGATCGCTGACCTGGGCCTGTTTCATGTAGATCTCACGCTCGGCGACGCCCACCCGCCCCGCCTTCCGCCCGTTGAGGTCGAGGGGAATGCTCAGGCCGACGTTGACGTTGTTATCTGGCCCGGACACATTGGCCTGGCCGCCGAGATCGAGCATGGGGTTCGGGCGGAGTCCGGCTTGGAGGAGACGGCCTCGGGCCGCATCCACCTCAGCCCGCATGGCGCGAAGCTCTGGATTGTCAGCCACCGCTCGCTCTACCACCTGGTCGACCGTGAGCGGTGCTGGAGCCGGCGGAGATTGAGCGAAGGCAATCTGCCAGCCGGCCAGAAGCCCAAAGAACAGGATGAACACCACCAAGATGCCTTGTCGCATGCTGGCTCCCCTACCGGACCGGAACCGAGAACCTCGCCGAACCCTTCCCGGCGGGGCCGTCCCAGGTCACTGTCACCTGCCGGGTGCCGGTGTCCGGGAAATCGACCGTGCCGAGATACCGCCCGGGTGCCTTGTCCGGAGACACCGTGGCGCCGGCCACCATCGGGGTCATGCCCGGCATGGCCATGCTGGTGCTGAGCGTGACCTTGCCGCCATCGAGCGGCTGGCCGGAGGGCGACGTGAACTCAAGCACGAAAGTGTTCTTGCCCGGCTTCCACTGTCCGGTCGCGCTCTTGAGCGTGACGACGGCATCCTTGGTCTTCTGCGTCTGCATGACCTTGAGCTCGGCGCTCCAAGCTATCGTAGCGACCCCTACGGCGAAGAGTCCTCCGACTACCGTGATCACTGCAATCAGGCGCTTCATCAATCGATCCTCCTTGTGTGTGTTCGTTGGTCAGTCGGCCGAGCCCAGGGCCGGCCGGCGATCCATAACCTGGGCGTCGCGGGCGGACTGCGCCTCACCCCGATCCAGCTCCCGCTCGCGAAGCCAGTAGAAGAGGACGGGCGTCACGATGAGGACGAGCGCGAGCGAGCTGACCATGCCGCCGAGCACGGGCGTCGCGAGCGGCTTCATGACCTCGGCCCCCGTGGAATGGCTCCACATGATCGGCAGGAGGCTCGCCACCACGGTGGACACCGTCATCACCTTGGGCCGCAAGCGGAGCAGCGCGCCCTCCTTCACCGCGTCGAGCAGCGCTGCGCGGGTCAGGGTGCCGCCAAGCTCTTCCCGCTTGCGCGCTACCGCTTCGTCCAGGTAGATGACCATCACCACAGCGGTTTGGACGGCCGTGCCGAAGAGCGCGATGAACCCGACCCAGACCGCCACCGAGAAGTTGTAGCCGAGCGCATAGAGGAGATAGATGCCGCCCGCCAGCCCGAATGGGACCGCCAAGAGCACCTGTGCCGCGTCAAGGAGCGAGCCATAGGTCATGTACAGCAGCAGAAAGATGACGGCCAGCACGACGGGCACGACGATCTTGAGCCGCTGGCGCGCCCGCACGTCGTTCTCGTACTGCCCGCTCCACTCGATATAGGAGCCCTTGGGCAGCCGCACCGTCTCCGCCACCACGGTGCGCGCCTGATCCACGAAGCTGCCGACATCTCGGCCCCGAACATTGAGCAGCACGGTCACCACCAGCAGCCCATTCTCACTGGCGATCATGGCGGGGCCGCTGACCTGGCGGAGTTGTGCGACCTGCCCCAGCGGCACCTGCGCGCCGCTTGGGCCCGTGACGAGTACGCTGGCCAGCGCCTCCGCACTCGCCCGGTACTCCGGGGCGTATCGGACCCGCACGGGAAAGCGTTGGCGACCCTCGATGGTGAGGGTGAGGTTGGTCTCCCCGATCGCCGTCTCGATCACGTCCTGAATGGCGCCCACCGAGATGCCGTAGCGCGCCGCCGCCTCGCGGTCCACCCGGATGTCGAGGTACGGCGTGCCCGTGACCTGCTCGGGATACACATCCGCGGCACCGGGGATCTTCCGCAACACCTCGGCCACGGCCCGGGCTCGCTCCTCGAGCGCCCCCAGGTTATCGCCGAAGATCTTGACGCCCACTTCGGAGCGGATGCCGGTCGTCAGCATGTTGATGCGGTTGATGATCGGCTGCGTCCAGATATTGGAGACCCCGGGCATGGTGGCCGCCGCGTCCAGCTCGCCGATGATCCGCTCGCGAGTCATCCCGCGCCGCCACTGGTTCTCGGGTTTCAGGTTCACGACGGTCTCGGTCATGTTGATGGGCGCCGGATCCGTCGAGGTATCGGCCCGCGAGATCTTCGCGACCACGGTGGCGACCTCGGGCACCGACTGGATCGCCTCGTTCTGCTTCCGCGTGATCTCGATCGCCTGCGGGAGCGAGATCGCGGGATCTGTGATGGGCATGAACATCAGGTCGCCTTCGTTGAGTGGGGGCATGAACTCTTTGCCGATCCTGGGAGCGAGCGCCAGCGCGCCGGCCAGGACCAGCAGAGCCAGCCCGAGCGTGAGGGCACGGTGTCGGAGCGCCCAGTCCAGCAGCGGCCGGTAGAGCCACACGAGCGGTCGCATGACCGGGTTGCGCTCCTCGCCGCGCCCCCTGCCGCCGATGAGGAGCGTGCACAGCACCGGCACCAGGGTCACGGAGAGGATGGTCGCCCCCGCCATGGCGAAGGTCTTGGTGAAGGCGAGCGGATGGAAGAGCTTGCCCTCTTGGCCCGTGAGGGCGAAGACCGGGATGAAGGCCAGCACGATGATGGCCATCGAGAAGAAGATGGGGCGGCCCACGAGGCGGGTGGCGTCGAGCACCGTGGCGGCGACGGCGCGCTTGTCACGCGGGTTCACCGCCCGTTTCTCGATGAAGCGGAAGGCGTTCTCAGTCACGACGATGGCCGCATCCACAAGAACGCCGATGGCGATGGCGATGCCGGCGAGCGACATGATATTGGAGCTGATCCCGAGGTAGCGCATGAAGAGGAAGGCGATCAAGACGGCGAGCGGGATCGGGATCGTGACGATCAGGACGGATCGCAGATGGAGCAGGAAGAGGAGATTCACGAGCGTGACCACGACTGCCTCTTCGATGAGGGACCGTCTGAGGGTGGCGACGGCGCGCTCGATCAAGGCCGAGCGATCGTAGAAGGGCACGATGCGGACCCCTGGCGGCAGTCCGGCCTGGAGCACCGCGATCTTCGCCTTGACGCGGTCGATGACCTCCACGGTGCTCACGCCGTAGCGGGCCACCACCACCCCGCCGACCGCTTCCGTCCCGCCCTTGACGAGCGCGGCCGTCCGGAAGGCATCGCCGATCTTCACGTCAGCCACCTGCCGGATGAAGATCGGCACGCCGTTGTCCCCCCCGATCACCACCTGCTCGAGATCCTTGGCGCTCTCGATCAGGCCCAGGCCGCGGATCACCGACCAGGTGCCGCTCCCCTCCACCACGTTGCCCCCGACATTGCGATTGCTCCGCATGACCGCATCCACCACGGCGGAGATGGGGATCTTGAAGGCGCGAAGGCGCTTCGGATCGACGTCGACCTGGTACTGGCGGATGACGCCTCCCACACTGGCCACCTCGGCAACGCCGGGCACCGAGTTGAGCTGATACCGGATATACCAGTCCTGGATAGCGCGCAGCTCGCGGAGCGACTGGCCCTGGCCTTCGACCGTGTACCAGAAGACGTGCCCCACCCCCGTGGCGTCAGGCCCCAGCGTCGCCACGATCCCCGACGGCAGCGCCTTGGTGAGCAGGTTCAGGCGCTCGAGCACTCTGGACCGGGCGAAGTAGAGGTCGACCGAGTCCTCGAAGATCACGTTGATCATCGAGAACCCGAAGGCCGAGGAGGATCGCACCACCCGCACCCCGGGCAGCCCCTGGAGGCTCACCGTGAGCGGATAGGTGATCTGGTCCTCCACCTCCTGGGGCGAGCGGCCGGGCCAGTCCGTGAAGACAATGACCTGGTTATCGGACAGGTCCGGGATCGCATCGATCGGCGTCGTCAGGAGGGCCCAGTATCCCCACCCCGCCACCAGAACGAAGCAGGCGATGACGAGGAAACGATTTCGGATCGAGACGCCGATCAGCCAGTTGATCACTAGCGCCCTGTCCCCGCTCCTCCCGAGGGCCACGTGGGGTTCCGCCGGAGCCGCCCAATGACCACCCAGAGCAGCACGATAAGGGTCGCGAGCAGTCCCAGACCCAGCAGCCCGGCGACCCACATCACCACCATCATTCCGATCCCGCAGCCTTCCATCATCATGACGAACTCCTTTCGAGCGGCGTCTTGACGGACGCTCACGCGGCCCGGAGTCAAGCGCCGGCATGTAGACAAGAACCGATGCGATGACCGAGTTATGGCTTGATGCGCGAACTACGACGAACTACAGGAGGGCGGGAGCGGGCTTAGGCGGTGAGTCGGGGACCGACCAGACATTCTGCGGGGAAAACGCGACGCCGCTCGCGACGAGAACCGAAGTGGTCTGGGTGGGCAGGGTGGTTGCCGGCATGGGCGCAAACGAGGGAACGCTGCACAGCGCATCACAGCCATCCATCATCATGCACCCGGACAGCGCCATGCCCACGGGTCCGAGCAGGACCCACATCACGAGAATCGTCAGCGTTGCGAATCGGGAACCCCTCATGGCGTGAGAATATCCCGCAAGGGCCCCTGAGAGTCAAGTTCTGGCGCGAAAGACGATCGCGGGCCGAGTCTTACCACGGGGAGGCCACCTGTCCAGGGTACAAGTGGCCTCCTCGCGCGTTCCCTCAAACCTTCGAGAGCTGACCAGACTGGATCATGTCGACCAGGATGTTCCATTCGTCCTTCTTGAGGATGGCGAGATTACCGGCTTCGCCGATCCGGACTTGGTCGCCCGCGAACTCCACCTCCGGGCACTCGCCGCATCCTGCGGGGCACAGCAGCACTTTCCGGTTGTCCATTGTATTCACCTCCTTCCCTTCACGATCTTTAGTCGCTCGATGTGATGGCAGACGGTGGACTCGCCGCGTCGTGGTGATCGTGAAGACGATCTAAGTACACCGGATCATGAATTCGTTCCGGGTTTAGGATGCGGCCAGTCGGCGGCGCTGGCTGAATTGTGACAGAAGTCTTTTCGATGTGTAGCTCCACTGGATCGGGCGTGCCGTTCGGTTCCGGTCAGCCAGGAAGGCCAAGAGGCGACGTTCGACGTGGCGGGTGCTGTCAAAGTCATTGGGGGTGAGCACCTTCTTCTGCAGGACGCTGAAGACAATCTCGATTTGATCCAACCAAGAGGCATGTACCGGAAGCCAATGAATGCGAACGTCGAAGCGCAGCCCGAGGGTACCTATCCAAGACGCCAGCTGCTTGGGCGCATGGGTCGATCCGTTATCAAGGATCAGATGGAGTACGCGAATCCGTTTGCAC
>WNGF01004979.1_pt1 | contig 18522 bp, 17 predicted proteins | sample 5400641 | NCBI WGS metagenome assembly WNGF01 (sample SAMN13153371, study PRJNA577476) | soil metagenome | isolation source: 80 cm soil or saprolite under grassland replicate 2 | place: USA:California | collected 2016-06-15
ATTGGGTGGGTCCGCCTCGAGCAGCTCCTTCGCGCTGCGACCGTCGCCAGCCTCGAGCGTGCGGAACCCGTCGCGCTCGAGGTAGCGGACGACGACCTCGCGGATAGTCGGCTCGTCGTCGACGACGAGGACGGTGGTCACTCCCACATTGTGGGCGACCACCGCCTCGCGCGGGTTACGAGGGGCTTAATTCGTTCGGTTTCGTGTGGGCCAAGAACGGTCGGCTGGTCGATTTCAGACGGACGCGCGGGCAGAGCCCGCGCGTCCTGATGACGGCACCGCAAGCGGTGCCTTAGGCCGCTAAGGCGTGTTCCAGATGGCGCTGTAGCCGGGATCGCCGGGGCCGGCATGCGCTCCGGCCGGCGATCCGGCGCCGTCCTGGTTCGTCGCTTGGGCGGGGGCGTTGACGGGACTGGTGGCTGCGTCGCCTGCCTTGCCGGGCAGGATCGACGTGTCACCCCCGGAGATGGTGATGAAGTTCGCGTTCGAGTTCTCCTTCGCCTGATCCGAGACGGGCAAGACCGGGCAGACGAAGTCGGCCCACGCCGCGCCGGCCCCTGGACCGAGAACCAGCGCCGCTGCGCCGACGGCCGTCGCTATCACTCGTCGCATGACTTCCTCCTTGGTCGTGTGCGGAGAGGGTGACGAGCGGATCTTTCGCGGCGGTTACGTCCGGCTTACAAGAAGATGAAATGTCCTCATTCGGGCAGTCGCACCGCGGCGCCGAAGCGCTCGATCAGGCCGTCCGCTTCGAGTGCGGACATTGCTTCAGCGTCGAGGTCGGTGGCGCGGCGCGGGGACTCCGCGACGAGCCTGAGCACGTCTGCCCGTCGCTGCCGGAACGAGCCCTCGAACCGTGACTGCTTGCGCAGCGGCTCGTAACGCTGGCCGCGTGACGGGCACTCGTCCGCGAGGGGACAGACTGCGCAACGCGGCACGGTGTCGATTGGCAGGACGTTGCGTCCGAAGGCGAAGTTGGCGACCGCGGCAGCGGTGTATGCGCCGACTCCCGGCAGCTCCGTCAGGTCCTGTGGCCAGCCGTCCGCCGCGACCCGGCGCGCGGCACGGTGCAGGTTGAGCCCGCGGCGGTTGTAGCCGAGTCCCTGCCACTCGCGGATCACGTCCGCCGGCGAGGCCGCCGCCAGCGCGTCGACCGTCGGCCAGCGCTGCAGCCAGGCGAGGTAACGCGGGACGACGCGGTCGACCTGCGTCTGCTGCAGCATCACCTCGGAGACAAGGATGGCGTACGGGTCGCGCGTCCTTCTCCACGGCAGGTCACGTCCAGAGGTCTGGAACCAGACGAGGAGGGCATCCTCCATCGCGCGAACCGTAGAGCAACTGCCGGGCCTCCTCCCGCGGAGCCATGTCCGGGCCCGGTGCCCCCGAGACATGTCCTCAAAACATTTCCCTCACCTGGGGGCGCAACGCGGCGGTTGTGCGGTCGAGCCTCCCCTGGCCAGGGATGTGGGTAAAGGGACCAGCGTACCGGCCCCTACCCCCTACAACTTCACCTCGATCCGTCGGCGCTGGGCGCGCTCGGACTTCGGCACGCGGACGGTGAGGACGCCCTCGGTGAGGTTCGCCTCGATCCTGTCGGCCTCCACGTGATCCGGGAGCGTGACGCGGTAGTCGAAGCGCCCTGTCCGGCGAGTTTGTCGTCGTAGGGCGCCTTCCCGCTTTCGCTCCTTGACCTCGCCCGTGATCGTGAGCTCGTTGCCGATGAGCTCGATGCTCAGGTCTTCACGTTTGACGCCGGGAAGCTCGGCCTCGACGACGTACGCGTCGTCGGTCTCCTCGATGTCGACGGGCGGCGACCAGCCGCCTGTCTCCATCAAGGACGAAGGCCAGTCGAACCCGCCGAACGTCTGGTCGAGCAGCCGACGCATGCGGTCGCTGACCTGCTCGAACTCCCTCAACGGCTCCCACCGTTCGGGTGCGAGCCTCGAGCGGCGTTCGGGTAGTAGCTGAGACACCCTTGCCCCCTTTCTCTCGCTACGGCGGTCCTACCCGCTCCTGCCCTTACGGCCACGTCCGTCTTCCGCAATTTGCACTGCTTTCGGAGAGCTCATCCTTAGCGCCGGGTCGAAGCTGCTTTGCGTTACCCGCGCAGACGCCACCGCTGGGCCCGAATCTAGACTGGCAGCGCGATGAAACGAGTCCGCTTCGCCCCCAGCCCCACCGGGTCGTTGCATGTCGGAAACGCACTGAGCGCGGTCGCCAACCGCCGTCTGGGCGACTGGATGCTGCTCCGGATCGACGACACCGATCCCGCCCGCAACGTGCCGGGCGGGGAGGAGGAAATCATCCGCGACCTCGAGTGGCTCGGGCTTTCGTGGGACGAGGGCCCCGTGCGGCAGAGCGAGCGCCAGCAGCGCTACCGGGAAGCTGTCGCGCCGCTGGGCGACCGCTTCGACGGGATCACGCTCCTGCGTGAGGACGGCACGGCGACGTACCACCTCGCGAGCGTCGTCGACGACGCCGACTTCGGCATCACGCACGTCGTCCGCGGCTTCGACCACCGTCCGAACGAGGCACTGCATCGACGGCTGTTCGAGGCGCTCGGCGCGGCGCCGCCCGAGTTCGTCCACCACGGCCTCATCCTCGGCGAGGATGGCAAGAAGCTCGCAAAGCGGGCCCCCGGCGCGACCGTCGCGTCGTTGCGCGAGGCCGGTATTCCCGGCGAAGCGGTGAGGCGGTACCTCGAGGAGCTCGGGGTTCCCCAGCACGACGTCCACTACGACCTCGCGCGCATCCGCCGTCTAGCGATCGAGGCGATCGAAGCGATGAGCGACGAGGAGTTGGCCGAGCGAGTCCCTGCGCCGGTCCAGCTCGTCCCGGCGCTGCGCGGAGCGCGTGATCTGCAAGAGGCGAAGGAGTACGCGGACGCCGTCCTCACGGCTCCGGCTCCGGCAAAGGCTTCGTCGCCGGAAACGCTCGAGCGATTCAGAGAACTGCTCGAGCGTACGAACGGGACGGTGGACGCGCGCTCGATCGTCCGCGAGCTAAAAGCGGTCGGCGGCGACCTGCGCGCGCTTCGCGTCGCGCTCACGGGGCGCGAGCGCGGCCCGGAGCTCTGGGCTGTCATCGCCGCGCTACCGCGCGAGGAGGCTCTCCGCCGGATCGATGCGGCTCTTTGACACGCTGACCAAGAAAAAGGTCGACCTCCCCGATCCGCCGGCGCGGATCGGCATGTACACCTGCGGCCCGACCGTCTATCAGCGCATCCACGTCGGCAACGCGCGTCCGTTCGTGCTCTCGATGTGGCTGAAGCGGTGGCTCGAGCTCCGCGGCTACGACGTCACGCTGGTCGAGAACATCACGGACGTCAACGACAGCATCTACGAGGCCGCTCCCGACCACAGCGCCGAGCTCGCTGCGCAGGCCACGCAGTGGTACATCGAGGACACGGAGGCGCTCGGCCTCGGCCGCCCGAACCACGAGCCGAAGGCGACCGAGACGATTCCCGAGATCATCGCGCTGATCGAGGAGCTCGTTCGCGACGGCTACGCGTACGAGGCAGGCGGCGACGTGTACTTCCGCGTCGCGCGCTTCCCGGAGTACGGCCGCCTCTCCGGCCAGCGCCCCGACCAGGTCGAGGAGCAGGAGCCGAACCCACTCAAGGAGGACCCGCGCGACTTCTCGCTCTGGAAGGCGAACAAGGAGGGTGAGGACACGTGGTGGGACTCGCCCTGGGGACGCGGCCGTCCCGGCTGGCACATCGAGTGCTCGGCGATGGCGGAGAAGTTCCTCGGGCCCAGCTTCGAGCTCCATCTCGGCGGGCTCGATCTCGTCTTCCCCCACCACGAGAACGAGCGGGCGCAGTCGCAAGCCGCGGGCCGCGAGTTCGCGCGCATCTGGATGCACAACGGGCTGCTCGAACTCGCCCGCGAGAAGATGTCGAAGTCGGTCGGGAACATCGCCCCGTTGCGGGACGTGCTCGAGCGTTGGGGGCGGGAGAGCGTTCTCGTGTACTTCCTCACCGGGCACTGGTCGAAGCCGATCGACTTCTCCGATGAGACGATGGCGGCAGCTGAGGCGCGGGTGGAGCGATTTCGCGACGTTTTCCGCGGACCTTCGCAGTCTGCCGATGAGGGGGAGTGGGAGCGCTTCACACGTGCGCTCGAGGACGATTTCAACACCCCGGAGGCGCTGGCGGTTATGCACGGCTGGCGCGACCACGACCTGCTGGCACGTGCACTCGACGCCTTCGGTCTGGCTTCGCTGGCAGAGCAGCAGGAGGCGCCGCCGGATGTGGTCCAGCTGGCCGAGCGCCGTCAGCAGGCTCGCGCGGCGCGGGACTTCGAGGAGGCGGATCGGCTCCGGGCGGAGATCGAGGCTGCCGGCTGGGAAGCCCGCGACGCGGCGGACGGCTTCCAGCTCGTGCCGAAGTGACGCGCGAGCAGGTCTACGGCCGGCGCGCGGTGCGGGAGGCGTTGCGCGGCCGGCGGGAGGTCCTCGAGCTGTGGGCGACGGAGCGGGCGCTCAAGGCCGAAGCGTGGCTTCGCGAGACGGAGCGGCCGCGAGTGCAGGTGAAGTTGGAGCGCGAGCTCAGCGAAGCCGTGGGGACGCGCGACCACCAGGGGGTCCTCGCCTGGTGCGAGCCGTATCGCTACGCAGATGCGTGGGAGCTCGCGGCGACCGAGCGACCGTTGCTGGCTTGCCTCGACCAGGTCACGGACCCACGAAACCTGGGCGCCGTCTGCCGCAGTGCCGAGGGGGTGGGAGCGACGGGAGTCGTCGTGCCCGCGCATGGATCCGCGACGGTGACATCCGCGGTGTGCCGCGCTTCGGCCGGCGCGGTGGAGCATCTCCCCGTGGCAGTGGTCCCGAACCTTGCGCGCTACCTCGGCGAGGTGAAGCGCGGCGACCTCTGGATCTACGCCGCCGTCGGCAACGGTGCGACGCCGATGTGGGAGGCGGACCTGAGCGGCGGCGTCGCGCTCGTCTTCGGCGCGGAGGGCAAGGGGCTTCGCCCGCTCGTGCGGCGTACATGCGACGACGCGGTCTCGATTCCGATGGCCGGCAACGTCGAGTCGCTGAACGTCAGCGTGGCCGCCGCGCTCCTGCTCTACGAGGCGAAGAGGCAACGGCGTGGCTGAACCGGCGGCGACCCCGCGTGTCCGCGATGGCTGAACCCACTCTGTACCTGTTCGACGGACACAACCTCTTCCACGCGGGGAAGTTCGAGGACCTGCGACAGCTGCGCGACGAGCTCGCGAGCTTCGTCGCGCTCAAGGGCGCACGCGGAGTGCTCGTGTTCGACGGAGCAGGAACTGACGAGACCTACGGGCCGCTCGAGGTGCGCTACGCCGAGAACGCGGACACGCTCATCGAGCGGTTGGCCGCCGAGCACCGCGGCACAGAGATCGTGTGCCTGGTGTCGTCCGACGCCGCCGTGCGCGGCACGTCCGGCCAGGAGGTGCAGAAGCGCTCGTCGGCGACGTTCCTCGGCGACATGGAGACGGTCGTCCACAGGGAGGACCGTCCACAGCACCTGCGCGACCGGCTGGATCCTGCTACCCGTGAAGCGCTGGAAAGGATGCGTCGCGGCCGCTAGGCCGCCCAGTCCTCGGCGTCGGCGCCCTCGGTCCCGGGCGGTCGTGGGAACAAGCACGGGGCCTTCGGCGCGGTCTGGGCGCAGGTGGAACTGCGGAAGGTCCTCGCCGCGACCGGCGCTCGCATCGTCGACGCGGAGGTGGCGGTGGGGCACGCGCCGACGAAGTTCGACGAGGACGGTCAGCTCGTGGGCGAGGCGATCCGCGAGCAGTTGGCGGAGACGGCCGAAGCGCTGCTGGCCGAAGCGGGCGTGCGATTGCTCGTGGCCGTTTAGCGAACATACGTTCGTAGCATCCTGGGTCCACCGCAAACGCCTTGTAAAGAGCAGCGGACCTTGCTATCTTCTGGCTCAACCTTAGGGTGAGACTTTCGTCTCGCCGCCGACCCGGGGGAGGCCAACATGGCCGCACGGCCCGCAACCGCTGCGCAGAAGGCCCAGAGAGAGCTCGAAGACCTCCAGCTCGTTCTGCGTGCCCGGAACGGCGACGGAGGGGCGCTCGACGTCCTGATCCGCCGCTACACCGGCTTCGTTCGACTGAAGGCGAGCTCCTACTTCCTGGCCGGGGGCGACTCCGAGGATCTCGTCCAGGAGGGGCTGATCGGGCTCTACAAGGCGGTGCGCGACTTCCGCGCCGACAAGGAGACATCCTTCCGGAGCTTCGCCGAGCTCTGCGTGACTCGTCAGATCATCACGGCGATCAAGACCGCGACCCGGTTCAAGCACGCCCCGCTCAATACGTACGTCTCCTTCAGCCACACGCCGGCCGGGCAGGACTCGGACAGCGACTGCACGCTTGGCGACGCCCTCCCGGGGCCGGGCGTCGACGAGCCGTCCATCTGCGTGATCTCCTCGGAGGAGCTGCAGAGCCTCGTCTTCACGCTCGGGACGGGCCTCTCGCAGCTCGAGCACGACGCGTTGCGCCTGTACCTCGAGGGCGCGTCCTACGAGGAGATGGCCGAGGACCTGGGCTGCGACACGAAGACGATCGACAACGCGCTCCAGCGCGTCAAGCGGAAGATCCTCACGCACCAGAAGTCGCGCCAGGTTCTTCTCTAGGAATCACGACGCGACCTATCTCGTAGTCAGCAGCAGGCCGAGCGCGATGCTCTTGTCCGTTGCGGCTTGACGCAACGCGCAGTCGTGCCTCCCAGCGCAAAGGAACACCTTCGATCGGGGTAGACGCCGCTCGTACCGGGGCAATACACGGCGAAGTACTCGACTTGGCCGAGATAATCCCGTGCAGCTGAGGCTGGGTTGGAGTGATGCGCGTAGCTACTGCAGACTTTGAACACCACGGCGCCTTCGCGAAGCCGACCCGTCTTGCACTGGACGCGAGCAAGCCGGATCTCGTCATCGATCACAAGGTCGTAGCGTGCGTTTTCTCCAAACGGGACTGACACGATGAATCCAACGTCCTGAAGGGCAAGCATTGCTGCAAGCGTCGTCTGATCACCGACCGCCTTTGGATGCCTCATGTCGAGAGCCTGCCCATTCGATCGGCTGGGCCGTGTCCAAAACAGACAACACGACCTTGGCCTACCATGAGTGCAGGGCCGGAGTAGCTCAGCTGGCAGAGCGCGTCCCTTGTAAGGACGATGCCGTGGGTTCGAGTCCCACCTCCGGCTCCTGAAACGCGAAGCGCCCCGGCTGTCACCGGGGCGCTTCTGGTTAGCGAAGGGGCGGGAGGAGCTAGACGCCGGCTGCCGGGGCCGGAGCGATCTCGGGGACCTTGGCGTCGTGCTCCAAGCGGGGCAGCCAGTCGAGCCACGTCGGCAGGTACCAGTTCCAGTCGCCGAGCAGCTTCATCGTCGCCGGCAGCAGTACCGCCCGAACGATTGTGGCGTCGATCAGTACCGCCGCGGCGAGGCCGATGCCCATCTCCTTCATGTCCAGGATCGGCATGAGGGCGAACACCGCGAACGCACCGACCATCACCAGGGCGGCGCTGGAGACGACGCCGGCGGTGGTCGTGATGCCGTGCGCAACCGCTTCCTCGGTCTTCATGCCGCGGTCGTAGGCCTCCCGCACGCGGCTCAGGATGAAGACGTGGTAGTCCATCGAGAGCCCGAACAGGATCACGAACATGAAGATCGGCAGCCACGAGGCGATTCCGCCGTTTCCCTGGAACCCGAGCAAGCTCTCGCCCCAGCCCCACTGGAACACGGCCACGAGTACGCCGTAGGCCGCTCCCACGGAGAGGAGGTTGAGGACGATCGCCTTCAGCGCGATCACGATCGAGCGGAACGTGATCAGGAGCAGAATGAATGCGAACACGAGCACGAAGCCGAACACGATCGGGGCCTTCCGCTTCAGCAGCGAGTTCGAATCGGCTGAGATCGCGGTCGTTCCGGTGACGGCGTACTCGGCGCCGTCCACCTGCCCGATCGTCGCGGGGAGGATGTCGTTGCGGAGCTTGCGCAGCGCCGCGTTCGACTCGGCGTCCGTGCCCTCGCCGACGAGCGGAATGTCCACTCGAGCGACGGTGTGGGACGGATTCACTTCCATGTCGATCGAGCTCGTATTCAGATGAGCTGCAGCGACCTTCGTCTTCAGCGCGGCAAGCGCCTGTTGCGTCGCAGCTGAGTCGATGTTCGCCTTGACCGCGACTTGCGTCTGCGCGACCTCGCCGTCCGAGAACACGTCGCCGATCTTCTTGATCGTCTCGACGGTCGGTGCGCTGTTCGGCAGGGAGTTGAGGCCGCTCTGTGCGGTGTGGATGTGCAGGACCGGCAAGGCCATCACGAGGAGCGCACCGCCTGCCACTGCCGCTGCGATTCCCGGACGGCGCATCGCGGGAGCCAGGATCCTCTTCCAGACTCGGTTCTCGCCGCTCTCGTGCCGGAGCCGGTTCAGGTACGGGATCTTGCCCTTCTCGACGCGGTCGCCGAGCTTCGACAACAGCGCCGGCAGCACGGTCAACGAGCCGAGCATCGTGACGCCGACGACCATCATCGTCGCGATACCGAAGCCGAGGTAGCCCTTGTCGCCGGAGAACATCATCCCGGCCATCGCGATCATCACGGTGAAGCCGGAGATGAGCACCGACCGGCCCGACGTCGCGGCTGCGGCCTCGAGAGCGGCCCTGGAATCCTTGCCGGCCGCCCGCTCCTCGCGCTCACGCTTGAGATAGAAGAGCGAGTAGTCGACACCGACCGCAAGCCCGATCAGCAGGATCACCGCGCTGACGTTGTTGTCCATCGGCACGAGGTGGCTGGGGAATGCGACGAGCCCGACGGTCGCCAGGACGCCCGAGAGGGCGAGCAGTAGCGGCACGCCGACGGCCACGAGCGCGCCGAAAACGAGCAGCAGGACGATGATCGTGATCGGGATCGACCGCTCGCCCGCGGTCTTGAGCTGATCGCTGAACAGCTCGTCGATCGCCTTCTGCGAGCTGACGGACCCAGCCTCGCCGACGTAGAACGACGGATGACGGTCGCCGACCCTGTCGACAGCCGCTTCGATCGCGTCGATCTTCGTCTTCGCGTGGTCGTACTTGCCTTTCATCTCCCACGTGACCATCGCGGTCTGGCGGTCCCTGGAGACCTGGTCGGCGTTCGCCGGGTCAAGCGGGGACTTGACGTCCTTGACCGAGGGATTGCCCTTGACCGCGTCGATGACGTCGTTCACCGTCGATTGAAAGGCCCGGGCGTTGACGCTGAGCTTCGAGCTCTGTACGAGGACGATCTCCGTCTGCGCATCCGACCCCGGAAAGCCGTCCTTGAGGATCTGCTCGGCCCGGTGCGACTGGCCGGTGGTGTAGTCGTCGTCCTTCATGTTCTTCGTCCCGACGACGTTGCCGATGAAGAACGCGGCGACCACGAACGCGAGCCAGCCGAAGACGGCGGTCTTCCAGTGGCTCGCGCTCCAGCGGCCCATCCGGGCCGCGATGTTGTTGGAACGCTTCAGGGGTGACATGAGGAATTGCTCCTTCGCTAGCTGACCGGCTCAGCGTCCCACCGGCGCCAGGCGGCTGGAATGCGGCTCCCAGGTGTCTTTCTGGGGGAGAACCGCACATGCAGAGAGAGAAGGCCGGCGGCGCAGCCGCCTGTTCGCCGAAGGCGGACCAGTGGAGGGGTCTGGGGGAACCGGGAGGTTCCCCCAGCTGCGCAAGCAGGGTGAAGGCCGCTAGGGGTGTAGCGGCCTTCAGGAGGAGGGGAGGGTGAAGGCCGCTAGGGGTGTAGCGGCCTTCAGGAGGAGGGGAGGGTGGAGGCCTAAGCGGCCCGGTCGAGCTCACACGGTCGGTGGAGCTCGATGTATGCCCACGACAGCTGCAACTGCCCGCGAACGATCGCGAGCCTGTTCCGCTCGAGTTCGTCCGTGGCCGCTCCGCGCTCGCGGAGCGCCTGGCGCTCCAGAACGAGCCAACGAAGCTGTGCGTTGAGCTGGTCGACGGTCATGCCATACAGATTCGCCGTCGCGCAGGACGGAGGCCAGGGGGCGGACTGGCCTCTTGCGGTGCGGTTTAACCCTAGGCAGTGGCCGCTGCAATCCCCGCTGGACGCGGCCCTTCGGGCCGCGTCCTGGGACTGTCCCCGGCCACGTCCCGTAGGGACGTGGCCGAACTGTCCCGCTGGGGCATGGCGTTCGCGCCGAAACTGTGACTTTTCTTCCACACGCGGCCTTCTCCGCCGGCGTCACCGCCTGCCTTTGCGACAGGGAGGCCGGAAAAGGACGCGCGCGCTATGAACGGAGATACGTCAGAACTGCGAGCACGCGCCGGTGGTCCTCGGCCGTCGCCGGCAGGCGGAGCTTTCCGAAGATGCTCGTCACGTGCTTCTCGACCGCGCGCAGCGTGATCACCATCCGCTCCGCGATCGCCTGGTTCGAGCGGCCCTCCGCCATCAGCTCCAGTACCTCGCGCTCCCGCGGCGTCAACTCCTCCAGCGGATCGTCACGCCGCCGCCGCCCGACGAGTTGGGACACGACCGCGGGATCGAGCGCCGAACCGCCTTCGCCGACACGCCGCACCGCCGCGGCGAACTCGTCCACGTCGGAGACTCGATCCTTCAGGAGATAGCCCACGCCCTCGGCGTTTTCGCCGAGCAGCTCCATCGCATACGTGGGCTCGACGTACTGCGAGAGCACAAGCACGCCGGTCTCCGGCCACCGCTCCCGGATCTGCTGCGCTGCGCGCAACCCCTCGTCCGTCTGGGTCGGCGGCATCCGGATGTCCACCAGCGCGACGTCGGGCTTGTGCATCCCCACGTGACGGAGAAGATCGTCGGCCGTTCCGCTCTGCGCGACGACTTCGAAGCCCGCGTCCTCGAGCAGGCGTGCGATTCCCTCGCGCAGCAGGACCGAGTCGTCGGAGAGGACTACGCGCATGCCGCGAAAGCCCCTTCGTGCCGTACTGAGCGGCGGAAAGCGCGACGGCAGCCCGGCGACCTTGAGCTGGAAGAGCCGCTCCGGCTTGTCGAGGCCCGGAAGCTCGTGCTCCCCGAGGTCCTCGAGCTCGTGCGAGGAGTCGAGGGACTCGCGCGTGCGCTGAGAGACGAGAATCTGACCGCCGCTGCCCGCCTGGCAGATGCGCGCCGCACGGTGGACGTCCAGTCCGAAATACGCGCCGTCGCGGAAGTTCGGCTCGCCCGTGTGCATCCCCATCCGGACCCGCAGTTCGACGCCCTCCGGCCAGGCGTGTCCTGCGAATGCACGCTGGGTCGCGCAAGCAGCTTCTGCAGCCGCGGCGGCCTCCTCGAAGACGACGAAGAATTCGTCACCGCGGTGGTCGACGACGTGTCCGCCGGCGGCCGTGATCGCGTCGCGGAACAGACGGCGATGGTCGTCGAGGAGCTGGGCGTAGCCGTCGCCGAGCCGCTGGACGAGCTGCGTCGAGCCCTCGACGTCGGTGAAGACGAGCGTGATGGTTCCATGAGGAAGTTCCGGCATTCCAGCCTACTCCAGTGGGATCTCAGCACGAACGCGGGTTCCCACGCCCGGTGGGCTGTCGACGGCGAGCTTTCCGCCAAGGGACGCGATGCGGTCGTCGAGACCGCGTAGCCCGGAGCCGCGGAGGGGGTCGGCCCCGCCGACGCCGTCGTCCTCGACCTCGATCAGCGCGTACCCGTTGCTGCGTCCGATCGTCACCTTCACCGAGGACGCGTGGGCGTACTTCGTGACGTTTGCAAGCGCCTCCGAGACGACGTAGTACGCGGCCGCCTCCACCGGAGCCGGAAGGTCTCGATCGGGGCCGTCGATCTCCACCGGGAGCGGCGAACGGGCGGCAAGTGCTTCGAGGGCGGCCTCCAGACCGCGGTCTGTGAGTACGGCGGGATGGATGCCGCGTGCTAGCTCGCGCAACTCCTCGAGTGCCTGCGCGAGCTCTTCCCGTGAGGCCTCCAGGAGCTGCTCGGCCGCGGCCGGATCCCTGTGCAGCTGGGCCTGCGCCAGCCGAAGCGACAGCGAGATCGAGACCAGCCGCTGCTGTGCGCCGTCGTGGAGGTTTCGCTCGAGCTTCTGGCGCGCCTCGTCACCCGCGGCGACGATGCGTGCACGCGACGTCTCGAGCTCCTCTTGCTGGCGCTTCCGCTCGGTGATCTCGCGCACGATCATCAGGAACTCGTTTTCGCCGCTCGCGGCGAAGCGGCCCTCGTAGTAGCGCGTCTCGCCGTCGAACTCGAGCTCGTACTCGACGACCGGCACGTCCCTCTGCGCAAGCGCGGCGTGGCCGGCGTCCATCACGCGCTCGGCGAGCTCGACGGGGAGCCGATCCCAGACCGTCAGGCCCTCGACCTGCTTGACGAAGAGATCGCGGTCGCTGGGAGCGCTGTACCCGAGGTACCTGCCGTCGCCCGAGATGCGGAACATGAGATCGGGCATCGCCTGCAGCAGCGCCCGGTACCGCTCTGCGCGCGCCTTGACCTCGACGAGAAGCTTGTCCCGCTCGAGCGCGATCCTCGCTGCGCCCGCGACCGTCTCCAGCAGGTCGGGCTCGTCCCGCAGGGAGGCAGCGTGGACGAGCGCGGCCACGGGCGTATCGGCGTATTCGAGACGAGTGACGACTCGATCGCTCGTTTCCTCCGGAAGGTCGAAGCGGTTGCCGTCGACGTCGACGAAGTGACCTCCCTCGTCATACCAGTAGGCGATCTGGAGACCTGGGTCGTGAAGCGCTCGCCTCAGTCCCTCCTGGACTTCGCCTGGAGTCGCGCGCTCGGGAATGTCCTCGAAGATCGTGTCGAAGATCGGCTTGAAGGGCATCCGCTTGCGGGCGCCGGAGAAGCGCCGGCGCGTCACGTGACTAGAAGCGCCGCGATCGCGGCGCCGGACAGATCCGCCTTCGGGACGAAGCCGCGCGCGCCGCTGCACTCGATGCAGCGGCCGTAGTCGGCGCCGTCGCGGCTCGACGTGAGGACGACCTCAGGCGGGTCGTCCAGCTTCCGCAGTTGCTCGGCGACCTCGAACCCGTCGAGGTCGGGGAGCTGGATGTCGAGCAGCACGAGGTCGGGACGGAGCTGCTCGGCGGCCTGCACCGCATCGGCTCCGTTCTCCGCCTCGCCGACGATCTCGTAGCCCTCGGCCTCGAGGAGCGTCCGGGCGCTGGCCCGGAAGCTCGGATGATCGTCGACGATCAGGACTGTCACACCCATAGTGTCGTCGCCGTGGGGCCCCTACCGAATACGGTTAGCCACACTCTTGTCGGGGGCGTCATGCGCTTCGAAGCGCAGTTTGCCGTCGGTTCGGGTTGAGACTAGGAGCCCGCCCCAGCCTCGATCCGGAGTTTTCGGCCCGCCTCGGATTCTGCGGCGGCCGGGATCTCGACGTAGAAGACCGAGCCCTGGCCGTCGTTCGGCTCGACCCAGATCCGTCCTTTCACCCGCCGGACGAGCTCGCGCGAGATGTACAGGCCGAGGCCGGTCCCGCCGATGCCGCGGGCCATGTGGGGATCGAGCCGATAGAACTTCTCGAAGATCCGGCCGTGCTCGGCAGGAGGGATCCCGAGCCCCTCGTCGGAGACACGGAAGCGAACGTACTCGTCGGAGCGCTCCAGCCGGATGCGCACGTCGCCGCCGTCGGGCGAGTACTTGACGGCGTTGTCGATCAGGTTGCCCAGCACTTGCCTGAGCTGACCCTCGTCCGCGGCCACCAGCGGCAGGTCGTTCGTCCCGACGTCCAGCTCGACCGTCACGCCCTCGGGAAGATGCGTCCGGGCGGCCGCGATCACCGCCTCCGTCAACGCTCGCGCGTCGCAGCGTTCGATGTGCACCTCGAGCCGGCCGGCGTCGAGCTGGCTCGCGACCAGCAGGTCGTTGACGATGTCGGCGAGGCGCGAGGACTCTTCCACGATCACCTCCATCAGCTTGTCGTGGAGCGCGTCCTCCAGCTCGAGGTCGTCGCGTGCGAGTGTGAGCGCGGAACCGTAGATTGCGGCCAGCGGCGTGCGCAGCTCGTGTGACACCGTTGCGACGAGGTCCTGCCGAATCCTCTCGAGCGCGCGCTCTTCCGTGATGTCGCGGAACGCGTACACCGTGCCCTCGTCGAAGCCGACGCCGGAGATCGACAACCAGCGTTCGCGACCGGCCAACTCGAGCGGCAGCGTCTCGGCGCTCGCCGGGCCGGGCGCGCCCGCCACGGGCACGCGCACGGCGAGGTGGTCCCAGACCGGCAGCACGTCCTCGGCGGACCGGCCGACGACGTCGTCACGCCGGAGACCCGTGAGCGCCTCGGCGGCCCGATTCCAGAGACGGACGATCCCTTCTCCATCGACCAGGAAGACTCCGTCGCCGACCGTCTCGAGCACGCGGGCCGCCTGTGCCCGCTCCTCGACCTCGCGATACAGCTGCGCATTCTCGACCGCAGTGGCAGCGCGACGGGCGAGCTCTTCGGCGAGGGCGAGGTCGTCCGGTCCGTAACGCCGTCCAGACTCCGCCGACACGAACGAGATGACACCGATCACCCGCCCGCGGGCGACGAGCGGGACGCACATGTAGCTCTGGAACCCCAGCTCGCGCACGAGACCGAGGTGAAAGTCGTCCACGGCGAGCTCCGCCAAGCGGTCTTCTGTGATCTCGGGCACGAGCTCGCTCTCGCCCGTGCGTAGGACGTTCGGCGGACCACGGCGCGCGTCGGGATCTTCCGGGTACCGCCTTGCCAGCTCGAGCGCGAATTCGATCTTCGCCGGATCGACGTGCTGGACGGCAAGCGTCCGGAGCCGGCCCTGCTCCAGCATGTCGACGCGCGACCAGTCGGCGATCCGCGGAACGGCCATCTTCGCGACCGACGCGAGTGTGCTCCGATAGTCGAGCGAGCCCCCGAGTGTGGCTCCGGCTTCGACGAGGAATCGCTGCGCCTCCTCGGCGCGCTTGCGATCGTCGATGTCGGTGTTGGAGCCGAACCACTTGACGACGCTGCCGCGGCGATCGCGCATCGGAAGGGCGCGCGTCAGGTGCCAGCGGTACGACCCGTCGGCGCGGCGGAGGCGGAGCTCGTTCTCGTACGGCTGGCCCGTATCGAGCGAGCGCTGCCAGCGCTCGAGTCTGCGGGGCAGATCCTCCGGATGCACCACGTTCGTCCACCCGGCCTCGACCATCTCGGTGAACGAGGTCTCGAAGTAGTCGACCGCGCGCTGGTTCACGTAGTCGAGCTCGCCGTTCGGGGTCGCAGTCCAGATCTGGTCGGGCTGTGACTCGGCGAGGAACCGGTACCGCTCCTCACTCTCACGACGCAGCTCGGCGAGCTCCTGCTCCTTCAGCAGCTCGGCCTGCCGCTGCAGCTCCTCGCTCTTCTCGTGCAGCTCGATGAAGACCGAGACCTTCGAGCGCAGCACGTCCGGGTTGAACGGCTTGAAGACGTAATCCACGGCGCCGGCCGAGTAGCCTCGGAAGACCTGCTGCTCGTCCTTCGAGATCGCGGTGACGAAGATGATGGGGATGTGCTTGGTCCGCTCCCTCTGCTTGATCAGCGAAGCCGTCTCGAAGCCGTCGAGCTCCGGCATCTGAACGTCGAGCAGGATCACCGCCACGTCGTGTAGGAGCAGCTGCCGCAGCGCGTCCTCGCCCGACTGCGCGTAGAGCAGGTTCTGCCCGAGTGGCTCGAGGATCCCCTCGAGGGCGAGCAGGTTCTCCGGCCGGTCGTCGACGAGGAGGACGTTGGTCATCAGGCTTCCTCGGCAACGGGTGCCTGAGCTACACACAGGCCGTAGAGGAACTTGCCGATCTCCTCGAGCGGGAGGATCGCATCCGCGGCCGTCGCCGCGATCGCGGCCTCGGGCATGACTCGGCGCACGGCCTCCGCCGGGTCCTGGACGATGGCCACGCCGCCCCGCTGCTTGATCAGCGCGAGCCCTGCTGCTCCGTCCTCGTTGGCGCCCGTGAGGATGATCCCGATCGCTCCGGCTCCGTACGCGTACGCGGCCGACTCGAACAGCACGTCGATCGACGGGCGCGCGTACTGCACACGCTCGTCGAGCGAGAGCGCGAACGAGCCCGGCTGGACGAGCAAGTGGTAGTCGGGCGGGGCGATGTACACCTGTCTCTCCTCGATCGGCATCTTGTCGTGCACGTCCTGCACCGGACGGGCAATTCGCAGCCGCAGCAGCTCGGCGAGCGTCCCTTCCAGGGTGCCGGCGTGGCGGTGCTGGGCGATCACGATCGGCTGGTCGAGGTCCTCGGGGATGTCCGAGAGCACGCGGCTGACGGCGTGGAGTCCGCCCCACGAGGCGCCTATGCAAATGATGTCGTACACCTAGCGGACCTTCCTGTACAGGCGCTCGTTGGCATCGAGCTCGTCGTAGCAGTCCTCGTGCGGGCTGAAGCTGATCGACTCCTTCGCACCGAGCCCGAGCACCCCGAATGTCATCAGGCTCTCGTGGAAGAGCCGATGGACTCGGTCCTGCAGCGCGCGGTCGAAGTAGATCATCACGTTGCGGCAGATGATCACGTTGAACTCGTTGAACGAGCGGTCCGAGACGAGGTTGTGCTGCGCGAAGACGACGTTCTCGATCAGTGAGCGCTGGAACTGCGCGCCGTCGTACTTCGCCAGGTAGTACTCGGAGAACGCGCGGCTGCCGCCGGCCCTGATGTAGTTCTGCGTGTACTCGCGCATCTTGTCGAGGGGAAACACGCCCGCGCGTGCCCGCTCGAGCACCGACTCGTTGATGTCGGTCGCGTAGATGCGCGTGCGCTCGTAAAGGCCCTCTTCCTGCATGAGGATGGCGAGCGAGTAGACCTCCTCGCCCGTTGAGCAGCCCGCGACCCAGATGCGCGTGAAGGGATACGTCCGCAGGAGCGGCACCACCTTCTCGCGGAACGAGACGTAGAAGCTGGGATCCCGGTACATCGCAGTGACGTTGATGGAGAGGTCGAGCAGCAGCCGCTCCATGCAGGCCGGGTCGTGCAGGAGCTTGTCCTGCAAGGCCGAGATCGTCGAAAGGCTCTCCGCGTAGACACGGCGCCAGACCCGGCGCCGCAGCGACGCGGGCGCGTACTCGCGGAAGTCGAAGCCGTACTGCCGGAAGATCCCTTCGAGTAGCAGGGAGAGCTCGATGTCCTCCAGGTCGCCGCGGGCCGCGGGGTGCTCGCCAGAGCCTGGCCCACGTGCTGCGTCGACCGAAGAAGACATAGCTCTACTTGTAGAGCCAGACTCGCATCAGTGAAAGGAGCTGGTCCGTGTCGACCGGCTTCGTGATGTAGTCGGAGGCTCCGGAGGCGATCGACTTCTCGCGGTCTCCCTTCATCGCTTTCGCCGTCAGCGAGATGATCGGCAGCTGCTTGAAGGCCTCGTCCTCGCGGATCGCTCGGATCGTCTCGTAGCCGTCCAACTCGGGCATCATGATGTCCATCAGGACGAGATCGACCTCCGGGTTGCGGCGGAGAACGTCGATGCCGTCCCGGCCGTTCTCGGCGTAGAGCACCTCCATCCCGTGTGCTTCCAGGACGCTCGTGAGCGCGAAGACGTTGCGGACGTCGTCATCTACGATGAGGATCTTCTTGTCGTTGAAAACCTCCTCCGCCGAGTGCAGTTGCTCGAGCATGCGTCGCTTCTCCTGCGGCAGCTTTCGCTCGATCCGGTGGAGGAAGAGCGAGGTCTCGTCGAGGAGCCGCTCGGGCGAGCTCGCGTCCTTGACGACGATCGTGTCCGCGAACTTCCTCAGCTTCGTCTCCTCGCGTCGCGTGAGCTCCTTGCCCGTGTAGACGATCACGGGGATCGCGGAGAAGCGCTCCTCCGCCTTGATCTTCTCGAGCAGGTCGAAGCCCCCCATCTCCGGGAGCTTGAGGTCGACGACCATGCAGTCGTAGCGCTGCAGCTCGAGCGCTTCGAGCGCTGCCTCGCTCGAGCCCACGGCCGTCACGTCGACGTCTTCGCCGCTGCCGATGAGCTCTACTACGGAGTCCCGCTGGGCCTTGTCGTCCTCGACGACCAGCAGCCGCTTCACGCCCCGGTCGATGAAGCTGCGGATCTCCGCAAACGTCTCCTCGAGCCCTTCCCTGGAGATCGGCTTCTCGAGAAACGCGACTGCGCCCGCCCGGAGCGCGTTCTGGCGGCCGTTCGCACCGGAGACGATGTGCACGGGGATGTGCCGCGTCTCGGGATGGTGCTTTAGGTGGTCGAGCACTGTCCACCCGTCCATTACCGGCAGCTTCATGTCGAGGATGATCGCGTCGGGCTTGAACTCGTGCGCCAGCGCGAGTCCGGAGTCGCCGCGCAGCGCCACGATGCCCTTGAACCCGCGCTCGCGCGCGACCTCCAGTTCCGTACGGGCGAGCTCGGAGTCGTCCTCGATGATGAGCACGACGCGGTCGCCCTCCTGGATCTCGTCGCGGTCGTCCCGGACGTCGCTGGGCAGCAGCAGGGCAGGATCGAGCTCCGGCTGTTCGTCCACCGGAACCGGCGGCGGGGCGGGTGTGGCGCCGTCGCCGTCCAAGACCTCGGAAGGCAGCACGACGGCGGCCTCAGCGAACTCGTCGCGCGGTAGATGCTCGTGGGGCTGGAACGTCGCCGGCAGGAAGAGCGTGAACGTGCTCCCGTCGCCG
>WNGF01004969.1_pt1 | contig 18518 bp, 20 predicted proteins | sample 5400641 | NCBI WGS metagenome assembly WNGF01 (sample SAMN13153371, study PRJNA577476) | soil metagenome | isolation source: 80 cm soil or saprolite under grassland replicate 2 | place: USA:California | collected 2016-06-15
CCCGCTATGGCCGACCTTGGCCTGCACGAGCTGGTCCGCAAGGCCGGCTACCCGTCCACCACGGCGCTGTCGGCCTGGCAGTCGATCGCCAGCCTGCTGCTGGCAAAGTGCGCCCGCCGCCCCCGCATCCACCACCTCGGCGCGCTCACCGACGACGCCGGGCTGGCGTTTGCCCTCGGGCTCTCGGCCCTGCCCAAGGCCACCCACCTGGGCAGCTACTCCTACCGGGTCCGCCGCCAGTCCAACCAGCAACTGCTCGCCGGGCTGGTCGGCGCGCTGCAACCGCTGGGGCTGGCCACCGGGCAGGCCGGCTTCAACCTGGACTTCCACGCCATCCGCCACCACGGCGACGACACCATCCTCGAACGCCACTACGTGCCCCGCCGCTCCCAGCGCACCCGCGCGGTCTTGACCTTCTTCGCCCAAGACCACACCTCAGCCGAGATGGTCTACGCCAACGCCGACATCACCAAGACCGAACAGGCCCGCGAGATCCTCGCCTTCGCCGACTACTGGCAGCAGGCCACCGGCCAAGACCCCGGCCTGCTGGTCTTCGACTCCCAGCTCACCACCTACACCGTGCTGGAGGAGCTCACCGGCCGGGGCATCCGCTGGCTCACCCTCAGGCAGCGCGGCACACAAGAACTGGACCGGCTGGCCGCCCTGCCCGCCTCGGCATGGAAACCAGCCCGCCTGGACCGCGCCGGCCGCTACCGCCACCCCCACCTGCACCAAGACCAGGTCAAACTCAAAGGCATCCACACCCCCGTCCGCCAGATCGCCATCACCAACATCGGCCGCGACCAGCCCACCCTGCTCATCAGCAACGACCACACCAGCCCCGCCATCGACCTGTTCGGCCGCTACGCCGAACCCATGCTGATCGAAAACGAGCTCGACGCCTACATCGCCGGGTTCCACCTGGACGCCCTGTCCAGCGCCATCCCGCTCAACGTCGACCTGGACACCACCCTGACCGTCATCGCCGGCAACCTCTACCGGCTGCTGGCCCGCCGCCTGCCCCGCTACCAGACCGCCACCCCCGACAAGCTCTGGCGCCACTTCCTGGACACCGGCGGCACCCTGCACATCACCGACAACCAGGTGACCTGCGCTCTCAATCTGCGCAGCTACCACCCCGTGCTCATCGACGCAGGCTATGCCGACCTGGAAGCTCCCATCCCCTGGTGGCAAGGCCGCACCCTGCGCTTCCGCTTCCCACCCCGCTGACAAAGCCAGCCCCGGCCGACCTCAACTCAAATTCCGCACCGAGAATCGAGGCTAATCGCACGGCATGCTGAAGTCCGCGCGGCCCTCGGTCCTACAGCACACACGCCAGCTCCGCGAACGCGACTACCACTCGGCGGTTCACAGGCTCCTCGACGGCGCGTTCGTAGTGGCCGACAGCTTGGCCCACGAACTCGACCGGGGCCAGGCCCTGCCTGGACCGGACGACCTCACCGGCCCGATCAACGAGAGATGAGCGTGATCGCCTCGGCTCCGCCGGCGATCCGCCAGCCCGACCTGCTGTCGGTAAGCCACCCCTCAACCCAGATTGATAGTCGATCAGTTACTTCTAAACTGAGGTTGACAGCCCTCACTCCTCAGTTTATGGTTGGCTGGCTTTCAGTTTACGATCTGCCCCGATCCATCAACCCAGGTGAACCGAAGCTGGATCACGGCGGCCAGTTCCCAGGTCGCTGCTCCTCTGGGAAGAAGGGGGTGAACGTCGTGCGGCGCCGCGCGCCCAAGGGCATCCGAAGCCCCGAGTGGGGCTAGGGATCAGCGGTGGCGACGTCCTTCCCCAAACTCCCCCGCCGGCGGCCGGGGGCCGGCGTGCCCCCCGGGCAGCTCACCTCAACCCGAGGACCGGGCGCCCCCAACCACCGGCCCCTGGCCGCCCCTTCGGAATCAGCCCTCCCCTTCCTTATTGGAGGTGCACATGCAGGTGTCGGTGATCGGTGTCGGCCAGATGGGCGGCGCCATCGCGAAGCGGCTGATTGCGGTGGGCTACCGGCCAGTCGTCGCCTACGACGTCGACCCTGAGAAGGTAGACAAGCTCGCCATCATCGGCGTGACCGCCGCGGCGAGCGTGGAGGAGGCCGCTGCCGACAGCGACGTGGTGCTCACGATGGTCCCCAACGACGCCGCGCTCGAGGACGTTACGCTCGGGCCCGAGGGGATCCTCGAGACGCTTCCCCGCGACGGCATCCACATCGGGATGAGCACCGTGTCGCCGCGGATCACCCGGGAGCTGGCCGAGTTGTACCGCGAGGCCGGCAAGACCTATCTCGCTGCGACGGTGATCGGCCGGCCCGACCGGGCTAAAGCAGGCAGGCTGGGGGTCTTCGTCGCCGGCCAGCCCGCCGCCAAGCGCCGGGTCGCGGGCATCCTCGGAGACCTCAGCGCGTCCGTCGCCGACCTCGGCCCAAAGCCCGAGCTGGCCAACGCGGCCAAGCTCGTGGCCAACGACCACATCGCCGGAACGCTGGTCAACCTGGGGCAGTCCGCGGCGCTGGCCCGTGCCTGCGGGATCCGTCCCGGGGAGGTGTTCCGGCTGCTCCGCGACTGTGGGGCGTTCGGCGGGGCGACCTGGCTCACCTACAGCCTGGCGGCCGCCACCCAGAACCACCGGACGGCGCTGTTCCCGGCCGAGCTCGCGCAAAAGGACCTCGGCCTGATCGCGGACCTGGCCGAGGTCGCCGGGCTCCGCCTGCCGCTGACCGAGCTGGCAAGCGACCTGCTTGCGGCGGCGATCGCCAACGGCAAGGCGCACCAGGACTGGTCGGTGCTCATGGAGGAGCTCGCCGACCAGTGCCGGAAGGTCAGCCAGCCAGCCTAGCCGGGCCGCGGCCCACGGAAGGTGCGCGCCGATGCCAGCATCCCGAGCGAGCAACCCGCCGGCAGGCGGGACGCTTCGCCATGTCGCCGTGCTGGCGTTCGCGGCGCTGGCGGTGGCGGCGAACTTCACCAACTACGGCGCGGTGATCCCGTCGCTCCGCGCTGAGTTGCACGCCAGCGCCGCGCAGGTCGGGCTGCTGTCGACCCTGCTGTACGTGGGGATCGGCGTCACCTACCTGCTGGGTGGGCTGCTGGTCGACCGGTTCGGGCCACGGCGGGTGCTGTGCCTGGCCTTGCTGGTGGTGGCTGCGGGCGGCGGGCTGCTGCCGGCCGTCCCGCAGCTTGCCTGGGTCGTCGCCTGCCGACTCGTGGTCGGCCTCGGCGCGGGCGTGGCGATCCTCGCCGGCTCGCAGGCGGCCCGGCTCACCGGCCGGGCCGCGCTCGGCCAGGGCGTGTTCGGCGGGGCGATGCAGGCCGGCGCCGCTGTCGGCCTGTTCGCCACCCCGACGCTGGTGCAGGTGGCCGGCTGGCGAGGCGCGTTCCTGGACTGGGCATTGCTTGCACTGGCCGCCAGCGGCGCCTGCGGGCTGCTGATGCGGCCCGACCCGCCCACCGGGCGAGCGCGCCGGCACCGCCGGCTGGCCGCCGCGGTCCGCTCCGGGCCGCTGTGGACGCTCGGCGTGGTCCACCTTGCCACCCTCGGGATCGGCCAGGCCGTGGCGCCGTGGCTGGCGGTCTACCTGGCCGCCACCTACTCCCAGCTCCCGCTCGCCCGCGCGGCTCGGCTCGGCGCGGCCGGCCTGCTGCTCGGCACGCTGGTCCGTCCCCTCGGCGGGGCGCTGATCAGCCATTGGCACGTCCGCCACCAGAGCCTGCAGCGTGCCGGCACCCTGCTGGCCGTGGTCGGCATGGTCGCGCTCGCGCTGCCTGGCCAGATGCCATGGCTGACCGCCGCCGGCCTGGTCCTGCTCACAGTCGGCACGACGTTGCCGTATGCCGGCGTGTTCGACCAGGCCGGACGGATCGGCGAGGCCGCCGCGCTCGGCCCGGGCGCGGCGCAGGGCGTCGTCTCGACGATCTCCGCGCCGGCCAGCGCGTTCGGCCCGCCACTGATCGGCCTGCTGGCCGAGCGCACCGGCAGCTACACCACCCCCTTCGCGGTGCTGACGCTCCTTGGGCTTGGCGGCTGCGCCAGCGCGGTCCTGGCCGGCGGACGGTTGCGCCGGGCGCTTGTCGCTGGCGAGGTCACGGCGGGCAATCAGGGCCGCTGGCTGCCGGACAGCCGGATAGGGCCGCTCCGACGCCGGTTCCAGGGCGCCGCGCTTCGCGTTGCCGGTGGTCAGCGTTCCCCTGCCACCGCGTCGGCGGTCGAGGTTACCCGGCTGGCGGAGCGGCCCGCCGCTCCCCGTCCGTGGTGGTTCCCCGCCCGGATGGCCGAGGCGCAGGGCCGAAGCTGGGCGGTCTCGATCGCGGGGGCGAGCCTGCTGGTCGTGCTACTGGGCCTGGGCGGCCAGGAAGGCTGCGGGGCCGGCTGCACCGGGCTGGCGGGAGTGGCCCGGGCCCGTGTAGGCAGCACCGGACGACCGGGGATGGCGGACGCGACCCTGAGCGTGGCCGGCACCGGCGGGAGCAGCGGCATGGCCGCCGGCGCAGACGGCGGCAGGCGCGACCCTGGCACGCCGACGACCCACGGCAGCGGGATCGGCTCCAGGACCTCCCCGGCGGGCACGCCGGCGACTGTACCGGCGACCGGTGGGTCCGGCCCCGACGGTCCGCCCACCACGGTGCCGCTTGACTCGTCCGGGTCGCCACCCCCAACCACCACGGTCCCGGCGACCACGACGGAGCCGTCAGCCCCACCGACCACGGCGCCGACCACCACGGCCGAGCCGTCCTCGACTGCGCCGACCACCACGGCGCCGCCACCCCCACCGACCACGCCGCCGACGACCACAGTCTCGTCCTCGACTGCACCACCGACGTCCGACACCACGCCGCCGAGCAGCAGCGCCACGCAGGGAGCCACGCGATGACAACAACCGTGACCGCCTCCGTAGGGTTCGACCGGCCGATCCAATTCGGCCAGTTCGTATACGACCATGTCCTGCGCGATTCCCGGCACGACCCCAGCGGCGTGTGGTCGGAGCTGCTCTATCGCCTGCGCGCACTCGACGCCGACCGGTTCCTCCTGGTCACCGAGCATTCCCTGCTCCACCCGTTCGGCGACGAGGTGCTGGCGCGCATCGCCGATGCCAAGGTCGCCCCGTGCGCGCCCATCAGCTTCCCCGGCAGCGAGCAGGCCAAGACGCTCACCGAGATCGACAGGCTCGCCGGCGCCGCGCGGCGTGCCGGCGCGACGCGTGCCTCCTGCCTCATCCTGCTCGGCGGGGGCTTGGTGGGCAACGTCGGCGGCCTGCTTGCCACGCTCCTCTACCGAGGCGTGCGGTTCGTCCACCTGCCCATGACGCTGCTGGGCATGCTGGATTCGACGCCGAGCCTGAAGCAGGCCGTCAACTCCGAAGGCCACAAGAACCTCCTTGGAGCGTTCCGGCGGCCGGAGTTCGTCTTCGCTGACCTCGCCTACTTGGACACGTTGCCGCCCCAGGAGATCCGATCGGGGCTGTGCGAAGTCATCAAGAACGTGCTGGCAATCTGCCCACAGTTGCTTGACGAGGTGGCCGGCCTCCTCAACCCGGACGCCAGCTACACGCGGGCGCAATACCGGCGCTTCATCGAGCTGAGCATTGACGCCAAGTGCGAGGTGATGGCCGATGACCCCTATGAGGAGAAGGAGGGGCTGAGATGCGAGTACGGCCACAGCGCCGGCCACGCCGTGGAGGCGCTGACGCATCGGCCCGCATATCGCTATGGCGCCGTCGGCCACGGCCACGCTGTCGGGATCGGGATGATGGTCGCCGCCCGCGCCGCGCGGCTCCTCGGCTTGCTCGACCGTGCTGATGAGGCGGCACACCTGGACTTGCTGCGCCGCAACGGCGCGCCGGTGACACTGCCCGCCGGCATCCAGCCCAGGGACGTCCTCAACGTCGTCGCGCTGGACAACAAGCTCGGCTTGCTGCCCGCGATCCCCGGCCACTACCTCGAGGTCGTGCTCAAAAGGCTCGGCCAGCCTTGCTACACCGCTGGGCGGCCGCTTTACCACGTTCCCCACCAGGTGCTGGACGCCGCCTTGCGCGCGCTCACGCCTGCTGCCCAACCGTGACCGAAGGGAGACCCATGACCGTCCTCGCGGCGCCAACCAGGCCGTACGGGCCGATCGTTGGCAACACCGATGGGTTGTCCACGTTCCAGAACCTGATGGGCGGGGAGGGAACCTGCCGGTTGAAGCGGCTGGTCAGCGGCTTCCACGTCGTCAGCACGCTCGACTGCATGGAGCATGTCGTCCTCCTCGCGGGTGCGTCGTGCGGCCGCCACACGCATACGCGAACCGCAGAGATCTACTACGTGCTCGGCGGGGCCGGGGTCATGCACCTGGCTATGGACGGGGAGCCGCCGAAGCGGTGGGAGGTCGTCGGCGGCGACCTCATCACCGCGCCCTTGCACACCTCGCACACGATCGCCGCCCTCCCCGACACCTCCATCGCGATTCTGGTCGTCGAGGTGCTGCCCGGGGACGACGACCGGCGGCCCGACCCGACCCGCATCGCCGTCCGGGATCTCCTGGCCGACCAGGCGGCCGGCCGCGCCGACGGTGTCCGCGTCACCACCGTCGAGCTCGCCAGGCACCTGACGGGCGCCTGGGGCCCGTTCCAGGTGGCCGCGCTCGAGCCAGCCGCGCGGCTGGGGCCACACACCACCCGGAACGCCGAGCAGTTCCTGTACCTCGTCCGCGGCCGTGCCCGCTTCGAGTTCGGCAACCAGCAGGAAGCCGGCACGGCGGGCTTGTACGTCGCGGTCCCCCCCGGGGTGCCCTGGACGATCGCCAACGACTCCACCCACAACCTGGCCGAGGTTGCGATCACCGAGGTGGGGGTGAGCCTGCCATGAAGGTCGGGCTCCACGACCGGGTCGCCCTGGTCACCGGCGCGGCAAGCGGGATCGGTCGCGCCACCGCGAACAGGCTGGTGGCCGAGGGCGCTGCGATGGGGCTGATTGACTGTGACGAGGCGGGGCTGGTTGCGGTCGCCGACGAGCTACGAGCCCAGGGCGCCAAGATTGAGACAGCGATCGCCGACCTGGCTACCGCCAGCGGCGTCACAGCGAGCATCGGCGCCCTCCTCGACATCTACGGGCGGGTCGACGTGCTCGTCAACAACGCGGGCGTCTTCCGCGTCCGGCCTTTCGACGAGGCGACCGACGACCACTGGCAGGAAGCCTTCGACCTCCACGTCATGGCGGCGGTCCGGGCCTGCCAGCTGGTGCTCCCGGTGATGCGGGGGCAGCGCAGCGGCTGCGTCTTGTTTGTCGTCTCGGACCTGGCGCGGCACCCCAAGGGGATCGCCCCCCACTACGAGGCCTCCAAGACCAGCCTGCTGTCCCTCATCGCGATCCTCGCCGCGCAGGAGGGGCCCCGAGGCATCCGCGTCAACGGCGTCGCTCCTGGCCCGACCGACACCCCCATGTTGGCACCACTCAAGGCGCACCTTGCCAGGCAGAGCAACCTGCCGGAGGGGCAGGCGATGGAGGCGGAGCTGCGCCGACGAGGGCAGGCGCTGGGGGGGCGGCTGGTACGACCCGACGAGGTCGCCGCAGCCCTTGGCTTCCTGGCCGCCAACGAGGCCATCACCGGCGCGGTCCTCAACGTCGACGGCGGCACCCCCGGGGGGCTGCCATGAGGGCAGCGGTCTACTACGGCGCCGGCGACGTCCGCGTCGAGGAGGTGCCCGCGCCCCGCCCCGCCGCCGGCGAGCTGCTGCTCGAGGTGCTTGCCGTCGGCATCTGCGGCACCGACGCCGGCCAGTTCGCGCATGGTCCCAGCATGTTCCCGGTCGACCGGCGCCACCCGCACAGCGGGCATCTCGGCCCCTTGGTGCCCGGGCACGAGCTGGCCGGGCGCGTGGTCGACATGGGAGACGGCGTCGAGGGGTTCGCCGCCGGCGAGGTGGTGGCGTGCGCCGGCACTGTCTGGTGCGGCACGTGCCGCCGTTGCCACGCGGGCCGCACCAACCTGTGCGAGCGGGCCTGGTCGGTGGGACTGCACCGCAACGGCGGCCTGGCCGAGCTGTGCGCCGTGCCAGCCAAAAGCTGTGCGCCGATCGCCCCCCACGGGCTCACCGCGGACGCCGCCGCGCTCGCCCAGCCGATGGCGATCGCGGCGCATGCGGCGGGGCGTGGCAAGCCCGCGACGGGCGAGCACGCGCTGGTCCTCGGCGTCGGCGGCGTGGGCACGTTCATCACCTGGGTCCTGGCGCAGGCGGACATCACCACCACCGTCTGCGACCTCGACTCGGCCCGCCTGGCAGTCGCAAAGACGCTCGGTGCGGCCGCCGCGCTGCAGGCCGAGCGTGGCGGGCTGGTGACGGCGCTGGGCGAACTGCCCGTCCCGCCCGACGTGATCTACGAGGTGACGGGCTCCGAAGAGGGCTTGGCGGCCGCGGTGGCGATGGTCGGCGCGGGCGGTCGGGTGGTGGTCGTCGGGCACCAGCACGGGCTCGAACCTCCCGTCAACTGGCTCCAATTCGCGCTCCACGAGTTGACCGTGATCGGCACCCAGGCGCTGGTGTGCCCCACCGACCTCCCAGAGGCGCTGCGGCTGCTGGCGGCCCGGCCGGCATCGTGGGCGGACTTGGCGCCGACCGCCCTGCCGCTGGACCGGCTCGTCGACGACGGCCTCGCTCCCCTGGCGAAGGGATGCCCCGCACAGATCAAGACGCTCGTCGATCCGCGGGCCGAACGCCCACGGGCGACCCGCATGGAGCATATGGGGACGCCTGTGGGGGAGGTGGAATGACCGTGATCGGTGGCCAGAAATGAATGGGCCGCATGATTCCTGCGGAATCGCCGGTCAGGGCCAGTCCGCTGGCGTCCAAATGGTGGCGCTCACGAAATGGGCCGCCGAGAAGACGGCCATCAGAGCACATTGCCACTGCATGCGCCGCCGAGGCGGCAGGCCCCTGGGCACTATCCCATCCCCGCAGCCACTGAAGGAGACCCGATGGCCGCCACTTCCACGCCAGCCATGCCGTCTGCGTCGTCGAACGGCTCTGCCGTCCATTCGGTTCCTGCCATGCTCGAGATCCCTCGGGATCCGCACCTGCCGCAAGTCGCCGACGGCGATTTGCTGGCCCGCCTGCTGCCGCCATCGTCCGTCGATCAGGCCAGGTTGATGGAAGTGGGGAGGGAGCTGCTGGTGGCGCTCGGCGAGGGTTCGGACTCCGAGCACCTGCGTGATACTCCCCGGCGGTTCGCCGCCGCCCTCGTCGAGCTGCTCACGCCGGTGCGGTTCAACCCGACGACCTTTCCCAACGACGCAGGCTACACCGGGCTCGTGCTGATCGAGGCAATCCCGTTCAGCTCGCTGTGCCAGCACCACCTGCTGCCGTTCAGCGGCGTCGCGCACGTCGGCTACGTCCCAGCCGACCGGATCCTTGGCCTGTCGAAGTTTGCCAGGGTGGTGGAATTCTTCGCTCGCCGCCTCCAGGTCCAGGAGCGGCTGACCAAACAGGTCGCGGACTGGATCCAGGAGCACCTGGAGCCAAGAGGCGTCGGCGTGGTGATGGAGGCTGCCCACAGTTGCATGTGGCTGCGCGGGGTGCGTGCGACGGGAAGCCGAACGGTCACCACGACCTTTCTCGGAGCGCTCCAGGACAACCCCAGCCTGCAAGCCGAACTCTGGTCCCGCAGCCGGAGGCCCCAATGAGCTCCGGGATCCGCGATCGTTGCCGCCGGTCGGCCGGTGATGGCGTGCGTGCCGCGCCGCTGCTGTGGCGCGTCGCCGTGCTCGACGTCGTGCTGCTTTGCCGCCAGGTGGCACCGGACGTCACGCTGGCGTGTGACGTGCTCGCGATCTGGGCACCCGGGGAGCGCGTCGCCGACCTCGTCTTCTTCGGCTTGTACGCGCTCCAGCACCGCGGCCAGGAGTCCGCCGGCATGGCCATGGCCGACCGCAGCAGCCTCCTCGTGGACAAGGACATGGGCCTGGTCAGCCAGGTCTTCGACGAGACCACCCTACAAGGCGCGGACTCGCTCGCCTACCTCTCGCTGGAGGCGCTGACCAGCACCGGCCGGGCCGGCGGCAAGGGCCTGTGCAGCGCGTGCTTCACCGGCGGCTACCCGGTCCCGGTCGATCGCCAGGTCGGCTTGGACAGCGGCAACGGTCAACCCACAGCGGATCCGAGCCCGGTTAGACTCGGCGGGTCCGTCCTGGTGGCAACATGATGCTACGGGCACGGCAGACGCCGACCCGGGCCATGGCCACGGTGGTGCTGCTGGCCGTCGTGGCGCTGGTTGTGCTCGGCCAGCTGACGGTCTGGATTCCGATCGCCGCGCTTGTGGCCCGCACCTACGGCCGCCCACCAGCCGGCACCGTCGCCACCGGGTGGGCTTTCGGCATTGCGATGGCCGTCGGGGTGTTGGTGACCGGCCCGGCAGCCGACCGCTACGGCCGTCGTCCGGTGCTGCTGGTGGGGCTGGTCGCACTCGCCATGACCAGCTTGGCCGCCGGGGCAGCCCCCACCTGGCCCGTCCACTTGGCCGCTCGGGCTGCCCAGGGCCTGGCCGCGGCCAGCGTCCCGCCGGTGGCCATCACCTGGGCGAGCGAGGCGTTGCCCACGGCCCGCCGGGCATTCGGCGTGGCCATCGTCATCACCGCGATGCAGGCGGCCACACCCGTCGGGCAACTGTACGGCCAGGTGGTCGCCGCCGCCGGTGGCTGGCGGGCCGTGCACGCTAGCCTTGCTGCCGTGTACCTGCTGGCCGCGGTGGGCCTGCGCCGACGGTTAACCGACACCCTGGTCACCGACCCCGCCGCGGCGCAGGCCGAACGGCCGGGACGCATCACCGGGCAGCTGCTGGGCCTCCTGGGCGTGCAGCCCCTGCGGGCGTGCTGGCTGCTGAGCGGGTTGCAGCCCGGTGCCCTGGTCGCCATGTATGCCGGGCTGCAGTCGCAGCTGCCCGCTGTCTCGTCGGCACCCGCCGATCTGCTCGTGACCGTGCGCGCTGCTGGCCTGGCCGGGATCCTGGCAGCCCTGCCGCTGCTGCGCGTCTTGGAGGGCCTGGCCCCGCGGGGGCAGGCGCTCGTCGGCGTCGGCGTCGCTGCGGTCGGCCTGCTCGGCCAAACCCTGGCCTCCAACCCAGGACCGCTGGTCATCGGCAGCATGCTGGTCGCCATCGGGCTCCCCCTGACCATGTCCCCCCTGGCCAGCATGATCGCCCAGTTCGCCCCCACTGCACGCGCCTCCGCCCTGGCCGTCCAATCCACCGTCATCTACCTCGGCGTCTCCGCCGGAGCCGCCGCAGCAGGCCGGCTCGGCTATGCCACGCTCTGCATCGCCGCCACCCTGGCGGTGGCCGTGGGTGCGCTGCTCCTCGTCCTGACGGTGCCGGCCCCAGCCGGCGCCCCGGCCGTACACGGAGGCCATCAATGACCGATCTGCACACGGCCAACCCCGCGGTAGCGCCGCCCCCGGCGGACCCGCTGGACCTGGTCGCTGCCTGGCTGGCGGAGGCCGAGGCCGCCAACTTCCCCCAACCCACCCCGCTCGCGCTCGCCACCGCGACCCCCGACGGGCAGCCATCCAATCGGATGCTGCTGTTGGAACAGTTCGATCGTCGTGGATTCGTGTTCAGCTCAAGCAGGCACTCCCGCAAGGGCCACGACTTGGCCGTCAACCCCCGGGCGGAACTCATCCTGTACTGGGCGGACCCGCTCAACCGCCAGATCCGGGCGAGAGGGCCAGTGCAGCTGTGCTCACGGTCCGAGGCCGAGGCGGTGTTCGCCAAACTCGAGCGCGGCTACCAGCTGCTGGCGCACTTCCCGCAAGGAGAGCACGTCACCGACCGCCTCGCCCTCAAGCAGCGCCTCGCCAAGCTCGAGGCCGCCTATCTCGACACGGTTCCGCTGCCGGACCGCTGGGCCAGCTACCGGCTGGTCCCTGACGTGCTGGAGTTCTGGGAGCAGCGCGCCGACCGGCTCAACCAGCGGCTCCGCCATCGCCGAGGTCCCGGGGGTGGCTGGGGCTGCGAGCAACTCGTGCCGTGACAGGTATCCCAGCAGTGAACGCTGCCCTCGCCCTGGTTCACCAAGGAGCCGCCATGAGCAGTCCTTCCACCTCCACCGACACCCTGCCGCCCTTTCAGGCTCCCTTGAGCGTCGATGCGGCCGCAAGCCGCGCAACGACGGGTGCGCTCGCCATCTCCAAGGCGTTCTTGGTCTCCTGCTCGCACTGGGTTCCGGCGGCCAACGCGCGGCGCTGGTGCTGGTGCGGACATAACTGGAACGTGGTTACCCACCTGGCCGGTGGGCTCGATGCGGTCGGCATGGTCCACGACTTTGGGGAGCTACGTCCCGTCCAGGACGTCCTGAAGAGCACCGTGGACCACCGGCACTTGGACGACGTCGTGCCCGGGCCACCCGCCTCCTGTGCCCGGGCCGCTATGCGGCTCGGCGGTTTTGTGTACGAGCAGCTCACCACGCACTGTGGCCTGCCGTTCTCGTCGCTGATCCGCGAGGTGCAGGTGGTCGACACCTGGCCAGACCGCAGCTGGCCGGCCTGGCGGCAGGTGGTACGGCCGTGGCGATTCCACGCCGCGCACCGGCTTGACGGCCTGCCCGACGGCCACAAGTGCGGCCGCCAACACGGTCACGGTTACATGGCAGGCGCGGTAATGGATCAAGGTCACTTTGAGGGTGCGATCGACATCGTACGGATGCTGCAACCCGCCGGGTGGTTTGTGCGCGACCAACTGCATCGGCAGGCGCTCAATGACGCCTTGAATGGCTTGAACCCCACAGCCGAGCATCTCGCCCAGTTCCTGTTCGCCCACTTCACCGAACAACTCAGGATTAATGGGATCGCCCGGATACTGGTGGCCGAGACGCCCGGCACGCTCGCGGAGTACCGGCCGTGACCGCGGCCGCGGCGCGACAAGTCGATACCTCGATACTGAGCGGCACGGCAGAGCAGGCCAGCCTGACCGCAGCGCCCGCCGCGACCGCGCAACGCGGCGGCCCGGCGGCAAGCGCCGTCGTTGCCGGCACCAAGCACAGCGTCACGCCAGCCATGCCGATCAACGCCGACGGAGCGCTGCCCGGGCTAGACCCAATCACGGTGCGATGCGGAGTGATGCACATCCACGCAGTACTCCCGTACGTGACATATCGCGGGCCGCACCCGCCGCACAGGCGGCATTGGGCGAGGGTGGTGATCGACTTCAACCCGGACCCGCAGACCAGATTGAGCGTGGACACCGCCAGTCTGAAGACACTGAGGCGCTGGCTGCGCCGTCAACTCCTCTACGCCGAGAACGTCGCCGCCTGCGTTGCCGAGGCCGTGGCGAACACGGTCGGCGTCGCCGTCGACGTCACCGTCAAACAGCATAAGTTCAACAGCGTGAAGCTGACGCCCTCGGGCCGTAGCCAGCCAGGAGTCGGACAAGAACAGCCTAGCGCGGAGGCCAACCAGTGACGCCAGCTATCCCGCGCGTTCGCCCCGCTGTCGTCGGCGGCGACCCTGGTGATCAAGCTCGCCGCCCCCGTCACCATGGGCAGCGACGACGCCCTGTTGTACCACACCAGCTTGACCGACTCGTTCCACCATCAGCGTCGGCAGGCGGAGGGAGACGAGGGTGAGCGTTGGACGGTGAGCGGTCCAAAGGGAACGTGGGGCGAGCCAGGGGTGACCCCCAGTGCTCCAGGCTGTGGCGGATCGTCCTGGCTGCGGCGCTGCTGCTCAGCCTGCTCCTCGGTGCACTCCTCGATCGGGCGTTCGATGGGTCTGGATTGGCCGGACCGTTAGGAGTCGTCCGGCAGGCGCCGCTCGCGGACGGTGGCGAGCAGGTCTGGAGCGGCCGCACCAAGGGCGGCGTCGTACCGGTCGGCTGGGCACACTCGCAGGCTGGCGCCATCGCAGCAGCCACCAGCTACACGGTGGCCTTGTCGTCGAGTGAGGTGCTGTTCGACCCGGCCAAGCGGCGGCTGGCGATCGACGCGATCGCCGCGCCCGAGGCCCGGGTGCGGTTGCAGCGCGAGCTAGACGCCACAGCCGACACGGTCGCCGTGGCGTTGACCCGCGGGCCACCCGCTGACAACGCAGCCGCGACCCTCGACCCGGCCAGGGTGATCTTCCAGGCCGTCCCGGTCCGCTACCGCGTCGACCTGTACGACAGCTCGCACGCCCGCATCGCCATCTGGATGACCGGCGTGGCTGGCTACCAGCCCTCCGGCCTCCCCGTCCAAGAAGCGTGGGGTGTGACCACGGTGCAGCTGCGATGGGTCCACACCGACTGGAAAGAGACCAGTGCAACCGTCCAGGATGGACCGACCCCTGTCGCGGATGGCACTCCCCCCACCCCGACGCCCGTCCTCGTCAGAGAGGCCCAGCGATTCAAGGAGTACCGCTACGCCGTAGGACAGTAGACCACCCTCAGGGTCCGCTGGCTCCTCTCCTTATAGATAGTAGCTGGCCTCGCATCGGTTGCGGGCACGGGTATTGGCCCTCAAGCTGGTCAGGATCAGCCGGTTGATCGAGGCCAAGCAGGCCGGTGAGGCCCACGGCGACCCGGTACCACCTGCCGATGACGAGGGTCCGGCACTACGAACCGTCTTGGACACCATTGATCGCCATGAACTTCTCAGGTCGAAGTGGCCAGGAGCGAGAACACCCCCGCGGCGACCGCCGTGCCGAGGGCAATCCCCGCTGCAGCCTGGCTCGGGGTGTGCAGCTTCAGCGCCACACGTGCCCATGCCACAGCCGCGACGAGCGGGCCCAGGACAACAAGGACGAGGGGCCCCAGCATCATCGTCAGGATGACGGCGCCGCCGGCGGCGGCCGCAGTGTGATTTGAGATCGCCCACTTGGTGTTGACGAGCAGCGCTGCGAGCAGGCCAACCATCATGGTCACGGTGGCCACAACTACCAGCGATGGAGCCCCGAGTAGGGTCAAGAGCGCGATGCCTGCCGTGGCGGACGCCAACGCGATCGCCAGGTAGGCCACCCGCCGCCGACTGGCATGCCCGCCGCCCGGACGGTCTGCGCGCAGGCGACGGGTGATCGCAAAAGGCAGCCCGGCTGCGAAGAAGGCCGCGAGCATGCCCCAGCCCACGCCTGTAAGCGGTTGCGGGGCGGAGCGCCACCCGACGAAGGCGAGGAGGGCTACGCCGAGGGGGACAGGAGCAAACACGGTGGCGACTGCCGTTGCGAGCCGGTGCCGCAGAACGATGCCGTTCGCCTGGTCGAGGCTCACCGGTAGGCTCCCTTGTCCGTGACGGTTGCCGGGTGCCGGGTGCGTGCCTCGAAGGTGCGCACCACGGGGGAACGACGGAGCACGCGGGCAAGTTGGCGGAGGAGCTGGACCTCACTGGCGAGGTCAGCCGCGCCTTGGGTGCCCGTGGTATGGGATGCTGCCGCCGCCGCAGGGCCGCGACCGGAGCGTTTGGCCGCCATGGCCACGGCGAGGCAGCACGCCTCCACGGTTATGTCGCGGTCCCGCCCGACGAGTCCGGCTCCGGTGGCTGCGGCCAGCGCCTCGTGGGCGACGTCGTCGGTGACGTAGGGGCGCAAGGCCAACAGTCCGTCTTCGATCTCGATGACCCGGCGATACAGCCGGGACTCCAACTGCCGGAAGGCAAGGAGGTCTCGCCGGCGGGCCGGTGGCGAATCCAGCAGGATGTCGGGGTTGGCTCGCCAGAGCGTTTCCCACAGCGGTCGCAGGCGACGCAGCGCGACGTACGTCCTCGCGGCACGCTCCACGGCTTGTAGGCGGGGTCCGAGCGCTGGGATGAGCAGCCCGACGCTCATGGTAACTGCGCCAACCCCGAGCAGGATATGGCCTGTGGTGGCAGCCGCGTGCTGGGCCGCGTCCGCGTGGGGAAGTTGTGCTGCCACAAGCTCGGCGAGCTTGCTCAGGGAGTAGGCCACCCCGAGGGCGACCCCCGCGCCAAGCACCTGCAGCCCGATCCGGAGCGAGAGGCGTCCGGCTCGTCCGGCGTAGTGGAGTGAGAGCCGCGCCAGCGCAGCGAGGGTAATTCCGAAGTAGGCAATGGTGACCATCCAATAGGCCGTGATCTCGGGTAGATGGCCGTAGGCAGCGGTGAAACTGGGAGCCTCGGCTGGGGTGGGTGCGAGGACGAACAGGACCGTGAGGGCGACCGTAGCCAAGCCCGGCACGGCGAGTTCATGCCTGGCACGACCGGCAGGTGCTGTCGCCGTAACCTGACGCGCCAGCCGGAGGATGCCGGCCACACCCCAGACACCGCAAAGGTGCTCGCCGAGGTCCGCCAGGTTCGGAATACCAACAGCTCGATCGAACGCGACATATACAGCTGACAGGTTCAGAGTCAGCGCCGCAGCGAATAGCGCCAAGGAAAAACACAGCGTACGTTGCGGAGCCGAGCGGCGGGCGGCGGGGATCCGCAACAAGCTCCCGGCCCAAAACAGCGTCGGGATCAACGCCGGAATCACCGTGCGCACGTCACCTTACCCGAAGCGTTCTTCCAGCCGATGCAGGTCAGACGCAGCTACGGAATCCCCTGGCGTCATGTCGCGATGGGAACGTCCTGCCTCCTGCATGATCATGTCCGCGAGGATCTCGGCCTCCTGCTCCTGCTCAGTGCTAAAGCTACCTCGGCCGAGGAGCCCCTTGACCAGGGCGGGGTTCAGATCGGGGAAGAGACGCCGGAGGGCGGCGTCGTCGTCGATGAGCCCGTGTCCGCAGATCAGGTGCGCGAACTCGTGCAGGATGATGTGGGTCTGATGGAGCGGAGAGGTTCCCGGTTCGAACCAGACGTGGTCGGCAACCTCAGTGGCCACGCATAATCCGCAGAGTCCCCCAGGCTCGGTCGGGCCGGGCAGCGGATGCAGATGAAGCGGTCGCCCCCGATGGCGGGAGACGCTTCGGCAGAAGGCTTCGATCGTAAAGGGGCGTGGGATCTCCAGGTCTTGGAGTCGTGCCTGGCATCGCTCAACGAGCTTCGAGTTCATAATTGCCCCGCAGATCATGGCGGCCCGGGTGGTCGCTGAAGTGGACCCGAATGGTCGCGGCGAGCGCCTGAGCGCTCCCGTCGAGACGCCGCTCAAGACCCTTCTGAAGACCCATGTCGGACCCTCCTGCACCCACGTGACCCTCCTGCACCTGCGGTACGTGACCGGATCACGATCCTCTCAAGACGGCCTCGTCCCACTGAGGAACGCGAGGGTCTCGCCGCCCCTGCGCACGCCAATGCCAACAAGCCGTGCGCGGTTGACATTAAGGCAGCCGGAAGATCGTTTGTAAAGCGCGTTCTACGCGAACCTGGTGCTGGAGGACAGTGGTCGGCTCGGTCCGTCTGCCCCGCCGCCACCGCGGCAAGGGCGCGTCGCACCGGCCATCAGTCGCCCAGGCCATCTTCCGGCCCGGGCACCGACAGGCCGTCCAGCTCACGGGCCAGACTGTCGGTGATGGCCCGAGGCGGTCGAGTTCCTGCCGGGCCACGGCAATCGTCAGCGGCACGGCCCACTCGACGGCCAGGTCACGGTAGGACAGCAGCGCTCGGTCGGGTTGCTCGGCGAGCCAGGCCGCCAACGCTGAGGGTGTGGTCGTGGTTGTCGAGGAAGCTGCCGAGTCGCTGGATCCGGGACTGCCACTACTTGTGCCGCGCCTTGAGCCGGGTGGCCTCGCCGGCGCCAGTGAGCCGTCCGCTGCGGAGGACCGCCCGCCACTGGCCGGGATCGCCGACGGCGCCGGGGCCAAGAATCGTCCGGGCCGCCTCATCTACCGGCAGCCGGCCGATGCTGACCTGCTCACCGACTTCTGCGGCGCGGACCTCGTCCGGGCCGATCCCAAGCTCGCGGAACTTGAGCGCCATCGTGGGGTTGGCGATGTTGGCCGCCAGCCAAGCCCGGACCTCGCCCACCGACAGTCCGCTGGCCGCCCACCTGTACAGTGCGTCCTGCAGCGACGTCCGGTCATACCAACCGCTGCGCCGGAGCGCAGCGGTCAGGGCCGCCACAAGCAGTCGCAGGTCGTGCTGCTCCGCTGCCATGGGTTCCTCCAATGCCTCCTGATCAAGGGCTACGTCGTGCCGCTTGGCTGGCGGGCAGCTGGACGGGTCGGAAGCGTGATTCCGCGGGAATCACCACCAACGCCGCCCGGCTGTGCCCGGTCGGCAGGCCGGGCAGGCCATTCGCTGCCGGTTGGTGGTCTGCCGATCCCGCAGTGCGTAGCCGGCGTGGAAGGCGCCGTCGCGGCAGCGGCGAGCGGCCTGCAGCCGCGCAAGAAGGCTGCGCAGGGCGAGGCCAACCAGGGGCAATCCGCGACGGTGGCGCTGGGGCGGGATGGTGTGAACGCTTGGCTGCGGGACGGGGTCGCACATGGGTGCCTCCCGGTGGCGTCCTACGGGGCGAGGTCGCGAAGTTGGTCGCGGGTGGGCTCAGGCAGGGCGGGGCCTTCGACCGCGTCGATGGCCTGAACGGCGGCCTGCACGAGCCGCGCAGTCGCGGCACGCTCCAGCTGCGCGTCAGGGTCGGTCGGGGTCGGGCCCAGCGCGCTGTCGGGGTCGTCGATGCCGTGGCTGGCGCGGTAGG
>WNGF01004386.1_pt1 | contig 18516 bp, 18 predicted proteins | sample 5400641 | NCBI WGS metagenome assembly WNGF01 (sample SAMN13153371, study PRJNA577476) | soil metagenome | isolation source: 80 cm soil or saprolite under grassland replicate 2 | place: USA:California | collected 2016-06-15
CTCGAAATCAACCTAAACCTTACTTCAGATGGAGTGCCGCTCATACTTATCTTTTCAAAAGCTATTTTGGACAGTACTGGGCTGTGCCCTTCCGGCTAGAGTTGATGGAATCAGGGGCTATGCCCCAACTCAGGGGCGTAGCCCCGGAATGATGAGTGTGCTACCTCCGGTGGGGCGGAGCCGCCACCGCACATCGGGCGGCACAGCCGCGAACCGGAGTTTCCACACAGTCTCTTAAGCCAGGTGTTAATGAGATCGCTGGCGAAGGCAATGACTGACACCTTAAACTTGAATGAGTTCACAAACTAATATTCTGCGTTACGATCAATGCCTTGATTCCCAGCCTGGTTGCTGCTTCTATTTTTAGCTGAAGTTTTTGGCGCATTCGCTTATCATGCGCGGGCAAGGGAGGCCTGCCATGAAGATTTCAAAGTTGCTCCAGTTCATCCCACATGCATCAATCCGCCGCATGAGTTCAGCCAGAAGTCAGAGGTCAGAAGTCGGAGGTCAGTCAGAGGTTAGAGGTCAGAGAGCACCGGTCAGAGGTCGGAAGTCACACCCATGCGCTACTGCGGATGTTACTGACAAAACCCGCCAACCAATACTCCCCATGCTTTCACGCAAGTTCGCTCCACTCACTGCAATACGCTGCATAGGTTCACTCAAGTCCATTCGACGCCGGCCAAGCCGAGGCAAGCCCGCCTTCCTTGCCCAGAGACATTCCAATTTGTTGCTGATCTTTGCCGTCGCCTTTATCACGTGCGCGTGGGTCCCCAGCTCGCTCGGTAATCGCCCTCAGGTCAAAAGAGATGGCGGGTTCAGCGCTCAGGAGATGGACATGCACATGCACGGTGGGGCGGCGAAGGTTGGGAGTGTGGTGTTCCCGGTCTCATGCAGTCCCGTGAGCCGGAGGCAGTTTGGCGTGGCCATGGCGATGCTCCACTCGTTCTGGTACGAAGAGTCGGGCAGCGCTTTCGCCGCAATCGTCAAAAACGATCCCCGTTGCGCATTGGCCTATTGGGGCCAGGCAATGAGTATCTACCACCCTCTCTGGGAACAGCCCTCCGCACAAACTCTCGCTGACGGGCGAGCAGCACTTTTTAGAGCCAAAGCATTCGGCAACAAGACTCCTCGCGAACGCGATTACATCCTGGCGCTGGACGCGTTTTTTGCGGATGAAAAGCGTGACTATGTCGGCCGTGCTCTGGATTACGAGAAGGCGATGGACCAACTCCAACAGAGCTATCCGAAAGACGAGGAGGCAGCAGTCTTTTACGCGCTCGCGCTGATTGCATCAGCGCAGGCGCTGCCGGCAGACAAAACGTACGCACGCGAGAAGAAAGCTGCCGCGATTCTCAATCGAGTACTTGTTGACCAACCGAAGCACCCCGGCGTGGCCCACTATCTGATTCATGCTTACGATTCGCCCGCACTGGCAAATCTCGCACTTCCGGCCGCACGCAATTACGCGACTATCGCTCCGGCCGTGCCGCACGCGCTGCACATGCCCTCGCATATCTTCACGCGGCTCGGCCTCTGGCCAGAGGCGATTAGCTCAAACCTGGAGTCCGAAGCGGCGGCCAGGGATTACTCGGCGAAGATGCACATGCCTGGCGCCTGGGATCAGCAGCTTCATGCGATGGACTACCTAATGTATGCGTATCTGCAAATGGCAGATGACCTCAAAGCCAGGGCCGTGCTCGATGAGCTCAACAAAATCACCACGACGACTCCTGAAAGCGTAGCTCCGGCTTATGCCTTCGTAGCCATTCCCGCTCGCTACGCAATCGAGAGGCGACAATGGGAGGAAGCGGCGTCGTTGGAGATCAGACCGGAAAGTTTTCCCTGGAATCGTTATCCCTGGGCGCGGGCGATTGTGTCTTTCGCACGCGGCATTGGAGCCGCTCGAAAGGGCGATGCTGCCGCGGCTCGCGATGAGGCGCAGAAACTCGCAGCGATCGAGAGGGACTTTGCCAACGCCAGAGGATACAACTGGGCCGGACAGGTTGAAGTGCAGCGACTGACAGTATCGGCCTGGACCGCCCACGCCGAGGGAAAGAATGATGTGGCAATCCAACTCATGCGTGCTGCAGCCGATCTCGAGGATGCATCAGACAAACATCCGGTTACGCCAGGTCCGATCATGCCAGCAAGGGAACTCCTGGGGGAGCTGTTGTTGGAGCTGGGGCGGAATTCGGAAGCGTTGAGGGAGTTTGAGACCTCCCTGGTGGTGGCGCCGAAGCGGTTCAATGGTCTCTATGGAGCTGCTCACGCAGCGGAGCTGTCGCAAGATCGTGAGAAGGCCGGCACGTATTACCAGGAACTGGTGGCGCTTGCTGCCGGGGCCAATTCAACGAGAGTGGAGTTGGAGCACGCGAGAGCCTTCTTGAAGAGCAGTGAAAGAGTGAAAGAGTGAAAAGTGATGAGTGAAAAGTGATGAGTATTCAGTAATGAGTGATGGATGTCATTAACACCTGGCTCTAGCCAGGTGATCGCGGTATTCACCAAATCCGAAAACCGTTTCAACGGTTTGTCATGCAGATTCCAAGTCGCATGGTGTTAAGTGAGAAATGCCGCGAGGAGGGCAAACCGTTGAAACGGTTTACCAGTAGGCATCGATGGCTGACACCCGGCTTAAGAGATTGTGTGGAAATGCGGTTTGCAGCTGTGCCGCCCGATGTGCGGAAGGGCTGTGCCCTTCCGGCTAGAGTTAATGGAATCAGGGGCTATGCCCCAACTCAGGGGCGTAGCCCCGGAATGATTAGGGTGCTACCTCCGGTGGGGCGGAGCCGCCACCGCACATCGGGCGGCACAGCCGCGAACCGGAGTTTCCACACAGTCTCTTCAGCCAGATGCTAATGAGATGGCTGGCGAAGGCAATGACTGGCACTGGCTTAAGCCAGATATTAATGAGATGGCTGAGAAGGTATAAGCGCCGCAGTTGTACAGATCCCAGTTTCATCAGTGGCCGCCCTCCTTCATTAATAATTTCTTCAGCACAGCGCAACGATACAGAATTACACGAAACGCTCACGATACAGACACCGATTACACAGCAGTCAAACAGTTTCGTCACATTGCGATCTAGAGTATGGCTAATCAACATTCCTCCTCTCCAGTGCGCTAAGATGAGCGGCACAACTCGGCCCCCTTTTCATTTCGAAGACACATTTGTTGGTCATTTGCCGTTGAGCGGCGGATCGCGCCACCATGGAGGGTAAACAGTGAACAAGAAGGATAGTTTTTTCGCAATGTTGATTTTGTCTCTGGCAACTGCTGGAGTTTTCATCTTCTCACCGATGACGGGAGGGCAGGAGAGTCAAAGAGGCGTGTGCGAACAGGCGTGCGTTACCACTTATCAGGACTGCAGGAAGGCGGCAAATGCCAACCAGGCAACTTGTAAGACGGCCTTTGACGCGTGTCGCAAGGATTGTAAAGCCGTAGCGCCGCACGCTTCGCCGAGCCCTAGCCCGTCACCAACTGAGAGTCCGAGTCCAAGTCCGAGTCCGAGTCCGTCACCGGGCTTTTAGTTGGAATTGGAGTGGGTAAGGGAAGCGGCCCGCTGAACCTCAAAGACTTGCCTAGACAGCCAGCCCAAAAGGCTGACGCTGTATTCGTGTGCGTCTAAACAGTAAACGGTGGACAGTCGACAAGTACACAGTAGACAGTCGACAGTACAGTCGACAGTACACAGTCACATAAGCGAGTGATGAGTGATGATGCGTGCGGAGTACAAGGTGCAACGTTCGGAGTTCGGGTAATGAAAATTAGTGGGAAGGTGACGGAGTTGGTTGGGTCAGGTCGATGCGGACGTAGAAGATTTCTGTCTTCTTTGTCTTTTCATCCTGGCCCAAGACGATGGCCAGGCCTTCCTCCTTCTTCCCATCCTTGCGTTTAAACAGACAGACGGCGCCTTGGTTGTCTTTGTCTTCTGTGTCTCCGATACAACCTTTATCGCTGGGCGTCCAGCCGGCCGCCTTCATGCGTTCGTTTGAATAGAACGCTTGCACATCTTGCGCACTCTGATCGGTCGTGAAAGCAATGAAGTTTATCTTTCCCTGCATCATGGCGCGGATTACCAGGCGCGCGCCGAGCGGGATTTCGAGGTCAGCCTTCGTAGCACCCGAGAGCGGTGGCACGTCGGGCCACAGGGTGCTAACGGTTCCGGCCTTGCGGCCGCCGGTGAGTGTCTCTGCAAACCGACAGGAGATTGCGACCCCAAGCACAAGAATCAAAGCCAGGATCAGGGTAGATGCTCTCATGTTCACCTCCGTGAATGAGTAAACAGCAAACAGCAAACAGCCTGAAAAAGTCATGATGAGTGATGAGTGATTGGAAAACAAGGGGGAAACGGTAAAGGGCGAATGTAATGAGTGCGGAGGTGCGGACTACGAGTTAGGAGAGAGCTTTACTGTTGACCGCTTACTGTTCATTGCTTGCTGTTTACGGCTTCAGAAGCTGAAGAGAGCTCGTGCGAGGAAGGCTACGCTCATTAATCCGCCGGAGATTGTGAAGGACCACTCAACCAGTTGACTGGACCGCCCGAGGATGCGACGGCAGATCAACATGCCGCCTTTCCATCCGTCTTGTTGGTACAGCGGCAGCAAATTCCCGATAGCCAGGGCCAGATTGAGACTACCGAAGAACGTTCCCCAAGCTAGCGCGGCGAGGATGAGATTCATGCCGATGCCGGCCAATAGTACAAAAAGTTGTTGGGGTAGAGCGCGTTTCTGCAAGCTGGCCATGTCCATGCGGATGTAGGCGCCGATTGGAAGTAAGCGCAGATGATAATCAATGTTGCGAACGCGAAAGCGATAAAGCTGAGGGCCCCAGCCGAATCCGGCCTGCGTTACGGAAATGTCACAGGCGCGAGCTGCAAGAAAGTGTCCGAGCTCGTGAAGCACCAGTGCAACAATAAAGCTCACGATAAAGTTGGTTAGGGAAACAGGCATATTTCAGCAACGAGAATTGATTAGTGTCGAAAAGGATGAAACCTGTGCCTCGAGCTGTCTTAAGCCAAGTAGCTCTTGCCTGACGTCGAGAATCGAATAGAGCACAGCGCACACGAGGACTATTGCGTGCAACACGCCGACGCCTGTAGTCATAACAGAGGCGAGCAGAAACAGTAATATGAGCACGGCAATATAGAGCCTGAGGGCAAGCATTGGGCCTCCTGATTCGTATGTAGTAAAGAAATGAGTAATCGCAGGTTGTTTCCACGGGAGAAAACAGAAGGCAGAAGGCAGACGGCAGACGGCAGACAGCAGACGGCAGACGGCACAAGCAGAAGGAACGGACTCAAGACTAAAGACTGATGGCTGAGGACTGATGACTGAGGACTGAGTACTGAAGACTGAGTACTGAAGACTGATGACTGAGGACTGAGGACTGATGACTGAGGACTGATGACTGAAGACTGGAGACTGAAGACTGAAGACTGGAGACTGGAGACTGATGAGCTATCGGGTGGGCAGCCGGTGTGAGCCGTTTCCGACGTGAATGTGTGGGCCCGTGGCTACACCTGGTATGGCACTGCGGAATGCAAGGAAAGGTATCTTCTCAGTACGCAGGAAGTTGATGAGCACTTTTCCTTCAGGACTGTCCGGGTGTAGTCCCACGTCCATCCCCTGGCGATGGTCGAGTCCCCAACGGGTATGCAATTCCGACTGGCCGAAGGCGGTCAACGGCAAAGGACGACTAAACTTAGCCATGAAAAAGTTCTCTACCCTGGCCGAATCTGAAAGACTCCAGCGGCCTTCGGGGGTTTCAGGCAGGGCCGCAGCTTGAATGTCTTCCGGGCGTTCTATTCGCTCAACCCGATTCTTCTCGAGGAATGTGGTAACGTTCCCGCGTTTATACCAAAACCCGTCCGCGCTCTTCCTTACTTCATCAACCTGCATCAGTCCACCGCCAACCAAATAAATCCGTATCGAAGGATTGTCTGGTGGGGTCGTGAGTGCCGGCGCCGCCTTCGTAGCGGCATCAGAGGCATTGAAGGTGCCTCTACGTTGGAGTGCATCCTGACCCTTCTCTCTACCCTCACTAGCGCCTTGCCCCAGGGCTGAAGAGAAGGCAACCATGAGAATTAGCCCAGTTGAAAGAGAAGTAAGTAATCGCATAATGACCAGTGCTCGTGAGCGAGGCAAATAGTAAACCTAATCCAAGTCTGCTGGCAACCGACTTTTCTCTTAAGTTCAGTTTCTCTCCGAGAACTCGGTGCTCGTAAAGGCCTCGTGGTGAATGTTTACCAGACAAGATCCGCCACGTATTACACAGAGCTCATCACAGGATAGACAGAGAAGTTCTGCACCTTTAGGTATTGATTAACAAGCGTAATCTTGCCTCGTTTTCCGAATGCCAGATGGGTCGCCTTATCAAATTAGCGAGGTTCAAGTGAGATATGGGCAAACTGTAGTGGCCGTACATGTGGAATCTGCTCTGTTTTAATTCTCTAATACAAGTATTCGTGATTCATCAAAACACTATGCCTGAAATGTTTGTTGAAGATGTCGACGTCCGGAAATTGGCTCGCGCCTATGTAGCGCTGGCTTTGGCCCAGGACGAAGCGAAGCGTTACGTCAGGAAGCACTCCACGCAAGGAGCTCTGCTTCCACTACTCACAAGCCTCGACATAACAGCCGAGTTGCTGGAAGAAATATTGCAGAATGCCCTGCCAGAAAAAGATTCACTGCCTTCCGAGACAATACCCTGTTCAAACCTGGTGATGTGAATTACCAGTAGACAGCAAACAGTAGACAGTAGACAGCACGCATAGCGCCCGCAAATGATCAGAGCGGGTCTCCACCTTTTCGCGAACAGGTAATTCTGAAGCGTAAATGGAATAGTCCGCAGTGCCTGAAGGATTAGCCAGCGCTGGAATGACTAAGGCGATGCGGTTGGCGACGATGATGGTGTTGGCCCTCCTGAAGTGGAAGCCGGAGATCCTTTCTCGGTGGCTCTCTCGATCGCTTTCACCTGATCGCGATCCAGAAGAGTCACCACGCCGCGGCGTCGATACCAGATTCCCTCTCTTGTTTCCCACACCTCATCGGCCTCAACCCTAGTGCCGTTCGTGAGCTGAATTGTAACCTGGCCACGCCTGGTCTTTTCGTCTCCGCCTGTCGACACCGGGCTGGAGCTTAATGCGACGCGCGCAGGTTCCGCCTGGACTGCAGGCGACGGTATCGCACTTGGTGAAGGAGACGGTTCTGGCGACGGAGTGATGGCAGGCGAAGGACGAAAAGGCAGCAGAGGGACCTGTTGCTGCGTGGCAACCTCACTCGATCCTGTCTGCTCGGAACTTTGTGCAGGAATCCCACGACTCATGCGCTGGTAGAGCACGAACAGAACCATGCCAGCGGCCAGCGCGGCGATTGCGGCGACGGCGAGAAGTTTCCAGCTCTGTCGCAGTCGTTCCTCGGGCGAGGCCTGATACGCATAGGCTGGCGCTACAGCCGCGTTTTCCACGTGTCGATCCCAATCACCCCCCGCTACTGATCGGTCTGGATTGCTATCAGGATAGTCTGCGACGAGGGTGGTACCGTCGAGTTCGCAGAACTGCTCCGAATCAGGAAGACTTGAATAGCATTTTGGACAACGTTTCATACGAAGCTCGGTGGATAGGACAGACGTTAGCCTACGTTGCAGCCATTATGTTGGAAAAGGTCGGCGTAGGGCAATTAAAAACAGTGAACGTGAACAGTACACAGTGCGGAGTCCGAGATGCCAGCGCTCAGTTATGGATGTTACTTGCGCGTTAGGTCGACGTTGTAGAGTTGTTTGTAGACGCGGTAATTGTTCATCACTTTCTGCACGTAGGATTTCGTTTCATCAAAGCCCACCTCTGAAGTAAATACGCCGGGGTCCTTTTGTTTCGCGCGTCTCACCCAGCGAGCCACATTATCTTCACCGCCATTGTAGGAGGCAGCCACAGCTTCAGGCAGGTTGGGAAACATTGCCGACAGTTCCGCCAGATATTCGCCGCCGAGGCGGATTGAGGTTTCGGGTTGATAAAGTTGGCTCTCCTGTACGTCACTCATGCCTGCATTTGAAGCGTACTTCTGCGCAGCGTCGATCGTTAGTTGCAACAAACCGCGTGCGCCGGCGGGAGACTTTGCGAGCGGACGAAACACGCTCTCCTGCCTTATCAGAGCCAGGATAAAGCGTGGATCGAGTTTGCGTGCTTTGGCCGTGCTCATGATTGCCTGGCGGTAAGGCGCCGGAAAGCGATCGGCGATGGATTCTGCCTCTGAACGATTGCGCTCCGCGCGCTCGTCAACTAACCTGGCCCGCTTACTATCGGCAATGTTTGCCAGTCGCTCGTTCGCCAACCAACCGTAATACGAATCGATCCCTCCGGGTACAACCAGATAGGCAGCAATGGCGTCATCGCGACGGCCAGCGTGGTCCAAGCTGTAAGCTTTTAGATAAGCAACTTCCGCCGCGTTTGTGGTCACACCCTTTTGGAAAGTTTTCCCACTCAGTTCGTCGGCCGCCGCTATTGCGCGCTGCCAGTTACCTTCTGCAATTTCCATACGGAGTTGGCCAAACAATGCGTTGATATCGGTGGGCGTGCCGGAGAATCGCTGTCTGGTGCGCGCAATCCAGGCGGCGGCATCCTGCAAACGTCCGGCTTCGCGTAGTGTATCGATGGCGTTCAGGTGTGCAGTTTCAATTCTTTCTCCGTCGGGAAAGCGATTAATGTATTCGACATAACGGTCGGCGGATTCTGAAGTCCTACCCAAGCGGAGCAGGGAACCGGCGCTGAAGTTTAGTCCTTCGCGACCTTCCTTGGTGGAAGGGTAACTGCGGGCGAGGCGGTCATAGGTGTTGTAGGCTTCGTAGTAACGACGCTCCTGGAAATATGAACGGCCGAGGCCGAGCAGCGCCTCGGCTATACGCGGATCACTTGGGTAGTAGTTCATCAAAGCCTGCCAGTGTTCGCGTGCCTCATCGAAAGCCCGGTTGGCGTGGTAAATGCTGGCACGGCGCAGGTGTTCCTCGGGCGACAGGCGTGTGATCGTTCCTTTAGCGTTGCGTGCGAGGCGATCGTCCCGGCGTACGGTGGCGAGGCTGGCATCGCTGTTAGCGTGTTGAGCCGCAGAGAGACGGGGAAATGTGGTCACGCCGAGTAGGGTGACTAGAACTAACACGAATAATGAACGCTTACGAAATATCACTGACTAAAAACTCCTCTTAGCGATCGGCAACCATCAGAGGTCCGCAATCAGCAGTCTCATTAACTCACCCGGTACGGCAGATGGTTCGGACAAGAGCGGCTGCCCACTGCGTACTTCTCACTCTTCGATGATCTGAAAGCTGGAAACGATTTCCGCGGTTGGCCTCAACGTTGCCGCAACGCTGCAGTATTTCTGTTCTGAAAGCTTAATTGCCTGCGTAACGGACCGCTCTGAAATCTTACGCCCCGTGACAATGTGATGCACTTCCATTCGCTTATAGCTGCGCGGATGCTCATCGCGACGCTCGCCGCGAACTTCAACGCGATAGCCGGTCACGGCCTCGCGCTTCTTCCGGAGAATAGAAACTACATCGACTCCGGTGCACGATCCCAGCGCCAACATTAGCAATTCCATCGGGCTTGGAGCGGAATTACGCTCCCGCTCAGTGTCAATCGTCACCGCATGACCCGAAGGTGAAATCGCAACAAAAAGATCATCGTCCACTAAATCTATAACCGCTTTGGGATCCTCGGTATTCATTACGGTGACCTCCGGGCAGAGGATAGCACAGGGCTGCTTGATAGCGGCCGATCGAGATAGGGACCCTTGCCGAACCTTGAGGCATGATTTGGCTTATTTTGCCGGTGCAAATTCGCTGCTTGGCAAGCAACATTAATTAATTATCATAGTTTTGCGACGAAAAACTTTCTTGCGAGTTCGTGGCACGGTCCTTGTTTTGATCGCCATATAACGAGGTGTGTTTGTTTCGAATCTGCAATAGAAGGTGCCTGTGGGTGAAGTAGATTTAGCATTGCGCTAACGAGCTGTCTGCGCCTGTCTGTTGCTGAGAACTGGAGGAAGAAAATGATCTCAATTAAAAAATCCCTGATGTCATTTCTTGCGGTAATTCTGTTAGCCGCGGGAACTACGCTTACTCAAGCTCAAGGTCAAACCTATCGGGGCACGACCCGTTCGGTGCGACAACTAATACTTCGAATTGAAAACAGTACGGACGTTTTCCGCAATACGATAAATGCGCAGAATCAAACTCGCATTTACACAACAGGCGGAACAAATCTGAACAACCTGGTAGATGATCTCGATCGGGCTGTCGTGCAGCTGCGTGACCGGTTCGACCGCAGACAGTCAACTGCGGCGGACGCGCAGGACGTTCTTAATCGCTCTGCATTGATCGACCGTTTCATCACAGACCGAAATATTCGCAGCGTGGCAGTGCAACGAAATTGGACTAATCTGCGTGCTGACTTGAATCAACTGGCGAGTGTTTACAGTCTGACTTGGCCGGCAATTGGTCAAACATATCCGAGCCCCAATTATCCGAGTACTGGGTATGGCGCTAATCAGTTGACCGGGACCTATCGTCTCGATCCATCACATAGTGACGATCCGGCCCAGGCAGCTGATCGTGCCACACAGTCTCTGCCCTATGGCGATCGTACACGGTTGCGCAATCAACTAGCAGCGCGGCTTGAATCACCTGATCAGCTCGCTATCGAGCTGCGAGGCCGGAGCGTGACACTGGCATCGTCACGTGCACAGCAAATCAGCTTTTCAGCCGACGGTGTTGAGCGTGTTGAGACTACGAATAGCGGTCGTACGATTCGCGCGCGTGCGATGCTTAACGGCGATCAATTGATCGTCAGCTCAACAGGAGATCGCGACACCGAGTTCAACGTCACTTTTGACCCAATTGATAGCGGACGCAGATTGAGCGTTACTCGCAAGGTTTATGTTCAGGGCCTCTCGACCCCAGTAGTTGTGCAAAGCGCCTACGAGAAGACATCTGAAGTCGCTCGATTTGATATCAATACTGGACCCCAAACCTCTCCGAGTGATAACAACTATCCCGCCGGCACGGATTTCATTATTCCAAGCGGCGAAAACATGGTTGCTGTTCTCGACAATGGTTTGTCCACTGCGAGTGCGCGGACAGGCGATCGTTTCACGGCTACCGTGCGGCAGCCTTCTCAGTATGAAGGCGCGATCATCGAAGGTCATGTTTCAGATGTCCAACGGAGCGGTCGCATTACCGGACGATCCCTGATGACTCTGAACTTCGATACCATTCGCCTGCGCGAGGGCAAGTCTTATCGCTTTGCGGGTATCATTGATTCCGTAAGGAATGCGCAGGGAGACACCGTGAAGATAGATAACGAAGGATCGATCAGAGATGATAATCAGACTACCAAAACCGCTCAACGAGCTGCCATTGGTACGGCGGTCGGAGCGATTATTGGCGCCATCGCCGGCGGTGGTAAAGGCGCGGCTATCGGAGCTATTGTCGGAGCCGGCGGCGGTGCGGGATCTGTGTACGTCCAGGGTCGCGACGATCTGGAATTGGATCGAGGGACAGAATTAGTTATTCGTGCTACCGGTCCACGCTAAGAAGTTTCCGGCGTGCGCCGTTTAGGAATGAGGGCCGGTTACGAAAGTGGCTGGCCCTTAGTTTTCGTTTCGCGATCGGAGTGTATGGTACTATTCCTGCGGTTAGCCTCACTCTAATTGTTCGTTCCTCCCAAAAGTTGCCGCAGCGAAACTTCGCGCCGGCTGCTTTTGTAAAGAAACGTGGGAGGTCCATATATGTCAAGAGTCCTGGTTGTCGACGACGACGACACCATTCGCGACACGCTCTACGAACTTCTGTCTGAAGAATATGTTTGCCAGACTGCCGAGACAGCGGAAAAAGCATTTGCCAGACTTGAAGCTGACGCTTACGACGTGGTGCTCACTGACATCTCAATGCCAGGTTTAAGCGGGTTGGAATTACTAGGCCGTATACGCCAACAATATTCAAAAACCCCGGTAATAATTATGTCCGGCATTGGCGATCAGGAGTACGCCCAGGGTCTGATCAAACTCGGCGCTTTTGATTTTCTCTTGAAGCCATTTACTTTGGAAGTAGTTGAGAAGAGCGTGAAGAGAGCCATCGAATATCGCAGGCATCTACTGGAAGGCTCGGCGGCTGAACTGCAAACGTTGGAGGGAGAAAGAAATCAGGGTGAAGCGATCGACTGGAAGATCGTGAAGGAAGATCCCCGGTAATGCTCGATGTCGCCTCCGATCTCGAATTCGGAATCACGCGGCCACAATTGAAAAAGCTGCTCGTTTAACAATGCTGCTTTTTCGGGAAATCTCCTGGGCCAACTCACTAATACGTTCCGCCCTAAAAGGTTTTGTGACAACCCAGTCAACGCGAGCTTCCTTCTGTTCGTCGGAGCCAACGGCTTCCGGCGAAGTGATTACACTGCAATCGCAAACGCATCCCAGGAAATGTTGTCATCCCGGAAATCGATCGGCGCATTGAATTGCCTGGACGAGTCTTGAGCAGTAGCCGACTGATCAGTCTGCTCCACTACGAACTGAATAGGAAAGACGTTCGCCAGAACGGCTCGCATTTTTACCTGTCCCAGAAGAGTCTCAAGATAACAGCGAAACTGATGAAGCAACGGAGCCAGCTCCACATTGGATCCTGAGGCGAGTTGAAGTCTTTCGCAGAAGCTTTCAAATTGCGGCCAATCCGAATACATCAAGTACTCCATGCTTTCGTTACGAAACCTTTCAAGACTGCTCACCAGGTTCGAAAATGCCGGCTCCAGAGGCAATTCCCGACAAGCGCCCACGAATTTCAAGAGCGTCGAAAGATCCGCGCAAAGCTGAACCGACTGCCTGTAGCGCATGTTTGGAATTATTGAACAGTTTGGTTCCTACGAGTTCCGGATCAAACATTATTGCCAAACTGATTATCGACTGTTGTAAACAGTTGGTAAGCAAATCGTGGGCGCGAAACAACTTGCCCGCCACTTGAGCTTTCCGTTCATCGATGTTCACTAATTCCCTGGTTTGGAAGACACTTTGCAGGTCGTGATTGACTGCGAAAGAAATTCCATCAAGCGTTTCCGACAGTTCATCGTTTATCGCTTCGCAAGGCATGGCATCTTCTCTAATAAACATAACCAGTGCTCGTGCTTCGTCGTGGATGATTTGAAATACAGCAAGTGTTTCTTCAGCCGAGTCGACCTGCCGCAGGTGGGCTTGTGTCAGGCTTAGGCATTCCAGTAAGCGAAGCAGATCCCCGAATACCCTGCCTACAATTTCCCGCACTACCGGGGCCTCAATGTCATGGACGACTCGATCTACTTGAGCGCGGCAACTATTAGGATAGGGGATTACAGGATTGAAGAAAGGCTGTCCGCTTATGACAAACTCTTCGGGTGGCGTTGATTGATTTTCGATCTGATTTGAGAAGATCATTTCCGCACATTGACCTTTGGCGCAAGAGATGTTGTTACTTTAGGAACATCGTGTCATAGACCGCGCGGAAGTGGTAACCCGCCTGCCTGTAAAACCTTTGTGCGTCTTCATTCTCGTCATTTACGAACAGGCAAATTGATTTAGTTCTCCCGAGCAGCATTCTGGCGAGTTGCGACATACAACGCTGGCCATATCCCTGACCCCGCGTTTCAGGGTTAACCCAGACGCCTTCGATGCAAGTGGCTTCCGGGGTTTCAGATACGACCTCAGCTTTGAATAATAGCTCTGCCTTATCAGTTAGTACCCACGTTCTTCCTTGACTAATGCGACGAGCGTAACGCTCAACGAAGCCGGCGGCGTCCTGCTTCCTGGGATCAATACCGCTCTCCTCCAGCGCCATCTCGGCGTGTACTGGAATAAGCAGTTCCAAATCTGCGGTTGTGGCTGGTCGTATTTTGTGAACTGATTGTGAGACCTGGATAGGCCAGCGAAGCTCCAATAGAAGTTCGCGGCAAGCACGGCGCATCTCTTGGCCGGCACCAGCGTAGTAGTACCAAAATCTATCGACTTGATCTTCCTCACCCATGATCAGGTGGACGGCCTTGCATTGCTGGGCAGTTTTAGCGAAGGCGTGAAGCGCTATATCACTGGTGGCCTCTATTAGTGTTGCGTGACCTATCAGAGCTACGCCCTCGAGTTGACCAAGATGATTTCTGCAACCATAGAAGGTCCCGCGATTGAGAGTGCTTTGCAAACCGTTGTCGCGAAGCATACCAGCGAGATAAGCCGTGTGGATTGGGCGCCTTTCGAGAAATGTCAGCACCTCGTTGTACGTCGAGTTTTCCAGCAGTTCAATAGTAGCGCTGGCTTCAATCAGCGATGGATAATAAGTGCCATTCGGATTTGTTAGGGGCGAAGCTTGCATGGTAGTCCTCTGTTGAATAATGAAAGGGGGGGTTCAGTACATGCAGGAGGTAGCGTCGCCGTTGAGGGAGCGATCAGCAATCAATACGCCATCGGAGATTAAGACACCGTCGCTGATGAGGACGCCATCGCCGACCAAGATGCCATCAGCCAGCAGCACACCATCACTAAGCAGAACCCCCGCCGGTAAGAGGCTGGTGCCGCTGCCGAGGATCGTGCCATTACTGATCACTATATTATCGGAAATAAGCACGCCACTCGAAAGCATGGTCAAGTCTGAAATCAACACACCATTGCTGATTATGGTGGCATCTGAAATAAGGACGCCCGTGTTGTAAATCTTCTGGTATTTGGTGATCAAAGCCGAGCCCTTAGCATAGCCCTGATCAGCGATGATTCCCTGAGCCCAGGAAAACGTGGTGCCGTCGATAGTCGATTGCTGGAGGGGCGTCGCGGAAGTAAGAAGGTTGGAACCAAGGAGGGTGGCATTAGTGAGATCAGTACGCACCACCTTCGCTAGTCTGACGGCGCCTTCAATATTCAGCTGACCCGTACCCTGTTCGAGCATGTTCATATTGGGTAATTGCTGAGCCGTGTACATGAGGATCGACTTAACCATATTTGGAGTTAATTTAGGATTGGCCTGGAGTAGTAAGGCTGCCGCACCCGCGACCAAGGGAGCGGAAACCGAGGTTCCGCTCATGTACATCATTTTCTGTGTGTTCTTGCCGGCTCCCAGCCCGCTATCCAAGTCCGGACTAGCGGTGACGAGGCTGTTGTTTACGGCTTCAGCGAAGATCAATTTGTTGCCTGGGGCAACCAGATCTGGTTTGATTAGGTTGTCATAGTGGCGAACTCCGAGGAGGTCCGTCCAGAAACTTCGCGTCGGGCCACGGGAACTGTAAGAAGTTACGGCGTCGTCAGCCCGCCCGTTGGTGCCGAAAGTATTTGTGGCGCCCACCGTAATGGCTGAGGGTTCGTTGCCGGGAGCATGAATACCGCCATATTGCTTACGGCCGAAAGCGTCTTTCCCTTCGTTGCCGGCGGCGGCAACCACAACCACTCCGGCATTAACCAACTTCCGAACGGCGAGGCAAAGTGGATCATTTTTGTATGACGAGATTGCGGGTGCGCCGAGGCTCATGTTCACAACACGGATGTTGTATGTTGCTTTGTTGTAGTAAACCCAGTCGAGCGCTGAGAGTACGACCGACGTAGCGCTCTGTCCCTGGGCTGTAAGTACGCGGAGATTGATTAGGTTGGCGTTTGGAGCAATTCCGGCGTAGCTTCCGGTATATAAACTGGCGTTTCCTGCGGCCGCGGTAGCCACATGGGTACCGTGCCCATAGGGGTCGTCCACTCGATTCTCGCCAGTGAAATCCTGGCTATAAACGATGCGCGTGCCAAAGGATTTGTGCGCGGCATACATTCCAGAGTCGAGAATGGCAATACCGATTCCAGTTCCATCCAGCGAGTAGCTAACACCACTTGAAGTTGTCTGCGTCCGGACGTCGTCCGCTCCCGTTGTGGAGTTAACGTGTCCCAGGGCCGAAACCTTATCGTCCTCGCTGACAAACTTAACTTCATCGAATGAAGAAAGTTCGTCAATGACGCTGGCAGGTATATCAATCGCGGAAGAGTTAATGCTGCTGAAATGTTTCTTGATATGTATACCGTCTCTGCCAAGCAGCGCATTGAGACCGCCACTAATTGGGCCATTAAACTGCACAACCACGCTGACATTCTCATCACTACCAGAGCTTCGGAGGGCGCGTTGACGTAAGAGAGCAGAGACCTTTTCGGCCATCTTGTCGCTCTGATTCGAAGCGGCTGAAGCTTTGTTTATGATGAGTCCACTACCCGAGACGGACAGCAGAAGCGTCAGGCAAGTGGTCAACGTGATTAAGATCGAGGGCTTGTTTCTCTTCATTGTGATTACCTTAGTTAACATTCGCTAGCATTCATTGACGTTGCCCGTCACACGAAACTTCGGGCAAAACGCTTTTGGCAACGAGTGTGCCAACATCTCTGAAGTGATCGAAAGACTGATTGCCACTGATTTATTGAGATTTTGGGCAGTTTTGTGAGCGGGCAGGAGTCAGTCTGACAGGTCAACCTGATAGAAGGGCCAGTTCAATTTGATAGTATTGCTCGTATGCTGCCAAACCAACTTCCTGAAGAAATTGAGAATTACCGTGATCGTTTGTGGCGACGCGAACCGGAACTGCGCATCGAGGAGCCATTGGCGGCGGAGGGCTTTATTGATCGCGTGGGCTTCTGTTCGGCTTTGACAGACTCACGGCGTCCCGGACCTTCTTTGTACATTGCGGTCTGCGGACGCCGCGACGCGCACACGCCGCGCAATGTTCAGAAGGATCCAGAAACCAGTCTGGCATGGACCATAAAAGATGAGTTGGTACGGCGCGGTCGTGTTTATTATGGCAAGCTGCGAGGCAACCGATCATTCTTCATTGCACGCAGATTAGTTGCACACTTCAACGCCATGACTGGCCTAACGGGCAAACAGGAGCAGTCGCTTTCCCAGCCAGCCCAGGACATACTCAAAGTCTTACGGACGGAATGGGAGATGGCAACGGGAGATCTCCGCTCTGCAAGTGGGGTTAAAGACAGACCTGCTTTTACCAAAGCAGTCGACGAGCTGCAGAGAACATTTAAGGTGATTCCCGCAGAAATCGTTTATGAGCCGAAGTTCACCTATATCTGGACACTAACGGAGAGCCGGTTCCAGGAGGAGTTGACGACGATGGTTGGCAGGGAAGAAGCTCTTAGAGAAATTGCTCGAGCGTATCTTGCAGGCGCCGGCATGACATTGCGCGGAGAACTTGCGCGAGTTGCGGGATTATCAAATCCGGATGCTGGACTTGGGAACTGGTCTCTTGTCGATGAGGGCTTTGCAATACGGCTAGCGCCGGGCATCTATCAACTGAAAGAACTTGGATAGCAAAAAGGCTTATCGATCAAAATTGTTCAGGGCGTCGTCGGAGCGTGACCGGTGTTTTTTCCGGACTTGTCAAAGTGAGTTTGCCCCATCTCAAGCAGCGCCTCCTGTTCCAGACCCGCCATCTCCAAGGCCAGGGGAAAGTGTTCCTGCGAAGCTGCCAAACGACGCAGCATGGAGTCGGTTTCTTCCTGACTCAGACTGCGGTTCGCGGCCGCTTCGATTGTTTGCAAGCGGGCCTTCGCCTCGGCTAAGCGAACAGTCGCTTCCTTGTGAAGCGTCTGGGAACGTTGGCGATCAGCGATTAGATCATTGAGGAGCGCGCTCGTATCGGCGCCGCGTATGTTGCGCGTTCGATTGATTTGCCGCTCGATTTTCAATGTTTCGCCACGTGCGCGGGCGACAATCCGGCTTGCGGTTAGGCGCGTCGCCAGCGTTTCGCAGTAAGCATCTGCTAGCAGGGGGTTCTTGAGTTTGAGTTCGCCCCAGGTCTTGCGTTCCTCGGAGGACAACTCCGAAGCGAACCACGGGACCTCAGATGCGGTGATGCCATCGGACGCAAGTCGATCGCGCAATCGGCGATACCAACGCCGCCGATATAAGAAAAGAGAGATTAGAACCATCACGCCGACAACTAAACCGAGGCCCATTGAAACAAAGGAGAGCAGGAGATAAATCGCAGCTGAATCGGTGGCAGCAGCTGCCAGGAACAACATCAGGAAAACTATTGGAGCAGGAAGCGTGACCAGGACTAACGACAGCCAGGGAATCCATCGTAACAGACGGGCAATTCTTTCCTCGGTCGCGTTTAGCTTTCCTGGTGTCTTCTGAAGCATGCTTTACTGAGCCTTCTGACTGTTTGCTAACGTGCAAGATGCTCGTGTGCCAAATGGGCTTGAAATAATCGAATTGATGTTAACTGGTAAGCCTAAAGTTCACCAGCTTATGAGTCCAGCAAACGGGTCTTTGGGGCTAGCCAACGCTGCTGTTGATAAGCGCCCCAGTGCAGATACTTGTATAATGCGTTTGAGTCGTTTAAGGCAAATAGGAGCAGATATGAGGCAAGTTCAAACACGCAGGGCTCTTGCCGGCATCTTCGCGTTGGTCCTATCTCTGACGTTTTGGGATAGTAGGAACGGTGCGGCAGCACAATCCCGGGGTGAATCCAGCACTCTTACTTCG
>WNGF01009885.1_pt1 | contig 18514 bp, 20 predicted proteins | sample 5400641 | NCBI WGS metagenome assembly WNGF01 (sample SAMN13153371, study PRJNA577476) | soil metagenome | isolation source: 80 cm soil or saprolite under grassland replicate 2 | place: USA:California | collected 2016-06-15
CGGAGAGGTCGTCGTCTCGATCGCGAACGGCGTCACCAAGCACGGCCGCGAGTTCCAGCCCGTGCTCCCCGACGGGCGGTCGCTCGCCGCGCTCATGCAAGACGCGGTACCCGACGCGCGAGTCGCAGCCGCGTTCCAGCACATTCCCGCCGCCGCGCTCGCAGACCTCGAGTATCCCGTGGAGGGCGACGTCGTCGTGTGCGCCGACGACGACGGCGCCCGGGATGCCGTCCTCGCGCTCGTCGACGCCATTCCCGATCTGCGCGGGTTCGATGGCGGCTCACTCGCGAACGCCGTCGGTATCGAGACGTTCGCAGCGCTCATCCTCACGATCAACCTCCGCCACCGCGGGAAGGCCAGCCTGCGCCTCATCGGCGTCGAGCCGCGGCCTCGGCGAAGCTCGTGACTATTCGCTTCTACGACACGGAGCAACGGGCGGTCGTGCCCTTCGAGCCGGGCGACGTAACTCGTATCTATGTGTGCGGCATCACGCCGTACGACTCGACGCACCTCGGGCATGCCGCCACGTACATCACGTACGACCTCGTCGTGCGGCGGCTCGAGGAGCTCGGGCACGAGGTGCGGATGGTCCGCAACGTCACCGACGTCGACGACTCCATCCTCCCGCGGGCCCGAGAGCTGGGGGTCGACTACCTCGAGCTCGCCGACGCCGAGCTCGCCCGCTTCCAGGCCGACCTGGACGCGCTCGGGATGCGGCCCCCGGCCGCCGAGCCCCGCGCCACCGAGGCGATCCCCGGGATGATCGAGATGGTGAACCAGCTGCTCGACACCGGGCACGCCTACCTCACCCACGGCACGGTCTACTTCGACGTGTCGACGTTCCCGCGCTTCGGGCAGCTGTCTCACTACCCCAGGGAGCACATGATCCGGTTGGCGCGCGCCCGCGGTGGGAACCCAGATGATCCGCATCGCCGCGACCCGCTCGACTTCATCCTGTGGCAGCCGTCGCAGCCCGGAGAGCCCGCGTGGCGGGCGCCCTTCGGCGTCGGCCGCCCGGGCTGGCACTTGGAGTGCTCGGTGATGTCGATGGCGGCGCTCGGCGCGACCCTCGATCTGCACGGGGGCGGCACCGACCTGATCTTCCCGCACCACGAAGCCGAGGTCGCCCAGAGCGAGAGCGTGACGGGCCAGAAGTTCTCGCGCCACTGGCTGCACTCGGCGATGGTCAGCTACGAGGGCGAGAAGATGTCGAAGTCGCTCGGCAACCTCGTGTTCGTCAGCGACCTCCTGAAGGTCGCCGATCCGCGCGCCATCCGTCTGGCGCTGATGCGGCACCACTATCGGGCGGGCTTCGAGTGGCACGACACCGACCTCGACGAGGGCAACGCGCTGCTGCACCGTCTGCTCGCGGCGGCGGAACGGCCCGATGGCGCCGACCCCCGTCCGTACGCGGAACGCGTCCGGAACGCGCTCGACAACGACCTCGACGCACCGAAGGCCTTGGAGGCACTCGACGACCTCGCCAGCGCCATCCTCTCCGGCGGCTCCGATTCCAGCGCGCCGTCTGTGTTGCGCGAGCTCGGCGACTTGCTCGGCATCGACCTCGCCCAACCACTCGAGCCGCGGTAGCGGCCGTTCGGCGGTTCATTGCTCCCTGAACGTCGATATTCGACGATGAAGGAGCAATGAACACACTGGCCGAAAGGTCGAGAGCTACGAGCCTTTGTAGTTGAGGACTTCGCGCATCGAGTGCTCGATCTCGACCAGGTCGGCCTGATCGGCCATGACCTGCGCCAGGTCCTTGTAGGCACCGGGGATCTCGTCGAGGAGAGCGCCGGCGCGGTTCCGGTTCCACGCCCGGCCCTTCATCTGCTCGCGGAGCTCCTCGACGGTGAACCGCTTCTTGGCCTGCCGGCGGCTGTGGCGACGTCCGGCCCCGTGCGCACACGATTCGTAGCTCGCGGCATTGCCAAGGCCGCGCACGATGTGAATGTCGTTGCCCATCGACCCCGGGATCACACCGCGGTCGTCTCTGCGGGCGCGGATCGCCCCCTTGCGGGTGATCCAGAGCTCGACCCCATCGTGGCGCTCACGTGCCGAGTAGTTGTGATGGCAGTTGATGCGCTGCACCTCTGACCCCCGGCCGACGAATGCGAAGAGCTCGCCGAGCAGTACGTCCATCATCTGCTCGCGGTTGGCGCGGGCATAGTCCTGGGCCCAGAGCATGTCGGCGATATAGCGGTCGAACTCATCCGTTCCTTCGGTGAAGTACGCGAGGTCGCGGTCCTCGAGGTGGAGTCCGTTGCGTTGGGCGAGCTTGCGCGCCCGGTTGATGTGGTCGGACGCGAGCTCGTTACCGATCCCGCGGCTGCCGGAGTGCACGACCGCCCACACGCGGTCGCGTTCGTCGCGCGCGATAGCCACGAAGTGGTTGCCCGACCCGAGCGTGCCGAACTGGGTGATCGTGCGTTCTCGCTGCTTCGGGGTGAAGTCCCGTGCCGGTGGGTGGTCAGCGAACCATTCCCGGCCAGCGGCGGTGCGTCGATCGTGTCCTTTGCCCACGCCGGCGGGGATGGCGCGTTCGATTCTCGGCACGAGGGGATCGAGGTCGTCCGGGAGATCGGACGCCGTGAGATCGGCCTCGACTGCGACCATTCCGCACCCGATGTCGACGCCGACGGCGGCGGGGATGATCGCGTCCCGCGTCGGGATCACCGAGCCGACCGTGGCGCCGATCCCCAGGTGCGCGTCGGGCATGAGCGCCACGTGGCCCTCGATGATCGGGAGCCGGGCCGTGCGGCGTGCCTGCGCGAGCGTCTGATCGTCGAGCTCCGACGCCCACGACAGCAGCTTCGGCGCGACCTCCTGCGGGGGCATACGTGCATTGTCGCGTCACCACAAAGGGCCCAGAACGAAAAAGGCCTGCTGATATCGTCGCCAGGGAGATGAGCCCAGCCGACGTCGTCAAGATCACACTGCCCGACGGCTCGAGCCGCGAGTGCCCGAAGGGTGTCACCGCGGCCGAGGTCGCAGCGTCGATCGGCAAGCGGTTGGCGAAGGACGCGATCGCCGCCAAGGTCGACGACGAGTGGGTCGACCTCGACCGGCCCATCGAGCATGACGCCGCGCTCTCGATCGTCACCCCCGACACGCCCGAGGGGCGCGAGGTGCTCCGGCACTCGACGGCGCACGTGATGGCGCAGGCGGTCACCGACCTCTTCCCCGGCGCCCGCTACGCCATCGGGCCGGCAATCGCCGACGGCTTCTATTACGACTTCGAGCTGCCCGAAGGCCGGCACTTCACCGACGAGGACCTGGCACGCATCGAGGGCCGCATGCGGCAGATCGTGGCCGCCGACGAGCCGTTCGTCCGCGACGAAGTGTCACGCGACGAAGGCCTCCGGCTGTTTGCCGACCAGCCGTACAAGGTCGAGATCATCGAGCACGTCGACCCCGAGGATGCGTTGGAGGTGGGGGAGGGGCCGGTCATCTCCGTGTACCGCAACCCACGCGGCGACGGCGCGGGCGAGTTCGTCGACCTGTGCCGGGGCCCGCATGTGCCCTCCACGAAGCGGCTCGGCGCCTTCAAGCTCACGAAGGTGGCGGGCGCGTACTGGCGCGGCGACGAGCACCGCCCGATGCTCCAGCGCATCTACGGCACGGCGTTCGAATCACCGGCCGCGCTCGAGGCGCACCTGCATCAGCTCGAAGAAGCCGAACGCCGCGACCATCGCCGGCTCGGTCCCGAGCTCGACCTGTTCTCGTTCCCGTCGGAGATCGGGTCCGGGCTCGCGGTGTTCCATCCCAAGGGCGGGATGGTGCGGCGCGTCATGGAGGACTACTCACGCGCCCGCCACGAGCAGGCCGGCTACGAGTTCGTCACGTCGCCGCACATCGCCAAGGAGGACCTGTTCCGGACCTCAGGTCACCTGCAGTGGTTCGCCGAGGGCATGTTCCCACCGATGGAGCTCGACGGGGGCACGAAGTACTACCTCAAGCCGATGAACTGCCCGTTCCACATCCTCGTTTACCGCAGCCACACGCGCTCGTACCGGGACCTGCCGATTCGGCTCTTCGAGTTCGGAAGCGTCTACCGCTACGAGCGCTCCGGTGTCGTCCACGGGCTTACCCGAGTACGCGGTATGACGCAGGACGACTCGCACATCTTCTGCACCAAGGAGCAGGCGGTTGGCGAGATCGAGTCGATCCTCCGCTTCGTACTCGACGTGTTGCGCGACTTCGGCCTCGAGGATTTCGAGTTCGAGTTGTCGACGAAACCCGAGGGCAAGGCGATGGGTGCCGAAAAGGAGTGGATCGAGGCGACCGACGTCCTCCGCACCGTCGCCGACTCGATGGGCCTCGAGTACGTGCTCGACGAAGGCGGTGGCGCGTTCTACGGCCCGAAGATCTCGGTGCAGGTGCGCGACGCCATCGGACGCTCATGGCAGATCTCGACGATCCAGCTCGACTTCCAGTCTCCGCAGCGGTTCGATCTGAGCTACGTCGGCGCCGACAACGAGCGCCACCGGCCGATCATGATCCACCGGGCCCTGTTCGGGTCGATCGAGCGCTTCTTTGCGATCCTCGTCGAGCACTACGAGGGCGCATTCCCGCTCTGGCTCGCGCCCGTGCAGGTGACGGTGCTCCCCGTCGCCGACCGCCACGACGCGTACGCGTTCCGGGTCGCCGATCGGCTGCGGGCGGAAGGCTTCCACACCGAGATGCACGACGCGGCCGGTGACACGCTCAAGGCCCGCGTGCGCCGGGCAAAGCTCCAGAAGGTCCCATACGTGCTCGTCGTGGGCGATGACGACGCGGAGGGCGGCTCCGTCGGCGTGAACCGCCGGGGGAGCGATCAGCCCGAGCGCGGTGTGCACGTCGACGATTTCGTGGCTCGGCTCGCGGCCGAGGTTGCGGAGCGGCGTTGACGCTCGAACGGCTGTGGGCCGGGTGGCGCGCGGCCTACGTGCAGGATGCGGCGAAGAGCCCCGAGACGGGCGCGAGTGAGTGCTTGTTCTGCGAGCTCACGGCCGCCGATCCCGAAGAGGCGTTGGTCGTCGCGCGCGAGGAGCTCGTGTTCGCGGTGATGAACGCGTTCCCGTACACGTCGGGTCACTTGATGATCGCCCCGCTCCGCCACGAGGCCGACTTGGAAGCCCTCAAGCCGGACGAGGCGACCGCCCTCATGACGATGACGCAGCAGGCGGTCGTGGCGCTGAAGAGCGCGTACAGTCCCGATGGTCTGAACCTCGGTGTGAACGTCGGCCGTGTCGCCGGGGCCGGCATCCCCGATCACGTGCACGTGCACGCCTTGCCGCGATGGAGCGGCGACACCAACTTCATGACGACCGTGGCCGAGACCCGCGTGCTCCCCGAAGACCTGCGGACCAGCTGGGAGAAGGTGCGGGCCGCCTGGCCCCGCAGCTGACTACGGTCGAACTCGGATGAGCGACGAGTCGCGCGATGAGCACAAGACGGAGCCGAAGGACGAGCTGCCGAAGGACCTCGACGTCACGCAGTACGTCGGGCCCTACATCTTCCCGAACATCACGCGTCGCCGGATCCCGGGTGCGATGTATGTCGCGTTGGCGCTGCTGTGCTTCGGCGGCTTCATGTACAGCGGCAATGGCGGCTTGCTCGCGGCGGCGATCATCCTCGGTCTCATCGCTGCGTACCACTTCGCAGCGGCGTGGGAGCTCGCCGTCGACCAGACGCAAGCGCTCGTGGTCGCGACCCGCACCGTGGGCTTCCCGGTTGGCCACGCGTCGGCGCAGCTGACGTGGCGGGGGCTGCGCAGCCGCCCGGTGTGGCGCATCCTCCTGTACTCCGCCGATGAGCCCCCGTCGATGCGGGGTCTTGTCGAGCTCGACGCCGTCGACGGCCACGTGATGGGCGAGTACACCGAGCCCAATCCCGAGGACTGGTCCAAGTTCGGCCTCAGCGGCGAGCAAGACGCCGGCTGACGGTCACCCCGCTCGGGCGGGTTCCTGCTGTTTGGCGATGCGGTCCAAGAGGTGTGACGGCACCGGGTCGTAGTGGTCGTGGCGGAGCTCGAAACGACCTCGGCCCCCGGTGATCGAACGAAGGTTGTTCGAGTACTGCAGCACCTCGGACGTCGGCACCTGGGCGACGATCTCGAACTCTCCGTTCCCGACGGCCGATGACCCGAGGATCCGGCCCCGCTTCGAGTTGAGGTCGCCCATGAGATCGCCCTGGTACTGCTCCGGCGAGGTCACGACGAGCTCGCTGATCGGCTCGAGGAGGATCGGATTCGCCTTCGCCATCGCCTCCTTGAAGCCGAGTGAGCCCGCCATCTTGAAGCTCATCTCCGACGAGTCGACGGAGTGATACTTGCCGTCGTAGCAGGTCACCTTCACGTCGACGACGGGGTAGCCGTACGTGCCGCCGTTCTCCATCGCTTCGGCGACACCCTTCTCGACCGCGGGGATGAACTGACGTGGAATCGCGCCGCCGACAATCTTGTCGACGAACTCGAAGCCCTCGCCCCGCTCCAGCGGCTCGACACGCAGGAACGCGACACCGAACTGACCGTGTCCACCGGTCTGCTTCTTGTACTTGCCCTCGGCTTCGGCCGTGCCGGTAATCGTCTCCCGGTACGCGACCTTGACGTCGTCGGTCTCCACTTCGACGCCCAGCTTGCGGTGCAGCTTCTCCAGCGCAATCGACAGGTGGGTCTCGCCCATCCCCCACAGCAAGGTCTGCTTCGTTTCGGGGTTGCGCTCGAGACGGAGCGCGGGATCTTCGTCCAGGAGCCGGTGCAGCGCGTTGGCGAGCTTGTCCTCATCGGCCTTCGACTTCGGTCGAATCGCGATGGGCAACACCGGTTGCGGAGGCTCGAAGGGCTCGACGGTAAAGTCCGCGCCGCGCGCGCCCAGCACGTCGCCGGTGGTGGTGTCGGCGAGCTTGGCGTCTTGAACACGAACGCGACCGGTCGACCGTCCTCCGCACGAGGGGGCGGCCCTTCATGGGTGAGGAACGATGCCAGCCGGTCGACGCCGATGAGCTTGGTGGCGCTGCCGCAGAGGACCGGGAACACGCTCGCCTCCGCGATGCCCTTGGCGAGCGCCTGCTCGAGCTCCTTCACCTCGATCGACTCGTCGCCGAGATAGCGCTCCATGAGATCGTCGTCGGCGACGACGATGCCTTCGACGAGCGCGTCGTGCACCGTGTGCTCTTCTCCCTCCATCTCGTCGGGGATCGAGCCCTCCGTGCCCTTCCCGCTGTCGCCTTCGTAGGTCACCGCGGTGTCCGTGAGGAGGTCGACGACGCCCCGGAAGGATCCTTCTTCTCCGATCGGCAGCTCGAGTGGGGCGATCCCGGCGCCGAACTTCGCCTTCAGCTCGTCGAGCGTCCGGGCGAACGACGCCCGTTCACGGTCAAGCTTGTTCACGAACACCGCGCGCGGGACCTTGGCCTGCTCCGCCATCCGCCAGGCCATCTCGGTCTGCACCTCGACGCCTTCCACCGCAGAGACGACGAAGACAACGAGATCGGCGGCTCGCAGCGCGGCGGCGACGTCGCCGATGAAGTCGGCGTACCCGGGGGTGTCGAGCAGGTTTACCTTGTGGCCGTCGTGCTCGAACGGGGCGATGGCCATCGAAACGGAGATGTTTCGGCGCGCCGCCTCGGGGTCGAAGTCGGACACCGTGTTGCCATCCTCGACGCGCCCAATGCGCGGAATCGCACCGACGACGAACAACAGCGCCTCGGTCAGGCTCGTCTTGCCCGACCCTCCGTGACCCACCAGCGCGACGTTGCGGACCTTCGTCGACGGATACGCCTTCAAGCCGATTCCCCCTCACTGCCACCTTTGCGCCGTCGCAAGCTCCGGCTCTGCGGCGACGGTCGGCCTAGCCGCCGCCGCCGCGCCTCTGCGTCGGGAGTCTACGACCGGGCTCGCGACGCCCGGCAGAGCGAGTGGTAGCCTCCCATGAGTCGCGCTCGCGAGCGGGAAGGAACCCCATGCTCGACGGACGCTGGCGTGCCAATGTCGAGCGCAGCCTCGAGCCTGTCGGCAAAGGCTTACAGCGTGCCGGGATCAACGCCGATGTGGTGACCGTGATCGGCCTCGGATTCGCGGTCGGCACCGCGTTCCTCATCGCGACCGGCCACCTCCTCCTCGCCGTCTTCGGTGTGATCGCGACCGGCGTGCCGGACATCCTCGACGGGACCGTGGCCCGGCATTCCGGGCGAGCCGGTCCAAGAGGCGCGTTCCTCGACTCGGTGTTCGACCGTATGGCCGACGCCGTGCTCTTCGGCGGGGTCGCATGGTTCCTCGCGGGCGAAAGCGCGTACCTGCCGATGCTCGCCTTCGCTGCCCTCGGTTTCTCGATGCTGATCTCGTATGAGCGCGCGAAAGCCGAGAGCCTCGGGTTCACCGCCACGGGCGGGATCATGGAGCGGGCCGAGCGTCTGGTACTGCTGTCCGTCGGGCTTGCGTTCGACATCCTCGTCCCGGTCCTGTGGATCATGATCGCCCTCAGCGGGATCACGGCGGTCCATCGCTTCGTGAAGGTGTGGCGTCAGGCGTCGCCCGAGCGTCCCGAACGGGCGCAACGACCGTGGAGCACGCGCATGGCGCGCATCCGTGCTCGTCGACACTTCCGGGGGCCCGACGACGCGGAGCTCGCGGGCGCGAGCCGGCGCTTCGGTGACCGCTGGCGGCTACGCCAGTCGCAGCCGCGTTCCGCGCGGCGCCGCACCCGACCCTGACGGTCTCGTGCGCGACCCGGTCGGCGCTCGCGCGTCGTACCTCGCTTACCGGACGGGCGCCGAGCTGGCGCGGATCGTGCCGGCAGGGCTGGGGGAGCCGGCGGCACGGATGGTCGGGCGCGCGATCGCACTGGCGATGCCGAGCCGTCGACGGCAGGTGGAGCGCAACCTGCGCCGGGCGACGGGCGGTCAGCTGGGCGGCCTCGCGCTCCGGAAGGCGGTCGGAGAGACATTCGATTCGTACACTCGCTACTGGTGGGAGCTGTTCCGCCTTCCGAACGAGCTGGGCGGCGAGCTCGACATAGATATCAGGGGCTACGAGCACCTCACCGGCGCGCTCGAGCGCGGCTCGGGGGCGATCCTGGCTCTGCCCCACGTCGGTGGCTGGGAGTACGCCGGGGCGTGGCTGGCCGGTCAGGGCTCGCCCCCGACGGTTGTGGTCGAGCCGGTCGAACCGCCCGAGCTCTTCGACTGGTTCGTTTCCACCCGCCGTGCGTTCGGCATGACCGTCGCGCAGCTCGGTCCCGACGCCGGCAACATCGTGCTGCGGGCTCTGCGTCACAACCAACCCGTTTGCTTGGTGTGCGACCGTGACCTCACCGGCGACGGAGTCGAGGTCGAGTTCTTCGGCGAGACGACGACACTGCCGGGTGGCCCGGCGACGCTGGCGCTGCGCACCGGCGCGCCGCTGCTGCCTACGGCGGTGTACTTCCGGCCCCGGGGAGGGCACCATGCGGTCGTGCAGCCGCCCCTTCCGAGCCAGCGCGAGGGACGACTACGCGACGACGTCACCCGTGTGACCCAAGCGCTTGCCCATCGCTTCGAGGAGCTGATCCGCGCCGCCCCCGAGCAGTGGCACCTCATGCAACCGAACTGGCCGAGCGACCGCTCAAACGGTGCCGCAGGGATGCTCTGATGCGCGTCCTGCTCGTCTCGCCCTACTCGCTGTCGATGTTCGGCGGAGTGCAGAACCAGGTGCTCGGGCTCGCCCATAACCTCCGCGAGCTCGGTGTCGACGCGCGCGTGGTCGCTCCGTGCGACGGGCCGCCCCCCGAGACCGGAATCATCACGGTCGGTCCCTCAACACAGTTCTCGGCCAACGGGTCGATCGCCCCGGTCGCGTCGGGGAAAGACGTGGCTCGACGCACCCTCGAAGCGCGTCGCGTCATCGAGCCCGATGTCATCCACCTGCACGAGCCGCTGGTGCCGGGCCCGACGCTGACGCTGCTCATGTCGGCGGACGAGCCAGTCGTCGGCACTTTCCACGCGTCGTACTCGGGTCGCAATCCCTGGTATGCCGCGTTCCGGCCCCCGCTGCGGCGTTGGATCAACCGGCTCACGATCCGCACCGCCGTGTCGGAATGCGCCGCCGAGATGTCCGAGCTGTCACTCGGTTGTAGCTCGCAGCTCCTGTTCAACGGCGTCGACGTGCCCCAATTCGCCAAGGCCACGCCGTGGCCGGCGAGCCGTCCCGCGATCCTGTTCGTCGGTCGTCACGAGCCCCGAAAAGGCCTCGATGTCCTGCTCGACGCGTTCGCGGACCTCGATCGGGACACCGTGCTGTGGGTGACCAGCGACGGCCCCGACACGGAACGCCTCCGCGGGCGCGACGTTCCGAACGTCGAGTGGATCGGCGTCGTCTCCGAAGAGGAGAAGGCCCGCCGACTGCGGGGTGCGACCGTGTTCTGCGCGCCGTCCGTCGGCGGCGAGTCGTTCGGAATCGTGCTGCTGGAAGCGATGGCGGCGAGCACCGCAGTGGTCGCGTCCGACATCGACGGGTACCGGAACGTCGCGCGGGCCGATCGCGACGCGCTGCTCGTGCAACCGAACGATCCCGGCGCCCTCCGCGACGGGCTGCGCCGCCTGCTCGACGATCCTGGGCGGCGCGCCGAGCTCGTCGCCTGCGGGGAGCAACGCGCCACCGAGTTCTCGATGCGTCACCTCGCCGAGCGATTCCTCGCCATCTACGAGACGGCCATCGAGCACCACGTCGCGGCCTCGTGACCGACCCGGAACCGCTGGCCCTCGAGGTCGCGGCTCGGGTACGGGAGGCCGTGGCGCCCTTGCTCGGCGACGAGCGCGCACGCGAGCGCGTGGGGCGTGCTCCCGGCGGGGACGCCACGCTGGCCATCGACGAGGTCGCCGAACGCGTCGTCGAGGACACGCTCGCCGACGCCGGCGACATCGGCTTCTACTCGGAGGACCGCGGGCTCGTGACCTACGGGCATCCGCGGGCGCTGTTCCTCATCGATCCGGTTGACGGCACGCGACCGGCAGCGGCCGGGCTCGAGTCCTGTTGCGTGTCGGTCGCCGTCGTGCCGCCGAGCGAAGACGCGCGGCTCGGCGACGTTTCGTTCGGCGTTGTTCACGAGCTCAAGACGGGCCAGCGGTTCTGGGCCGGGCGCGATCAGGGAGCGCACGCCGAGACCGCGTCCGGGAACGCGATCACGCTGCGATTGTCCGCGAACACGGACCCCCGCCGCATGTTCTGGACCGCCGGGACGCGCGGACGGCCATTGCTGCCGACGAGCGTCGTTCTCGAGGAGCTCGTCGACGGGTGCAGCCTCAGCGGCGGCTACTTCGATCTGGGCTCGGCCGCGTTCAACATGACCCGCCTCGTGACCGGGCAACTCGACGCGTACGTCGACGTCGGCCGCCGGATCGTCGACGAATGCCCGGCAACGGAGCCCGTGTTCCTGGCCGTCGGCGAAGGATCGATCACCACGAACTTCCCGTACGACATCGCCGCCGCGATGCTGATCGTGCGCGAGGCCGGGGGGCTCGTCACCCGCGCCGACGGCCGCCCGCTCGACCACCATCCCGCGGTCGGCTCGTCGCGGGCCCACGGGCTCGCCGTCCTGGCGGCGGCGAACGCCCGGCTGCACGCCAGCCTTCTGGCCGCCCTGGACCGCGGGATGCATCGTCTCCGGGAGTGGGTGGATCGAGGCCGAGGCGGCGCCGGCGAGGCCGGACGGTAGAGTGCGCGCTGATCTCGCCGACGCAGGAGCAGTCAGGTGATCGTCGTCATCGTCGTCATAGCGCTGGTCGTCCTCTTCGTTCTCGCGCTCATCCTCATCTACAACGGCCTCGTCCGTCAGCGGAACCGGATCGACAATGCGTGGTCGCAGATCGACGTCCAGCTCAAGCGGCGCTACGACCTCATCCCGAACCTGGTCGAGACGGTCAAGGGCTACGCCGCCCACGAGCGTCAGGTCTTCGAGAACGTCACGCAAGCTCGCGCGAACGCCATCAACGCCCAGGGTCCGGCGCAACAGGCGGAGGCCGAGAACGTCCTGAGCGGCGCGCTGAAGAGCCTGTTCGCCGTGGCCGAGGCGTACCCCGACCTCAAGGCGAACCAGAACTTCCTGTCGCTCCAGGAGGAGCTCACCTCGACGGAGGACCGCGTCGCCTACGCCCGGCAGTTCTACAACGACTCGGTGCTCTCGTATAACAACAAGCTGCAGACCTTCCCGCGGAACGTCATCGCGGGAATGTTCAACTTCGAGCAGCGCGAGTACTTCGAGGGCGAGCCCGAGGCGACGGGACCGGTCCGGGTCCAGTTCTGATCGGCCCGCCCAGTTGACCCCCGGCTCCGGTTAGCGGCGCGAAAGGCGCGAGAGGAGCGCGCACGTGTACGAGCAGATCGCCAAGAACAAGCGGCGGACGTTCCTGCTCCTGTTGTTCTTCGTCGTCCTGATCGCCGGCGCGGCGCTGGCGTTCAACTTCCTCTTGGGATTCGGGCTGGTGGGCGTGGCCTTCGCGATCGTGCTCGCGATCGCGATGGCATGGGGCTCGTACTTCTACTCGGACAGGGTGGCGTTGGCCGCCAGTCGCGCCCGCCCCGCCGAAGGACCCGAATACCAGCGCTACCACAACCTCGTCGAGGGGCTGTGCATCGCCGCCGGGCTGCCGAAGCCGCGGCTCTACGTGGTCGACGATCCCGCACCCAACGCGTTCGCCACCGGGCGCAACCCGAAGCACGCGGCCCTCGCCGTCACTACGGGACTGCTCGAGAAGATGAACCGGGTGGAGCTCGAGGGTGTCATTGCGCACGAGCTGTCGCACGTCAAGAACTACGACATCCTCGTCACGACCGTGGCGGTGACGGCGGTGGGGGCGATCGCGCTGCTATCTGACCTCGGGTTGCGGTTCATGTGGTTCGGGGGAAGTGATCGACGCGACCGGGCCGACAGCGGCAACCTCGGCATCATTCTCGTCATCCTCGCCTTCGCCCTGCTCATCCTGGCGCCTTTCATCGCCCTGCTCATGCAGTTCGCGGTGAGCCGACGCCGCGAGCTGCTCGCCGACGCGAGCGGCGTGCAGCTGACTCGCTACCCGCCCGGGCTGATCGCGGCGCTCGAGAAGCTCAAGGACGACAAGGCCGTCGTCCATCACGCGACGCGAGCGACGGCCCAGATGTGGATCGAGTCCCCACTGGACCGCGGACAGGGCGGTGACGACGCCGGCGACGGCGAGGACGGAGCCGGCAAGCGGAAGGGATCGTGGTTGAACCGGGCGTTCGACACACATCCACCGCTCGACGAGCGGATTCGGATCCTCAAGGAGATGTAGTGCGCCGACGTACGACGCTGCTCGCTGCTCTGGTCGCCACGCTCGTGCTCGTCGTGGCCGCGTGCGGCGGAGGAGGCGGCGGCGACAAGTCCAAGAAGGCGTCGAAGGCGACGCCGGTCGCGCCGCTCACCGGCGTGGCGGACCCGGGCGGCGAGAGCCTGAAGCGGCCTGCGCTCTCGGTGAAGATCGAGAACTCCGACGAGAAGGGTGTGCGGCCCCAGGCCGGGCTCCAGGCCGCCGATGTGGTCTACGAGGAGATCGTGGAAGGGCTCATCACGCGCTTCCTCGCCATCTACAACTCGTCGCTGCCCGACACGGTCGGCCCGATCCGCTCGGTGCGGGCCACCGACCCCAACATCGTCTGGCCGCTCGGCGGCGTGTTCGCGTACTCGGGTGGCGCCGCGCCCAACGTCGAGCTCATACGGCAGGCGCCTGTCAATGCCGTCGACGAGACCGGCGCCGGCTCGGCCATGTTCCGCGATCGCAGCCGTCCCGCGCCCCACAACCTTTTCGGACGGCCGGCGGAGCTCATCGGAAAGGGCGGCCAACCCGTACCTCCGCGGGCGCTGTTCCAGTACCTGGGCCCGAAGGAGAACGCGCCCGGTGACCCCGCAATCGCCGTGCACATCGGGTTCACGCGGGGATTCGACCCCACGTACACCTACGACGCGCCGACACGCACCTGGAAGCGGAGCTACGGCGACAAGCCGTTCACCGTGACATCGGGCGATCAGGTCGCGCCGACAAACGTGGTGGTGCAGTTCACCGAGTACCAGGGCGGGGCGGGGAACGCGACCGCCGAGGGCGTGACGGTGGGCCAGGGCGATGTGTGGGTGTTCACCGGCGGCAAGGTCGTCAAAGGCCGCTGGACGCGGCCGACCAAGGAGCAGCCGGCCCAGTACGTCGACGCGGCCGGAAAGCCGATCAAGCTGCTCCCGGGCAGGACGTGGGTGCACCTCCTGCCGGTGGGCTCGGCCGTCGACGTCACCGCGCCGCCGCCCCCGTCGACGGCGACGACGACCAAGAAGTAACAGAAGGCGCGGCCGGCAGCCGTCGTTACACTTGTCCCATGACCGACGACCGCAGCACCGGCACGGCGCGGGTCAAGCGCGGGCTGGCCGAGATGCTGCGCGGCGGCGTGATCATGGACGTCGTCACGGCGGAGCAGGCGAAGATTGCCGAGGACGCCGGAGCGGTCTCGGTGATGGCGCTCGAGCGCGTCCCCGCCGACATCCGGCGTGACGGCGGCGTCGCTCGCATGAGCGACCCGGGGATGATCGAGGCGATCCAGCAGGCCGTCACGATCCCGGTGATGGCGAAGTGCCGCATCGGCCACTTCGCCGAGGCGCAGGTGCTCGAGGCGCTCGGTGTCGACTACATCGACGAGAGCGAGGTGCTCACCCCGGCTGACGAGGCCCACCACGTCGACAAGTGGGCGTTTACCGTGCCGTTCGTGTGCGGCGCGACGAGCCTCGGCGAGGCCCTGCGCCGGATCTCCGAGGGCGCGTGCATGATCCGCTCGAAGGGGGAGGCCGGGACGGGCAACATCGTCGAGGCCGTCCGCCACCTGCGGTCGATCCTCGGCGACATCCGCAAGCTCACCGTGGCCGACCCGGCCGAGCAGTTCGCGGCGGCCAAGGAGCACCGGGCACCGGTCGAGCTCGTGCGCGAGGTGGCAGAGAGAGGCGAGCTGCCGGTTCCATTGTTCTGCGCCGGTGGCATCGCCACCCCCGCAGATGCCGCGCTGGTCATGCAGCTGGGCGCGCAAGCGGTGTTCGTGGGCAGCGGCATCTTCAAGAGCACCGATCCCGCCACCCGGGCGAAGGCGATCGTCGAGGCCACGACGCACTACGCCGACGCGGCCATCGTCGCCAAGGTCTCTCGTGGGCTCGGCGAAGCGATGCGCGGCGAGGAGATCGACCAGCTCGACGTGAAGCTCGCCGAGCGAGGCTGGTGACGGTGGCGCACGACCAGGTCCCTCCAGGTCATGAAGGCCGGGGTTCTCGCGCTCCAGGGGGCGTTTCGCGAGCATCGTGAGGTGCTCGACGCGCTCGGCGTCGACGCGGTCGAAGTTCGTGTCCCCCAACAGCTCGGCGGGCTCGACGCGCTGTTCCTGCCGGGCGGCGAGTCGACGACGATCACGAAGCTCCTCGAGACGTCGGGACTGCGGGAGCCGCTTGGTGCGGAGCTCACGGAGGGGTTGCCGGTGTTCGGGACCTGCGCGGGTCTGATTCTCCTGGCACGCGATGTCCGCGATGAGGGCAATGCCGGGTACCCGTCGCCGCTGGGCGCGCTCGACTGCACGGTGACGCGCAACGCGTACGGACGGCAGCGCGAATCGTTCGAGGCGCGCTTGGCGATCGAGGGGATCGACGACGGATTCCCTGGGGTGTTCATTCGTGCCCCCGTGATCGCGGGCATCAGCCCCGCCGTGGAGGTGCTCGCGGAACACGAGGGCCATCCGGTGCTCGTTCGCGAGGGCTGTGTCTGGGGCGCGACGTTCCATCCGGAGCTGTCGGGCGACCTGCGGCTCCACCAACGATTTCTTTCTGAGGTAACTCAATGAGTGGTCATTCGAAGTGGCATTCGATCAAGCACCGCAAGGGCGCGGCCGACAAGGCGCGGGGAAAGCTCTTTGCCAAGCTGATCAAGCAGATCGAGGTCGCGGCCCGTGAGGGCGGTGGCGACCAAGAGGGCAACCCGACGCTGCGCACGATGGTGCAGAAGGCCCGCGACAGCTCCGTGCCGATGGACACGATCGAGCGCGCGATCAAACGCGGCACCGGCGAGCTCGAGGGTGTGCGCTACGAGCCCGCGAGCTACGAGGGGTATGCGCCGAACGGCGTCGCCGTGTATGTCGAAACCGTTACCGACAACCGGAACCGCACGGGCCAGGAGGTCAAGAACATGTTCGTCCGCCACGGTGGGTCACTCGCCGAGCCGGGCGCGGTGGCGTGGCAGTTCGAGCGCAAAGGCGTGATCCTGATCGAGAAACGAGACGCGACGGAGGACGACCTCATGCTGGCCGCGCTCGACGCCGGCGCCGAGGACATCGTCGACGAAGGCGACACCTGGCGGATCACGACGGCGCCGACCGACCTGCACGCCGTGCGCAGCGCCCTCGAGGCCGCGTCGATCCCGTTCACGAGCGCCGATCTCACGATGCTGCCGACGCAGACGGTCCCGCTGACCGACGAGGCGGCGGCGCGTGGCGTGTTGAGGCTGATCGACGCTCTCGAGGAGCACGACGACGTCCAGGCCGTGTACGCCAACTTCGATATCCCCGACGACGTGCTCCAGGCCGTCCTCGCGTAACGATCCGATGGACATCGACAGGGCGCGGCAGTTCCTACGCGAGAACCACCGCGCCGTCATGGCGACGCGCCGGGCAAACGGTGACCCGCAGCTCTCGCCCATCCTGTGCGCGCTCGACTCCGCCGGCCGCGTCACCGTCAGCACCCGCGAGACCGCGATGAAGGTGAAGAACCTGCGCCGCGATCCCCGCGTCTCGTTGTGCGTCCTGAACGACGGGTTCTTTGGCGAGTGGATCCAGGTCGACGGGAGCGCCGAGATCGTATCGCTGCCGGAGGCAATGGAGCTCCTGATCGACTATTACCGGTCACTTGCGGGCGAGCATCCGGACTGGGACGAGTACCGCGCCGCCATGGGGCGCGAGCGCCGCGTCCTCGTCCGGATCGACATCGAGCGCGCCGGTCCCGACCGCAGCGGGTAGCCGCGTCGGAGGGGTTAGAGTCCGCGGCCGTGCGGATCGAAGCAACCGTCAACGGAAAGCCCCACCAGCACGACGTCGAGCCTCGCCTGCTGCTGGTGCAGTACGTGCGCGAGGTCGTCGGGCTCACCGGCACGAAGATCGGCTGCGACACGTCGTCGTGCGGCGCGTGCACGGTGCTCGTCGACGGCGAGTCGGTGAAGTCGTGCACGATGCTCGCGGTGCAGGCCGACGGATCGGAGATCACCACCGTCGAAGGCCTCGCAGCCGGCGACGAATTCCATCCCGTCCAGGCCGCGTTCCACGAGCACCACGCGCTGCAGTGCGGCTTCTGCACGGCAGGAATGCTCATGGCCACGGTCTCGTTGCTGGATGAGATTCCGAACCCGACCGAGCGGGACATCCGACTCGGACTCGAGGGAAACCTGTGCCGCTGCACCGGCTACCACAACATCGTGGAGGCGGTGCTGGCGGCGGCGGAGAGCCGCCGGTGATCCCGGCGGCGTTCGACTACCTGTGCGCGAGGTCGGCGGAGGAGGCAGTCGCGGCACTGCGCGTCGGCGGCTCTGTCGCGCACGGCGATCCGGCGTCGGACCTTCCCGCCCTGTTGCTGGCGCTGGATGCCACGTTCGTCGTCCGCGGCCCGGGCGGTGAGCGCACTGTCCCAGTACGCGAGTTCTTTCACGGGTTCCTCGAGACTGCCCTCGAGCCTGACGAGCTCCTCACCGAGATACAGGTGCCGAAGTTGCCGGGTGCCGGCTTCTCGTATCAGAAGTTCCAACGCCGCGCCCAGGACTGGGCCATCGTGGGCGCAACGGCGGTGCGCAACGGTGGGACGCGCGTGGCGCTCGTCAACATGGGCGGCACGCCACTGCGCGCGACGGGCGTCGAGGAGTCCTTGGCGCAGGGAGCGTCGCCGGCGGAGGCGGCCCAGCGGGCTGCAGAGGGCACGGAACCGCCCGGCGACCTCAACGCCACACCCGACTATCGCGAGCATCTCGGGCGCGTTCTCGTCCGCCGCGCGCTCGAGGCCGCGTCAGCTTGACGGGAGTAGCGAACGAGTCCGACGTTGCGGTCGCGGTGCTGGCCGCCGGTCGGGGCTCCCGCCTGGCGTCTGAGGTACCGAAGCCGCTGGTCGAGCTGCGCGGTCGCCCGCTCGTGTCCTGGGCGCTCGACGCCGCGACTGCCAGCCGGCTGCGTCCGGTCGTCCTCGTGGTCGGACACCGTGGGGGAGCGGTGACGCGGGCTGCGCCCGAGGGCGTGGTCGTCGTGCGCTCGCGGCGGTGGCGACAGGGCATCTCGCGATCCCTGCGCACCGCGCTCGAAGCCCTCGAGCCGTGGGCGCGAGTGGGCGCGGTGTGCGTCGGCCTCGCCGACCAACCGCTCGTGGGCGCTGACGCTTACCGCCGGCTCGCGGACGCGTACCAAGGCGGCGCGACGCTGGCAGTGGCGACGTACCGCGGGAAGCGCGGCAACCCGGTGCTCCTGGCCCGATCCCTCTGGGCCGAGGCCCGACGC